>RCUR01000741.1_pt1 | contig 11671 bp, 10 predicted proteins | sample 2166151 | NCBI WGS metagenome assembly RCUR01 (sample SAMN09932785, study PRJNA488358) | compost metagenome | isolation source: compost soil in an enriched community | place: Germany: Experimental Botanical Garden
GGTTGGCCGTGGTGCGGGTATACCACCAGGGGCGGATCACCGCCGAGGCGTTGTCGTTGGCGAGCTCAGACCCCCAGCCCGTGCCCTTCACCAGATTCTCGCCGAACACGAACAGCCCCGGCTTGTGGGCCTGCCAGTCATGGACATAGCTGAGCAGCTCGTCGCGCTCTATGTGCTTGAGGGTATCGATGCGGATGGCGTCGACCCCCATGTCAAGGTACTGGTGGATGGCGCCGTTGAGATACGCCTTGACGTTGGCGTTGCCGGTCGCCAGATCGATGCAGTCCCCCGCCATGTGCTTGCGCTGCAGGGCGAGCGGGTTTTCCCAGTCGCCGCCGGACATGAAACCGTCCTGGTGATACCAGCTCGGATCCAGCCCCTGGGCATCGATGCCGAAGAAGCGGTTCGGGTTGTAACCGGCGCTCGGCACCGTGCTGCCGCTCTTGGGATCCACCAGCGGCACCAGGCCTGCCGGATCGGACTGACAGCGGGCCTTGTACCAGTCGGGCGCCGCCGGGTTGTCATCGTCACAGCGGTTGAGGGTGGCGTAATCCCCCAGGTTGCCCTGGTAGGGACCGTTGTTGATCAACCCCTGGCTTGAGCCCGTCGGCACGTAGTATTTGACCGGCAGGCGATCGATCCACACCTTGCCGCGCAGGCCGTACTGGCTGGAGTGGTTGATGACCACATCCTGAATCACCTTGAGCCCCTTGCCGTGGGCCGCCTGGATGAACTCCCGGTAGCCGGCGCCCGGCGACTCCAGCCGGGGATCGACCCGGTAGAAGTCGTAGGCGTGATAGCCGTGATAGTCGAGGCCGGAGCGGTTCTCCACCGGCGGCGTCACCCAGATGGCGGTGAAGCCGAGATCCTTGATGTAGTCGAGCTTCCCGATGAGCCCCTTGAAGTCGCCGCGCCAGTGGGGATCCCCGGCCTTGTAGCGATCCCGGTTGTAGTAGTTGTTGCCCGCATCGCCATCATAGAAGCGGGCGGTCAGCAGGAAGTAGATGCTCTCGCCACGAAAGTCGCCGCTGGCCACCCCCTGCTCGCCGATATGGTAACTGAAGCTCTGGGTCTGCTGATTGCCGCTGGCATCTATGCCCAGGGTATTGATCACCAGATCGACCCCGCTGCCCTTGTCGCTGGCGTCGAACGACTGCCCGGCGTAACGCGTGGAGCTCGTGGTGGGCGTGCTGCCATCCAGGGTGAAGTAGAGCCTGGGGGCGCCGTCCTGATCGTCGCTCACCGCCAGGCTGACTGACTGCGCCTGGGCATAGCTGCCGGCGGGGGGAGTCGCGCTGACCGTCGGCGCCTGAGTATCGACCCCGGCCAGCGGTGCCACATCCAGCACCTTGCGCTGGGCATCGAAGCAGATGCGATAGCCGGTGTTGGCCGCCACCTTGTAGTCCTGGGCCGGGTAGGCCTCGGTCCAGTCCCCCTTGTGATCGATCTTGAAGCGGGGATCGCTGCTGCCAAAGGCCTGCTCGGTGCAGAAATTCACCCCATCCAGGCTGGTCATCGCCGTGAGGCCCCAGTTGTTGGGGGTGCCGCGGAAGTACCACTTGTCGCCGGCGACGGCCTCCCCGACCACCACGCTGACGCTGCTGCCGGCCTTGGCCCCCTGATCGTCGGTGACCGTCAGGCCATAGGTGAAGGTGCCCGCCTGGCTGGTGTTGACGACTATGCTCTCCGTGCTCTCGCCGTTGCTCCAGAGGTAGCCGGTGACCTGGCCATCGGGATCGGTGGAGTCGCTGCCGCTCAGGGTCAGCGCCGCCCCCAGTGCGACTCGGACCGTGCCGCCCGGGCTGATGACCGCCAGCGGCGGCTGGTTGTCATCCCCCAGGGGGGTGATGCTGTAGGCTTGCGTCTGATCATTGACCTGGAAGCGGACAGTGCCGGTCCCGCTCCAGAAGATGTCGCCGCCGCCGGGCTCCAGCACCCCATCGGCGTTGCTGTCGCCGAAGCTGGTCACCCAGTCCCCCGCCTGATCGAACTTGAGGCGCTGGTTGGTCTTGCCATCCAGATAGGCCTCGGCCTGCCACAGGTGATCGGCCACCAGCTGCATGGGCACAGAGCCCCAGCCGTTGAAGGTGCCACGCACCTGCAGTTGCGGCCATGTCTTGGCGAAGCCGGACGAGGTGCAGCTGTCGACCGCCGTGGCGGTGATCGCCTGGTTGCCGGCGTTGATGTTGATCCGGTAGTGGGTGTTGGCACTGACCGCATAATCGGCCGCCGGGTAACTCTGCTGCCAGTTGCCGTATCTGTCGATCTTGAAGCGCGGGCCGCCGCTGGCATCCCCGCTCTGGAACAGCTGACAGCTGTCGTAATTGACGCCGTCGGTCGAGACCATGGGAGTCGCCGCCCATCCATTGGCGGTGCCACGGAAGAACCACTCCGCCGCCATGGTGGCCGGCGATATGACGAGCGCCCCCAACAGGCCGGCAGCCATTATCCATCTAGCCATTGATAGTCCTTTATTCTTGGTTTTTGTGTGAGGCCGGGCATGCGTCCCGGCATGTCCCCCATCCGCTACCGCCTGTCTTCAGATGAGCTCGGTCAGTCTAGGGCGCATCTGGGCCTATTCATGGCAGATGAGTGCAAAATGTGACCACAATCGACCTCAGGATTGGCTAGATGTGATTGATAGCGCTTTCATTTCTGCTCCCGCCTCGCCCTCTTTCCAGGGCTCTCGACGCCCACTCTTCCCCCTCGCGATCCAGGCTCCGGTGATTAAAACGCGATTGATAATGTTTCTTGTTTGCAGCCCCTGAAGTGGCGCATGCTGAGCGCCAAAGGCTGGCTTTGGCGCCTATTTCATAGACATTTGAGTACGAACATGACGATCAGGAAGGAAGCAGGTCGATGAGCGCCTGTGCAATGAGACCGGCCATCGGCCGCGACAAGATGGCATTTGGCCCTGTCCAGCTCACCTGCCTGGCCATCGCCGCGCTCCTGCACCTCGCCATCCTGTGGCTGATGCAGGGGAGCCACCCCGCCCCCATCCAGCCACCCGAGCCCCTCACCCTGTCTGCCCGCTGGGCCGGGGAGTCGAACAAGGATGACGCGCCGGGCAAACCGGCGGCGCCAGCGCCCACCCCGGCACAGCCGAAGGTAGTCAAACAGCCTGCGCCGGTTCAGCACAAGCCGGTCAAGCCGGTCGTCAAGAAAGTCGCTCCCAAGCCTGTGCCCAAGGCACCGCCCAAGCCTGCCCCCCTGGTCAAGCCCGTCGCCAAGGCCCAGCCGGTAACGGCGCCCGCCGCGCCGCTGACCACGGCCAATCACCAGAGCGGCAGCAGCAATAGTGCGCCTGCCAAGACGAACCAGACTGGGACCGGCGGGGGCAGCAGCGCCCCCATTGCCCGCGATGCCAGCTTGAACAACCCTGAGCCCCCCTATCCTCATGAGTCACGCAGACGAGGGGATGAAGGGCGTGTGGTGTTGAAGGTTCGCGTCAGCAAGGAGGGCACGGCCGAGTCGGTCGAGGTCGAAAACAGCAGCGGTTACCGGCGCCTGGACATGGTTGCCCGCAAGACGGTCAGCCGCTGGCGCTTCATCCCGGCCAGGCAGAATAACGCCGCCGTCGCGGCCTGGACCGGGGTCACCATCATCTTCAAGTTAGGGACATAACCATGAATCCGGAAATCGAAACGAACGGGATGGGCATCGCCCATCTGCTCAGCCAGAACACGGGAGTGGGTCTTATCCCACTGATCTTGCTGGTGCTGATGTCGCTTGCCACCTGTTACTACGCCCTGCTCAAACTCTGGCTCGGCTATCGCGAGCAGCGCCTCAATGCCCGGTTCGTGAGCCAGTTCTGGCAACACGCCAGCGTGCAGGAGATGGAGCGCCAGCTCGCCCAGACGCCGCCTCAGGAAGGCTATGGCCGGGTGACGCGTGCCGCCCTCGCGGCCGTGGCCCAGCTTGACAGGGCGCAGGAGCGGGCCGTCTCCCTCAAGTTGGGATCCCCCGACGACTTCTTGCTGCGCGCCCTGCGCCAGGCCATCACCCTGGAGCGGATCCGCCTCGAGCAGGGCCTGACATTACTCGCCTCCGTGGGCTCTGCGGCCCCCTTCATCGGGCTGTTTGGCACCGTTTGGGGCATCTATCATGCCCTGCTTGCCATCGGCAGCGCCGGCCAGAGCAGCCTGGACAAGGTGGCGGGTCCGGTCGGAGAGGCGCTGATCATGACCGGCTTCGGCCTCGCCGTCGCCCTGCCGGCGGTGCTCATCTACAACTTCTTCGTGCGCCGCAATCGCCTCAAGCTGGCGGCCCTCGACGAGTTTGCCTATGACCTCTTCGCCTTGCTGGTGACCGGATTTGAGCAGGCTTCGCCCAAGGTCACCCAGCTCGCCGAGCGGGAAGCCAGGAAGGGGCGCGGATAATGGCATTTGGTAAAATATCCAGTGACTCGGACGATCAACCCCTCTCCGAGATCAACATGATCCCGATGATCGATGTCATGCTGGTGCTGCTGATCGTCTTCATGATCACGGCCCCCCTGCTGACCAACGCGGTCAAGCTCGACTTGCCCGAGGCCAGCAGCCAGGCAAATCAGCCGAAACAGGACGACATCAGCCTCTCCATCGACGGGGCCGGCAAGATGTACTGGAATGACAAGCCGGTCGACGAGGCGGCCCTGATCGTCCAGATGAGCGCGGTCGACCAGAAGGCGCAGGAGCTCCCCGAGATCCAGCTGCGCATCGACAAGAGTGTCGAATACGGCACCATCGCCCGAGTAATGGCGCTGGCCTCCCAGCATGGCCTGCACAAGATCGCCTTTGTCAGCCAGCCGAAAGCCGAGTGATCGCCCTAGGTCAGTGCAAATCGAAGCGACGCTGGCAACAAGGCATCACCCAGGTGGTGCCTTGCTTGTTTGCCTCCCCATCACCCGGTTGTCAGACGCGGGGCATCCCTGCATGATGCGGGATCTGCATGTCAGAGCGCTGGCGTGAGCCCCATGATTTCAAGGAGAGAAGATGAGAACATCGGATTATGTGAGGCTGCTGGTACTGGCGGCCATCTGGGGCGCCAGCTTCCTGTTCATGCGCATCGCAGCGCCGGCGTTCGGCTCGGTCAATACCACCTTCCTGCGGGTCCTGTTCGCCCTCATCGGGCTCGCCGTCATGCTCCTGCTGCTGCGCACCCCCATGAGGTTCAAGGGCAAGCTGAGATCCGCCATGCTGCTCGGGGTCATCAACTCAGGCGTGCCCTTTCTGATGTACGCCATCGCCGCGCTCTGGCTGCCGGCCGGCTACTCGGCCATCCTGAACGCGACCACCCCGCTGATGGGGGCCATGATCGGCTTCTCGTTCTTCGACGAGAAGCTGAGCCCGCGCAAGTGGTTCGGCGTGATGCTGGGGCTCGTCGGCATCGCCCTCATCACCACCACCGGCGAGGTGAGCCTGAGCGGCAACGTGATCATCGGCGTGCTGGCCTGCCTGTTTGCCACCGCCTGTTACGGCTGCGCCGGCTTCCTGACCCGCCGCTGGATCACCGAGCAGGGCGGGCTCGATGCCAAGCTGGTGGCCTTCGGCAGCCAGCTGGGCGCCTGCGTGTTTCTGCTGCCCTTCTTCGGCTACACCATGACGGCGGGGCCCGCCGTCAACTGGGCCATCCCCGAGGTGTGGGCCAGCATCCTGGCCGTCGGCTTCGTCTGTACCGCCCTCGCCTACCTGCTCTATTTCAGGCTGATCGCCGACATAGGGCCGCTGCGCTCCCTGACGGTGACCTTCCTCATCCCGCCGTTCGGCATCTTCTGGGGCTATCTGGTGCTCGGCGAGACCCTCACCGAAGGCTTCATCATCGGCGGCGTCATCGTCTGCCTCTCGGTCTGGCTGGTGGTCAGCCCGGCCAGGAGCCAGCCCAGGGTGAACCCGGAAACCGAACGCTAGTCATGACGGGGCCGAGCGACAGGCTCGGCTCAGCGTCCAAACTGGGGTAAGATGGCCCCATTCGCTTTCTCCTTTTTTCATCCCCCTCGGCCTTGCCAAGGAGAGGGGCGCACCAGCAGGATCTGCCTTGAACCACCTCGACGACCGCCAGCAGAAGCAGCAACAGATCTTTACCGTCACCCGCCTCAACAGCGCCGTGCGCATGATCCTGGAGCAGGATCTGGGGCTGGTGTGGCTGACGGGGGAGCTCTCCAACCTGGCGATGCCAAGCTCGGGCCACTGGTACTTCTCCCTCAAGGACATCTCAGCCCAGGTGCGCTGCGCCATGTTCAAGGGCAACAACCGCCGGGTGCCGTTCCGGCCGCAAGATGGCATGCAGGTGCTGGTGCAGGCGCGGGTCTCCCTCTATGAGCCCCGAGGTGACTACCAGCTCATCATCGAATCCATGCAGCCCGCCGGGGACGGCATGCTGGCCCTGCGCTTCGAGGAGCTCAAGCGCCGCCTCGGCGCCGAGGGGCTGTTCGACGAGGGCCGCAAGCGCCCGCTCCCCCGCGAGCCGCGCGCCGTGGGGCTGGTCACCTCGGCCACCGGCGCCGCCCTGCACGACATGCTGACGGTGCTTGAGCGCCGCGCCCCGGATCTGCCGGTCTTCATCTACCCGACCCAGGTGCAGGGCAGCGCCGCCATCGGTCAGATAGTGGCGGCGATCCATCTGGCCAACCGCCGCGCCGAGGTGGATGTGCTGATCGTCGGTCGCGGCGGCGGATCACTGGAAGATCTCTGGTGCTTCAACGAGGAGGCGGTGGCCCGGGCCATCGCAGGCTCCACCATCCCCGTCATCAGCGCGGTGGGCCACGAGGTGGACGTCACCATCAGCGACTTCGCCGCCGACTTGCGCGCCCCCACCCCCTCCGCCGCCGCCGAGCTGGTGGCGCCGGATCAGGGCGCCCGCGCCCAGCGTCTCGCCCACCTGGGGCAGCGGCTGACCCAGGCCATCAGCCGCCACCAGACCGCCGCCCGCCACGGCTTCGCGCTGCTGCAAAAACGGCTCGACCATCAGGATCCGAAGCGGCGACTGGAGCAGCAGTCCCAGCGGCTGGACGAACTCTCCAGCCGTTTGCAGCAACTGCTCAACCAGCGCCTGCATCAGGGGGAGCGGCGCCTCGCCAACCTGGAGCTGCGGCTGCAGACCAGGAGCCCGGAAAAGCTGCTGGCCGCCGGCAAGCGCCGTCACCAGCTGGCCGAGGAGCGCCTCTTCGCCCTGATGACCAAGCGCCAGAGCCTCGCCGACCATCGCCTCGCCATGCTGAGCGCCCGCCTCGACGGGGTAAGCCCGCTCGCCACCCTGGGGCGCGGCTACTCCATCACCCGCACACAGAGTGGTGAGGTGATCAGCCGCGCCGCCCAGGTGAGCGCCGGGCAGTCGCTGGTCACCACCCTCGCAGAGGGGCATCTGCGGATGCGGGTCGAAGAGGTGCACAACCCATAGATAAACAAGGGGCCTTCAACCGGCCCCCTTTTCGTCCCCTCCTCGTCTTGATCCCAGCCAATTACACCAGCGAGTGCCGCACCGCCCCGGCCGGATGAGCGGAGCTCGCTGCCTCACCACCCAGCGGATTGAGCTGTAGGAACTCGAACAGCCCGGCCTGCAGGTTGACGTTCCAGAAACGCCCCGCCAGGGTCAGCTCCAGCCGCTCCTCCATCAGCGCCGCCAGCCCGTGCCGTTGCCACGCTTGGAACAGCGGCATCAGCTGTTCTCGCAAGGGGGCAGGCAAGCGCGCCAGGGCGAGCCAGCCGGTATCGAGGGCGCCGCGCAGCAGGCCGTCGATGTGCGCGTTGGGGTTGCGCCCCATCACCATGCCGGGGGCCCGCACGCCGCTCGCCAGCGCCTCGTGCCAGGCCCCTAGATCCCGGCCATACATCAGGCCATGACCCTGCACATTGCCCCCGGCGCCGGCGCCGAAGGGGAGGATCTCGGCGCCGCGCTTGGCCATCTGGTTGTAGCGGCTCTGCTCGCGCTCCCCCCGCCGCCAGTGGCTGCTGGAGAGCCGCTGCCAGCCCCCCCGCTCCAGGGTCTGGGCGCCATAGGCATACATGCCGGCCCGCTGCTGGCCGTCGGCCGACCAGCCGAGCCGACCCTTCTCCTGCGCCCGCTCCAGATTGGTGCCCGCCATGGCGATGAGCTGATAGAGATCCACCCCGTGCACCCCGCTCGCCATCACGTCCGCTATGTCCTGGCGCCAGACGGCGTCATCCTGCCCCGGCAGGCCGAAGATGAGATCCGCCACTATGACGGCATCATCATCCCGGGTCAGCTCGGCCAGCCGGGCGAGCAGGGTCTCCCTGTCATCGAAGCGGGCCGCCTGCTGGCGCACTTCTGTATTGAAGCTCTGCACGCCAAACGAGAAGCGGTTGAAGCCCCCCGCCAGCGCGGTCTGCCACTTCTCGTCATCGAAGCCGTTGAGCCGCCCCTCCAGGGTCAGCTCCGCATCCTCACTCAAGGGAAAACGGCGGATCGCCGTGGCGAGGCGCGCCAGATCCTCTGCCGCCATGTCGGTCGGGGTGCCGCCCCCCACGTAGACGGCCGAGAAGGGCTGACTCTGGCCGAGGGGGGACTCGGCGGCCCGCTGCAGGCTGTCACACAGGGCCGCCATGTAGCGGCTCATGCGCGCCGGATTGGCGCCATTCTCGAAGAAGTTGCAGAAGCTGCAGCGCTTGCGACAGAACGGAATGTGGATGTAGAGCGCCCGCTCCTGCGCCTGGCTCGGCTGTTGCCACCAGCCTTGCCAGGCGGCGTCATCCAGCGACAAGGGGCGAATACCGCCCCGGCTGGCGTGGGCCGAGGTCTTGGCGGTGAAGGCAAACTTGAGGGGATCGGGAGTCGAGAGTCCGGTCATGGTCGGGGTGAGCTGTGCTGTCGTCACTGGCGGTTACCATTTGGAAATAATGCAAATGATAACGAATATCACTCAACGGTGAGCTTGTGCCAGATCAAGTCTGTGGCACTGGGCCGCCATTTATCCCTCGGGCTGGCGTCAGCCAGGGGGTTTGTTGAGCGAAGGTTGGTTCAGGAGGGAGTGTACTGGCGGAGAACCACTCCCCTGTCGGCATCGGGGTCATCGACAGGAGAGCGGACACACACGCATTCAGGCTAGCGGGGAGCCTTGCTGCCAGCCTCGGGCGACGGACGGAGGCGGCGAATGCACTGCGACTGGGGTGGGATCAGCCGTTGCCGATGATGATGGCCACCCGGCGATTCTCCGCCCGTCCGGCGGCGGTGCCGTTGTCGGCGACTGGCGCCTGCTCGCCGCGACCACGAATGTCCAGGTTGGCCGCCGGCATCCCCACCGACGCCAGCACGTCGGCCACGGACTGGGCCCGCTTGCGGGAGAGCTGCTCGTTGTAGGCCGCCTCGCCGTTGGAGTCGGTATGACCGTCGACCCTGACCCGGTTCAGGCCCACGTCCAGCAGGGCCTTGCCCAGCTTCTCCACCACCTGGCGGGTATTGGGGTTGAGTGCGCCCACATTGTTGGCAAACAGCACCTTGTTGGAGATGTCCAGCGTCCAGCCCTCATCGGTGAGGTGGAAGCCCTGCTCCTTGAGCACGGTCACCTGCTCCGCCGTGAGACCCTGAGGCGCACTCTGGCAAGCCGCCAACACACTCAACGAGAGCCCGAACAGACCCACCTTCATCAGGTTGGAAATTTTCATTGTTATAGTCCTTTTGTTATTTTTGCCTGCAAAAACATCAAATACTCAGCTTGTGGTCGGTGACCTCCTCCCTGCGTTGTCGTTTGGCTTGATACATGGCACTGTCCGCGTGCTGCAGCAGCTCATCGGCGGTCAGCCCCTGCTCGGGGAACATGGCATAGCCGACGCTGACCTTGGCCACCAGATGGCGGCCATCCCCCAATACAACGGGCACTATCATCGCTTGCTGGATCCGGATCATCACGTCGCGCACCTCGCGCTCATGCTGCAGCGGCGCCAGCAGGACCGCAAACTCGTCCCCCCCCAGCCGGCACACCAGATCCATGGGTCGCAGTTGATGCTGTATCCGCCTGGCCAGCGTCACCAGCACCTCGTCACCGGCGGCATGGCCCAGGCTGTCATTGATCTGCTTGAAGCGGTCGCAATCGAGGTACAGCAGGGCGAACCGCTCATGCTGGGCGCGACCGGTCATGATGGATTGATCCAGCCGGGCTTCGAACAGCGCGCGATTGGGGAGACCCGTCAGGGGATCGTGGGTCGCCTGGTGCAGCAGGCTGGCATTCTCCCGTTTCTGATGGAGTTGCCAGGCCTCCAGCTCATCGAGCAGGGAGTTGAAATCCTCCCCCAGCTCATGCAACTCGGCGATGTCGGCCGCCGGGACGCGCTGCTTGAGGGCGCGCTGACGGCGGACGCTGTGGGCCACCTGCGCCAGCGCCTTGAGGGGATCTGTGATGGAGTACTGCATGCGGCGCGCCACATAGAGCGCCCCCAGTATGCTGAGCAGCAGGCAGAGCAGGGTCGCCATCAGGGTCTGCAACAGGAAGCGCAGCAGGTATTGGCCGTGGCCGACCAGGTGGATCCGCGCTATCTCCTTGCCCTCCCGCAGCACCGGCAGCTCCACCGGCCCCGGCAGGATCAGGTGGGCCAGCTGTTGCTCCAGGCTGGACCAGGGGGTGGTGATGGCCCGGGTCCAGCTCGCCAGCACCTGGCCATCGGCCAGCTGGATGCGGGCGCTGGCCACATCCTCGTGGGAGGCGATGGCCTGCAGGGTCTCTTTCGCCGCCTCCTCGTCGTGGAACACCACCGCCGCCTCAGTGGTGTAGCTGATGGCGCGTGCCACCAGCTCGAGGTTGTGATCGGCGTAGAGGCGCAGCGCCAGCAGGGCGGTGATGGTCAGGAACAGGCCGGCCATGCAGACCGCGGTGAGGGAGGTCATCATGTGGGTGCGGCCCAGGCTCTGTCGCAACGTGATCCGTTGCTCGGAAGGGATCTGATTCTTCATCGTGCGTCCTCGTCCGCCCTGGCCAGCTTGAGCACGGCCGGGTGCACCCGGACGCCGCTGCGGGCGAGCGCATCCAGATTGACCTTGAAGCGCACCCGCTCCTGGCTGGCCTGCAGGCAGAACACCGCATCGGCGATGCACTCGTGGCTCTGTTCACCGATGCTGAGGATGGCGTGCCCACGCAGGCGCTGGAACAGCGCCACCCGTTGCTCGCTCGTCAGCACCCCCAGATAGAGCACGTCACAGCGCTGGCTCAAGGCCTCGTCATCCAGATCGTAACGGTGCACATCGACCGGGCGGCCGTTGGCCTGCTGCTTGATGGAGGGCAGAGCCCCGGCATATTCCGTCGGCGCCGCGATGCACAGGCGCAACTCGGCAGGCTCGGTGGGCCAGCGGGTATAACTGAGGATGTCGAGCACCGTCTGGCGCACCAGCTCGGCGCGCACCTCGGCCGAGGTCTCGCTGACGCTGGCCAGCGCCAGCGAGCAGAACAGCAGCGCCAGCCACGCCATGGCCCGGATCAGAGAATGTGACTGCATGATGCCTGCCTGTTCACGTCTGCCCAAGAGGCCAGAGGGCTATGCCAAAGAGGAGTGGCATCAAGCTTATCAGTCGCGCGCCAGCCACCCATGGCTCTGCGCGCAGGCTGTGTCACCTTGTGTCGTACTAATGACAAGGGCCCACCCGGATGTGAGCCCCACGGACCAACGGCAGGCATGGGCTTACTTCTTGCCGATCCCGTATTCGCGCAGCTTGTTGGCGATGGCGGTGTGGGAGACCCCGAGCCGCT
>RCUR01000742.1_pt1 | contig 11658 bp, 8 predicted proteins | sample 2166151 | NCBI WGS metagenome assembly RCUR01 (sample SAMN09932785, study PRJNA488358) | compost metagenome | isolation source: compost soil in an enriched community | place: Germany: Experimental Botanical Garden
CCAGGAGCGTCAGCTCAAGGAGCTCGATAAAGCTATCGGACAGTGCCTGAGCTCCCCAGTTGTGCCACGTCAAAGGGCTCGGGATAGTGACGGTGGTGAGCGCTGTGGTATGCGTCCCATCTGGGGGGCGGGAAAAGATGAGGCGTGGACTGTATATGCCTTGTTGGGAACAAGCCATGTGATCAAGGCAGTTGCTCCCACACAAACGCCAGCGCCAAAAAGCAAAAGCGACGCAGCCTGCGGCAGCTACGCCGAACGGGGTGACCATGGATGTAGCAGCTGCCGCCAGGCTGCATCGAGGCCCGAAAGGCCTCCTGAGACAGTTGCTCCCACAGTGTGTGTCGAACCCTATATTCGCAGGGTGGTGGCTGTTGTGGGAGCTGGCCGGGCGGCGTTCGGCTCGCCAGCGAATGAGTTAATCAGAACGGCGTTGGCTGGATAATTTCGACCCAGTAATCATCCGGGTCCTTGATAAAGGCCAGGTGCTTCATGCGGCCTTCGGCCAGGCGTTTCTGGAAGGGCACACCCAGGCTCTCGAAGCGCTCGCAGGCGGCGCGGATGTCCGGTACCGACAGGCAGATGTGGCCGAAGCCGCGCGGGTCGGTGTTGCCATTGTGATAGGCGAACTCGGGGGCGTTCTCGGTGCCGTGGTTATGGGTCAGTTCCAGGACGCCCGGGATCGACTTCATCCATTCGGTGCGTTTTGCCGCATCGGCCGGGACCTGCGCCTTGTCGACCAAGGCGAGGAAGTACAGGCTGAACTCCGCTTCCGGAAAATCACGCTTCTCGACCAGGGTGAAACCCAATACACGGGTATAGAAGTCCAGTGAACGGGTAATGTCTTTTACCCGCAACATGGTGTGGTTGAACACGAAACCCTGGGTTGCGCTGTCCGGCTGGGCGGTGACACCGGGGAATGTAGTCAGTTCTTGCAGGCTCATGGAGGCTCCAGAATAAATGAGCGAGGCACATACAGTGGGCCGATGGGTTCGGACACTTGAATGCGGCAGCGATCTTGTCAGGAGGTGATGATACGGAACGCAAGCGTTTGAGCAAACCGCTGGCTGGCCGAACGGCCGTTTTTGCAGCAGAAAATAGAAGCCCGCCGAAGCGGGCATTGGGGCGCTAATCCATTAGCAGCTTCCATCCTGATAGAGTGGGCGTGAAAAAAACGTGAAACGCCCGGGCATCATTGGCGCAGCCAGGAATCCACTGTTTTTGCGCCGTATTGTTGCTTCCACGCCTTGAGCCCACGGTGATTGCCACCCTTGGTCTGGATCTGCTCCCCGGTGTGCGGATTGACGTAGACCTTGACCACGCGTGCGCGGCGTTGCTTGGGGGCTGCAGCGGAAACCTTGGTTTTGCCCGGATCAAGAATGGCGATGATGTCGCGCAGGTTCTTGTCGTAGGTTTTCATCAACCCTTGCAGCTTTTCCTCGAACTCGATTTCCTTTTTAAGACCGGCGTCATTCTTCAAGGCGTCGAGCTGGGCGAGTTGCTCTTTAAGGGCTTTCTCTGCAGCGCGAAACTCGGCGAGTCTGGACAATTTTAATACTCCTTTAGTGTGCAATGGCCATTCGGGGCGCGAATTACTCAGCACAGGGGGTAATGAGCCGATCCAGCACTTCGAATGAGCCAAACGACTGCCCGTATGAAGGGTTCGCGATGTACCGCTACTTACGAGTGTAGTGGTTCCAGGTGCGGGGGTAAACATGAACATGTCGGTTTTTCCGAATGCAACGACCCGACAACAAGTACACCCTGGAGAGTGAACTAGATAGGCGTATGAAAAGTCTTAAGTTTGGTTCTAAGTTGGTCATAAAAAATAAATTAACTGGTAAGTAGGAACTTTCTGTTGAGGTGTAGGTATATTTCCTAAGTGTTAGATATTAAGTGCTATTTTCAAAAATGTTGCCTTGGTTTACCCCCATTGCGTGAGTGGCAGCACGGGAATCGATGGTTTTGGCAAGGGCATGGACTAGAGCAGAGAGTCGCGACTTTTCATGCCGGGACGTGCTTGTGAAATCACTGAGTCTGATTGGAATCGGCCTGGGTAATCCACGGCCGGATTGTCGGGTGGTCCAGGTGTTGGACCCTGCATGCGAACAGGCGACCAACGGTTATCGCGACAGTGTGTCGGATGGGCACCAACGGCGTGCCGGGCTGTTCGCCCGTTTGATTGCAGACGAACTAATGGATGGCCAGTCAGGTGCGTTTCTAGTCTGGGGTGACCCCGGGCTATATGACAGCACCCTGCGTATTCTCAAACGGGTTGAAGCACTGGGCCTGGCGTTCGACTATCGGGTGGCGACTCAACCGTGCGGTTCTTGGCCTCGATCCACTGGGCCATGTACTGGGTGCTCTTGTGGTGGTGATGGCGCAGCATCAGGCCGGTGAAATTGGCCTGGCGCAGCGCCGCCAATTGCTCATGGCACTGGCGGATGCGTCGGGTCAGTGCCGGGGCATGGAGGGCGCTGGCGTAGCGTGCAGCCATTAGCGCGGTACCGCGTGCTTGCGCTTCGTTCCATTGCGCCTGGTCGCGATAAAGGCTGACCGCGGCATTGGCCAGGGCCTGGGCGCTGCTGGCCACCGCACCGGGCCAGGGCAGGGCGCCGTGCATGGCTTCGGCGCCGATCGGGGTGGTGACGCTGGGCGTGCCGCAGAGCATGGCATCGGTCAGTTTGCCCTTGATGCCGGCGCCGAAGCGCAAGGGCGCCAGGCAGACCCGTGCCGAGGCCATGACCTGCAAGGCATCCTCGGCCCAGTTCATGATGTGAAAGCCTTGGGCGGCGTTGTGCAGGGCGGTGGCCTTGGGTGGGGTATAGGCGCCGTATATGTGGATGCAGGCTTGCGGCAACTCCTTGCGGATCAAGGGCCACAGGGTGTTCTTCAACCAGAGCACCGCGTCCCAGTTCGGCGCATGACGGAAATTGCCGATGCTTAGGAAATGGACGCGCTCGGCAAACGTCCTGAAAGGCTGCGCAGGACTGTCGAGCATCAGCGGGCACCAATGCAGCAGGGCTGGCGCAACCCCGAACTGCTCGGTCAGCAGGTCGATTTCCACATCGGAAATCATCAGGCTCAGGTCGCTGCGGTAGATGGCCGCCAGTTCGCGTTGAGTGATGTCGGCACCGGCCATGTGCGCGTAGAGGCTGTTGTTGTCGGTGTTGAACAGGCCACTGAAGTCCTGGTCGTCGCCGCTTTTCAGGCGCTCCTTGAGCAGTTGCTGACGGGCATCGCGCAGGCTTTGCAGGTCAGAGGTTTCCAGGACGCGCACGGCGTTGGGGCAGTGTTTTTCAACGCGCCAGCCGAACTGCTCTTCCATCATGAAGCGGTCGAACAGCACGATGTCCGGGGCCAGTTCGGCGACAAATGTATCGAAGCTGCTGTTATTGAGTTCGATGCTTTGTTCGGCGATGCCCAGGTTGGCCAGGTCGGCCTTGTGTTCGCCCTCGCTGGCCGGGCTGCTGAAGGTGATATGCCAGCCTTCCTCGAGAAAGCTCTCGAGAATTTGCATCATGTGCCCGCCGGCGGCCGAGGAGCGCGGTTCGGGCCAGACATAACCGATGACAAGCACCTTGAGCGGGTTCTGTTGCATGCAAGCGAGTCCTGAAGCGCAAAAAGGGGGCTATTAGACCACAGCACCCGGCCCGCGCCCATGCAGGGTGAACTGCTACAGTTTCTTTCAGGCACCTCGGATCAAAGCCCCCTCATGCAGCCTCTGATTGTTCTGTTGCGCACGGCCCTGGCCCCCGATCGGCAAGCGCTGCTGTTTGCCCTGCGCACCATCGCCGCTGCGCTATTGACGCTGTACCTGGCCTTCGTCTTCGACCTGGATCAACCGAAATGGGCGTTGATGACCGTCCTCATTGTCAGCATGCCGATGGCCGGCATGACCTTGCAGCGCAGTTTCGGCCAGGTCATTGGCACAATCATCGGCGCGGTGGTCGCAGTCGTCATCACTGCCGTGTACGCCCAGGCGCCCTTGCCGTTCCTGCTGACCCTGGCGCTGTGGTTGGGTATTTGCACCGCCGGTGGCACCTTGTTGCGCTACACCGATTCACAAGCCAGCGTACTGAGTGGCTTTACCGCCGTTATTGTCGCCATGCTGGCGGTTGCCGAACAGGAAAACACCCTGATGCTGGCCATTACCCGGGTCACCGAGACCCTGCTGGCGGTGGCATGCGTGGCGGTGGTGAGCCTGCTCAGTGCGCAGCCCGAAGCCGTTGCCAGGGGGTACTTTGCCAAGGTCGACAGCCTGATCAAGCTGATCGCCCTGCATGCCGCGACGGTGATCCGCGGCGAGGAGAGCGAGGCGCAGTTCCAGCAGCGGCAATTGCAATTGCTCGGCGAAAGCAACGCGCTGGAAGGCTTGCGCCGCCATCTGTACTTCGACGCACCGCGATTGCGCCAGGCCAACGACCTGGTGCAGTTGTTCGGCAGCCAATTGGTGTTGATGGGCTCACGCCTGATGATCATCCATCGCCAGCGCCAGTTGCTGCTCGCCCGTTGGCAGGGTGAGTTGCCCGTTTCGATTGCGCGTCTGCGCGAACAAGAGTTGCAATTGCTCGATGAACTGGCCCATGCGGGGCGCGCGCTGCCCCACGAACAGCGCCAGCAGCTACGGCTGTTGAGCCGCCGCTTCGAAGCGGCGGCCGAATATTCCCAGCAGGTCGAGGAACCCTTGCCACCGGCCTTGCGTTCGCTGGCCTGGGCCTTGCGTACGGAGCAGGCCAGCTTGTTGCGGCAGCTGGATGACATGCTTGAGCTCGGCGATGCGATCCAGGAAGGCCGCCAAGCGAGCAGCGCCTTTGCCAAGGGGCATAGAGCGGCACTGTTTCTCGATTACCCATTGGCGGCGATGAATGGCATCCGGGCGTGTCTGGCGCTGCTGCTGGCCGGTGGCATCTGGATCCAGACCGGCTGGGATGGGGCGCGTGCGGGAATGGTCCTGGTGGCGGTGTTGTGTTCATTGATGGCTTCGTTCCCGCGTCCGTTGGCAGCTTGTCAGAACTACGCCCGTGGTTTTGCCCTGGCCTTGCTGGTCGCGGCGTTGTATCAGTTTCTGCTGATCCCCTCGGTGGGCGATTTCGAAATGCTCGCGGTGATGCTACTGCCCTTGTTGTATGTGGTGTCGGTGGCGCTGGTCAGCCCGGTGACCGCCGGTGTCGGCATGGGCCTGGGCTTGTCGAGCCTGCTGCTGTTCGGCCCGCAGAACGTCGGCGCCTGGCAGAACTCGGCAATCCAGTGGTTTGAGTTTGCCGGCGCTTATATCGGTTCGGTGGCCTTGTCGTTGCTGGTGTTTGCCGTGGTGTTTCCGTTCAATGCCGTGCAACGGATGCAGCGTCTGCACCAACGCGCACGCGCCGATGTATGTGCCCTCATTAATGCCGCGCCGACCGATCAAGCACGCCATGCCTTCGAAAGCCGCATGAGCGACCGCGTCAATACCATGGCCGGGCTGCTGCCGGCTGCTCCCGACAAGCTCTCGCGGGCGCGCTTCGATGCGTCCCTGTCGGCCCTGTCGTTGGGCGTGGCCTTGAGCCGGCTCAAGCGCCAGATGGCCGATAACCCGTTGTTGCCGCCCGCCCTGCAGCAGCGCCTGGCTCGCGCGCTGACGGACATCGCGGCGGTACTGGGGGATCGTTCGGGCGCCGACCCAAGCCGATTGCCCGGGCAATTGCAGCAGATCGCCGACGAACTACAGGCCCTGCATGAACACCCTGTGCAAGTTGACAGGGGCTCGCTGTGGAAGCTGTTCGAATTGCGCGTATCGTTGATCATTGCTGCGGCCTTGCTCGAGCGGGACCAGGAATGGCAAGCAATCCGAACCGACTCACGACCTGGCGGTGGAGACGTGCTCGATGCCCATTGATTTCGAAGTCGGTGGCGTCTACCTGCCACCGCTGGCCCAGGCCCTGTTGTTGGCCGTGCCATTGTTCTGGGGGGTGAGGTGGGCGTTGGTGCGCCTGGGCTTCATGCGCCTGGTCTGGCACCCGGCCCTGTTCGAAGGCGCGTTGTATGCCGTGTTGTGCGCCACACTGATATTGGCAATGGGGGCCTGGAGTTGAGATGAGCGACTGGAAGAAAGTGCTGGCTCCCTCCCTGACCCTTGCCGTGGTGCTGCTGGCGCTGGGGCTGGGCTGGATGGCCTGGGAGCATTACACCCGCTCGCCGTGGACGCGGGATGCGCGCATCCGCGCCGACGTCGTGACCCAGTCGGCCGAAGTCACCGGCCGGATCGTCAAGCTGCTGGTCCACGACAACCAGCATGTGGAAAAGGGCGACTTGTTGCTGCAGATCGACCCCGAGCGCTTTGAACTGGCCGTACTGCGCTCGCGCCGTGCCGTGGAAGTGGCCCGTGCCAGCCTTGGCCAGTCGAATGCCGCCATCGTCTCGGTGCAGGCCGAATTGCGCCAGCGCCGCAGCGAAGAGAACCGGCGCGTTCGCCTGAAGCAGAATTCGGCCATCTCCAACGAAGAATGGGAAAAAGCCAACACTGACGTTGACATCGCCGAAGCGCAGTTGTTGCGCGAGCAAGCCAACCTGGGGCTGGCCCAGGCCAGGGTGGAGCTGGCAGAGGCGACATTGAAGCAGGCCGAACTGGACCTGCAGCGTACCCATGTGCACGCCCAGGTCACGGGTTACGTGACTAACCTGCTGACCCGCCAGGGCGATTACGCTATGGCCGGCAATGCCTTGTTCGCGCTGGTCGACAGCAATAGCTTCTATGTCAGTGGCTACTTCGAGGAGACCAAGCTGCCGCGCATCCACGAGGGCGACCGGGTCAAGATCCAGCTCATGAGTGGCGAGCGCCTGGAAGGGGTGGTGGAAAGCATCGCCTTTGCCATCAGCGACCGGGAGAACCTGCCGGGCTTGCGCTTGCTCGCCACCATCAACCCCAGTTACACCTGGGTCAAGTTGGCCCAGCGCGTACCGGTCAGGATCCGCCTGGACGGGCAGGTTGCCGAGCGCCTACGCCTGCGCGCCGGTACCACTGCCACCGTAACCGTCCTGGACGACGACTGAGGCACCGTGCAGTGTGTACTTGTCCTTGCCGCTGTGTTTGGAGGTGTACAGGGCGGCGTCGGCCTTGATCAGGGCACTGGTCAGGGTGTCATCGGTTTCGATATGGGTCAGGCCGATGCTGACGGTCACGGGGTACCGGGCCGGATCAGTGCGTACCCGCAGGCACAGGGCGGCGATGCGGCGTTCGGCTTCTTCCTGGGGCAGCCCCCACAGGTAGATCGCGAACTCTTCACCGCCCAGGCGGGCGAATTCGAACTCGGGCAGTTCCCCCTTGATAGTGGCGGCGATGCGCTTGAGCACGACGTCGCCGATATCATGGCCGAAGGTATCGTTGACCTTCTTGAAGTTGTCGATGTCGATCATGGCCAGGTAATGATCGTGCGCCTCGGCCGCCTTTTTGATCTGGGCGTCTGCCGAGGCCATGAACGAGCGCCGGTTGGGGATTTCGGTCAGGGCATCGACATAGGCCTGGTCGAGCAGCAGCCTGGACATGCAAAAGTTGTTCAGTTTCGCCTGGCGCATGGTGAGGTAGCTGTAGATGATCAAGCCGGTCAGGAAGGTGATGTAGCTGATGGCCATGGTGCCACCGAACTCCCACATATCGATATCTTCGGTATAGAAGGGGTTGAGGATGGCCCAAGTGACGACCAGGGCGGTGAAGAACGACCAGCGCCGCAGTGGCAATACCGAGGCGCTGTAGAGGATGGTCGAGGCGGCGAGGGTCAGCCACGTCGGGCGTAAATGTTCATCGACCCCATCGACGATCAGCCGGATCGACACGGCCATGATGCCGACGAAGGCCACATTGAGCAGGTGAAAGTGGTGCGCCTTGCCTATCACCTTTACGCCGACGATGCACAGCACCATCGCACTGATCGCGATGACCGACTTGTAGGTAAAACCCTGGCCCCCCTGGAAGCTCACGATCAGGTCGAACAGCGTCCAGACACCGACGCTGGCGCAATACACCAGCATGCTGAAGGTGCGCAGGCGTTCGAAGTCGTGTTGCCAGAACTCCTTGAGCACAGCCGGCGGCACGGTGTCTTCGTTAACTTGCGCTTCGATGGTCTTGAGCATGGCGGGTCTTGTCGGCGTCGTTGAGCGATTTCAGTCACGGATTGGAAGCTTTGAGCAGCCGGCGCTGATTGTCCAGCAATGGCCGACCCCAGGGCCGATAGCGCAGTTCGAATACGGCTACGGCATGGCACCCGCCGGTGGTCGCAGGCGCGGCCGGCTCCGCGCGAAACGGCTGGCCAGGCTTGCTGGTCTGGCGGAAGGCTTCATGGATGATGCCTACCGAACAGGGCAGGGCGGCGGCATAGCTTTGGCGCACCAGCGGCGGCAACCGCCCGGTGCCGGCACCGTCTTGCCACCAGACCTGCATGCCCAGGCCGGCCAATTGCGCCAGCCATTGACCTTGGACTGCCGGTGCCAGCTTGCCGGCACTGAAGGCGCTGATATGCAAGGGCGCTTCGAGCTTTGTGGTAAACGCCTTGAGTTGGCGCTGCAGTTCATCACGCCGGGCGCTGTCCTGGAAGTGCAGGTCATCCAGTTCCATGGGCAGGTACCAGCCTGCGACCGGCAGCTTCCACTGCTCGCGCAATTGCCGTTGCTGCGCCAGCGCCTGGCCCAGTTGCGTGGCCCAGTAGCTGGCCAGGCCCGTGCTGTCCAGTTGCTCGATGCGCTGGTAGTACGCGGCATCCATATTCAAGCCGAGCACCAGCTGCAGGCCGTTCTCCCGGGCCAGGTGCAGGGTTTGCGCCAGCCAGCCATTGGCCCCGCCGAAGGTCTGGTCGCCATAGGTTGTCCATTGCACGATCAGGGTGCGTGCACCTTGCCTGGCACTGGCCTGCCAGATCTGCCGCCACTGCGCCGGGCTGATCTGCGCGTCGCTGTTGAGCGGTTGGTAGATGATTCGTTCATCGGCGCGGGCGAACCCGGTGCCGACCAGCAGCAGGCACACCAGTAGCATCAATGCGCGCATCAGAAATTCAACTCCACGCCAAGCAACATGCCGTTGGCGCCTTCATACAGGTTGCCGCCAAGGGACTGCTGGTATTCGGTGCGCACCGTCAAATGGCCGCGGTAGGCGTTGTAGCGGTCGTCGTTGAACCACCATTGCCAGCGCAGGCCGACGCCCGCGCGCAGGTCCTGGCGCCAATCGTTGCTCGGGTCCTGGCTTGCAAACTCGGCAAAGCCGTAGGGCATCAGACTCTGGGGTGAATTCACCGGCAGCTTCCAGGCATGGCCCTGTTGATAACGGGACAGCCAGGCATGGTCGCCAGCGCGGGTCCACCAGGCGGCGTCGAGGTAGAGGAAGCGTTCGTTCCACTGGCTTTCGTCGATGCGCCAGTCGTTGCGGTAATCGCCCTGGTCGAAGAACGAGGCGGTCGCGCGCAGCAGCAGGTCGTTGCTGCTGTCGCCGTGGTTGCGCTGGTCGTCGTAGCCGTCCTGGACCTTGCTGGGGTCGAGCAGCTCCCCCAGGCTCAGGTTGTCGTAGTCTTCGTCGCTGAGCTGGCGCTGGTGGTAGAGCTCACTGTAGAGGTTGAGGTTCGAGTTGCCCAGTGGCTTGTAGCGCAGGCCCACGCCGGTGCCGAGGAACTGCCCGTAGGAATCGCGCCCCTGGCCGCCCACCAGTACCCGGCCGTAGGCCGAAAGCGTGCGGCCATCGCGGCTGGGCTCATCACCCAGGGCGTGATCCCACATGGCGACCTGCACATTCTGCGACTGTGCCCGGCGCTCCTCGGTCTGGGTGCCGTTATCGAGGAAACTGTCGTTGGTCGAGACGCCGGCGGGCGACCAGGTACTGGCCAGGGTGCGGCTGTCACGGCGGGACAGGGCTTCATGGGCACGGCGCTGGCGATACTTGCGTGATTCCAGGCTGCCGTATTCATCGCTGCCATCGACCACCTGTGCTTCCACATCGAGCACGCGGCGCAGTTCCTTGCGGGCAGCCGCACTGTCTTCCACTTCGGCGTAGCGCCAGGCCAGGGTTTCGCCGAGGCGGTAGTCTTCGGGGAAAGCGGCGGTGGCCTGTTGCAGGTAAGGGATCGACTGGCGCCGCACTTCAGGGCTGTCGGCACCGGCCAGGCGCATGCCGTAGTCGGCCCGGTAGCGTGGCTGGGCCGGGTCCAGGCGCATGGCCTCGGCCAGCCAAGCCGTGCTCTGGGCCGTGTCGCCGGCTGCCTGGGCGGTGACCGAGGCCGCGTAGTAGTGGTCGGCTCGGGGTTGATGTTGCAGGGCCTGGCGTTGCCGTTCCAGGGCCAGGGTCGGGTTGTTCTGTTGCTGGGCGATGGCGGCGCCCAGGGCCCAAGCGTCGGCGCTGGTGTGCGGCACCTGTTGCCAGTGCTGCTCGGCCCTGGCCGGGTCATGGGCATTCAGGGCGCTGCGGGCCGCGGTCAGGCGGGCATTGGCGGTCCATTGCCCAGGGCTGAGGCTGTCCCAGATGCGCTGGGCGGCAACCGGGTCGCCCGCGGCATCCAGGGCATAGGCCAGCGGGATGCGGCTACCGTGGTCGCCCCGGTGTTCGGCGGCCTGGTAGTAGGCCACGGCCTGGCCCGGGTTGTCGGGCATCGAGCAGCGCCCCAGTGCGCGCAACTGGCCCACTTCCACCGGTTGCGGGCCAATGGCCTGGCGTACCGCGTCGCAATGGCCGGTTTCAGCCAGGCGCCCGAGCAACTGGCCGCGACTGGCCGGGTCGACGCGGTTGACCAGCGAGACCATGCGCGTTACGTCGACCGGGCTATCCTCGGCAACGTAGGCGCCGGCCAGGCGTTGCAGCAGCGGACCGGACAGGCGCCCCTGGTGGCGGTCGTACGCCTGCTCGAGCAATTGATGGCTGCGGGCCTGCTCACCGTTTTGCTGCATCAGGTATGTCGCCTGGTCGAGTGAGGCCAGGCGGCCGGTCTGGTGGTAGTGGCGTTCCCAGAGGTCTGCCGCTTCGCGCGTGTGGCCGCTGGCCTGGAGGAGCTCGGCGCGTTTTTTCACCACGTCCGGGGTTTGCGGTTGACGGGCCAGGTAGGCCTGCAACTGCCTGGGGTTGTCCTGTTGCTGCAAGACATTGAGCAAGCTTTCACGCCGGGCCGTGTCCCAGGGTTCAGGCAGGCGCTGGGTTTGCAGGAGGTCGTTGGCTTGCAGGCGCTGGGCCAGCACCAGCCAGGCCTTCGGATCATCGCTGGCGCGGCAACTGTGCAATTGTTCGAGGGCCGCTTGCGGGTCGCGGCGCGACAGCCAGTCGACCGTTTCCAGGCAGGGCCGTTGCAGGTCATTGCTCAGTTGCCGCACCAGTTGCGTCTCGTTGCTCTGCCGCGCCAGTTCCCACAATTGCTGGCGTTGCGCGGTTTGCGCCAGTTCAGTGGCCGGTAGAGATTGCAGCCAGCGCTGGGCCTGTTCGGGATGCCCCATGGCCACGGCGCGGCTGGCCATGGCCAGGCGCGCCTGGTTGGCCGCCTGCGGCGAAGGCGCTTGCTTGAGCAAGTCGCGCAAGGCGTCCTCGTCCAGGCGCTGTACGTAGGCATTGGCCAGGCGCTGCCAGTCCTTGGCCGGTAATTGGCCGCGCGCCGCCATAGGCGCCAGTTGCTCGATGGTGGTGTCCCAGTCGCGCAGTTGTTCGGCCCAGTTGGCCCGGGC
>RCUR01000745.1_pt1 | contig 11641 bp, 12 predicted proteins | sample 2166151 | NCBI WGS metagenome assembly RCUR01 (sample SAMN09932785, study PRJNA488358) | compost metagenome | isolation source: compost soil in an enriched community | place: Germany: Experimental Botanical Garden
CCCCCCCATCCATCAACTTCATGAGAGGGATACGCAGGCCTTCCTGGAAAATCTCGGTTGCGCCAATTGCCATGCTGCCTGGCGTCATGCCGCCGATGTCGCAGTGGTGAACGATTGTCGCCACATAGCCTTCGATCCTGGACTCATGGAAGACGGGCTTGATCAGATATACATCCGGCAAATGCATGCCGCCGGAGGTATATGGGTCGTTCATGATGTAGATGTCTTCTGGCTTGCCCGAGTCGCCATACTTACGGATGACGTTTTTCATCGCATCCGGAAAAGCACCAAGGTGAATAGGCAAGGTCAGGCCCTGGGCGATGACACGCCCAAATTTGTCAAAGACAGCCGTGGAGAAATCCATGGAGTCCCGAACAATCGGGGAGTATGCGGTGCGCATGACTGCCAACGCCATTTCATCAGCAATAGAGCCAAGGGCATTCTTAACGATTTCTAACGTAATTGCGTCAGTTGCGACGGTAGATTGGTTGCCGTTCTTCATGCCTGCGACTCCAAAAAGGAAATGACGATGTTTTGGTTTGAATCAACATGAGCAACGGCGTCGGGCGGCACGATACATGTCGAGTCATATTCTTCGATAATCAGCGGGCCATTCTTGGGCTCTGCTCGCAGTTCTTCGCGAGTGATTACTGGGGTATCAAAGAATCCATGAGAGTGGCCGAAATATGCCCTCCTCGACTTATTGATGTGCTCACTTGGCATCGCAGCGCTGGCAACTGCAGCACGCTGAGCATCGTATTTGCGTGTTTTCTGTGAGCGCAGAGAACCCACCGCACGCAAGTTAACCAGCTCGATGATGTCCCCGGTCGATGCATGACCGTAGGTTCGTTCATGCTCGGCGTGGAAATCACGAGCAATGGATTCAAGATCAAGGTCAGAACCCGCTTTCCACACAATCGGGATAGTCAGTTCATAGGCTTGCCCGGTATAGCGCAGATCAAGTGAGTACTCGACTTCGATGTCGTCAACACGATTGCCTTCAGCAGAAATTTCATCCTTGGCAGATTGCGTCAGATCCGCGAGCGCATCACTCAACTGACCCTGAACATCAGTATCCAGCCGGCAGAACAGCGTCTTCATGAACTCTTGTTGAGTCGACGAAAACAGCAGACCCAAAGCACTGAATACACCAGGACTTGGCGGAACAATGACGGTTTTCATATCCAACAGCTGAGCAATCGCATGGACAATGATCGGGCCGTTGCCGCCGAAGGCGAAAAGAGCAAACTCGCGAGGGTCACGGCCACGATACGTAGAGACGGCTTTGACGGCACGAGTCATCGTGGATGCTGCAATGGAGAAGACGCCATATGCCGCTTCGTGAAGCTCGGTTCCTGTCGGATTAGCGATCTGCTCAAGCATCGCTTCGCGAGACTTTTTCTGATTGACCTTGATCTCTCCGCCCGCCAGAAACTCCGGATTCAGATACCCCAAAGAGAGCACTGCGTCCGTGAGGGTCGGAACCTTGCCACCCGCGTCATAACAAACAGGCCCCGGTACCGAACCAGCAGAATCCGGGCCCACCTGCACCAAACCACCGGCATCAATCCGGACGAGGCTGCCGCCCCCTGCACCAATTTCAGAGACATCAATGAACGGGAGTTTGACTGCGTGCCCACCGCCTTTCACAAGCTTGCTACTCACGTTGATCCCAGCACCGACCTCATACTCAGTGGTGCGCGCGGGTTGCCCTTGCTCAATGATTGCGGCTTTGGCAGTCGTCCCTCCCATATCCACGGTGATGCAATCGGGATAGTCCGAACCGGCCGCCACGGTCGCTCCAGCGATTACACCTGCAGCAGGGCCCGATTCAATGATGGCGGCTGGTTTCTGAACCACCGCCCGCGCACTCATGACACCGCCATTGGAATGCATGACCTGGACGGGCCCTTTCATTCCGATTGCCCGCAGTTTCTCGATCAGGGAATTCAGGTAGCTGACAACGATAGGGCCAAGATAGGCGTTCACAACCGTTGTACTGGTGCGCTCGTATTCACGGATTTCAGGCAGAATTTCGTGCGAGCAAGTCAGATACACCGAATCGCCCAAGGCCTCGCGCAGCACGTCACGAATACGGATCTCGTGAGCCGGGTTTGCATACGCATGGATGAGGCTGACTGCTACAGCTTCGATTTTTTCTTCGTTGATCCTTTTGGCGATTTCTCGAATCTGCGCATCATCAAGCGGGGTGTCTACTGCGCCGTTGGCACGCAGTCGCTCCGTTACTTCATAGCGATGGCGACGCTTTACCAGCTGCTCAGGCTTTTTGTAGCCCAGGTTGTAGAGCATGGGCACTCGCAGACGACCGATTTCAACGACGTCTCGGAAGCCTTGGGTGGTCACCAGTGCTGTGCGAGCCCCTTTCCCTTCAAGAACGGTGTTCGTGGCCACGGTAGTGGCGTGAATCAACTCGGTAACCTGCCCAGCGTTAGAGCCGATCGAACCCAGCAGAGACTGAAGCCCCGTTACGATCGCAAGACCATAGTCATGGGGTGTCGATGAAACTTTTTTGGTGTGAACCACACCGTCATCACCGATCAGCACAATGTCAGTAAAGGTGCCACCGATGTCCACGCCAGCTCTGAATGTACTTGAAGTCATGTTGCGCCTCTGTTTTGTCAATCACACGCAGGTGTGGCGGTTATCCACCTCCTGCGTGAGCAGTCTAAAAATCGAAACCTCAAGGCTTCGGGAATAAGACGATGAATCGATTCACCGCCAAGTTAAATTTTTGCGCTGTTTACTGGCCCGTAGACTCCACCTGGGTAATTCGTCTTATCTGATACACTCGAATTGTTTTTCAACTTCGTATGCCCTTTGGAATCGAAGCGAGCAATTTTTCGGTATAGGGATCTGCAGGAGTGAATAACACTTTCTCACTCGGGCCTACTTCAACGACGCTTCCGTTACGCATAACAGCGACATTCCGACAAAGCTCTGCCACCAACGCAAGATCGTGGCTGATGACGATAAGCGTTAATCCGGTAGCACCATGCAAGTCGCGCAGCAGTTTGATGATCTCTGCCTGTATCGAAACGTCCAGCGCTGAGGTCGGCTCATCCGCGATGACCACTTCAGGTCGGCGTGCCAATGCTCGCGCGATGCCAACCCGCTGGCGTTGTCCACCGGACAATTGATGTGGATAGCGAGACAGCAAATGGGTTGGAAGTTGAACCATCTCCATCAGTTCAGCTATCGGAACTCCTTGGGGCCCAATAGCCTCTTTAAGTGTGGTGAAGATGGTTTTCCGAGGGTTGAACGAGCTCATGTTGCTCTGAAACACCAACTGGACTTGTTGATGATAGGCGGCCTCCTCTGCTGTCGTCATTTCTGACAACGAACGCCCCTTATAAAGAATCGATCCCACTGTCGGCTTTATCAAACCTACCATCAGTCGCGCCATCGTGGATTTGCCACTGCCGCTTTCACCAACGATGGCGAAAGAATCACCTTTGTTCACATTAAGGTTCACCGAGCTCACGGCATGAAAGTGCTTGCGGTTAAACAATCGTTCAACAGGGGTTCGGCCCAAGGCGTACGACTTACCCACATCGCGCAAAGCAAAGATGGAACTTTGAGAGTCTTTCAGGGATATCATGGCTGCCCCCTTACAATCGTCAGCGGCGATGCAGTTCGCTCAGGTAACCTTGGAATACTTGCCATCAGTTTTTGCGTGTAAGGATGAGAGGGCTGCAGGAAAACCTGTCTGACATTACCCTCCTCTACTACCTGCCCTTGCTTCAGAACTACCGTACGAGTGCATAACTCCGCCATGAGATCCAGGTGGTGAGTGATGAACAGCAGTCCAATATTCATGTCTTTCACGAGCGTGCGAAGCAACTCCACGATTTGTGCCTGGACGGTCACATCAAGCGCGGTAGTTGGCTCGTCAGCGAGCAGCAGGCCAGGTTCACAGACGATTGCGGCTGCGATCATCGCGCGCTGTTTCATCCCACCACTGAGCTCATGCGGATACGATCTCGCTACAACATGAGGATCCCGGAAACCTACGCGATCCAGCACCGCATGGACTTCCTGGCGAATAGCGTCACCGCGCAGGGAGCGATGCGCGCGAATGACGTCGGTCAGTTGAACACCGATGGTGTACGCCGGGTTCAAAGCCGTGCTCGGATCCTGAAAAATCATGGATATACGGCTTCCACGCAAACTGCGCATCTTCGCTTCAGTCGCCAGGGCTAAATCCTCGCCCTCAAACATGATGCGCCCTTGGGTGATCCGTCCGAGGCTACCCAGCAACCGCAAGATAGCCAGAGAAGCAACACTTTTGCCTGAACCCGATTCGCCAACGAGTCCTACGGCCTCGCCACGATTCACGGTCAGGTTCAGGCCGTGTAATACCTCGTTAGATGCCGCGCCGTAACCAAACGCAACGCGAAGGTCTTCAATCGAAAGCAACGTCTGGCTCATAGCGGCGCTCCGGTGGACACAACATGCGATTTTCGCCGAGGGTCAAGCAGCGTGCGCAAGGAGTCTCCAAAAAGGTTGAAACCTAGAACACTGATGAAGACTGCCATCCCCGGGAAGAACGATACCCACCAAGCGTCCGAGAAAATCAAAGCCCGAGCGTCAGAAAGCATGGCGCCCCAACTTGGAGTGGGTGGTTGGACACCCAGTCCGATAAAGCTCAGAGATGCCTCCAGCACAATTGTCACGCCGAACAACAAGGTCGCCTGGATGACAACAGGTGAGATCACATTGGGCATAACGTCCGTCAGGATGATTTGGAATGTGCTGGCCCCCTGCAGCTTTCGGGCAAACACGTACTCAGCATGAGACTCAACTTGCGCCAGGCTATACGTCAGGCGTGCCAATCCTGGCGCGTAAAGCACCCCGATCAGAATGACGAGTTTGAATTCATTGGTGAACGGGATGACACCAAAATGCATCGTTGCAGTGCCGGTGATACCAACGATCGCAATCACCCAGATCAACAGCGGGATGGCGGCAAGTATCTCCATCAGCTTCATCAAGATCTCGTCCAACCAGGTACCGGAGCGATATCCAGCGAGCAACCCGACGGTCACCCCTAACAACAGGCCAATAACCACCGCACCCAGTCCGATAGCCAAGGAAGCCCGTGCCCCCCATACCACGCGGCTCAGGATGTCTCGTCCTACCTGATCAGTTCCCATCCAAAAATCGGAACTAGGAGGCCTCAGCCTGTTCTCAATCGACAATGCCAAAGGGTCATGCATGGGTAAAAAAGGTGCGCACAATGCCATCAAGAACATCAGTGCAATTAGCATCAGTCCCATTGCGCCAATCGGGTCAGCAAGTAATGCTCTGATAGACCGAATAATCATTAGCGAGCTTTCCTTAATTAAGGACTTCTTCCCAAACTTTGACCTTACAGGAACATCAACTATCATTTTTATTCGCCTTTGGGACAAGGTACCCATGCAAGATGTCAGCAAGCGTGTTTGAGGCGATAAAAATCGCCGTGATGACGAGTACAATGGCTTGCACTGTCGGGTAATCGTGTTGAAAGATTGCGGTCAGCAATGCACGCGATGCACCCGGCAGGTTAAATATTTGCTCAACAATCAAAGCCCACCCGAACATATAGCCAAAACTCATGGCAGCGGTTGCGAGCAGTGTTGGCAAAGCGTTTTTAAGTGCGTAGACACGGATACGGGATCGAGGCAAACCTAATGCATTCGCAGTCTTCATGTAATCCTGCGACAGAACCTCCACCATATTTGCACGCACTAATCTGCTCAACAAAGCGATGTAGTACACCGACATCGTGATGACAGGTAACACAAGGCTTAGAAAATGCTGCCCTACACTTTGCGACCAGGGAATCTGCCCGCCGACCGGCAGCCAATCTGTTTGAAGGGCCACGTAACGAATCAGAATCAACCCAAGCCAGAATGAAGGTATGGACAATCCAAATATCACAACAATACGCAAAACGTGATCAGTGAAGCTATTTTCTTTCAAAGCAGAGATCGTGCCTATCAAGACTGAAACGAAAACCGTAAACAGGAATGAAACCGTTACGAGTTCAACAGTGCTGGGCATCGTGCTGGAAATTTGTTCGCCGATGTCATTACCTGTGACATAGGAGTTACCAAAATCAAGCGTTATCGCTTTTGTGGCCCATGAGACGTATTGAGTGACAATGGGCAAATCAAGGCCAAATTGCTGATTGAAACTCGCAATTTGCTCCGCAGTGGCATCACTCCCCAAGGTCAGCAATGCCGGCGAAACAGTCGTAGCTCGTGACATGACAAACAGCAGCATACTCACCACAATCATCACGATTGATGACGAGAATAGTCGAAAAACGATTTTCATCTTTAGTCTCGCAGTTAGCTGAGAGAAACATTCTCAAGCTTCAATGTGAAGCCTGAATTGCTCGTAAAGTCCTTGACTTCTCGCCGCCACAAATTTTGCACAACCAGTGAACCGATCCAGACTATCGGACACTCTTGCGCCAGCAATCGTTGAATATCGTTCAGCGTAGGTTGAAGTGCCGTATCATCATTGAACAGATAGCTATCATCTAGCAGCTGCGTCAGTTGGGGGTTGTCATAGCCTACCGCCTTTGACAGGCCTTCTTTCTTACGCATCACCATATTGAGAAAGTAAGTCGGCTCTGGTGGTGCTATGAACGCAGCCAGTGCGGCCATATGATTCCCTACCGCAAGTTGAGAAATCATCTGCCCAAAATCCACAGGTTTTAGATTCACGGACACGCCTATCTTTGCGAACTGAGCCTGGACGACCAATGCAACTGTCGAAGTGTCGATCAAGTAGGCTGGCGTCACGTAGAGCAACTCGAACGATGCTCCAGTTGCGTATTTTGACTCTTTTAACAGAGCCTTGGCCTTTTCTAGATTGAAGTCAAGCGCTGCCGAAGACTGTGCATCGAACCAAGGAGAGTCTTTGGCATACGGCGTGGCGGTGGCGCTGACTGCTCCGTAACAGATGTCATTGCAGATTTGTTCTCGATCCAAAACCAGCGATGCGGCTTGACGAAACTTTATGTCGTCGAAAGGCGGCTTCTGGGTATTCATGCAAATAGCCAGAGGACTCGTCGGAGATGATTTAAAGTCTCCGGCCAGACCAGCAGAATTACGAATCTTTGCAAAGCTTTGTGCAGGCGGAGAACTAATAATTTGGGTCTGACTGGACAACAGCGAGGCCAAGCGAGACGACTCTTCAGGAATTACCCTAAAGACCAGTTTTCGCCACTGCGGAACATTTTTTGCCCAGTAGTTTGGGTTACTACGCAGCTCAACATAATCGTTGTTCTTGGCTCGGACAAAAATGGCGGGGCCAGTACCTAGGCCCACGGGTGAATATTTGAACGCGTCGGCGCCATATTTTTCCCTGCTTCCCACGGGAAAAATGCCCATGTATTTATTCATGTTGTCCAGAAATGGGCGGTACGGTCTAGTCAACTTGATTTCGACAATATAGGTATCTACCACTGTCGTGGACTCAATGACGCTCCAGAACTGGCGACGGAATGCTTTGTTATCGGGGTTTCTAACGTAATCGAAGCTGTACTTCACATCTGTGGCGGAGAACGGTTGACCGTTATGGAACGTCACATCACGCCGAAGATCAAAGGTATATGTTTTCTTGTCTTCGGAGATTTCCCAAGACTGCGCCAGTTGTGGAACTCGTCTTCCATTCGCGTCGATGCTCACCAAATTTTCGAAGATCAATTGGTTAATCGCCATCACATCGTGGTTAGGCTGATTAATCGGATCCAGCGTTTGGGGATTGCTCGGAATTGCTACGGACAGGACTTCGTTCGTCGCTGCCCATACTTGGCCTCTAAAAGCAAAAGGCAAGGCCAAGGATGCAGTCCCAACCGCAGTGGCGCACAAAAACCGACGTCTCGTCTTGTCCACGATCATGACATCTACCCTCTTTTTTGTAGTTTGGGATTCGGTGAATCGATTCATAAGGTAGGCCTCGCGAGCTCGCGAGTCAACACCAATGAATCGATTCACTGACAACCAAAAATTCACTGACGAAGGACTTTTCGTTGCAACCTATTGGTGTTATTGAGAATTTTTAGATGGCGCAGGGCCACAGGATTTTCTTTCGATCAAGCTCATGGGGAGCATAATTCGGCATAGGCCAGACGGAGCAGGCCCTTCGAGCATTTGAAGCATGATATTGGCTGCATTTCTCCCTACATCGCGAGGATTCTGAGTCACGACGGTAAGAGCTGGAGACATCATGGGGGCAAACTCATGATCGCCTATGGAGATCACGGACAGCTGGCTGGGAACAGACAGCCCTACTTCGTCAACTGCGCTCAGCACTGTTTTGACGTCGTTGACGACTGCAACGAAAGCGGTCGGTGGCGATTCCCTCTTCAATACGTCCAGGCATACCTGGTGGCTGAAATGGTTCGTACGAAACACCAGCGTCAGATCCTGTTCAATTCCGGCGGTGTCGAACGCATCAACGTAGCCTCGCACCATCTCTCGACCAACCCAGGTATTCTCCCGGCCCGTGATCAACGCAATGCGGCGATGCCCTAGCTTGAGGAGATGATTGATCGCTTGGCGACAGCCATCAGCGTGGTCGGTCAACACTGAGTTGAATTCGCCGTGTGCATCCCGCTCCCAGAGCACAATAGGCATCTGCAGAGAATGCAGAATGTTGTAATACGAGGCGTCCTCGTCGTCAGAGATCGCTCCGATGAAGCCATCGATTCTCCGCGACTTGAGGCTGCTTAAAATGCCTCGTTCTCTGTCGATGTCAAAATGCGAATTTGCGACGAGTATTTCGTACCCCCGCTCTCTTAGGCGCTCTTCAGCAGCGCTTACCATTTGGGCTGCGGTTCTTTGAGTGATGTCAGAAATCAAACATCCTATGGCCTTGGAGTTTCCCTGCCGCATGCTCCTCGCGATGCTGTTTGGAACAAAATTCAGAAGCGCCATGGCTGCCCGCACCGAATCCTGGATACCAGGTGCGACGTTCGTTCTACCGTTTAGCACCCTCGAAACAGAACCAACTGACACCTTGGCCAGCTTCGCCACATCCTGCACGGTTGGCGATCCCTGAGACGATTTCCGACTGCGTGACATTTTCTTTGTGACCCACTGAAGTGATGACTGTAGACATACTATATCTACAGCGGCGAAGAATTCGAGTCAGGGCCTAAATACGCTAGATGACGAGCGCGCGCCAGTTGGAAGCATTCGGCGGCGACATGACCGCACCTTTTGGGGGCTTCAAGCAGTCGGGCAACGGTCGCGATAAGTCGTTCCACGCCTTCGACAAGTACACCGAGCTCAAAGCCACGTAGATCAAGCTCTGACGCCCACACGCCCCAAGCTCGCAATTCCGCAATAATTAACAACCACTTTAAGTCAGCGTACCGCCCGATTGCACGTCAGTGGGCCTACGCTTATAAACGCAACTTTAAGTGTTAACAGCCTCAATCCATCTTTTCCTATAAAAAAGGGCCCTCGAAGGGCCCTTGCTTTTACTCAAACCAAGATCATTTGGTCAGCCAGGACTCGACCGTGTCAGAGCCGTACTCGGCCTTCCACTCTTTCAGCGTCCGGTGATTACCACCTTTGGTTTCGACGACTTCGCCGCTGTGGGGATTTTTGTAGACCTTTACCTGACGTGGCTTACGAGAGCCCGCTTTGGGCTGGGTGGCTGGAGCGCGACGGCCGGACTGCGGATCAATCAGATTGATTACGTCCTTCAAGCTGTAGCCGTATTCAGCCAGCAACGCGCGCAGCTTGGACTCAAATTCAATTTCTTTTTTAAGGCCAGCATCGTCTTTCAGGGCCTCGAGAGCTTGGAGCTGCTCGGCGAGGTGTTTTTCGAGCTGACGGAATTCTGCAAGCTTAGACATGATAGATCTCTATGTAGTTAGTCTCCTAACAATACACCAAAAACAGCAATTTGAAATTAGGATCAGTGTCCTGCGTGATCTTTTGACCAATAGTTTTAATCACGGAGGTGGCACGTCCTCATGGCCACGCGTCGTACCGTAAACGCTGTTAAAGCCCCAACGATCCCGAGCAATAGTCGGAAGGCTCAAGAGGCCAAGGCCGCGCTTGGGGAGCGAGGCCTGGTGTGTTGGGATGGCGGAAGGTACGCCCTCAACAAGTATCAGGTCGCGTATACTCCTTTTGCGTACTCCTGATTAATCTGCGCTTTAGGCTTTGTTGCTAAAAACACCGCAGTCCAAAGCTGTTCCGCTAGCCACTGTGCTTCACTTCGGCTGAGACTCCAGCCAACCCAACCAAAACACATTAAGACGTATTGGCCATCTAGTCTGATCTGAAAATCATAGATAGGCTCTTCACCGCCCTTAAATTCCACCACCGGCTCGGGATCGAGCAAGGCTCCTTTAATTAGGAAATTTCTACCAGTCATCACAACTTGGAGCAGATCAGATGTTTCCTGCGATCCAAACGGCTCATGGCGCTCAATGAGAGCAGCCCAATTGTCATGGGTTGTTTGGATATTAGACTTATCCGACTTTGGGTGATTGTGATCAACCGAGTTGAGTACTGCTTTGATTAGACCAGACGCGATCTCATAAGCTTGCTGTGTGGTGAAGCATGCTTTGAAGTCGTGTAGGGTTACACGTATGAGTCGAGCCGGAGTGAGTTTTACTGTCGCACGATAATGCTCATCTGTTCCCTTAAAGGTGAAAAATTCAGAGGACTTGAAGGTGAGGCGGGATTTCAAACGATAGTTGTCGCTCATAGCATTCTCGAAGAATTGGCTTACTAACTCCAAATCGGCTCAACTCCTACGAACCTTTAACAGGCTCCAAAAATTTTATTGAGCACGTCAGCCTGAGGGCTGAATCGAAATTGACCAAGTTCTCCTGAGATTGAACCAAAAACTACCTTCAATGTGCCATCAGCAGTAAAGCAATCGCTTCTTCGCGTAAGCGGCTAGCCGTGCAGGCTGGAATGTTGCAATCAGGAACGGTCTTAATGGCCATATAAAATGGGGTGCTTGCTTAAGAGTAAGCTTGGTTATCGTGGCTGAGGAGACAACACCATGCAGACTCAAGAGGAAATTCAATTGGAGCTGACTCTGACCGAGGCACTGAGGAGGAAGCAGTGCGAGCAATGGCTGGCAGAAAACAGCGAAGCCGTAAATGCCTACAACGAAGGAGTGGAAGCCCACGGCGTTTTTAGCGACTACGTACGGAGCTTCTGATGCCTATCTCTCGCTACGTGGCTGTTTTTCGGCCTGCAACAACGGGCCTCAGACGAATATCGGGGGTTTCATCTCCCACCAGGTAGCGCAGAGGGAATCAGTTGGCCGATACGAATATCGAGGGTTTTGTCTCTCAGCCCCAACGCTGCTGTTAGCAACATAACAACCAGTTACAGGCGCTTTGGTGTGCGCGTGATAGCTGAGGAGAATCACAAGATAAAGCCGACCAAATGAAGGGCTCCGAATTGCGGTTTCGGAGCTCCTTGACTGAATACTCAGATACGCTCGCCGGTGCGCAAAAACTTAAGAAAACTCACCCGCCCAACACCACGCAGAAAGCTACCAATTACGTAATTGCCGTCTCGTGTTTCAAGTAGCCAGAAACGCCCTTCTTTCCGTACGGTGTGAATTTTTCCTGTGCGAAGGATGG
>RCUR01000746.1_pt1 | contig 11630 bp, 9 predicted proteins | sample 2166151 | NCBI WGS metagenome assembly RCUR01 (sample SAMN09932785, study PRJNA488358) | compost metagenome | isolation source: compost soil in an enriched community | place: Germany: Experimental Botanical Garden
CGCATAGCTTCTCCAAAAAAAACGGGCCGCAAAGGCGGCCCGTTATACGTCATAACCCCGCTGTATTTCTACCAGCACGCCTGCACGGTGCGGCTCGCGGCATTCAGCGTTTGCGCACCGGTGTGGGCGATCCGGTAATCGCCGCAGGGGTCGCCGGCCATGCGGTTGACGCGGGTGGCCTGCAGCACGAAGGAGGTCGCAGTGGCAACGCCCTGCACTGCCAGGGTGTAGTTGGCCGTACCCGAATCCGGCACCTGGGCAGCGAATACCGCGGCCAGATTGCCACCCGCATCCAGATAAGTGCCCTGCAGCGAGTAATAGCGTTCCAGCGCCTGCGCGCCCGCCAGCAGCGCAGTCTTGGCCTCGGTACGCTTGGCCCTGTTCAGGTATTCCGTGTAGTTCGGGTAGGCGATGGCGGCGAGGATGCCGATCACCGCGATCACGATCATCAGCTCGATCAGGGTAAAACCCTTCGCCTTGCTCATCGGATCTGGTTCCACGACTGACGGCCTTCGATGATGTTCAGGGTATTGGCCGCCGGCACACAATCATCGATACCGGTGCCGCGACAGAGCCAGTACTTCTTGCCGTCGAGCAGGTCGAACGAGCCCGCCGGGATGCCGGTGCTCGAACCTATCCCCGAAACCGGCGGATTGCCGTCAGCATCGACGATGCCGTCCGCCGCGTCGAACTTGCCGTCCTTGTTCATATCGAACAACACATACTGCAAACGCCCACCCGTCGCCAGGTCGACCACCATGGTCCAGCCGGAGCCACCGCCTTGACAGGGATCGGCCGAAGGAATGGCCGTCTCGAACACCAGGCGATCGAGCAGAATCCTGGGAGCAAAGATCACCCGCTCGCCCTGCGCGCCCTGAACCGGGGATTGCAGGTCCAGATACCACCCGCGCTTGCTTGTCCAGTCGATGCCGTCCGGGCTCACCGGTGCATCCAGGGCTCGCACCTCACGGCCGAACGCCGGCCCCTCGTAGAGAATGGAGCGCCCTTCCAGTTCCGTCCGCCCGCTGAAGGCGATCGAAGCTCCCGTACTGCTCGGTTTGTCCCAGATGCCGTAGAAGGTTTGCCCGCTCGTGTCGCTCACATCGCCTGCGGTGTACATGCGGCCAGTGCCGAAATAGACGATCACTCCCTTCACCACTCCACCGGGGTGGTAGGCGATTTCCGGCTTGACCGTGATCGGCTGGCGCTTGCCCGCCGCATCGGCCGCGATATACAGCGGCTGCGGCAGCCCGCCCGACTTGAGGCTGACCTGGAAATCATCCTGCCCATCGCCATTGGCCTTGAGCTCGAACTTCCACAGATTGCCGCCGAGATCGCCGGCATAGATGTCATCGACATAGATATTGCCGTCGGCATCGGTGGCGAAGACGAAGGAGGGACTCGATAGCCCGCCGGTAGCGCTGCCCGCCCTGACCTTGTTCACCGCGCCATTGGCCAGGTCGACAATGAACAGCACCGAGTCGTCGCTCGTGCTGCCATAGCCATTGCCGAAGATCGCCGCCCAGCTGCCGTCCTTCATCCGCCCGATCAGGGGTTCGCCGAAGTTGTAACCGAGGTCGGCGTCATCCTTGATTTCCCAGAGCACCTTGCTCGCGCCGAAGCCAGCGCCACTGGTATCGGTCACGTCCAGGGCGAACACGCTCTTGCCCCCCGCGCCCAGACTGCCCAGCAGCACGGTCTTCCAGCCGCCATCGAGGATGGCATCGCGCACATGCAGCTTGCCGTCGACGTAATAGCGGTGCTTGTAATCGGTAGATGCCAGTTCCTTGATACCCGGCAGCACACCATTGGGCATGTAGGCGAAGAGTTCATTACCGGTATTGGCGTGGAACGCATGCAGGAAGCCATCGTTGGCCCCGACGAACAGGGTCGGTGCCTTGCTCGCCTTGGCCGCGACGAACGCGGCGTACGTCTGGCCGCTGGCCGGCACGGGCACGCGACCATTGAAACCCCAGTCCTGCTTGTTGGCGATGACCAGGGTGGAGTTGACGATATCGCCGAGCACGCTGCTGCGCTTGCGGTACTTGAGGCCTGCTGGCGCCTCGTTGGCACGACTGCCCAGCACATACTGGAACAGCGCCTCGCTATTGTCGAAATGGGCCTTCATCGGCACCGACAGGCTCCCCCAGGACAGCGCCACACCGGCACTGCCGTCATGCGCGAACAGCCGCCGCGACGGGTAACTCAACTGGCTGCCAGCCTCCCAGATCTGTTTGAAATCGATGCCAGTGCTGGTCTGCGTTGGCTTTTTGGCCAGTAACTTGCCGGACCAGTCGGCGCTGGAATATAGCGCCTCGTAGACCAGGGTATCGCTGTCCAGACGCCGAGCCGTCGGCACCGCGGCCGTACTCGACCCCGCGCGATTGGCGACCGAACTCAGGGTATCGCTCAAGGCCGTGGCGAACTGCTGCGGATCCCGCGCATTGAAGAAATCACCACGACCGTTGATCCCGGCATGCAGCAAGTCATCGATCTTGGCCGCACTGGCGCTATCGGGAAGCGGGTCCGGCCAACTGATCGAGGCCCCGCTGTTGACTGCGGCAAAAGCCGTCTCGGGCACAATAGAACCGCTGACGCCAAGCCCGACCCCGAAGGTCACCATGTGTTGCCAGAAGGCGGGGTCGGCCGGATCGGTCGGCACCCGATTGTCCAGCCCGGCATGCAGATCGCGGCTCCAGTAATACATGGCCACGTCGGCCAACGTATCGGCATGGCCGTCACTGAATGGCGCCTTTGGTACATAGCTATAAGACTGGCCATCGGGCCCGGCGATGGCCGGGCCATTGCTGTTGTCCACATTCTTCCGCGCGGCGTCTCGCGAGGCGGCATCGCCGTTCCAGTAACCATCGGTGGTGAGGATGGTATAACTCTGCCGGCAGCTATACTCCTGCCCGCCCGCCTCGCCCGGGGTCGAACTCCAGGGGCCGCGCTCATCGGCTCGGCTGAAATACTCGCCGGCATCGCCCAAGGCTCTGCGCAGCGGGGTGCTGCCTGAAGCCTGGGCAGCGAACAACCAATCGAAAAAGGCGTTTCTGCCTGCATCTTCAAAGCGTCGCACGCCCCGCACTAACGTATTGGTCTTGGCAACGCCATCGATCGTCTTGTTGTCCTGGTTGATGGCGCCATAGCCCACCCGAATATCGGCGGGCTGGCTGGCGAACGCCTGACTGACACCCACCTTGGCGGCCATAAGACGGGTGCGATAGAAGGAGAACCAGTTGGCGAAGTTCTGCTCCGCAGAGGTCGTGGTCGGCACTGACACCCGCTGGTAGCAGGAATCGGCAAAGCTATCGTCGCAGCCAGCGACGAATGAATAGTAGAAAGCCCGGCTCGGCCCGGATGCCGGACCGACGACGAAGCCGCTGTAATCATTCTTTGAGGACCGGGGCAGGTAGTAGTCATCCATGATGGCCCAATAGTCGCTACTCAGATTGATCGCAGTGCCCGCTTGCGCGTAACCGTCCAGATACGCCGAGTCGAAGGACGCATTGGCATAGCGCGTCCCATCTGCCTTGAGCGGCGGCAGGTAACTGACCTCAGGGTTGTAGTAAATCGTGTTCAGTTTGCTGGAGAGCAGATAACGATGGCTCGTCTCGCTGCAGAAGTGGGTGTCGTTTCCCGCGTAACTGCCACGCTCCCGGCAGCCGCTGCTCTCTGGCGGCCTCGTATTTTCGTCCAAATAGGCCGGACGCAATTCATCGGGCATAAAGCCCCAGCGCATCGACCCGGAATCATCCAGCAGGAACAGGATATTGGGCTCGACCTGCCCGCCCAGGCTCAAGGGCACCTGCGAGGGGGTGAAGGCGGCCAAGGCAGTCTGGCTGACCGCAAGCGTCAGCAGGCCGGCAAGCAGCGCACGGACGGCGAACAAGGGTTTCGACATCTTCATCTGGGCATCCTTGTGATCAATTCTGACCGCGAATAGCAATGGCAACGGTTGAGCGCAGACGCACTTCGATATCGCCACTGCCATAGCCGGTGGCCTCGACATTGAACAGATAGGTGCGGCTCAGGCAGTCGAATGCCCGGTTCTCGGCAATCGAACCATCGGTTTCGCAGACGTAGGACGTGGGGCCGCCGGAGTTGCCGTAGAAGTTGCTCACCGCGCAGACCGGCTGTTTCGGCTTGCCGATCAGCTCGGCGGGCGGCGACCATTGCGCGGCGGTCACCGCCGGACAGGCGCTGGCAGCCTGAAACAGCAAGGTCGGGTCGGCACTCGCCTCCACCTGCTGGCGAACGTAGGCCTCGCCCACCCGCAACGAGGCCTCGGCGGCCTGAAACGCCTGGTTGTAGTCGCGCGCACCACCGGCCATGCGTTCCTGCAGCGTGCTGTTGGACATCGACGAAACCCCGATCATCGTCAGCACCAGCAGCATCACCAGGCAGACCAACAACACCGCACCCTCTTGTTGTCGCCTGACCATCCCTTGTTCTTGCCTGCCCATCCGTTGCCTCGCTAATCGATTCGGTTACGTAGCGCCACCACGGTGCTGAACACCTGACGCATTCGCCCATCCGCCACCACGGCCATGCCATCGAACTCGATCGCCTGCTCCTGCGCGCCGGGTGTCCGGCCATCGCTGACCATCAGCAAATCGACCCTCACCGTGCGCACATCGCCCCAGCGGCCGGCGGCCTCGACCTCGGCCGGGGTCAGGTAATCCTGCACCCCGACACTGCTCGCCGCCGCGACCCCGTAGCGGGTGCGCATCGACTCGACGCCCTCGACGACTTCCATGGTTTGCGCCGGAATCCTCGACACATCACGCACGAACAGCGCGCGGATCGCCTGCCCGGCAGTCCCCGTGCGCCCGGTCTCGGCGACATAGAAGATCTTGCTGCTAAAGCCGGAGATACGCGCGGGATCGGTGAAGGCGATATCGGCGAACTTGAAGCCGCCACACTCGGCGTCCTTGTCGTTATTGCCGGCCGCGTGAGTCAGCGTCACGACGCCGCTACCCGTAGCGTTGGGCTTGTTGGTGACGCGGATAACCACGGCCTTTTCCAGGTCCATGACCATCACCGCGCGATTCTGCTGCATGCTCGGGCAATAGCCGGTGACCTTGATATTGGCGTTGACGCCGGGTTTGAGGATTTCTCCCGTGGTCAGGAAGGCCCCGCAGTTGTCATTGATGAACAGGGCCATCTGGTCGGTGCCCACGGCGCCCAGGGCACCGACGGCCGTGATGCGCTGCCCCCAGATGGGCCGGTTCATCGCGTTCCATTCGCTCGCGGCGCCATTGGTGGCGACCACACAGATGTTCTCTTCCGGCAGCCTTACGCCCATGCCCACGCCGGCCGGGCGGATCTCGGCCGCCAGGTACTGCAGGGCAAAACGGCCGTTTTCCTGCAGGTGCCCGCTGGCGTTCTGCAACAGGAAGGTGTTCTTGTTGCCGATAAACACTTGCAGGACGGCACCGCTGATCACCAACCCGATGAGCATGGCCACCATCAGTTCGATCAGGCTCAAGCCTCGTTGAGACTGCATAGACACTCCGTCAGATCCGGGTCACGAAGGAAAAACGTTGGGCCGCACTGCCCTGCACCCGTTCCTCACTCCACTGCACGATGACAGTGAACTGATCGCCGTTCTGCGCCACGCCGCCATCGCCATTGGGCAACTGCCGGGCAAGGTTGGCGCGCCACTCGGCCAGGTCACGCTGAAACGGCAGACAGGCTTCCACCGCCGGATTGCACGGCAACTCGGCACCTACCGCGATGACGTAGAAGCCGGCCAGTGCATCGCCGCGCGCGGCACGCATGCGGTCGCCCATCTCGTAGGCGAGAAAGGTCGCATGGGAACGCACCGTTGCCGTCTGATTGGCCTTCAACGCGTTGAGCTGCAGCGCGGCCAACCCCAGCAAGCCGACGGAGAACACCAGCACCGAGACCAGCACTTCGATCAGCGAGACGCCGCGCTGCGCTTGCCTATCCATTAGCAGCCCCTCCCTCTGACGGATGCCGCACCGGACAACTCGACCACCACCGTGCGATTGAAGGTGGCGCAGTTGAGCTCGGGGTCTTTCACCAGCAGATCGAAAGTGACCGCAGCGCCGCTGATCAACTGCCCCTGTGAATCGAACAGGACAGTCTTCAGGCCCGCCGGATCGACGTTATAGGAGGACAAGGCCGGGAACACCCGCAGTTCGAGGGCATCGGCATGCCTGAGCACCTGCCAACTGCCGTCGGCAGCCAGCGGCCCCTGCAGCCTGGTGGTCTGGGCGCGCTGCACCGCCTCGCGGCGTGCATAGGCGAACATCCCCGAAAAGGCATTGATTTCCGTCGCCGCCCGATTATCGCGCAGCAACTGGCCGAGATTCGGCGCCGCCAAGCCCAGCAGCACCGCGAACACCGCCAGCGTGATCATCAGTTCGATCAGCGTGAAGCCTTTCTGCGACATCGCATCCACTCCCTAGATGTCATCTTGTGTGGCACGCACCGACCGCCCTCTCCCTCCCCTGCCAACGCCCATCCATGGACAAACGGCCATAAATCACCGACTAACGGCAATTTTTGCGCCCCGGGATCATACCCATTGGTACGCTCGTTTTAAATTGTTATTCCAAAGAACTGCGACATCGCCACACATCGGAATGTGACGGGTAGCGCAATGCGCGAAGCAGGCTGGGTTGAAGGGAGGCGAATGGGTTAATCGGGGAGCAGGCGGGTGCCGTGCCTGGAGACTGAGGGAAACGGAGGCAGTGGGCAGTGGCGACAAGGGGGGAATGAGCCAGATTGGCTGAGGCTGACGTAACGCATGAGGGCAACCCGGCACAGGCCCGCCGCCCTTTGTGCCGAATCGCCGTTGCCTGATAGTGGGGGTGAAGGCTGCCAGCAGGGGCAGCCAGTTACGCCGGTTGAGCTACGGGAAACGGGTCAGGAGCAGGTCGCGGTATAAGCCGGCTTGACCGAAGCACGCCCTGTCACAGTAATAGTGACCTCCCGTTCTTGGCCACCCACACTGGGCGTCGCGCGACAAACCACAAAGGTCGGGTCAGCTGGCGCCGGAGTAACGCCGACGCCAGTAGGCTGAAAGGTAAAGCTGGTTTCCGCTGAGGTGATCAAAAAACCGCTGGGAGCCGCTCCATGCGCTTGAATCACCGCCCCCCCGGAACTCCTGACAACCCACCCACTCGCCCATGTACCAGTGCAGGTTGCGCCATCGCTGGAGGCACAGAGCGTCACTGTCTGATTACGTTTGATCGCCTCGCTGCGAGCCAGCACCGCGCCCGCGACCAGATCGTTGGCCTGGGAGCGCAGCTTGCTGCCCAGGGTCATGTCAGAGTACGAAGGCACCATAATTGCGAGCAGCGCTGCAAATACAGCAAGAGTAATCAGCAACTCGACCAGAGTGAAACCGTGCTGCCCATATCGCTGAATAGAAGCAATGCGCCCAATCATTGCTCGATATTCCAATACACGCGGCTTTTATTAACAGCAGAACCACTAGGCTCAGGTGCATGGTCAACCTGCACAGGCGACTCTGGATTAGCCCCTATCACAAACGGAACATCAGTGCATACCCCAGCACTTGTGCATACAGTTACTATTCCTGACACTGGCGAAGGCGGAAGTCCGCCACCATCAACAACTTGAAAACGATCCGCTCCCTTAGCCGGCGAGGCATCCAGAAAGTTGATGTTATAAACCCGCGCAGTTCCTAGATTCGAACCACAACTAGTTGAGGATGCGACTGTCGGAGTATGGGTGCTAAAGGTTGCTACCCCAAACACGACCACTGCAGATGTCACTACCTGCTCTTGATCATGAATGGTGCCAGACGCACCATACTGCAAATACCAGCCTTTATTATCGGCAGCAGCAAGCTCCGCCTGCTGAGTGGATGTCAGTCCCGAGCCATTTGCATCGATCTCCAACAACACATCGTCGTCAAGGCTAATCACATCTGGATCGGCTGAACGGTCATCTTTGATCATGAAAAAGGCGTTATTTACAGACGCCGTCACCGCGTCAGTACTCAACGGATGCTCACGATCACCTGACCCCAGCAACACCGCATTGAAGCCACTGGTAACCACAACCTCTGGAGCAAACAGGAACTTTCGATTGGCCACCCCGCCTGGACAAGTCTCGGTATCACAGCCAAGCGCAGCGATTTTTTTGACCGCCCAAGTCGACGGAGCACCAGCGATACTGATCCGATAGACATTACCGCCGGTATCTGCCGCATACGCGTACTGAGCCAGCCCGCTGCTGTTGGTAACAACCGTAATGTCGCCCACTACGCTGCGGTCTGTAACCATAGTGAGAGCGTCATTCAACACGGTGCCGGTATCTGCATCCAGCACATAGACATTGCTGCCCCTAGGGGTGCCAGACGTGCACGTATTGAGATCAGAGGCGACCGTGCCATCCTCGCAGGAGTCATAACCGCCCCCCATAATCAGCATGGGCTTGTAGTTCGTAGTAGTAGTTGTGACACCGTCGACGCCTGTTGAACTGGTAGTGCTGGTATATCCTGCCGCTTTGATGATCTTAGGTGCCGACCATGTCTGGCCAATATTGCTCAGCCCTGTTGTCGTACTGTCAGCCTTCCATTTCAGCCTTGGGTCGGTGAGGTTTGTGCCGGCACTGACATCGAATGCGTACACCGCACTGCCACCGCGGCGCATAGCAGCATAGACCCACACACTATTGCCATCTTTGTGTGCAGTGACCGGGCCGTCAAAGAAGTAGTCCTTGCGTGTGGCAGTGGCCGTCGGCGTGCCTGGATAATACAATTCAGGGCTGTTTGAGCGCAGCCGCTCAAACTTGCTGTAATGCTCAGGCGCAACAAATGACCAAAGCTCATTACCGTCGGTACCGCCCTGATTGCCATTGATGGCGCGCAATGTGCCGTCATTGGCACCATAGAACACCACTACGCCGGTACTGCCGCCGTAATCCACGGCTACCGGCCGGGAGTGCACCACATCACCATGCACCGAGGGGCGCATATTAGCGGCAGTCTGACCCGTCTTCTCAGGGGTAGCCGTGTTATCCGCACCGGTAATCCAAGCGGCAAGATCGGATGCCAACCCAGAATTGGCGGCATTCATGGTAGGAAGCGATAGACCAGCCGAGCAGCCGTTACAAGTCTTGATGTTGCGTGTAGTCGGCGTAAGCCCCCCACTCCGAAGGCGATATCCCGCAGCGCCCTTTTCGACAATATCGCCGTCAGGTGAGTTGCACTGATCCAAATTGGGGACAACCACCTCGTTGATGGTCGTACAGGTACCTTGTGGCAGGAACGACCAGTAGCTGTCTGGATCCTCAGGTGTCCAGAAACTGCGGGCACAGGGCTTAAGGAAGCCTGTTTTGGCCGTACTGATGGCAGACACGCCATCCGCATCGCCGAGAAACAAACTGAATTTCCCGCCCGATGTATCCGCAACGAACTTATATTGCTTGAGGTTACCTGCCCAGCGCGGGTTAGCATCAGCGTCCGGGCGGAACATGCCGATAAACACCTGGTTCAAGTAGGTGCCTTGGGTACTAACGCTGATTGGCAGACTGGCCGACGCAAACACGCTATTGACCGCCTGAATCTGGCTGAACGTATCCAAAATTGCGACCGTCAGCTGATCCACATCACTGGCAGCAAAATAGCTGCCATAGCCGTAGTCGGCCATCGCTCTTATGAAATTTGGGTAATTCCCGTCACTCGAGTGCCCCGTAACGGCAATCCCGTGAGTGATGATGCCCTGCGCATCATCCTTATTGCTTACATCCGCCCCGCGCATATAACGTGCATATTCATCGGCCCAATTGCCTTGGTCACTGTTGCTGACTTCACTGGTTGGATAATTGATCTGTGTAATATTACCGCCCAAGCCATCCAGGAGATCACGCGCCTCGTTGTTAGTCACCTCGCCAGGCCCACCATTGGCGATAAAGATGATGTGGTTACGCCCACAACTGCTGGCAGAGGGGCTGACATACTTTCCTCCCTCTACAGCAGCAGTATCCCACTTGGTACCAGCGGTGCCCTTGTAGGGTGTTTCCCCCTTGAAATACAGGTAGGCCTCATGCAATGCCTTGGCAAAGGCGGCATTGTTACCTTTATCATCGCCAATATTAAGAGCGGCAACCTTCGCCTTGAGTACCGCTTTATTTGCAGTCGTCAGCGGCAAAAAGGCCTGACGTGGGTATCCGCCGCTATTGGCGGCTGGAGACTCATTGAATAGCATAAAGCCAACATTAAATTTGGCCCCCCCATCCGCCTCGGTCGGCAAAGCATCAATAGCATTGTAGAGGGCGCATTTTTCAATCGCCATCTTAGTGCCCTGCTCTTTACCTGGGTTACTAGCCTTTGGCCCGACAGGAGTTTCCGCAACAACTCCATTCTCCTTATAGAAGCATGAAGCAAAAGAACCGGAACTCCAGTTCGCCGAGTTATCCAATACAAGCAGAACATTGGGGAGCCCGGAGTTCGGCGGCGTGATACCCGCAAACAGGTCAACGTCCTCCGCATAAGCATTGCAGTGCAGAATCAGTGCAGTCATACCCAGCACGCTTTTCAGCCAAAAGCCTTTCATTATCCTTCTCCTAAGCGTCTATGCACTGCACTCAACTGCACTTTGCAAAATCGGGGTCGAGTTCGCCCATATACTTGCGCACACCATGGCGCACAGTCACCGCCGCTCCCGACAGCCCATCGGCCACAACCGACTTGAGTTCCCAGAGGGTGTAGTAGCCGCTGGTACTGGGAATACCGGAAGCGACGCCACTCAGAAGAGCCTCATCCACAGGAGCCGGAGTTGCCCTACGGCAACCTTCCACTGTCACTGTCACCAGATAAGGTGGAGTCGCCGGATCCTGATCGAAATCGAGCTCGTAAGGTTGAGCTGCTGTCAGGCTGGTGAAGTTAAGGCTCACCACCTGCTCAATGGCCGCGTTAGCCGCCGCAATAGCTTCGTCGCGAGACTGCATATTACTCACGGCCTTGAGATTGCTCCCACTCATGGTGAATGCGCTGGATATCATCAAGGTGAACAGAAGCAGCATGATCAAGCCAACGATCAGGGTTGATCCACGCTGGGAATAGAGCGATCCGGGCAAAGTCATGGTGCCTCTCTTCTGCCAGATATATTGTTCAGGCGCACCGCGCTGGAAAATACGTGGCGCTTGAAATTGTCATTGAATGGCCCGAGCGTAGTGGTGCCGAGGTTATAGGTCTTGTCATCGGTATAACCTGGAGTTGCGGTAAGGTTGCGCACCAGCACATATACTTTGACCGCAACCACATTCGCCAGTTGATCTGCGGTACAGACAGTTGCGGCAGGGTGGGTCGAGGGAGCAGTCGTATCGGCAGAGATATCAGCCAAGGGGCAACGCACATAGGTATCGGGAGCACCATCGACCGGACCGTCATCGATACCCAGCTCAACCCGGAAGCCTTCCACACCTTCAATCATGGGCTCAGCGGCAAGATGCCTGTCTACGTCAAACCGTGAACGCATCAAGGTGTCATCGTCGCGAATATAATAAATATTCGACACAAACTTCCTTCTATCCGCAGCAGTTGCGCAGTCCATCTGATGAAGATCATGGTCATCGGTATCAAGCACATAAGAATAGGCTGTTTCAGGCGAGGTCGAACACAACGA
>RCUR01000747.1_pt1 | contig 11624 bp, 8 predicted proteins | sample 2166151 | NCBI WGS metagenome assembly RCUR01 (sample SAMN09932785, study PRJNA488358) | compost metagenome | isolation source: compost soil in an enriched community | place: Germany: Experimental Botanical Garden
TGGCGCCGATGGCGGTCGCCACCATCAGCACCGGGTCGCGCAGGGCCGGGATGAACACCTGCAGGTAGCCCACCAGGGTCACCGAGATGGCCGCATTGCCGATCCAGGCGGCCTTCCAGTACGTCCAGGCGCAGAGGTAGCCGGCAAAGCTGCCGAAGCCGTCGCGGGTGTAGGCGTAGGGGCCGCCGGCCGAGGGATTGAGCCGGGCCAGACGGGCGAAGGTCAGGGCCAGGATTACCGCCCCGGTGCTGGAAATCAGCCAGCCGTACAGGCTGAGGCCCCCATAGGCGGCCAGGCTGGACGGTAACAGGAATACCCCCGAGCCGATCATGTTGCCCACCACCAGCGCGGTGCAGGTCCAGAACCCCATGCTGCCGCGCGGCTTCACCCCGCCCCCTGTCGCCATCGCCGCCCCCGCTGGCCGATTTATTCCCTGATGCAGTCCACTGTATAGCAGCGACCTGTAGGACTTTCCTGACAGTTGAGGCCATGCACGTCGATATCGAATCCGGGGAAGCTCAGGTCGAAGGTCCGCGCGAACTCCAGGTAGTCGATGATCGCGCGGGTCTCGCGGGTGAAACGCTCGCCCGGCATGATCAGCGGAATACCCGGCGGATAGGGCACCAGCATCACCGCGGCGATGCGCCCGGGCAGGAGGTCCAGGGGCACCGGCTCCACCTCGCCGCGCACCAGCTTGTCATAGGCATCGGCCGGCTTCATGGCCAGTTCCGGCAGCTTGGTGTACATGCGCTTGAGCGCCTTGGGCGTGGCGCTGTTGCGGTAGCAGGCGTGCAAGGCATCGCAGAGGTCGCGCAGGCCCATGCCGGCGTAGCGCAGTCCATGGGCGGCGGCAATCGACGGCAAGGCCTGCGCCAGAGGCTGGTTGGCGTCATAGCCGCGCTTGAACTCCAGCAGCTCGGTGAGCAGCGTGCTCCATTTGCCCTTGGTGATGCCCATGGAGAAGAGCACCAGGAAGGAATAGAGGCCGGTCTTCTCGACCACCAGGCCACGCTCCCAGAGGAACTTGCTGACCACCGCCGCGGGAATGCCCTGCTCGCCCAGCTTGCCGTCGGCGCTGAGGCCCGGGGTGATCAGGGTGACCTTGATCGGGTCGAGCAGCACATAGTCGTCGGCCACATCGCCGAAGCCGTGCCAGTCGGCGTCCCCGCGCAGCAGCCAGTCCGCAGTGGCAACGGCGTCGGCGCCCTCCGCCAGCGGCGGCTGCCAGATGCTGAACCACCAGTCTCCCGCCGCCTGGTTCTCCCGCACATTGGCCAGCGCCCGGCGAAAGCGCAGCGCCTCGTCGAAGGTCTCCTGGATCAGCGAACGCCCGGCCGGCCCCTCCATCATCGCGGAGGCCACGTCCAGGGAGGCGATGATGCCGTACTGGGGCGAGGTGGAGATGTGCATCATGAAGGCTTCGTTGAAGCGGTGCCGGTCGAGCTGGCGGGCGCCGCCATCCTGCACATGGATCATCGAGGCCTGGCTGAAGGCCGCCAGCAGCTTGTGGGTGGAGTGGGTGGTGAACACCAGCGGCGAGCGTTCCTCGCGGCGGGTGCACATGCCGTAACGCCCGGCGTAGAACTCGTGGAAGGCGGCATAGGCGTACCAGGCCTCGTCGAAGTGCAGCACCTCCACCGAATCGCCCAGGGCCTGCTTGATCAGCTCGGCGTTGTAGCAGAGGCCGTCGTAGGTGGAGTTGGTCACCACGGCCAGCTTCACCTTGGGCGCACGCCCCTTGGCCAGGGGGCTGGCGTCTATCTTGGCCTGGATGGATTCGGGGCTGAACTCGTTCAATGGAATCGGCCCGATGATGCCCAGTTCGTTGCGCTCCGGCGTCAGGTAGAGGGGAATGGCGCCGGTCATGATGATCGAATGGACGATGGATTTGTGGCAGTTGCGGTCCACCAGCACCAGGTCGTCGCGGCCGACCATGGAGTGCCAGACGATCTTGTTGGCGGTGGAGGTGCCGTTGATCACGAAGAAGGTATGGTCGGCGCCGAAGTTCCGTGCGGCCCTGGCCTCGGCTTCGGCCAGCGGGCCGGTATGGTCCAGCAGCGAGCCCAGTTCGGGCACTGACACGGACAGGTCCGAACGCAGGGTGTTCTCTCCGAAGAACTGGTGAAACGCCTGTCCCACCGGGCTCTTGCGGTAGGCCACGCCGCCGCCGTGGCCCGGCGTGTGCCAGGAGTAGTTGGACTGCGCGGTGTGCTCCACCAGGGCGCGGAAGAACGGCGGCAGCAATCCTTCCAGGTAGCTGCGCGCGGCACGGGCCACCTGACGGGCGAGGAAGGGCACGGTGTCTTCGTAGAGGTAGAGCAAGCCACGTAGCTGGTTGAGGTCGGCCATGGCCTCGGCCGGCGCGTTCTCGATGGTCACCTGCTCGCCCAGGGCGAAGATCGGCAGTTGCGGTGCGCGCACCCGGGCGACCCGGATCAGCTCCACCATGTCCTGCAGCAGCCGCTGGTTCTCCCCGGCGCCTTCGGCGGCGACCAGGATGCAGGCGAGGCCATGGTGCGTGGAGGCGACTATGCGCCCTTCGGCGGAGCTGGCGGTGGGAAGGATGGTGAAGCCGTCCTGCTCCAGTTCGCGAGCGATGCTGCGCACCCGCTCGCCGGCAACCGTGTCGGCCTTGATATCGCGATGGACGATGAGGATGGGGAACTTGAGCTCTTTATACATTGTGGCTCCCTGAAGGGGCGGGCCCGGCCCACCTATGCCCTCAGGGTAGAAGCTCGATCGCGGGGACGCTGCCCCGCTTGCCACGGTCTGTACGTAAAGGTCGCAATCAGGAAGCCGGCGGCTCGTCCATCTGCACCCAGAGCGACGGCGCGCCGGCGGACTTCGCGATGGCCGCGAGGCGCGTGGCGTGGGCGGCCAGCTCTTCATCGCTGGCACGGATCACCCGACCGCGGGGACGGTCGGCCGCCAGGCGACGGATCGGGCTGACATGGGCGCGGCCGCTGCCATCGTCGCCACCGTCGCCGGCCAGGGACAGGTTGGTCTGGCCACCGGTCATCGCCAGGTAGACGTCGGCGAGGATCTCGGCGTCGAGCAGTGCGCCGTGCAGCTCGCGGTTGGAGTTGTCGACGTCGTAGCGCTTGCACAGGGCGTCCAGGCTGTTGCGCTGGCCCGGGTGGCGCTCGCGAGCCATCATCAGGGTGTCGAGCACGGTGCAGTAGTCGCTGACGTCACTGCGCTCGGACTGCCCCAGCAGGGCGAACTCGTTGTTGATGAAGCCAACGTCGAACGCCGCGTTGTGGATGATCAGCTCGGCGCCCTTGATGAACTCGAAGAACTCGTCGGCGACGTCCTTGAAGCGCGGCTTGCCCACCAGGTATTCGTTGGTGATGCCGTGCACCGCGATGGCGCCTTCATCCACTTCGCGGTCGGGCTGCAGGTAGACGTGGAAATGACGCCCGGTCAGGCGCCGGCCTTCCAGTTCGACGCAGCCGATCTCGATGATCCGGTGGCCATCGGTTACCGGCATGCCGGTGGTTTCTGTATCCAGTACGACGTAACGCATGTTCTAGGCCTATGAAGGAGATTGCCGCAGCGGCGGAATTCTAGCGGACGTTGAGTTCGCTGACGCCTCTATTGGCCAACTGGTCGGCGCGTTCGTTGCCATGATGGCCGATATGCCCGCGCACCCACTGCCAGGTCACCTTGTGGCGGTTCACCTGCTCATCGAGCATCTGCCAGAGGTCGGCGTTCTTCACCGGCTCCTTGGCGGCGGTCTTCCAGCCGCGCTTCTTCCAGTTGGGCATCCACTCGGTGATGCCCTTCATCACGTACTGCGAGTCGGTCACCAGGGTCACTTCGCAGGAGCGCTTGAGCGCGGCCAGGCCCTGGATGGCGGCCATCAGCTCCATGCGGTTGTTGGTGGTTTCCGGCTCCCCACCCCAGAGCTCACGCTCGGCGCCCTTGTAGACCAGCAATGCGCCCCAGCCGCCCGGGCCGGGATTGCCCTTGCAGGCGCCGTCGGTATAGATCTCTACCAGTTCGCTCACTTAAGCCTCATGTTTCGAATCGCACCGGCTGACCTTCGCCACCGGCATGGGCACCAGCTTGCCCATCGGCTCGCGCCGGGCCTGACGCAGCGGGCGCAGGCCGACCACCAGCTTGCGCGCCACCAATAGATAGAAGCCCGCGCCGAGTCCCTGCCCGGCGACGCCCCTGCGCTCCAACCAGGCCAGGCGGGTTTGCCAGGTGGGTGAAGCGAGCGGCGGACGATAGCACCCGAAGCGGCGTTTCTCCAGCGCGAAGCCCAGCAGGTTGAGCCAGTCGTTGACCCGCACAGGGGAAATGCAGCGTGCCTGGCGCAGGGCGTCGCCGGCGAAGTAATGGCGCACGCCCCAGGCGCTCCAGGGATTGACCCCGATGATCATCAGGTGCCCACCCGGGCGCACGCTACGCGCGGCCTCGCGCAACAGACTGTGGGGCGAAAGGCAGAAATCCAGGCCGTGCTGCAGCACCACCACGTCCGCCGCGTGCTCGCTGAGGGGCCAGGCGGACTCTTCACAGGCGATCTCGACGCCCGGCAAGGGCGCGCCTAGGTGCACGCTGCGCTGGATCTGCTTGGCGCCGGGCGGCAGTTCGGCGCGCGGGCCGTAGTGCACCAGGTAGCCGCCGAAGTAACGCGCCAGTTCGTCCTCCAACAGCCGCTGCTCTTCGAACAGCAGCAGACCGCCCAACGGGCCGGAGAACCAGGAACGGGCCCCGGTGATCAGCTCCAGCCAGTCGGCATCGGCTTGGGCAAATGCTTTCTCGGTCATGGCAATCTCCTGCGTCAGAGCCCTAAGATGCTCCATTGCTCTCTGCTTGGCGACTCCCTTCATGATCAAGATCGACGCACTCCCCGCCTTTTCCGACAACTATCTCTGGCTGCTGCAGGACGCCGAAAGCCGCTGCTGCGCGGTGGTCGACCCCGGCGACGCCGCACCGGTGCTGGCCTGGCTGGAAGCCCATCCCGGCTGGCGGCTGTCCGATATCCTGGTCACCCACCACCATGCCGACCACGTCGGCGGCGTGGCCCGGCTGAAGGAGGCCTGCGGCTCCCGTGTACTCGGCCCGGCCCAGGAACGGATCCCGGCCCGCGACCAGGCCCTGGGCGAAGGCGACCGGGTCCGGGTCCTGGGACTGGAGTTCCAGGTATTCGAAGTACCCGGCCACACCCTCGGCCATATCGCCTATTACCACGAGCATGCCGAGCGGCCGCTGCTGTTCTGCGGCGACACCCTGTTCGCCGCAGGTTGCGGGCGGCTGTTCGAAGGCACGCCGGAGCAGATGCACCACTCCCTCAGCCGCCTGGCGGCACTGCCGGCGGCCACCCAGGTCTTTTGCACCCACGAATACACCCTGAGCAACCTGCGCTTCGCCAAGGCCGTGGAACCGGCAAACCCACACACGGCCGAGCGTTTCGCCAGCGTCAGCCGACTGCGCGAACAGGGTGACATCAGCCTGCCATCGACCATTGCCCTGGAACTGGCCACCAACCCCTTCCTGCGGGTAACTGAAACATCCGTTAAACAAATGGCCGACGAGCGGGCCGGCCGGGAAAACCCTACGCCTGCCGAGGTCTTCGCTACGCTGAGGGCATGGAAAGACCAGTTCTGAGCGTGCCGATGCCCGGCCGCGGACTGGCGAAAACTTGACCACCCCCAGGTCGGTTCCTAGAATCGCCGGACTTTTTTGCCGGAAAAACCTCTCAGCCAATGTTGTCTTCGCCGATCCGAACCTTCGACCTGGATGCATTGGCACGAGCCGCGCGAGCGCTTGTGGTGGTGTTCGCCGCCACCCTCGCCGGCTGTGCGGGCACAGGCCAGAAAGACGAAGACCCGGGCAAGGACACCGATCCCGCCCTGGGCATGAGCCAGCAGACCCAATGGCTGGAAGACGCTGAGACAGCGCGCGAACCCCAGGACATCTGGGAACGCATGCGCAACGGCTTCAAGCTGCAGGACGAGATCGGCGTCAACCCGCGTATCGAGCGCCAGCGCCTCTGGTACGTCAGCAAGCCTTCCTTCCTGGAAAGCGCCAGCGAGCGCGGCAGCCTTTATATCCACTATGTGGTGGAGCGGCTGGAAGAGCGCAACATGCCGCTGGAACTGGCTCTGTTGCCGGTGGTTGAAAGCGCCTACAACCCCTTCGCCTATTCCCGCAGCCACGCTGTAGGTATCTGGCAGTTCATTCCGTCCACCGGCCGCTACTTCAACCTGCGCCAGACCAACTGGTACGACGGCCGCCGCGACATCACCGCCTCCACCAACGCCGCACTGAACTACCTCGATCGCCTGCACGAGATGTTCAACGGCGACTGGCTGCTGGCCCTGGCCGCGTACAACGCCGGTGAAGGCACGGTCAGCCGCGCCATCGAGCGCAACCAGAAGCTCGGTTTGCCGACCGACTACTGGAACCTGCCGCTGCCGCAGGAGACCCAGGACTACGTGCCCAAGCTGCTGGCCCTGTCGCAGTTGGTGATGGCGCCCGAAGCCTATGGCGTGAACCTCAGCCCGATCGCCAACGAACCCTACTTCGAAGTGGTGGAGGTCAAGCAGCAGCGCCTGGACCTGTCCCGTGTCGCCCGCATGGCCGACATGGACGCCGACGAGATGTACCAGCTCAATCCGGCCTTCAAGAAGCGCATCACCATGGACGGCCCGCAGCACTTGCTGGTGCCCGCCGAGAAGGCAGAGCTGCTGACCGCCAACCTCGCGCTGATGAAGCCCCAGGAGCTGGTGGATTGGCAGCAGTACCGCGTACGCACCGGCGACAGCCTGCACGGCATCGCCAACCGCTATCACGTGACGGTCAAGACCCTGAAGGAGATCAACGGGCTGTCCGGCAATCACCTGCGGGTTGGCCAGTCGTTGAGCATTCCGGTGGAACCGGGGCTCAAGCCTGATCAGCCGCTGTTCCAGAACCTCGCCAGCGCCAGTGCCCCGGCGCCGACTCAAAACCACAAGGTAAAGAGTGGCGACAACCTCTGGACCATCGCCCGCCAGCACAAGGTGGACGTTCAGGACATCAAGCGCTGGAACAACCTCAAGGGCAACAGCCTGAAGGCCGGACAGGTACTGAAGCTCAAGGGCGGCACCACCCAGGTCGCCAGTGCTGCCAGCGGCAAGTCGAAAGGCAAGGACCGCGAATCGGTGACCTACTACAAGGTCAAGCGCGGCGACTCGCTCTATCTGATCGCCAAGCGCTTCAATGTGGAAATGAAGCACCTGCAGCGCTGGAATCCTCGCAGCGGTGGCGGCCTGAAACCGGGCCAGACGCTGACCCTGTACCTCCCCTAGGACTTCTGCGCCATCGCCTCCAGGCAACGCCCTGCCAACTGGGCGAAGTGCTGGAAGGCCACGAACTGCTCGTGCTTCAGCGCCCTGCCCGAGAGCCGGCAATCGGCGTAGATCACGCCGATCTCGCGCTTGCCGGCCAGCAGCGGCGCAATGAAGAACATCCCCTGCCCCAGCCATTCGCGCATCGGTCGCGTCACCAGGTCGTTCAGGCTGTAGCTGGCGGGTACGCCCATCCAGAGGTTTTCCCGCGCGCGCAGCACGTAGCTGAAGAGGTTGGGCTGATCCGGCGGGCTGGCCGGCAGGGCGAACTCGCTGAGCCAGCGGGCACTGCCCTCGCCCGCCGCCCGGCGCGCCTTGAAGCAGCTGCGCTGGTCGGTGAGCACCGCCACCATCACGCGCTCCAGGCCCGCGCCCTGGTGCAGTCCCTGCAGCAGGGTATCGAGCACCAGATTCACGTCCGCCTTGCGCGACACCAGCATGCCCAGCTCCTGCAGGGCCCGCTGCATCAGCGCAAGATCCGGCTGCAGCAGGCGCGCCTGGCGTTGTTCCCGCTGCAGGCGAATCTGCTCCGGGTCGGTATGCGGGATCAGGTGGCACAGTTTGCTGGCGCCGAAGGTCGCGGCCACCTTCACCGCCTCGTCGGCGCTGGCCAGCACTTGCTGCAGGGCTTCTTCCGGGCTGACGCCGATCATGCCGGCCAGTTGTTCGAGCAGTGTCGCCATGGCCGGCGAGTCCCAACCCTCCAGGGCGGCCTCGCTGATACGCACGCCCAGGTTCACAGCCTTCACCGCCGGGTCGCCCTGGGCCGCACTGGCATGGGCCAGGCTCGCCAGCTCCCCGAGGTTCCAGCTGCGCACCAGGCCCTGGGTCAACTGGCGGAAGCTGGTGCCCAGCACCTCGCGAACCGCCCGCTCCGCTTCCACGCCCGGCTGCGCCAGCAATGCGGCCAGTTCATCGGCCTGTTCGCCGCCGCAGCCCCAGAACGCCAGCTCGCCGAGGTTGTGCAACAGGGCGGCGATGAACACTTCCTCCTGGCTGCGCGCCAGCAGGTAGCCGGCGATATTGCGTGCCTGCACCGCGGCATGGAAGGACCGCGCCAGGAGCTCCGGCAACTGCTCTCGTGGGCCGCGGGTCAGCAGGCTGTCGATCAGGCTCACCGACAGGCCGATCAGGCGCACGTTCTCGAAGCCGATCAGGACGATGGCGCGGGATATGGTGCGAATGGCCTCCTGGGACGGGTTGTAGTAGACGCTGTTGGCGACCTTGAGCACCTTCGAGGTCAGGGTCGCGTCACGCAGCAACACATCGGCCAACTGCTGGACCGAGGATTTGTCCTGTTGGGCCATCTGGTGCAGGTCCTGCACCACCGCGGCCAGGGCGGGTAATTCGGCCTCGCTGAGGCGGTCGATCCATGACTGCAGACCATGGCTGCGTTCACCCAAGATAGGCACCTCTGCGCAATTAACCGGGCGGTGGTCAAAATGATGGCCAGTTCCCCGCAGGCTGGCCCTTTTTTCTTGCCTGTACAAGCTGTTACTGTACTTGCCTGCGGTCACCACCGACACCTGCGGTGCGTGACCTCCGACACGATTTCGCCGGCCCGTCGCCCGCGCCTTCCTGCCAGCGAGGCCAGCGCCCCACATGCCCGACACGATAGCCATGGATCGGACGCCCGCCTGATGCTTCGCCTTGCCTTCCTGCTCATCGGCCTGCTGGCTCAACCCTGCTTCGCCAGCCTGATCGAAAGCCACGGCTACGCACAGTTCGGCGCGCTGAAGTACCCCGCCAACTTCGAGCATTTCGACTGGGTCAACCCCGACGCCCCCAAGGGCGGCACCTTGCGGGTCATGGCCTTCGGCACCTTCGACACCCTCAATCCCTACACCTTCAAGGGCACCAGCCCGGTCGCCACGCCGAACTTCATGCAGTACGGGGTGACCGAACTGAACGAACCGCTGATGGCGGGCACTGGCCAGTACGACCCCTCGGGCGACGAACCCGCTTCCAGCTACGGCCTGATCGCCGCGAGCGTCGAATACGGCGAAGACCGCAGCTGGGTGGTGTTCAACCTGCGTCCGCAAGCGCGCTTCCACGACGGCAAGGCGATCACCGCCTACGACGTCGCCTTCTCCTACCGCACCCTGGTCAAGAGCGGCCATCCGCAGTACCGCACCAGCCTGCAGGAAGTGAAGCGGGTCGACATACTCGGACGCCACCGCATCCGCTTCGTGCTCAAGCGCGCCGGCAATCCGCTGCTGATCCTGCGCCTCGGCGAACTGCCCGTGCTGCCCCAGCATTACTGGAAGGGCCGTGACTTCAAGGCCACCAGTTTCGAGCCACCGCTGGGTAGCGGTCCCTATCGCATCACCCAGGTCAGGCCGGGGCGCGGCCTGGTGTTCGAGCGGGTCAAGGACTGGTGGGGCGAAAAGCTGCCGGTCAACCGCGGCAAGTACAACTTCGATCGGGTCGAGGTGGAGTTCTACCGCGACAGCAATGTCGCCTTCGAAGCCTTCAAGGCGGGCGAGTTCGACTTCTATATCGAGCACCAGGCGAAGAACTGGGCCAGCGGCTATCGTTTCCCGGCCATCGCGCGGGGCGATGTGATCCGGGCCGAAATCCCCCACCAGATCCCGACCCAGACCCAGGCGCTGTTCATGAACACCCGCCGCGCCATGTTCCAGGACCGCAAGGTGCGCGAAGCCATGGGGCTGATGTTCGATTTCGAGTGGACCAACCGCACCCTCTTCAACAATGCCTACATGCGCGCCGCCAGTTACTACCCGAACAGCGAGTTCAGCGCCGAAGGCAAGCCCGAGGGCCATGAGTGGCTGCTGCTCTCGCCCCATCGCAAGGAATTGCCGGAAGCTCTCTTCACCCGGCCTTACCAGGTACCCACCACCGAAGGTCGCGGCATCCCGCGGGAAACCCTTCGCCGCGCCCTCGGTCTATTGGCCGAGGCCGGCTGGAAGCTTTCCGGCCAACGCCTGCTCAATGACCGTGGCCAACCGCTGCGTTTCGAGATACTACTGGTCAACCCGAACCTTGAACGCATCCTCCAGCCCTACCGCGAGAACCTCGCCAGCATCGGCATCGACGCAAGCCTGCGCACGGTGGATCGCGCCCAGTACAAGCAGCGCCTGGACCACTTCGACTACGACATGATCCTGATGACCCTGCCACAGACCCTGAGCCCGGGCCTGGAACAATCCCTCTACTTCCACTCCAGCCAGGTGGGCGTGAAAGGCAGCAAGAACTATGCGGGCGTCGCCAATCCAGTGGCCGACGACATGATCGAAAAGCTCCTCGGCGCCCAGAGCCGCGACGAGCAACTGGCCGCCGCGCGCGCCCTCGACCGCACCCTGCTCTGGGAGCACTACAGCATTCCCAACTGGTACATCAATTATCACCGCCTGGCTTACCGCAACCGGTTCGCCTTCGTCACCACGCCGCCCTATACCCTGGGCCTGCGCGCCTGGTGGCTGAAGCCCACGGAGAACACCCGATGAGCAAAACGCTGCGCACCCACTGCCTGCTAGGCTGTGGCGCCCTGCTGCTGTCCCTGGCCGGCTTCGTCATGGCCGAGCCCAAGTACGCCATCACCCTCTACGACGAGCCCGCCAAATACCCGGCGGACTTCAAGCACTTCTCCTGGGTCAACCCGGATGCCCCGAAGGGCGGCGTCCTGCGCCTCGCCGGCGTCGGCGGCTTCGACAGCCTCAACCCCTTCATCCCCAAGGGCAATTCCGCCGACCAGGTCGGCCTGATCTACGACAGCCTTACCTTCCACTCCCCCGACGAGCCCTTCACCGAATACGGCCTGCTCGCCGAGAAGATCGAGAAGGCGCCGGACAACAGCTACGTGCGCTTCTACCTGAACCCCAAGGCGCGGTTCCATGACGGCAAACCGGTGACAGCCGCAGACGTGGTATTCACCTTCAATACCCTGGTCGAACACGGCGACCCCATGTACCGCCACTACTACGCCGACGTGGCCAAGGTGGAAGCCGAGGACGACCTGCGCGTACGCTTCGACTTCAAGCACCCGGGCAACCGCGAACTGCCGCTGATCCTCGGCCAGATCCAGGTGTTGCCCAAGCACTTCTGGGAAAGCCGCGACTTCGGCAAGACCAACCTCGAGCCGCCACTGGGTAGCGGCCCTTACCGCATCGCCAAGATCGACGCCGGCCGTTCCATCCGCTACGAGCGGGTCAAGGACTGGTGGGCCAATGACCTGCCGGTGACCCGCGGCTACTACAACTTCGACGCCATCACGGTGGACTACTACCGCGACATGTCGGTCTCGCTGGAAGCCTTCAAGGCCGGCCA
>RCUR01000749.1_pt1 | contig 11612 bp, 10 predicted proteins | sample 2166151 | NCBI WGS metagenome assembly RCUR01 (sample SAMN09932785, study PRJNA488358) | compost metagenome | isolation source: compost soil in an enriched community | place: Germany: Experimental Botanical Garden
GCCGTGGGCTTTGTCGTCGATGACGCCATCGTCGTGGTGGAGAACATCCACCGCCATCTGGAGGCCGGCGAAGGCAAGCGCGAGGCGGCCATCAAGGGTGCCGGGGAAATCGGCTTCACCGTGGTTTCGATCAGCTTCTCCCTGGTCGCCGCGTTCATACCTCTATTGTTCATGGGGGGCGTGGTCGGCCGGCTGTTCAAGGAATTCGCCCTCACGGCGACCTCGACCATCCTGATCTCCATCGTGGTATCGCTGACGCTGGCGCCAATGCTCTGTGCGCAGTTCATGGACAACCCGAAACATACCACCGGACAAGGCCCGGCACTCGGCGAGCGCTTGCTGGCCTGGTATGACCACGGCCTGGTTCGGGCGCTGGCCCATCAACGCCTGATGCTGGGTGTTTTCGCTATGACAGTCGTACTGGCCGTGGCCGGCTACGTGGCCATACCCAAGGGCTTTTTCCCGATGCAAGACACCGGCTTCGTGCTCGGGACCACAGAAGCAGCGGCCGACGTTTCCTACCCGGACATGCTGGAAAAACACAAGGCCCTGGCCAGGATCCTCGAAGCCGACCCAGCCGTGCGCGCCTTTTCCCACTCCGTGGGGGTGACCGGCAACAACCAGACCATCGCCAACGGCCGTTTCTGGATCTCCCTCAAGGATCGCGGCGAACGCGATGTCTCGGTCAGCCAGTTCATCGACGAGCTGCGGCCGAAAATGGCGCAGGTACCGGGCATCGTCCTGTACCTGCGGGCCGGACAGGACATCAACCTCAGTTCCGGCCCCAGCCGCAGCCAATATCAGTATGTACTCAAGAGCAATGACGGCGCCGAACTCAACCTGTGGACCCAACGCCTGACCGAACGCCTGCGCGCCAACCCGGCCTTTCGCGACATGTCCAATGACCTGCAACTGGGCGGCAGCGTGACCCGCATCAGCATCGACCGTATCGCCGCGGCCCGCTTCGGCCTGACCACCACCGATGTCGACCAGGCCCTCTACGATGCTTTCGGCCAGCGCCAGATCAGCGAATTCCAGACCGAAACCAACCAGTACAAAGTCATCCTCGAACTCGACGCCCAGCAGCGTGGCAAGGCCGAAAGCCTCAATTACTTCTACCTGCGCTCCCCGCAAAGCGGCGAAATGGTACCGCTGTCGGCATTGGCCCGGGTCGAGCCGCCCAGCACCGGACCCTTGTCGATTGCCCATGACGGTTTGTTTCCGGCGGCCAACCTGTCCTTCAACCTGGCCCCCGGCGTGGCCCTGGGCGATGCGGTGCGCATCCTCAACCAGACTATGGCCGAACTGGGCATGCCCAGTTCGATCATCGGCACATTCCAGGGCGCGGCCCAGGCCTTCCAGAGCTCGCTGTCGAGCCAACCGTGGCTGATTCTCGCGGCGCTGGTGGCGGTGTACATCATCCTTGGCGTGCTCTACGAAAGTTTCGTGCACCCGCTGACCATTATTTCCACCCTGCCCTCGGCTGGCATCGGTGCCTTGCTGCTGCTCTGGCTGTGGGGGCAGGATTTTTCGATCATGGGCCTGATCGGCGTGGTACTGCTCATCGGCATCGTCAAGAAAAACGGCATCCTGATGGTCGATTTCGCCCTCGATGCCCAGCGCAACCAGGGCTTGTCACCCGAGGAGGCGATCCACAAGGCCTGCCTGACGCGGTTTCGCCCGATCATGATGACAACCATCGCCGCGTTGCTCGGCGCCCTGCCCCTGATGTTCGGCTATGGCGCCGGCGCCGAACTGCGCCAACCGCTGGGGATTGCCGTGGTCGGCGGGCTACTGGTGAGCCAGGCGCTGACGCTGTTCACTACTCCGGTCATATACTTGGCACTCGAGCGTTTGTTTCACCGGCGCAAGGCGTTGCCAAGCCCGGCGCTGCCAAACGCCAATTGAGAGTCGATCATGCGTGTCCTGATTGTTGAAGATGAAGAAAAAACCGCTGATTACCTGCACCGCGGCCTGACGGAACAAGGCTTCACCGTGGACGTGGCGCCCGACGGCATCGAAGGCCTGCACCTGGCGCTGGAAGGTGATTACGCGGTGATCGTGCTCGATGTGATGCTTCCGGGCCTGGACGGCTACGGCGTCTTGCGCGGCCTGCGTGCGCGCAAGCAGACACCGGTGATCATGCTGACTGCCCGCGAGCGGGTCGAAGACCGCATCCATGGCCTGCGCGAAGGTGCCGACGACTACCTTGGCAAGCCTTTTTCCTTTCTCGAACTGGTGGCGCGCCTGCAAGCCCTGACCCGCCGCAGCAGTGGCCATGAACCTGTGCAGATCAGTATCGCCGACCTGTGGATCGACCTGATCAGCCGCAAGGCCAGCCGCGCCGGCCAACGCCTGGACCTGACCGCCAAGGAGTTTTCCCTGCTCAGCGTGCTGGCCCGGCGCCAGGGCGAAATCCTGTCCAAGACGGCCATCGCCGAGTTGGTCTGGGACATCAACTTCGACAGCGATGCCAATGTCGTCGAGGTCGCGATCAAGCGCCTGCGGGCCAAGCTCGATGGCCCCTTCGAGGCCAAGCTGCTGCACACCATCCGAGGCATGGGCTATGTCCTGGAAAGCCGGAACTGACTCCATCGCCCTGCGCTTGAGCGCACTGTTCACCCTGGTCGCGCTGATAGTGTTCGTACTCATCGGTGCCGCCCTCTACCAGCAGGTGGACAAGCGCCTGGGCCTACTCCCCGAAGCCGAACTCGAAGCACGCTACAGCGTGCTGGAATCGGCCTTGACCCGCTACGGCACGCTTGAGCACTGGACCAAGATCAACAACAAGCTCAACCTGCTCAGTGAAGAAGACAAACGCATCCGCTTCTGGGTGGTCAGCGGCAACCCGGCCTACGAATACGGCCAGCCGGATGCCGCGATCCGCCGGTTTGCCCAAGGCCCCGACGGCATGCGCGACCTGCACCTGGCGGGCCAGCCCTACCCGCACAAAGTGCTGGTCAGCCACCTGCCGGCGCTGGCACCGCGCTCCCCCCTGACATTTCTGATCGGTATCGATACCGAAACCTTCGGCCACACCCAACACACTTTGCTGGTTGCCTTGATCAGCCTGGCCGCGCTTGGCGTCGTGCTGGCCTCGGCCTTGAGTTACTGGGTGGCGCGCATCGGCCTCAAGCCACTGGTGACGCTGTCGCAAGAAGCCCAGAAGCTGGCACCGCCGCGCCTGTCCGGGCGTTTGCAACTGTCGCCGCTGCCACCGGAACTCAGCCAGTTCGTCAGTGCCTTCAACTCCTCCCTGGAACGGGTCGACCTGGCCTACTCGCGGCTCGAAGCCTTCAACGCCGACGTCGCCCACGAATTGCGCTCCCCCCTGACCAACCTCATTGGCCAGACCCAGGTCGCACTCACCCGTGGTCGCTCGGCCGAACACTATTTCGAAGTGCTGCAGTCGAACCTCGAAGAACTCGAGCGCCTGCGCAGCATCATCAACGACATGCTCTTCCTGGCCAGTGCCGACCAAGGTAGCAAGGCCACTGAATTGACCTCCACCTCCCTGGCCGAAGAAGTCGCCACGACCCTCGACTACCTGGATTTCATACTCGAAGACGCGCAGATCAGGGTTCAGGTGCACGGCGATGCCAGCGCGCGCATCGAGAAAGCGCATTTGCGTCGCGCGCTGATCAACCTGATCAACAATGCCGTACAGCACACCGCGCCTGGCCAGGTCATCGATATCGGCATCCACGCCGATGCCGCATCGGTCAGCCTGGCCGTGAGCAACCCGGGCCCGGCCATTGCCCAGGAACATCTGCCCATGCTGTTCGAGCGGTTCTACCGGGTCGACGCCTCACGCAGCAATAGCGGTGGCAACCATGGCCTGGGCCTGGCCATCGTCAAGGCCATCGCCTTGATGCACGGCGGCACCGTGTTCGTGCACAGCCAGGCCGGCAGCAACACCTTCGGTATCAACCTTCCCACCTGACTGTTACCTTTCATGTAACAGTTCTTATCCCGATCCACACTTTTTCAATCGTGACATTCCCATTAATTTGGTTGCACCTAATAGCACTTGCTCTGCAAGAAGGTTCTTTCCAAATGTCCAACCGTATGGGTATTGCCAGCGTTTTCGTTTTGTCTTCGATGTTGTTATCTCCGCTCGCCATGGCTGAAGAGTCGCGTGCGTTCGTGGCGCAAAACGCCGCACGCCAGACCGCTTCCGAGCAGGCTCGCCAGGAGCTGGCCGCGAAAGCCACGGAACGCGCGCAACTCCAGCAAACATCGACATCCGCGCAATCGACAGACACCAGCAAAGACAGCTGATTGGTTTGCTCCCAGGTTTTCCCTCGACGTCGCTCAGGCACCCGTCGCTTGAGCGTTCGTTTTAAAAGCCGCTGCTATCAGCGGCTTTTTTTTGTTCTGGCATAACGAACCGCGCCATTGCGCAACCTTAAGAAAAGCACTGTTTTTTCATAATAAAAACTGCCCCCCATCACCCCCCAAAAGGAGTTCGAAAGCGGTGAAAACCACGCTCACCCTTACCCCGTTATTCATTGCATTGGCTGCAACGATAGCGCCCACTGCCCAGGCAGATAACGCCGAAGGTTTTATCGAAGGTTCCAGCCTGAACCTGAAAAGCCGCAACTACTACTTCAATCGTGACCGCCGCGGCAGCGGCCAGCACGACAGCAAAGAGTGGGGCCAAGGCTTTCTCGGCGTGTTTGAATCCGGTTATACCCAGGGGCCGCTGGGCTTTGGCCTTGACCTGCAAGGCATGCTCGGGTTGAAACTCGATGGCGGTGGCGGCACCGGCGGCTCCAGCATCCTGCCAATTACCCAACCCGAAAAACCCGGCTACGCCAGCGGCAAGGCGCCTGACGCATTCTCCACCGGTGGCGCCGCGGTGAAACTGCGTGCCTTCGACACCGAGCTGAAGGCCGGTGACCTGTTCATCAACAACCCGGTCATCGCCGGGGGGCAAACGCGCATGCTCCCACAGACATTCCGTGGCGTGAGCCTGAACAACCACAGCGTCGACGGGCTACTGATCGAAGCAGGCCAGGCCAGCTTTACCAAGCTGTACAACCAGAGTGGCCACCAGCGCATCAGCACCTCGTATGGCAGCCTGCCCGAGGATCGTCACAGCCAGCACCTGAATTGGGCCGGCATGGCCTGGAGCGCAATGCCGGGCTTGACCAGCAGCCTGTATGCCGCCGAGCTGAAGGACGTGTGGAACCAGTACTACTACGACCTGGACTACACCTATGTGCTGAACGACCTGATCAGCATCAACCCGGGCCTGCATTACTATCACACCCAGGACAGCGGCGACGCCCTGCTCGGCGCCATCGACAACAACACCTACAGCCTGCACTTCGCCGTGGCAATCGGGCATCACACCCTGACCACCGTGTACCAGCGTGTGAATGGCAATACCCCGTTCGATTACATCAACCAGGGCGACAGCATCTTCCTCGACAACTCCCAGCAGTATTCGGACTTCAACGGCCCCAACGAACGCTCCTGGAAGCTGCAATATGCCTATGACTTCAGCGGCCTGGGCGTGCCCGGGCTGACGTCGGCGCTGGCGTATTCGCGCGGCGAACTGGACCTGACCAAGGTCGACCCCAACAGCCCGGGCTACAGTGCCTGGTACAGCGCCGAGGGCAAGAATGCCCGGCACTGGGAACGCGACCTCGATATCAAGTATGTGGTGCAACAAGGGAAAGCCAAGGACCTGGCCGTGCGCCTGCGCCTGGCCAGCCATCGCGGCAGCAACGGCTATTCGGCGGTGGACAACGACGTGGACGAATACCGCGTGATCATCGACTACCCGTTGAACATTTTCTAACGAGCGTTTGCTTTAGAAGAGCCAGCTTCACGTGCTGGCTTTTTCATAAGTCATTCTTTGAAAAGCAAAAAAAAGACAAGACAGGCAAAGGATAGCGACTTGCGCCTTGCAACGGCCAGCAAGCGGCGCAAACCCGCGGATTCAGTGCTTGTCGCGCTGTCGAGCCGCCCCTAGAATACTGCCCCCTCGCGCTGCCAGGGCGGGCAGCAGGACACATGACCGTCGGTATAACCTTCATATCACGGACGAGACGACAATACGCACCCAAATGAATGCCCATTAGATTCATTTGAGAATACGCCCGTAAACGACCGAACCCTCGGCCTCCCTATCACGATCGATGCAATGAACCCGCGCACCTTATTCCAACGGCAATCGAACAAGTCCGCGCATCCGGAGCTGATCCTCAACCTGGGCAGTTGCCTGGCTGTGGTCGCGATCATCGCCATTGTTGCCTTTCTGTTGATTCGCGAACGCAGCAGCGCAGAACATGCGGCTGCGCGCTCGGCCGCCAATATCGTGCAGTTGATCGATACCGATGTGCAGCGCAATGTCGAGCTCTACGATTTGTCGTTACAGGGCATCATTGCGACCTCACGCCGCCCGGACCTGCTGGCTATTCCACGCGAACTGCGCCAGCAAGTCCTGTTCAACCACGCCATCACGGCGCCCTTTCGCGGCGATATCCTCTGGCTCGACAGCAAGGGCGACATCGTCGCCGACTCGACCAATGTCATGGCCCGATCGGCCAATTTTTCCCAAAGCAGGATTTTCCAGGCGTTGCGCGACGACCCCCAGCTGGGAATGGTCATCAGCCCGCCGTTCAAAGCGTCCCTCGCCAACCTGGAATGGAGCATAACCTTCAGCCGGCGTATCTCCGCCGCCGATGGCACATTTCTCGGTGTCGCCGCCGGCGCCCTGCGCCTGGCTTACTTCGACGACCTGTTCAAAAGGCTGGATATCGGCAAAGACAGCTTCGTCAACCTGATGAACACCAGCGGTGACCTGTTGGCGCGCCAGCCAGAAAGCAGCGCCGTAGTCGGGCAAAACTTCGCCGCCTCCGCGAATTTCCACCGCTTCCTCGAAGCCGAGCATGGTACCTTCACCGCCGTTTCCAGCCTCGATCGCAAGGAACGGCTGTACACCTTCTCGCGCGTCGGCGACTTGCCGTTGGTGGTGATTGTCGGGCTGTCCACCGAGGAAGTGTATGCCTCCTGGAAACGCACGGCGGTGCTGGTGGGCGTGGCGACCGGCATCCTGTGCATCGGCATCCTCTGGCTGACCTTGCTGCTGGGGCGCGAACTGCGCCTGCGCCGCAGGGCCGAACAGGAACTGGCCACTCTCGCGGCCACCGACAGCCTGACCGGCCTGGCCAATCGTCGCTGCCTGGACCAGTCCCTGCAACGGGAATGGGCACGAGCACAGCGCGGTACCCGGCCGCTGTCGGTGCTGATGGTCGATGTGGATCATTTCAAGGCATTCAATGAGCGCCACGGCCACCAGGGCGGTGACGAAGCCCTGCGCAATGTGGCCCAGGTCATCAGCCACTGTATCCGCCGCCCGGGTGACCTGGCAGCGCGCTACGGTGGCGAGGAGTTTGTGGTGATCCTGCCGGAAACGGATCAGGAGGGTGCGCTGAACATCGCCGAGCTGATTCGCGCCAGCATCGAAGCACAAGCGCCCTTTGCCGATGACCAACACGCCATTACTGTCAGTGTGGGCGTGAGCACGCAAAAAGCGACCCCCGACAGCATGCTCGAAGCCCTCTTGTGCGCCGCCGACGCTGCGCTATACCAAGCCAAGCGCAACGGGCGCAACCAGGTCAGCTACGTCGACTGACCCGTTCGCGCCCGTGAGGCAGCCACTGTTTATTCGGCCCGAGCGATATTGCGCAACGCCTTGACCTGGTCGTGATTACGCTGCACCCCATGGTACTGGCGCTCGATCATGGCTTTCACATTGGCCGGCAGGGTTTTCTCCAGCGCGCTGCGGTAAGCCTTGAGAGCATGGTCCTCACCGCGTTCGGCCTCGTTGAGCACGGCTTCTTCATCCTTGCCGGTAATCATCGCCTTGAGGTCGACCCAACGTCGGTGCATGTCACCGCTGACACTGGTACTGGTCTCCGGATCGCCTCCCAGCGCACGAACTTCGGACTGCAATTCGGCCGCCGCGGCGGCGCATTCCTGCGCGTGCTTGAGGAAAAGGGCCTTGAGCTCAGGGTGCTTGATATCCTCGGCACAGGTGCGGAAACCTTCCTCTCCATCCTTGCTGACCTCGATCAGTTCATTGAGTACCGATATGGCTTCTTTATTGGCATCGATCATTTGTCTATTCCTTCTGGTTGAGAGGGTCCTCTTCAGAGCAGCAGAGTTCATGCCAGCCCGAAACAACAAGAAATAGCCTTTAATTTCAAAGAGTTAGTATAAATCGATAAAACTGTATTCGTTCTTTATGCATGATCTGTCATTTGGCCTGCATGCAGAATGCATGTATTTTCGATGCCAGGACGCTCACAGGTAACCGCCCCACAATGAACCCGGAAAAACTCGAACTGCTGGTCACCCAGCAAATGCCCTTCGGCAAGTACAAGGGCCGGATCATCGCTGACTTGCCCGGCCCCTACCTGAACTGGTTTGCCCGCGAAGGCTTTCCCAAGGGCGAGTTGGGCGGCCTGCTGGCCTTGATGCACGAGATCGATCACAACGGCCTGTCCGACCTGCTCGACCCCTTGCGCGCCAAGCACAATCGCCCCGCGCCCCGGCACTGACAACAGAGACTGCCCCATGTCGACTCGCCCCAACCTGCACGCCCCGAACACCCTGGCCCGTGACGAAGGCTACTGGCAACGGATTGCCGCCAAGTACGACGTGGAACCGGGCCCGATCAATTTCGAATACGGCTATTTCGGGCGCATGACGCGCACAGTGACCGAGGCGTACCAACACAACATCGCCTATATCAACCGCAGCAATTCATTGCACGCGCGCCAGCAATTCGAAGAGCATGACACCCTGCGCATTCATGCGGCCCTCGCCGACTTGCTACAAACCCCAATCGAAACGGTTGCGCTGACCCAGAGCGCCTCAGCCTCGTTGCAATCGCTGATTCGCAACTACAACGCCCTGGAACCCGGCGACCAGGTCCTGGTCAGTGACCTGGAATACGACAGCATCCAGAACGCCATGCGCTGGCTGGTGCGTAACCGCGGCGTGGAAGTTATCGAAATCACCCACCCACACCCGGCCACCCACGAAAGCCTGCTGCAAAGCTACGAAAACGCCTTCGCCAGCCACCCACGCCTGAAACTGATGGCCCTGACCCATGTCACTCATCGTACCGGCCTGGTCATGCCTGTGCAGGCCATTGCCGCCAAGGCCCGGGCCGCCGGTGTCGACGTCATGCTCGACGGCGCCCATGCCCTGGGCCAGGTGGATTTCTGCCTGGCTGAACTGGGTGTCGCCTTCGCTGGCTACAACCTGCAGAAATGGATGGGGGCACCATTGAGCCTGGGGATCATCTACATTGAACCGGGCCGCTTGCACGACATCGACCCGGACATGGCCGCCCGCAATTATCTCCCCGATCAAATCAGCTCCCGCGCCCCCTATGGCACACCCAACATTCCCGCCTGGCTGACCTTGCCCACAGTATTCGCCGAGCATCAAGCCATGGGTGGCTCGGCCGCCAAGGGTGCGCGGCTAAAATACCTGCGCGATCTTTGGGTGAGCCAGGTGCGTGGGCTGGACGGTATCGAGGTAATGGTTCCCGATGACCCGCGACTGTACAGCGCGATCACCTCGTTTCGCTTTACCCGGCACAAGGACCAGCAGGCCATGGCGGCCAGACTGCTGGATGAGTACAACCTGTTCACCGTGGCCCGCGATGGTTCGGCGTGCGGGCCGTGCATCCGGGTGACGCCGGGGCTGACGACTACGCCCGAGGATGTAGAAGTATTAGTCGGGGCTTTGGCCGAATTGAGCCGGTAGATCTCTTGTGCCTACCAAGGCCTCATCGCTGGCAAGCCAGTGATAAGGTGCGCAAGGACCTTTAACAATTTCCAGGCAAAAAAAAGGTGCGCCGACCAAGCGCACCTCAAAGCCGTGTAGCACACAACGAATCAGTCGAATAACGCCAGCGCCTCGGCACTGCATTCCTGGATACGCGCCCAATCTCGATTCTTCACCCAGGCGCTTTCAAACATCCAGGTACCGCCCACGCACATCACGTTCGGTTGGGCGATGTAGCTTTTCAGGTTACCTGGATTGACCCCTCCGGTCGGGCAAAAGCGCACGCCACCAAAAGGCCCGGCGAATGCCTTGATCGCAGCCACGCCGCCGCTGATTTCCGCTGGGAACAGCTTGAAGCGACGGTAGCCCAGGGCATAACCCATCATGATTTCCGAGGCGCTGCTGATGCCTGGCAACATTGGCAAGAGGCTGTCCACGCCGGCCTCGAGAATGTCCTGGGTGCACCCTGGCGTGACGATGAACTGGGCACCGGCCGCCTCGGTTGCCGCCAGCATCTGCCGGTCGAGCACGGTACCTGCGCCGACACACAATTCTGGACGCTGCTCACGCAGCATGCGAATGGCCTTGAGACCGTGCTCGCTGCGCAGGGTGATCTCCAGCGTCTTCAAGCCACCGGCGGCCAGCGCATCGGCCAGCGGCAGGATGTCTTCCTCACGGGCAATGGTGATGACCGGAAGAATCCTGGCTTGCGCGCAGAGCGCATCGATCTGGGCAGTCTTGTCCGCCATGCGGTTTTGTTTCTCGAGCGTCGTCATAGCGGCTGATCCTTGGCTCATGGGCACCAGTAAATCTCTAAAGAAGAATGAAGAAACGCGCGGATCGGCATCTGGGCGATGTCATCGCCCGCCACTGCATCACGCAGGGTGGTCAATTTGCCCTGGCCGCTGATGGCCAGGACCGGGAAGCGCGCCGTCGCCAACAAGGCCCGGCTCATGCTCAGGCGTTGATGCGGTACCGTCGGCGCACGCATGGCCAGGCAACGCGGCGCACCTTGCACCTGCAATGCCTGATCAAGGTTTGGGCTGCCCGGAAACAACGAAGCGGTGTGCCCGTCGTCACCCATGCCCAGCACCAGTACATCGATAGGCGGCAATTCGGCCAATGCCTGGTCGGCCTGCGCCGCGGCGTCATCCAGGGTCGCAGCGGCGCGGTACAAACCAATGAAGCGCGCCTTGGTCACTTCACCCACCAACAAATGTTGCTTGAGCAGGCCGGCGTTGCTGTCCGCGTGCTCGACCGGCACCCAACGCTCATCGGCCAGGCTGATCACCACGCTCGACCAGTCCAGGCTTTGGCGCGCCAGGCACTGGAAAAACAGCACCGGGCTACGCCCGCCGGATACCACCAGGGTTGCCACGCCGCGCTGCTCGATTGCATCGCGAAGTTGTTCGGCAACCTTGCCGGCCAGGGCTTCAGCCAACAGGGCGGGGCTTACGAAGTCGTGCAGGCGCACGCCCTCGGGCAGTTTCAAATCAGATATCGCCATACCATGACCTCCCGTCGCGGGTTATCAGTGCAATCGAGCTCATCGGCCCCCAGGACCCCGCCGCGTACGGCTTGGGTGCATCACCGGATTTCTTCCAGCCGGCGATCAACTGGTCGCACCATTTCCACGCATATTCGATTTCATCTTTGCGCACAAACAGGTTCTGGTTGCCACGCATCACTTCCAGCAACAGCCGCTCGTAGGCATCGGGAATCCGTGCGCTGCGATAGGTGTCGGAAAAATTCAATTGCAGCGGCCCGCTGCGCAGTTGCATGCCCTTGTCCAGGCC
>RCUR01000750.1_pt1 | contig 11611 bp, 10 predicted proteins | sample 2166151 | NCBI WGS metagenome assembly RCUR01 (sample SAMN09932785, study PRJNA488358) | compost metagenome | isolation source: compost soil in an enriched community | place: Germany: Experimental Botanical Garden
GGTTGCGGGACTCCTGATGGTGCTGGCGCGGCATGATGATGAAGGCGAACAGCCGGTAGAGCCACATGTAGGGCAGGATGTGCTGACCGACCCGGCCGAGCTGCACCAGCGTCTGGGAGCGGATGTCGAGCCGCAGTATGGCGCCGCCGAGCACCATGCTCTTGACCCGCTCGGGGCAAAGCTCCGCCAGAGAGCGAATGAGGATGGTGCCCAAGGAGATGCCGACGAAATGGGCACAGGGAATGCGCAGATGATCCAGCAGCCGCACTATGTCTTCGGTCACGGCCCTGAAGCTGTAGTGACCCTTGACCACCTGTTGCAGCTGGTTGGACTGGCCGTGGCCGCGCAGGTCCAGCAGCAGCACGTTGAAGTGCTCGCGATAGGCGCGCAGTTGCTTGAACCAGATGGAGGAGCTGCCACCGGCGCCGTGCACGAACACCACCCAATCCCGCTCGGGGCCAAGCTCAAAGGTCTTGTGGTACAACATCTTATGGGCTCCCGGGGGGTTGGGGGATATACTCGGCGGGCATATTAACAGAAGGGGCGCCCCGCTGAATATGCTGTCACTCATCATCGGACCAGCACGGAGTCCTGTATGACGCTCACTCTTTTGCGTGAATTTCTGCTCAGCCTGCCCGGCGCCACCGAAGATACGCCGTTCGGCCCTGAGTTCCTGGTCTATCGCATCGCCGGCAAGATGTTCGCGCTGGTGAACTGGCAGGCCGATCCGCTGACCATCAACCTAAAATGCGAACCGGAGCTCGCCCTGCTGCTGCGAGAGATCCACCCCGAGGTCAAACCCGGCTGGCACATGAACAAGCAGCACTGGAACACCGTGACCCTGAGCGAGGCGCTGGCCACCGAGCTCTGGCAGGGCTGGGTCCTGCACTCCTATGAGCGGGTGGTGGCCGGTCTGCCCAAGGCCAAGCGGCCGCAGGCGCCGGCCCGATGAGCCCCCGCGAGATGAGCCACCCAGCAGGGCAATCGGTCCCCCTGCAGATCGTGGCGCTGCGGGAGCAGCACATCCCCCAACTGATCGCGCTGTTCGAGCAGACGGTACGCGAGACAGGTCCAGAACATTACAGCCAGGCCCAGGTCGAGCAATGGGCCCTCGGCGCCCATCACCCCGGCCTCGCCAGCCAGCTGCGCGAGCACCACGGCTGGGTCATAGAGCAGGCGGTCGAGCCGGAGGGCATTCCGCTCGGCTTTGTCACCCTGAGCGATGACGGTCACCTCAGCCTGCTCTATGTCGGCGCCGCCCATCAACGCCAGGGGCTCGGCAGCCTGTTGCTGGAGACCGCCCTGCTGGGGGCGCGGCGACTCGGTCTGCGGCTGCTGACCACTGAGGCCAGCGCCTTCAGCCACGGCCTCTTCCTGCGTCATGGCTTCGAGCAGGCCGGATTGGAAACCGTGGAGCGCGGCGGAGTCAGTTTTGTCCGTCATCGTCTCTACTGCCGCTTGCCAAGCTAGGTCCAGCCACTAAAATACGGCCCAATTCCGCATATCAATGAATGAAGGCAACCATCATGGTGGTAGAGAGCGAAGGCTATAACGCGCTTGTAGAGTATCTGGTCGAGAGTCTGGGGCTGTTCGAGGGCCAGCAGCAGGGCACGGGCTCCCAGAGCATCGAGGATCTGGTGAGCGGCCGGATCGCCGACAACCTGATGCGCATCTGCGAGCAGAATCCCCAGCTCGATCCCAAGGTGCGCTTCATGATCATGCAGGAGGCCGATGCCGTGGTCGCCGATCTGGAAGAGGTGCTCAGTGCCGTCTGGCTGCGGGCGCCGACCCCGGCCCAGCAAGCTTTTCTCGACGAATTCATCGATCTCATCAAGAACCTGTTCGACAGCGTCATCGGCTGAGCCGCCCCGGCGCCGGCCTCCCCACGCCCCTCAACGCACCAATGAAAAGGGCCGCCTCATCGGGCAGCCCTGCTTGCTATCATTTCCAATTCATCGCGCTTTTCTAAGTTGAATGAATATCGAGGCAAGAAATGTGTCTGGTCTTGGCTGCCATCCATGGTAGCTAGCTTGTTAGTCTAGTCGAAGTCCAATTAAGTTCCCGGCCATGACACATTTTTTAAAGATTCTTTTCAATCTGATGAAGAGAGCGTCATTCAACGCTCTTTTATACCGCCTTCAGCGATTCAGGCTCGGCGGCAGACAGACCCCGATCCCGCCCAGCCCGCAGTAGCCTTCCGGGTTCTTCTTCAGATACTGCTGGTGATAATCCTCGGCGTAATAGAAGGGCGCCAGCGGCAGGATGCGGGTGGTGATGGCGCGGACATCGCCGCTCGCCGCCATGGCCTGCTGGAAGGCGGCCAGGCTCTGCTGGGCGATGGCCTCCTGGCTCTCGTCGTCATAGAAGATCACCGAGCGATACTGGGTGCCGACATCGCCGCCCTGGCGCATGCCCTGGGCCGGATCATGCTGCTCCCAGAACAGCTTGAGCAGGTCGCCGTAGCTGATGACCTTGGGGTCGAACACCACCTGCACCGTCTCCGCATGACCGGTCAGGCCGCTGCACACCTCCTTGTAGGTGGGGTTGGAGGTCAGGCCGCCCTGGTAACCGGCGGCGGTGGAATAGACGCCGGGCTGTTGCCAGAACAGGCGCTCCACACCCCAGAAGCAGCCCATGCCAAACCAGGCAACCGCCATCCCCTCGGGCCAGGGACCCTGGGTCGGGTGGCCATTCACTGCATGCTGCTGGCCTATCACCTGCGCCTCGCGTCGTCCCGGCAGCGCCTCTGCCGGTGAAATAATCTGCTCCATACCACCTGTCCTTGTATAAAAACCCGTGCGACCACAGGGCTGACGAAGAGTCACCTCGAAGATAACAGTTTATGGGGCGGGATCAACCGAAGTGCGGCCGCCGGCGGGGCGCACCGCGGCCCCTGGGTCGGCCCTCCGTCGGCAGAAAATGGTAAAAGAAAACCGAAGAATCAATATTTAGTCTTGATTTGTGAATTTATTTTCATATATTGGGCGAATTGCTGTTTTTTTATGGAAGAAGCCTCAAGTGCGTGAACGCGAACCCAGCCTGGTCTATGCCTTTCGGCAATCCACCCCCTATGTCAATGTGCACCGGGGTGCCACCTTCGTGCTGATGATGGGGGGCGAAGCCATCTGCCACCCCAATTTTGCCAACATCGTCAGCGACATCGCCCTGCTGCAGACCCTCGGCATTCGTCTGGTGTTGGTGTTCGGCTCGCGCCCGCAGAATGACGAGGCGCTGGCCAAAGCCGGCATCGAGGCGCAATACCACAGGCGGATCCGGGTCACCGACGATGAGAGTTTCGACATCATCAAGCAGGTGTGCGGCGGTTTGCAGTACGACATCACCGCCCAGCTCTCCATGGGGCTGGCCAACACCCCCATGCAGGGCGCGCGCATCAGCGTGGTGAGCGGCAACTTCGTCACCGCCCAGCCGCTCGGCGTCGAGGATGGCATCGACTACTGCCACAGCGGCCGGGTGCGGCGCATCGACGTGGAGGGGATCACCCGCCAGCTGGATCAGCATGGTCTGGTGCTCATCTCCCCCATCGGCTGCTCGGTCACCGGCGAGAGCTTCAACCTGAGCTCGGAAGAGGTGGCCCGGCGAGTGGCGGTGGATCTCAAGGCCGACAAGCTGATCTGTTTCAGCAGCACCCAGGGGGTGATGGACAGACACGGCGAGGCCATCTCCGAGCTCTTCCCAGAGCAGGCGGAAGAGCTGCTGGTGGAGCTGGAGCAGGCGGGTGAGGAGATGTCCGGCACCGCCCGCTATCTGCGCGCCGCCATCGCCTCCTGCCGCGGCGGCGTGCCCCGCTCCCACCTGGTGAGCTATCAGGACGATGGCGCCATGCTGCAGGAGCTGTTCAGCCGCGACGGCCTCGGCACCCAGATAGTGCGCGAAAGCGCCGAGCGGGCGCGGGCCGCCACCATCGAGGACATCGGCGGCATCCTGGATCTGATCCGGCCGCTGGAGGAAGAGGGCATACTGGTGCGCCGCTCCCGCGAGCAGCTGGAGATGGAGATCGACAAGTTCACCATCATAGAGCGCGACGGCCTCATCATCGGCTGCGCCGCCCTCTACTGCTTCATGGAGGAGGCGATGGCCGAGATGGCCTGCGTCGCCATCCACCCCGAGTACCGCAACTCCAACCGCGGCGATCAGCTGGTCGCCAAGGTGGCCGAGCGGGCCAAGCGGCTCGGCATCGCGCGCCTGTTCGTGCTCACCACCCGCTCCATCCACTGGTTCAGGGAGCGGGGCTTCGAGCCGCTGGAGGTGGAGGATCTGCCGGTGGAGCGCCAGCGCCTCTACAACTGGCAGCGCCGCTCCAAGGTTTTGTCCAAGACCATCTCGTAACTGATTGATCTTGTGTCGGGTTATTACCAATTCTTAAGTTTTTTACAAACTCGATTGACAGTGCAATCCAGTGCAGGGTATTTCTTAATGCACTCCACCGCCTGCGGTGGAGCCAGAAGAGGAGCGCTGCCCAGGCAGCCCAAGGGAGGACACCAGCGTCCTGCGAACTTGGGTCAGGGGGAGTAGCGCCGAGACGAGGCGAGTGACTGGACATCGCCACGTCGGCTGCGGGGGCTGAATCCCCCGGGTTGTCATCGGTCGTGTGCATCCCACAGGCATCCAGCAGGATCCTTGTGGGATGGGCACCGCGGATGGAGTGCTTCTGGCCGGGATCCTTCGCTATTCCTGCCATTTTCTGCCTCCTCCTCTCTTTTGCCCGATGAAACCGGATTTTCACCTTGAGACAGGAGTATGCAATGAACCCGATCAACGTCGCCAAGTTTGGCGGAACCAGTGTCGCCGATGCCGCGGCCATGAACCATTGCGCCGACGTGGTGCTGGCCAATCCGGCGACCCGGGTGGTGGTGCTGAGCGCCAGCGCCGGGGTCACCAACCTGCTGGTGAGCCTGGCTCAGGGTGAATTGGACGAAGCCGGGCAGGATGCCCAGCTCGCCAGATTGACCGGGATCCAGCAGGCCATACTGACGGCGCTCGGCAACCCGGGGGAAGTGAGCGCTCTCATCCACGCCCAGCTTGGCGACATTCGCACCATGGCCCGCCAGGCCTGCCAGCACACCGATGCCGAACTGGCAGACCGCCTCATCGCCTGCGGCGAGCTGATGTCCACCCGCCTCTTCACCGAACTGCTGCACCAGCGGGGCATCAAGGCCCAGTGGCAGGACGCACGCCAGCTGCTGCGCACCGACAGCCGCTTTGGCAAGGCCACCGTGGATCTCGCCGCCACACGCACCCTCTGCCAAGCCACCCTGGGCCCGCTGCTCGGTGACAGCCTCATCATCACCCAGGGCTTCATCGGCGCCGACGCCGATGGCCGCACCACCACATTGGGCCGGGGCGGCTCCGACTACAGCGCGGCCCTGCTCGCTGAGGCACTGGACGCAGGCAGCATAGAGATCTGGACAGACGTGCCCGGCATCTACACCACGGATCCGCGCCTGGTCACCCGGGCCCGCCCCATCCCCGAAATCAGCTTCGTGGAGGCGGCCGAGATGGCCACCTTCGGCGCCAAGGTGCTGCACCCCGCCACCCTGCAACCCGCCCTGCGCCAGGACATCCCGGTGTTTGTCGGCTCCGCCAAGGATCCGGCCGCCGGCGGCACCTGGATCCGCGCCAGCACCCAGACCAACCCGCTGTTCCGGGCCGTGGCCCTGCGCCGTCAGCAGGTGCTGGTCACCCTGCACAGCCTCAACATGTTCCACGCCTACGGCTTCCTGGCCGAGGTGTTCGGCATACTGGCACGGCACCGCATCTCGGTGGATCTCATCACCACCTCTGAGGTGAGCGTCTCCCTGACCCTGGATCACACCGGCAGCCAGAGCAACGGCGAACCCATCTTGAGCGACAAGGTGCTGGCCGAGCTCGGGCAGCTGTGCAAGGTGAAGGTGGAGACCGACTTCGCCCTGGTGGCGCTGATCGGTAACCGCATGAGCGAGGCGGCCGGGGTCGGCAGCCAGGTGTTCGACGCCATCCGTGACCACAACATCCGCATGATCTGCTACGGCGCCAGCGCCCACAACCTCTGCTTCCTGGTCAAGGAGAGCGAGGCGGGCCACATCGTCAACCGCCTCCACCAGGAGCTGCTCGACTGAGCCAAGTCCGGATAAGTGACATGAAATAACGAGAGGGGCCAAGGCCCCTCTCGTTATTTCTGCGCGGTCTATGGCATCGGCATCATGCCGAGGGGTCAGAGGACGGCAGCAGGTTGGCCTGGATCTGCTCGCGCAGCCCGGCCAGCTTGCCCAGCAGCGCAGCCTGATCGAGCCCGGCCTCATCGGGCCCCAGGTTGTCGACCAGCAGGGGGAAATGTTCGCTCACCGCCCGCTCCAGCCAGTCGAGGCGGCGCAGGGTGAGCGGGCCGCAGCTCTTGCCGCTGAGATCGTCCTGGATGTCGAGACTATGGCTGCGGTACATGTCGCGCCACCAGCTGGCAGCCAGCCCCTCCTCGCTCGCCAGCGCCGAGCGCCACTCCGCCTGCAAGCCCTGCAACCGCGCCAGCACGGGGGCACTGGCCCCCTCCCGGGTCAGATGCTGCAACTCCTCCCTTGCCCAGACGAGGCAGAGCTCGCGCCAATGGCGAAACAGCGGCAGGGGATCGGCCTCATCCAGCCAGAGACCGGACAGGGTGCGGGTCTCCAGCCGCTCGGGTACATGAAACTGGGGGTCGGCCAGGCCGTTGGAGTTGAATTCGTGGCGTGGATCGAAGGGCCACATGTAGCCAAAATCGAACACCGCTATCTGCTGGCCATCGTCGAGCAGGTTGCCCGGGCTCGGATCCCAGTCAAACCAGCCCCAGCGGGCCAGCTCCGCCTCCACCGCCAGCATCTGCGCCAGGTTGCGCTCATTGAGCCTGCGCACCGGCTCTCCCCGCAGCCAGGGGGAAACCAGCACCCCGGCGCGGGCCGAGCCGAAGCTGGTGCAGACCACGTTGGAGAGGATGGTGGGGTGCAGCTCCCGCAGGCTCTCTATCTCCCGACGCCGCTCCAGTTCGGTGAGAAAGGCGGTCTTGCCGTCGACGTTGGCCACCAGGGAGTCTGGCCGGCACCGCTTCAGGCACCAGTGATGGCCCTCCACCTTGAGGTGGAACACCTCGGCGGTGAGCCCGTGACCATAGACCCTGACGACGTCCGGGTGATCCTCGGTGAGCCTTAACAACTGGGCAAGAGGCAGGGGACAGTCTCGCTCACGTCCGATCCGGATCTCGTCGTTGTTCTCCAGCATCTGGAGCAATCTTGCCTGACGTGCCGCAACCTTGGGATTCATACATGTACCTCCAGCCATTATTGAGAGACTAAGCAGCAAGCTGGAGGCAGACCAGCGGCAAAGCGCCATGATGACGCTTTCATCACAGAATGAATTCGCCCCCTGGATCGGGATCACAATTTGCAAGTTGCGGCAGTCACACAATATTCATCTTCCGGTCATTAAATTGACATCAAGGAACAAGCCCATCACCATCGGGTCAAAATAGATGCAGTCGCACCGCAGCGACCCCACCCGCTCCAAGGATGAGCCCACTATGAATGCCCCCGTTTTCGGCCGCAGCTCCCCCCCGCCATCTCGTCTGGCCAGGCTGCTGTTTGGCCTGCTGGTCGCGCTGCTGCTGCTGACGCTCATCCTGCCGGTGCTCAACCCCGGCGGCTGGCTCGGCCGTGCCCAGCCGCTGATCCTGGGGCCCGCCGATCAGCCGCTCGCCACCCTCAGCCGCCACAGCCTGCTCTACAAGAGTGACAGCCGCGGCCTCTATCTGGTGGTGCGCAGCCAATGGCAGCTGCTCAAGCCGTTGCAGGAGGGGGACAAGGTGCGGGTCGAGCTGCTCAACGACAGGGGCGAGCGCATCGATCAGCTGAGTCAGTCGGTGAACAAGCGGCAGAAATGCCGCAAGGAGCGCTGCACCCTGGATCTCAACAGCGCCTTGCGGGCGCCGGATGATGCCCTCGACAGCCGCTACCAGCTGCGCATCGGCCTGCTGCTCAAGGATCGACCCGAGAGCGGCGAGTACAGCCAGATCCTGCAGACCCTGCCCGAGCGCGGCTTCAATCTCAGCTACCTGATGACCAGCCTGCTGCTGGTGCTGCTGGCCAGCGCCCTGGTGCTCAGGGCCTTGCTGCCACAGCTGCGCCACAGCATGGCCTCGCGGGTGTTTGGCAGCCTGCTGCTCGGCAACCTCACCTTCGTGCTGCTGCACGGCTTCGTGGTGTTCAAGCTCGGGGAGTTTCTGCTCTGGTCGGGATTTAGGCCCGAGCACTATTACCTGGCCTGGGGCAGCATGGTGCTGGGCTGGAGCCTCTGCGCCCTGGCGGGCTTCAATCTCTACATGGGGCTGGTGTTCACCACCCTCTCCGGCATAGGCCTGCTCGCCAACTTCATGAAGATCGCCATCTACGGGGTGCCGCTCGGGGGCGACGATCTCGGCAACCTGATGGCGCTGCTGCACATACTGCTCGATCAACATCCTGTGCTGCCGGTGCTGGGCGGCGTCCTGCTGCTGTGGCTCTGCTGGCGCTTTGCCCTGTCGCGCTGGGTGCTGCGCACCGTCGCCGCCACCGCCGCCTTCTTCGCGCTCTGCGTGTTCGCCACCCAGACCGGCAACAAGCTGCTGGGGGCCAACGTCCGCTACGTGGACAGGGCGGTCAACTATCACAGGGACATCATCCGCTCCGGCCCCGGCCTCTACCTGTTCAACCTGGTGGACGAGATGCTGCAAAGCGGCAACGTCTTCCGCTACCCCCTGCAGATCAACGAGCGTACCCCCGAGCTCGGTCACCGGGATCCCGTCCAGTCGGCCCTGGGCCCCTCCCCGCGCTTCGATCTGGTGATAGTGCTGCAATACGAGTCGCTCTGGCTCGACTGGCAAGGCAGGATCTGCGCCCCCGCCCCGACCCTGAGCCTGCCCGCCGGGGTGGCGCAGTGGCGCAAGACCATCCACTCCCCCACCACGGGCGGCATGACGGTGCTGGCGGAGTTCGAGATGAACACCGGCCTGCCGGTGGGCCTGCTCAAGCAGGGGGTGGTGCCCTACTACTACCTCTCGGCGCAGGTGCCGGGGCTCGCGCAGAGCGCGAAGAAAAACGGCTACAAGACCCTGTTCGCCCACCCCTATGTGGAGAAGTTCTGGGGCCGCGCCAAGGCCATACCGGCGCTCGGTTATGAGGAGCGCTGGTTCGATACCCGCTTCACCAGCCTGGAGCACAAGGGGCTCTATATCTCCGACGATGCGCTGATCGATCACCTGCTCAAGCGCAGCGAGCAGGACAGCCAGCCGCTGTTCGCCTACGCGGTCACCATGCAGGGCCACGGCCCCTTCGATGGCAATCGCTATCAGGCCCAGCAGATCGACAAGGCCTGCCCGGATCAGAGCCCGGCCGATCGGCAGTTGCTCAACACCTACTACACCGGGGTGGTGGATGCCATGGCCTCCCTGGAGCGGCTGCTCAGGACGCTGGATCAATCCGGCAAACGCTACCTGGTGGTGGCCTTCGGCGATCACCAGCCGTTCCTGATGTCGGCGGGCAAGGGCATCCACGGGGACAAGCCGCCCCGCGACGCCCCCTACCAGATCCCCATGATGGCCTTCACCCGCGACGATGGCTCCCTGTCGCTGGCGCGCCAGTTTGACCCGGTGCGCCAGCTCTATCAGATGGGACAGGCCACCCGCCAGTTGCTGGCCGGCGACCTCACCCCCATCCCGGAACTGGCACTGCTCCACCCGGTGCTGGGGGAGGAGAAGGGCTTCGATCCCTCGCCGCTGGTGCCGCAGATCCGCGCCAGCTTCCGGGCCGACGCCCTGCCCTGATCCCGCCAGAAGGCGAAAGCAGAGAGGCCGCATTCGCGGCCTCTCTTTGTCTCTGGCAAGTCCCCGCTAGCGCCACCAGGGCTCGCACAGGCTCAGGCGCTGGGCATCCAGATCCAGCTCGGCCTCGATGCCGAGCGGCACCGTCAGCATGGGGTGGGTGTGGGCGCAGTCGAACTCCGCCAGGATCGGAAACCTGGGCTCTCCCACCTGCTCCAGCAGTATGTCGAGCGGCCGCTTGCCGCTGCCCTGGCCGTCGAACAGCTCGTGCTTGCCGAGCACCAGGGCGCCGATGCGCTCGAATACCCCGCACAGCTTGAGGTGGGCGAAGGATCGCTCCACCGTCTCTGCCGACATGAGGCTGTCTTCCAGCAGCAGAATGTCCCCCGTTTCGATCGGCGGCATATAGGGGGAGCCCCAGATCCCCGCCAGGGTGTTGAGGTTGCCGCCGATCAGCCTGCCCCGCACCCGGCCGCTGCCCACCGAGATCAGCCGGTTTGGCTGGCACTGCTTGGCGCGGGTCTGCTGCTCCCAATCCAGCCGCTCGTCGGTCCAGTGGAACGGGGTTGGCAGCCGGTGCGGCAAGGTTCGCTCCCCTGCCCCGCAGATCGCCAGGAAAGCGGCCAGAGTCTCATCAACCAGCGGTGGCAACTCGCCAAAGGAGGCCACCAGCGCCGGACCGTAGAAGGTCACCAGGCCGGTCTGGGCATGGATGCCGAGCAGCAAGGCGGTCACATCCGAGTAGCCGATGAGGATCTTGGGATCTCTTCTAAGCGCCTCGTAGTCGAGATAGGGCAGCAGGGAGTTGGAGTTGCTGCCGCCGATGACCGACATGATGCAGCGCACTTCTGGATCCCGGATGAGCGCGTTGAGCTCTTCGGCCCTCGCCGCGATGGAGCCGGAGCGCCAGTGATCCCGCTCCCCAGTCAGGCTGCCCGCCTTGAGTGCGAAGCCCTGCGCCGCCAGATAAGCCTTGGCGCGGGCGAAGCGGTTCGGTGCCCAGGCGGTGGCCGCGCTGGAGGGGGAGAAAAAGCCGATGGTGTCGCCACGCTTGAGTCGCGTGGGTTTGATGGGTGTCATAAGGTCCGCTCCTTGGTCCTGCGCCGCCCTCAGGGCGTCGGCATGGGATAAAGGATCCATATTACGACATACAAGGAGACCAAAAATAGCGCCAAATGGCGACTTTCCGTCAGAAACAACAAAGCCGATGAGCGGCTCATCGGCTTGTCATCGAGGCGCGGGTAGCGTCAGAGCACCACGGCGGTGCCGCTGATGCTGACCATCAGCATGCTGCCATTTTGCCCCACCACCTCGTAGTCGATGTCGATGCCGACCACGGCGTTGGCACCCAGTGCCTGCGCGCGCTCTTTGAGCTCATCGAAGGCGATCTCGCGGGCCCGGGCCAGCTCTTTCTCGTAGGCACCGGAGCGGCCACCGATGATGTCGCGGATGCCGGCGAACAGATCCTTGAAGATGTTGGCGCCGAGGATGGCTTCGCCCACCACTATGCCGCGGTACTCGCGAATGGCCTTGCCTTCCAGGGTGGGGGTAGTTGAGAGGATCATCATAAACTCCAGCTGAGATAATGGGTTCCAGACTACCCCAAAGCCGCGGCCGGCAACATACCCCCACCGCTAATAGCCAGTCGCTCGATAAGGCCTCTCGGGCTCCAGATCGCGGCCATAAAAAAGGAGAGGCCAGGCCTCTCCTTCTGTCACCTGGCGATCAGACGCCGGCTTAGTGCAGCTTCATGCTCGGGCGCAGCACCCGGTTGATGCGGCCCACCAGCATGAT
>RCUR01000757.1_pt1 | contig 11566 bp, 11 predicted proteins | sample 2166151 | NCBI WGS metagenome assembly RCUR01 (sample SAMN09932785, study PRJNA488358) | compost metagenome | isolation source: compost soil in an enriched community | place: Germany: Experimental Botanical Garden
GCACGCCGAGGCCGAGGAAGCCCAGGGCGGCGGCGTCGAGGATCGCCGAGGAAAAACTCAGGGTGGCCTGCACGATCAGCGGCGCCATGCAGTTGGGCAGCACGGTGACCCACATCAGGCGCGGCAGGCCGGCGCCGGCCAGACGCGCGGCGGTGACGTAGTCGCGGTTCAGTTCGCCGAGCACCGCGGCGCGGGTCAGGCGCACGTAGGACGGCAGCGAGACGATGGCGATGGCGAAGATGGTGTTGATCAGGCCAGGGCCGAGGATGGCGACGATGGCGACTGCCAGCAGCAAGGACGGCAGCGCCAGCATGATGTCCATCAGGCGCATGATCGAGGGGCCGAGCAGGCGCGGGAAGAAGCCGGCGGTGAGGCCCAGCAGGATGCCGGGGAGCAGCGACAGCACGACCGAGGCCAGGCCGATCAGCAGCGACAGGCGCGCACCGTGAATCAATCGCGAGAGCAGGTCGCGGCCCAGCTCGTCGGTACCCAGGAGGAACTGCCATTGGCCGCCCTCCAGCCAGGCCGGCGGGGTCAGCATGAACTCGCGGAATTGCTCGCTGGGATCGAACGGCGCCAGCCAGGGGGCGAACAACGCGCAGAACACCAGCACGACCATGAACAGCATGCCGGCGAGCGCGCCCTTGTTGTGGCCGAAGGCCTGCCAGAATTCCTTCAGCGGCGAGGGGTAGAGCAGGGCCGGGTCTATGGGAGCGGTGGTCGGGGTCATCGGCGCGCCTCCTTCACGGGGTGCGCCGTGCGCACCAGATGTTTACCGTTGGCATTGGTGCGCACAGCCTGGGCGGCCCCGCGACACCCTACAAGTTGTCGATTCATGGCGCCTTCCTTACTTCTGATGGCGAATGCGCGGGTTAGCCAGGCCGTAGAGGATGTCCACCACGAAGTTGACCAGGATTACCAGGCAGGCGATCAGCAGGATGCCGTTCTGCACCACCGGGTAGTCGCGGGCGCCGATGGCCTCGATCAGCCACTTGCCGATGCCCGGCCAGGAGAAGATGGTCTCGGTCAGCACCGCGCCGGCGAGCAGGGCGCCGACCTGCAGGCCGAACACCGTGAGCACCGGGATCAGCGCGTTGCGCAGGCCGTGCACGAACACCACCCGCGCCGGCGACAGGCCCTTGGCGCGGGCGGTGCGCACATAGTCCTCGCGCAGCACCTCGAGCATCGCCGAGCGGGTCATGCGCGCGATCACCGCCAGCGGAATGGTGCCGAGCACGATGGCCGGCAGGATCAGGTGGTGCAGGGCGTCGAGGAAGGCGCCCGGTTCATCGCTGAGCAGGCTGTCGATCAGCATGAAGCCGGTCACCGGCGCGATGTCGTAGAGCAGGTCGATGCGCCCGGACACCGGGGTCCAGCCGAGGCCCACCGAGAAGAACATGATCAGCAGCAGGCCCCACCAGAAGATCGGCATGGAATAGCCGGCCAGGGAAATGCCCATCACCCCGTGGTCGAACAGCGAGCCACGCTTGAGCGCGGCCACCACCCCGGCGATCAGGCCGAGGCTGCCGGCGAACAGCAGGGCGGCGAGGGCCAGTTCGACGGTCGCCGGGAACAGGGTGAGGAACTCGTCCCAGACGCTGGTGCGGGTGCGCAGCGACTCGCCCAGGTCGCCCCGTGCCAGTTGGCCGATGTAGTCGAGGTACTGGGCGTACAGCGGCTTGTTCAGGCCCAGGCGCTCCATGGCCTCGGCGTGCATCACCGGGTCGACCCGGCGTTCGCCCATCATCACCTCCACCGGGTCGCCGGGGATCATGCGGATCAGGGCGAAGGTCAGCAGGGTGACGCCGAAAAAGGTGGGGATCAGCAGCCCCAGACGTCTGGCGATAAAGGACAGCATGGATAATGGCACTCCAACGGTTGGTTCGGTGCGCCGGGCTGCGTGGCCCGGCGCTGTTGTTGTAGAGGGTTATGCAGTCTTGCGTAGCCCGGATGCAATCCGGGAATCGCGCGGTGGCAAGCAACTCGTGGGAGGCGCTTTAGCGGCGACAAGCTCGCGGCTAAAGCCCCTCCCACAAAAGCCGGGGTGGGCGGGCTCATCGCACTTTCACCCTGGAAAAATTGTTCGAGCCCATGGGGCTGAGGACGAAACCCTGCACGTCTTTGCGCAGGGCGCTGAATTGTTTGGGATGGGCCAGGGGGATCCACGGCGCCTGCTCATGGAAGATCGCCAGGGCCCGGCGATACAGCGCGGCCCGTTGCGCCTGGTCCGGCAGCTGGCGGGCCTGGGCGATCAGGGCGTCGAACTCGGCGTGGCACCAGCCGGCCTGGTTCTCGCCGGACTGGGCGGCGGCGCAGGACAGGTTGGGCGTGAGGAAGTTGTCCGGGTCGCCGTTGTCGCCGGCCCAGCCCATGAACACCAGGTCGTGCTCGCCGTTCTTCGCCCGCTTGATCAGCTCGCCCCACTCGAACACGCGGATCTCGGCGCGGATGCCGATGGCGGCGAGATCGGCCTGGAGCATCTGCGCGCCGATTCCCGGGTTGGGGTTGGTCGGGCCGCCGCCGGGGCGGGTCCAGATCGCCAGCTCGAAGCCGTCGCCGAGCCCGGCCTCGGCCAGCAGTTGCCTCGCCCGCGCGACATCATGGGGCCAGCCGGACAGCTCGGGATCGTGGCCCCAGAGCGTCGGCGGGTAGGGCGCCACGGCCGGGCTGGCACCACCTGCGCCATATTGCGCGCGAATGTAGGCGCTTTTATCGAAGGCCAGGTTGAGCGCCTGGCGCACGCGCACATCGTCCAAGGGCGGGTGGCGGGTGTTGATGCCGATATAGGCGACCAGCAGCGAATCCAGCTCCAGCACCCGCAACGCCGGGTCGGCCTTGAGCGTGGGAATATCCACCGGGCGCGGGTACAGGGCGATCTGGCAATCGTCGGCCTTGAGCCGCTGCTGGCGCACATTGGGCTCGGGGGTGATGGCGAAGATCAGCCGCTCGAGCGCCGGCGCGCCGGCCCAGTGCTCCGGGTTGCCGCGAAAACGCACCTGGGCGTCCTTGGCGTAGCGCTCGAAGACGAAGGGCCCGGTGCCGACCGGCAGGCGGTTGAGCTGTTCGCTCTTGTCCTGGGCGAGCAGTTGCCCGGCGTACTCGGCGGAATAGATCGAGGCGAAGCCCATGGCCAGATTGGCCAGGAAGGGCGCCTCGGGGTGCTTGAGGACGAAGCGCACGCGGTGCTCGTCGAGCTTGTCGATGCGTTCGATCAGGTGCGCCATGGCCATGGCTTCGGCATAGGGGAAGCCGCGCACGGACAGCTTGTGCCAGGGGTGCTGCGGGTCGAGCTGGCGCTGGAAGCTCCAGAGCACGTCGTCGGCATTCAGCTCGCGGCTCGGGGTGAACCAGGCGGTGCGGTGGAACTTGACCCCCTGACGCAGCTGCAGGGTGTAACTGAGGCCATCGGCGCTGACCTGCCAGCGCTCGGCCAGCGCGGGGACCAGCTCGGTGCTGCCGGGGGCGAAGCCGATCAGGCGCTCGAAGACGGTTTCCGCCGTGGCATCGGCGGTGGTCGCCGCGGTGTACTGGACGATGTCGAAGCCTTCCGGGCTGGCCTCGCTGCACACCACCAGGCTGGCGCCGGCGGCATAAGCCTGGCTGGCCGCGGCAAGAGCGCCACAGAGCAGCAGGCGGAGAAACGGACGCAGGGCATTGGACATCTTCGCTGTTCCCAAACTACGGCGGTGCGAAGCAGGCGTGACCGGATAGGCCACGGCTGGCACGAAACCCGGGCCGGCGGATAACCGGCCCGGGTGTTCACTCGGGGCGGGTTACTCGACGCTTACCCCGTAGAAGGCGTTGAGCGCGAAGGGACTGATCTTGAAGTCTTTCACGCTCGTGCGCATCGGTTGATACACGGTGGAGTGGGCGATCGGGGTGATCGGCACTTCGCGCTTGAGAATCACCTGAGCCTGCTGGTACAGCTTGGTGCGCTCGGCCACGTCGGTGGTGCGCTTGGCCGCCTTGATCAGCTTGTCGTACTCGGCATCGCACCACTTGGAGAAGTTGTTGCCGTCCACCGCATCGCAGCCGTACAGGGTGCCCAGCCAGTTGTCCGGGTCGCCGTTGTCGCCGCTCCAGCCGATCAGCATGGCGTCGTGCTCGCCGCCCTTGGCGCGCTTGATGTACTCGCCCCATTCGTAGGTGACGATCTTGGCCTTGATGCCGACCTTGGCCCAGTCGGACTGGAGCATTTCGGCCATCAGCTTGGCGTTGGGGTTGTACGGGCGCTGCACCGGCATGGCCCACAGGGTGATCTCGGTGCCTTCGGCGACGCCGGCGGCCTTGAGCAGCTGCCTGGCTTTCTCCGGGTCGTAGGCGGCGTCCTTGATGCTGTCGTTATACGACCATTGGGTCGGCGGCATGCCGTTGACCGCCAGCTGGCCGGCGCTCTGGTAGACCGCGTCGATGATCGCCTGCTTGTTCACCGCCATGTCCAGGGCCTGGCGCACGGCGAGCTGGTCGAACGGCTTGTGCCTGACGTTGTAGGCGATATAGCCATCGTTGAAGCCGGGCTGCGACGGCATCTGGATATTCGGGTCCTTGGCCAGCGCCTCGAGGTCGGCCGGCCGCGGGAACAGGGTGACATGGCATTCGCCGGCCCTGAGCTTCTGCATGCGCACCGAGGCATCGGTGTTGATGGCGAAGATCAGGTTGTCGATCTTCACCTCATCCGGGTTCCAGTAATCCGGGTTGCCCTTGAAGCGGATCTGCGAGTCTTTCTGGTAACGGCTGAAGACGAAGGGGCCGGTGCCGATCGGCTTCTGGTTGATCTCGGCGGGTGTGCCGGCCGCGAGCAACTGCCCGGCGTATTCGGCCGAGTGGATCGAGGCGAAACTCATCGCCAGGTTCTGGATAAAGGCGGCGTCCACCTGGTTGAGGGTAAACCTGACGGTCAGCTCGTCGAGCTTCTCGAGCTTGGCGATATTGGCGTCCATGCCCATGTCGGTGAAGTAGGGGAATTCGCTGGGGTAGGCTTTGCGGAACGCATGCTCCTTGTCGAGCATGCGGCCGAAGGTGAACAGCACGTCATCGGCGTTGAAGGTGCGGCTCGGCGTGAAGTAGGAGGTCGAGTGGAACTTGACCCCGGGGCGCAGGTGGAAGGTGTAGCTCAGGCCATCTGCAGTGATGTCCCATTTTTCCGCGAGGCCGGGGATGACCGCGGTGCCGCCGCGCTCGAACTGGGTCAGGCGGTTGAACACGGTTTCCGCGGCGGCATCGAAGTCGGTGCCGGTGGTGTACAGCCCCGGGTCGAACCCGGCCGGGCTGCCTTCGGAACAGAACACCAGGTTGCTGGCGGCCATGGCCTGCGGGGTGCCGGCGAGCAGCCCGGCAACGACAAAAGCCTGGATGAAGGCGTTTTTACGCATAGTGACCTCATTGATTGTTGTGGTTATTCGCGTGAGGGGCCTCTTGTGGAAGCCTCGGATGAAACTATGCACGGCATGTGCCGCAGGCAAGGGGCATGACCCATTCAGCGTAGCAACTGCGGGCGAGTTGTACGTGGCTGTCGCATTCAAGCAATTTTCGTGGATAAAGCTGGCAATGCGCCGCTATCTGGCGACAACGGCGCTGCCTGCTTTCAGGGCATCTGCACTTCGATCACGCCATCGGCATTGATTGTCACCTGGCTGGTGCCGGCTTCGATTTCCGGCGTCACCGCGGTATCCATCATCGCCGCGCCCTTCATCGCGCTCATGCGCAGCGGCATCGGTGGCTGAAAGCCGCCGCTGTTCAGGCTCAGGTTGACCAGTTTGTAAGCGCTGCCGCCCAGGGCGTCGGTAGCCAGTTGCGCGCGGGCCTTGAACGCGGCGACGGCCTCCTTGAGCAGGGCGTCCTCGTGGGTTTTGCGCGTGGCGTCGGCAATGCTGAAGTTCATCCCGCCCATTTTCAGCTCTTGCAGCATCTCGCCGGTGAGCGTGGACAGGGCGCCGAAGTCGGCGCTTTCCAGGCGCAGTTCGGCACGCTCGCGCCAGGCGCTGATCCGCTGGCCCTTCTCGTCGTAGACCGGGTAGCTGTGCCGGCTGCCCATGGCCACGCTGACGCCCTTGACCTGGCGCGCCTGGGCCAGGCTGGCGTTGAGGGTCTTGCTGATCTGCGCGGCGAGGGCGGCCGGGTCGCTGTCTTGCGCCTCGCTGTAGAGGGTGACGTGCATCAGGTCGTGGGCGATTTCCTGATTGACCTCGGCGCGCAGGGCGATCTGGTTGTAGCGGACCTGTTCGGCATGGGCCGCGAGGCTGAGCAGACCAGCGGCGCCGATGAACAGGGCACTGGCGAGGCGGGACAATGGCTGCATGACGATTCCTTGTGAGCTATGGGGGGTACAGAGAGTTGGTGTGTTGCCAAGGGTAGACGTAGCCGTTCGACTGTTCGGGTTAAATCCGGTTCATTGCCGTGTCTGAGTGTCTGAGTGTCTGAGTGTCTGCATGTCTCGTGCAACCAGCGTAGGGTGCGCCGTGCGCACCGGCATTCGGCATCCGGCGTTGTGGTGCGCGGCGCACCCCAGGTTCGCCAGCCGGGCACTGCGGCCAGTTGTCGCAGCGGGCCGGGCGGAGCCTTGGTTATACTCGCCGGGCTCGGCCCCCGAGCCCTTTTTGGAGAGCCCATGCTCGCACCCGTGCAGTTGCTGTCGGCCAGCCGGCAAAACCTCTGGCGCCTGACCCTGATCCGTATTCTGGTGCTGGCCGCCCAGGCCGGCTCGGTGGGGCTGGCCTACAATTCCGGGTTGCTGCCCTTGCCCTGGCAGGAGCTGAGCATCACCCTCGGCGTCTCGCTGGGGCTGTGCCTGCTGACCGCCTTGCGGCTGCGCGGGCCCTGGCCGGTCACCGAGCTGGAGTACGCGGTACAGCTGGGCTGCGACCTGATCATCCACAGCGTGCTGCTGTATTTCTCGGGGGGCTCGACCAACCCCTTCGTCTCCTATTACCTGGTGCCGCTGACCATCGCCGCGGCGACCCTGCCCTGGCTCTACACCATCACCCTGTCGGGGCTGGCGCTGGCTGGCTACACCCTGCTGCTGGTGTGGTCGCACCCGCTGGAGCTGCCGCCCGGCCCGCGCGAGAGTCTGTTGATCTACGGCATGTGGCTGAGTTTCGCCCTGGCCGCGGGGCTGATCACCTTCTTCGTCGCCAAGATGGCCGAGGAACTGCGCGATCAGGAAGAATTGCGCGCCGAACGCCGCGAGGAAGGCCTGCGCGACCAGCAATTGCTCGCCGTCGCCACCCAGGCCGCCGGCGCCGCCCATGAGCTGGGTACGCCACTGGCGACCATGAGCGTGCTGATCAAGGAACTGCGCCGCGAGCATCGGGACCCGCTGTTGCAGGAAGACCTGGCGGTGCTGCAGGAGCAGGTCAAACTGTGCAAGGAGACCCTGCAGCAGCTGGTGCGCGCCGCCGAGGCGGACCGGCGCCAGGCGGTGATCGAGCAATCGTCGGTGGAATGGCTGGAAACCACCCTCAATCGCTGGCACCTGATGCGCCCCGAGGCCAGCTATCGTTACCAGTGCCTGGGGCTGGGCACGCCGCCGCGCATAATGCCGCCGGCCGACCTGACCCAGGCGCTGCTCAACCTGCTGAACAACGCCGCCGACGCCTGCCCGGACAAGCTGGACATTCGTCTCGACTGGGATCATCAATGGCTGCGCCTGAGCATCCGCGACTTCGGCGCCGGCGTACCGCTGGCCATCGCCGAACAGCTTGGCCGGCCGTTTTTCACCACCAAGGGCAAGGGCTTCGGCCTGGGGCTGTTTCTCAGTCAGGCCAGCGTCACCCGTGCCGGCGGCACGGTAAAGCTGTATAACCACGAAGAAGGCGGCACGCTCACCGAGCTGAAGTTGCCGCGCGCCTATGCCAGAGCCTGAGGAAGCATTGAGTATGAGTGATGAAGTCCTGTTCGAAGGCGAAGAACAACCCCATCTGCTGCTGGTCGATGACGACCCGACCTTCACCCGGGTGCTGGCGCGGGCCATGAGTCGGCGCGGCCTGCGCGTGTCCACCGCCGGCTCGGCCGAGGAAGGCCTGGCCCTGGCCGAGCGGGATCTGCCGGATTACGCGGTGCTCGATTTGAAGATGGAAGGCGAATCCGGCCTGGTGCTGCTGCCCAAGCTGCTGGAGCTGGATGCGGAGATGCGCGTGGTGATTCTCACCGGCTATTCGAGCATCGCCACCGCGGTGGAGGCGATCAAGCGTGGCGCCTGCAACTACCTGTGCAAGCCAGCCGATGCCGACGATGTGCTGGCCGCACTGCTGACTCAGCACGCCGACCTGGACAGCCTGGTGCCGGAAAACCCGATGTCGGTGGATCGCCTGCAGTGGGAACATATCCAGCGCGTGCTGGCCGAGCACGAAGGCAACATCTCCGCCACCGCTCGCGCCCTCGGCATGCATAGGCGCACCCTGCAGCGCAAATTGCAGAAGCGCCCGGTCAAGCGTTGAGACCGGCGTCGGACGTAGGAGTGGGCCATGCCCGCGATGCTGGCAGGCCCTATCGCGGCCATGGGCCACTCCTGCGACGGCGGCTCCGCGCGCACCCAGTTTGCTGCGCGACAGCGCGGCGTCGGAGCAGGCGAAAATCGTAGTTCGGACGAAGATCCGCCTACGCGCGGATACTGTCAGTTTGTCGCACCTCTTCTGCTGTTATGATTAGCCCCCTAACTAAATCCGCTGCCCAGGGCTCGTCATGTTCGCCGTCGTCCAGCAAACCCTCGCCATCACCGCGCCGGTGTTCTCGATGTTGTTTCTCGGTGTGGCGCTCAAGCGTCTGGGCTGGATCGACGATGCCTTTATCAACACCGCATCCTCGCTGGTGTTTCGCGGCACCATGCCGGCTCTGCTGTTTCTCGGTATCGTCAAGGCGGACCTGAGCACGGCCCTGCAGCCGGCGCTGCTCGGCTATTTCGTGCTGGCGACCCTGGCGTGTTTCCTGATCGCCTGGGGCTGGGCCATCTGGCGCTGTCCGCAGGTGGATCGCGGGATCTACACCCAGGGCGCGTTTCGCGGCAATAACGGCATCGTCGGTCTGGCGCTGGCCACCAGCCTGTATGGCGACTACGGCTTGTCGCTCGGCGCGGTGTTGGGCGGGGTGGTGATCCTCTGCTACAACAGCCTCTCGGCCATCGTCCTGGCGATCTACAGTCCGCACGTCAAGTCCGGTCCCTGGGCCATCGGCAAGAGCATCCTGAGCAATCCGCTGATCATCGGCGTGCTGGCGGCGATGCCGATCGCCTACTGGCGCCTGCCGCTGCCGGACTGGCTGATGATCTCGACCCAGTACTTCGCGCAGATGACCCTGCCGCTGGCGTTGATCTGCATCGGTGGCACCCTGAGCCTGGCGTCGTTGCGCGAGAGCAGCGGCATCGCCATCAGTTCGAGCCTGATGAAGATGGTCTGGCTGCCCCTGCTGACAACCCTGGGCGCCTGGCTGTGGGGCTTTCGCGACGCGGAACTGGCGATCCTCTTCCTCTATTTCGCCAGCCCCACGGCTGCCGCCAGTTTCGTCATGGCGCGGGCGGTGAATGGCAACCATCGGCTTGCGGCGGCGATCATCGTGATCACCACCCTGGCGGCGGTGGTGACCACCAATATCGGCTTGCTGTTGTTGCAGTGGGCCGGTTGGATCTAACCGTCAGCGGGACAAGGCCAGGCGTTGATCACAGATCGCTGTGATGGGTATCGCTTCGCTCAAGCCTACGCGGCCCGCGCCATCCTACAAAAGCCTGGCCGCTACTCCGTAGGATGTGGCGGGCCGCAGCGGTTGAGCGAAGCGATACCCATCGGATCACCGATCTAAAGGGCCTCGCGCTGTTTATGCCAGGCGCGCCCGGCGATCACCACCAGGGTTACCGCGGTCAGTGGCAGCACATAACCGAGCATGGCGTCGCCGAAGGTCTGGGCGAACGGTCGGCCGGTGGCGAACAGCACCAGGTAGAGGGTGTAGGCCAGGTAGTAGGCGAGGAACAGCAGGCCTTCCCAGCGATTGATGCGGTAGCCGGCAAAGAAGATCGGCAGGCAGGCCACGGCCACGGCGATCATCACCGGGAAGTCGAAGGCCAGGGCGTTCGGCGATACCGAGACCGGGAGTGGCGATACCAGCGCGGCCAGGCCGAGTACGCAGAGCAGGTTGAAGATGTTGCTGCCGACGATATTGCCCACGGCGATATCCCGTTCGCCGCGGATCGCGGCGAGGATCGAAGTCGCCAGCTCCGGCAGCGAGGTGCCGACGGCGACCACGGTCAGGCCGATGATCAGCTCGGACAAGCCGAGGGCGCGGGCCAGGCTGACGGCGCCTTCGACCAGGAAGTTGGAGCCGCTCACCAGCAGGATAAGGCCGACGACGATCAGGGCCAGATTGATTGCCCAGGCATAGGGTTTGACCGGTTCATTGAGGCCGAACTCCTTGCTGAACTCGTCATCCTCGGCGGCTTTTTCCTTGCGGCTGCTGATGATCAGGAAGCCGGTGTAGGCGACGATGCCGGCGAACAGGATGGCTCCGTCGAGTCGGTCCAGGGTGCCGTCCCAGGCCAGGGCGAGGGTCAGCAAGCTGGCACCGATCATGATCGGCACATCCAGGCGGATCAGTTGCCGGGAGACGATCAGCGGCGCAATCAGCGCGGTCAGGCCGAGGATCAGCAGTACGTTGGCGATATTGCTGCCCACCACGTTGCCAATCGCCAGGTCACCACTGCCATCTAGTGCGGCCTGTACGCTGACCGCGGTTTCCGGCGCGCTGGTGCCGAAGGCCACCACGGTCAGGCCGATCACCAGGGGCGGAATGCCGAATTGCGCCGCCAGTTTGGCCGCGCCGCGCACCAGCACCTCGGCGCCGGCAACCAGCAATACCAGGCCGGCGATCAGGTAGACGAAGGTCATCAGGGTCATTGCGAGGGGCTCCGGAAATGGGCAGCTAGTTTAATCATCCGCGGGCGCTGCGCCAGTGCTGCGCGTGTCTATATATTTCGGGGATCGGGCTCAGTCAGCCAGTTGCTCGACGCGCACCGGCACCACGCCGGCGCGGAGCATGTCGATTTGCGCTGCGGCCTTGTGCGACAAGTCGATGATGCGGCCTCTGACGAAGGGGCCACGGTCGTTGATGCGTACCACCACGCTTTTGTCGTTGCGCAGGTTGGTCACCAATACGCGGCTGCCGAAGGGCAGGCTGCGGTGGGCGGCGGTGAGGGCGTGCTGGTCGAAACGCTCGCCGCTGGCGGTTTTCCTGCCATGGTGGCGGGCGCCGTAATACGAGGCCTTGCCTTCGGCGCGGTATCCCTGACGGTCGATGCCCTGGCTGGCGCAGCCGGCGAGCAGGGCGAACAGAGTTGCGAGAATCAGGCCATTGCGCAGCGGCGTGCGGGGATGTCGCCCGGATGCAGTCCGCGGGCTTGCTTGTTTCCGGGTTGTATCAGGGCTACGAGTCGGCATAGATCCACTTCTCCACTCAGAAAAACGCCGGGCAAGCCCGGCGTCAATCGGTTGCAACCCGAAGGCTTCACCCTTCGAGCTTGTTCTTCAGCAGTTGGTTCACCTGGCCGGGGTTGGCCTTGCCCTTGGAGGCCTTCATCGCCTGGCCG
>RCUR01000758.1_pt1 | contig 11551 bp, 7 predicted proteins | sample 2166151 | NCBI WGS metagenome assembly RCUR01 (sample SAMN09932785, study PRJNA488358) | compost metagenome | isolation source: compost soil in an enriched community | place: Germany: Experimental Botanical Garden
CGGTGTATCGCATGGCCGCGGCGTTGTCGCCGTCCACCGAACCGAAGTTGCCCTGGCCGTCGACCAGCATGTAGCGCAGCGAGAACGGCTGGGCCATGCGCACGATGGTGTCGTACACCGCGGTGTCGCCGTGCGGGTGGTACTTACCGATGACGTCACCGACCACACGGGCGGACTTCTTGTACGGCTTGTTCCAGTCGTTGCCCAGCTCGCTCATGGCGAACAGCACGCGCCGGTGCACCGGCTTCAAGCCGTCGCGCGCGTCCGGCAGGGCACGCCCGACGATCACGCTCATCGCGTAGTCGAGGTACGACTGCTTCAGCTCGTCTTCGATATTGACCGGGAGAATTTCTTTGGCCAGTTCGCCCATGAGAAGCCTGGTTCCTTTGTTCTAGGCAGGTGCCAGCAGAGTGGCATCGCGCGCAATACTGGAAGGCCCTTGCGGGCCTTTTAAAAAGAGGCAGGAGCTTACCACAAGCGTCCTCGGCGGACACCCGCCAGCCCGCGTCAGTGCAGGCGCTTGCGGCACATCAATTGGGCCATTTTCTTCGCATCCGGACGCTCGACCACGCCCTTCTCGGTGACGATGGCGTCGATCAGATCGGCCGGGGTGACGTCGAACACCGGGTTGACCGCATGCACCTCGGCGGCCACGCGCTGGCCGCCGATTTCCAGCAGCTCGCGACCGTCGCGCTCCTCGATGGGGATGTCGTCGCCGCTCTCCAGACTCATGTCGATGGTCGAGCTGGGCGCCACCACCATGAAGCGCACGCCGTGGTGCATGGCGTTGACCGCCAGCTGGTAGGTGCCGATCTTGTTGGCCACGTCGCCGTTGGCGGTGATGCGGTCGGCGCCGACGATCACCCAGCTGATGCCTTCGGTCTTCATCAGGTGCGCAGCGGCGGCGTCGGCATTCAGGCTCACCGGGATGCCCTCGCCGGCCAGCTCCCAGGCGGTCAGCCGGGCGCCCTGCAGCCAGGGCCGGGTCTCGTCGGCGAACACCCGCTCGACCAGGCCGGCGACATGCGCGGCGCGGATCACCCCCAGCGCGGTGCCGAAGCCGCCGGTGGCCAGGGCGCCGGTATTGCAGTGGGTCAGCAGCTTCTGCGCGCGGCGGTCGTGCTTGCGGATCAGCTCGACGCCGAGCTGGGCCATGGTCAGGTTGGCCTCGCGGTCGCTGTCGTGGATGCCGATGGCCTCGGCTTCCAGGGCGGCCAGCACGTCGTCGCCGTCCTGCAGACGAGCCAGGCGCTCGCGCATGCGGTCCAGCGCCCAGAACAGGTTGACCGCGGTCGGCCGCGAGGCCGCCAGCACAGCGAAGTCCGCCTCCAGCGCCGCCCGCCAGTCGCCACCGGCGGCCAGCCGCGCGCGGGCGCCGAGCACCACGCCGTAGGCGGCGCTGATGCCGATCGCCGGGGCGCCGCGCACCACCATCAGACGGATCGCCTCGGCCACCCCGGCGGCGCTGTCGTAGCTGCGCCAGGTTTCCTCGAGCGGCAGCACGCGCTGATCGAGCAGATGCAGGACGCCGTCATGCCAGTCGATTGCCTTGACCTTTTCCGCCGCCAGCAGTTGCTCGCGCATGGGGAATACCTCGCCGATACCTGAAAAAGCCGCCGAGTATACCTGCTTGTCCCGGCCCGCGGCCGCTTCAAGACCGGCGCCGCAGCCGCTACACTCGCAGCCTCTCAGACGTCGCACCGGAAGCCTCGCCCATGCCCAGCACCACCGCCCCCCTGGATCTGCTCCTGCTCCCCGAATGGATTGTCCCGGTGGAGCCGGCCGGCGTGGTCCTGCGCGGGCATGCGCTGGGCATCCGCGACGGGCGCATCGCCCTGCTCGCCCCGCGCCAGCAGGCGCTGGCCATCCCCGCCCGCGAGCGCCGCGAGCTGCCGGGCATGCTGCTGGCCCCCGGCCTGGTCAACGCCCACGGCCACGCGGCGATGAGCCTGTTCCGCGGCCTGGCCGACGACCTGCCACTGATGACCTGGCTGCAGGAGCACATCTGGCCGGCCGAGGCCAAGTGGGTGAGCGAGGACTTCGTCCGCGACGGCACCGCACTGGCCATCGCCGAGCAGGTCAAGGGCGGCGTCACCGCCTTCTCCGACATGTACTTCTTCCCGCAGATCGCCAGCGAGGTGGCCCATGGCAGCGGCGTGCGCGCGCAGATCACCATTCCGGTGCTGAACTTCCCGGTGCCCGGCGCCCACGACACCGACGAGGCGCTGCGCCACGGCCTCGAACTGTTCAGCGACCTGCGCCACCACCCGCGCATCAAGGTCGCCTTCGGCCCGCACGCCCCCTACACGGTCAGCGACGACCGCCTGGAGCGGGTGCGCGTGCTGGCCGAGCAGCTCGACGCCGGCATCCACATGCACGTGCACGAGACCGCCCACGAGGTGCAGCAGGCCCTCGAGCAGCACGGCGAGCGGCCGCTGGCGCGCCTGGCCCGTCTCGGCCTGCTCGGCCCGCGCTTCCAGGCCGTGCACATGACCCAGATCGACGACCACGACCTGGCGCTGCTGGTGCAGCACAACAGCAGTGTGATCCACTGCCCCGAATCCAACCTCAAGCTGGCCAGCGGCTTCTGCCCGGTCGAGCGCCTGTGGCAGGCCGGGGTCAACGTCGCCATCGGCACCGACGGCGCGGCGAGCAACAACGACCTCGACCTGCTCGGCGAAACCCGCACCGCGGCCCTGCTGGCCAAGGCGGTGGCCGGCTCGGCCACCGCGCTGGACGCCCACCGCGCCCTGCGCATGGCCACCCTCAACGGCGCCCGCGCGCTGGGCATCGACGACGAGTGCGGCTCGCTGGAGGCCGGCAAGAGCGCCGACCTGGTGGCCTTCGACCTCGGCGGCCTGGCCCAGCAACCGGTCTACGACCCGGTCTCGCAGCTGATTTATGCCAGCGGCCGCGACTGCGTGAAGCACGTCTGGGTCGGCGGCAAGGCGCTGCTCGAGGACGGCCGCCTGACCCGTGTCGACGAGGACGAGTTGCTGGACAAGGCGCGCGCCTGGGGCACGAAGATCGCCGGGGCGTAGCGGATGGCGCGACACGCCGTGCGCCCCCAATCCGTGCGAAAACTGGCAAGATAGGCGTCTGACGCAACCAGCCTTGCCAACGGAATCCGCACCATGAGCAACGTCGACCACGCCGAAATCGCCAAATTCGAGGCCCTCGCCCATCGCTGGTGGGACCGCGAGAGCGAGTTCAAGCCGCTGCACGAGATCAACCCGCTGCGGGTCAACTGGATCGACGAGCGCGTCGGCCTGGCCGGCAAGCGGGTGCTCGACGTCGGCTGCGGCGGCGGCATCCTCAGCGAGTCGATGGCCCTGCGCGGCGCGACCGTAACAGCCATCGACATGGGCGAGGCGCCTCTGGCCGTGGCGCGCCTGCACCAGCTGGAGTCCGGGGTGCAGGTCGACTACCGGCAGAGCACCGCCGAGGCGCTGGCTGCGGAAATGCCCGGCCAGTTCGACGTGGTCACCTGTCTGGAGATGCTCGAGCACGTGCCCGATCCGGCCTCGGTGATCCAGGCCTGCCAGCGCCTGGTCAAGCCCGGCGGCCAGGTGTTCTTCTCGACCATCAACCGCAATCCCAAGGCCTACCTGCTGGCGATCATCGGCGCCGAATACCTGCTGAAGATGCTGCCGCGCGGCACCCACGACTTCAAGAAGTTCATCCGCCCCTCGGAACTGGGCGCCTGGTGCCGCGGCGCCAAGCTCGCGGTCAAGGACATCGTCGGCCTGACCTACAACCCGCTGAGCAAGACCTACAAGCTGGGCAACGACGTCGACGTCAACTACATGATCCAGACCCTGCGCGAGGAGTGAGCCGATGCGCTTGCGAGCGGTTCTGTTCGACATGGACGGCACGCTGGTCGACAGCGCGCCGGACTTCATCGCCGTGTGCCAGGCCATGCGCGCCGTGCGCGGCATGGCCCCGCTGGAGCCGCAGCGGATCCGCGACCAGGTGTCCGGCGGCGCACGGGCGATGGTCGCCTGCACCTTCGACCTCGACCCGGAACATCCCGAGTTCGACGCCCTGCGCCGCGAGTTTCTCGAGCGCTACCAGGCACACTGCGCGGTGCTCACCCGTCCCTTCGACGGCATCCCCGAGCTGCTCGCCGACCTCGAGCGCGCGCGCCTGCGCTGGGGCGTGGCGACCAACAAGCCGCTGCACTACGCCGAGCCGATCATGCAGCACCTGCAACTGGCCGAGCGCGCCGCGGTGCTGGTCTGTCCCGAGCACGTCAAGCGCAGCAAGCCCGACCCGGAGATGCTCCTGCTGGCCTGCCAGCAGCTCGGCCTCGACCCGCGCGAGGTGCTCTACGTCGGCGACGACGCCCGCGACATCGAGGCCGGCCGCGCCGCCGGCACGCGCACGGTGGCGGTGCGCTACGGCTACATCCACCCCGACGACAATCCCGGCCACTGGGGCGCCGACCTGGTGATCGGTCACCCCAGCGAGCTGCGCGAGGTACTCGACCGCGCCCTGTGCGGCTGCTGAACGGCCACTAAGACTTCCGGCGCATAGCCGCTGCCCCGCGCCTGCGCGACACTCAATGACAAACCCGGCGGCGCTCTGGCCCGGCGCAATCCGCCAGGCCCGCCCCAGCAGACAGCCGACACCCCGGCCACGGCGAGCGCCGCAAGGCGGCTCGACACGCCGGTGCAGGTGCCGCTGCGCGAATTCCTTCTGCGATTTGAACGAGGCTCTACCCATGTTCCAATACTCCGCCCGCCCCGACCTGCTCAAGGATCGGGTGATCCTGGTCACCGGCGCCGGCCGCGGCATCGGTGCCGCCGCCGCCCGGACCTTCGCCGCCCATGGCGCCACGGTGGTCCTGCTGGGCAAGACCATCGAGCATCTGGAGGAGGTCTACGACCAGATCGAGAAGGCCGGCGGCCCGCAGCCGGCGATCTTCCCGTTCAACCTGGAAACCGCCCAGCCGCACCAGTACGACGAGCTGGCGGCGACCATCGAGCGCGAGTTCGGTCGCCTCGACGGCCTGCTGCACAACGCGGCGATCCTCGGTCCGCGCACGCCGATCGAGCAGTTCTCCGGCGACAACTTCATGCGCGTCATGCAGGTCAACGTCAACGCGGTGTTCATGCTCACCAGCGTGCTGCTGCCGCTGCTCAAGCTGTCCAGCGATGCCTCGGTGCTGTTCACCTCCAGCAGCGTCGGCCGCAAGGGCCGCGCCTACTGGGGCGCCTACGCGGTGTCCAAGTTCGCCAACGAGGGCCTGATGCAGGTGCTCGCCGACGAAGTCGACGGCATCAGCGCAGTGCGCGCCAACAGCGTCAACCCCGGCGCCACCCGCACCAGCATGCGCGCCCAGGCCTACCCGGGCGAGAACCCGCTGCAGAACCCGACGCCGGAAGAGATCATGCCGGTCTACCTGTACCTGATGGGTCCGGACAGCAGCGGTGTCAACGGCCAGGCCTTCGACGCCCAGTAAGCCCCCGCGGGCGTCCGCCGCGACGCCCGTCTCCCCCTGCCGCCCCGCCGCGCCCTGCGCCCGCCCTCGCCGCCCCGCCTGCAACCCGCAGCGCAGAGCCGCTGCCATGCCTCCACGACCTTGGTCGCAAGGGCCTGACGGCGCAGCACTTTGCTGCCAAACTCTGCCGATCCCGATACACCGGAGTTCGCATGTCGCTGTCCAGCGGGCTGATCGCCGCGGTCGCCCTGGCCTACATGGCCATCCTGTTTGCCATCGCCTTCTACGGCGACCGTCGCCAGACCACCGGCGTGGCCCGCCCGCGCCTGCGCGCCTGGGTGTACAGCCTGTCCCTGGCGGTGTACTGCACCAGCTGGACCTTTTTCGGCGCGGTCGGCCAGGCGGCCGGACAGCTGTGGTCGTTCGTGCCCATCTACCTCGGCCCGCTGCTGCTGCTGCTGTTCATGCCGCAGATGCTGGCCAAGATGATCCTGATCAGCAAGCAGGAAAACATCACCTCGATCGCCGACTTCATCGCCGCGCGCTACGGCAAGTCGCGCTCGCTGGCCATCGTCGTGGCCTTGATCTGCCTGGTCGGCGTGCTGCCCTACATCGCCCTGCAGCTCAAGGGGATAGTCCTCGGCGTCAACCTGCTGACCGGCGCCGATGCCAGCGCCAACGGCCTGGGCGCCCAGGACACGGCGTTGATCGTGTCGTTGATCCTCGCCCTGTTCACCATCCTGTTCGGCACCCGCAACCTCGACGCCACCGAGCACCACCGCGGCATGGTCATGGCGGTGGCCTTCGAGTCGCTGGTCAAGCTGCTGGCGTTCATCGCCGTCGGCGTGTTCGTCACCTGGGGCCTGTACAACGGCTTCGACGACCTGCTGGCCAAGGCCCAGGCGGCACCGCGCCTCGCGGAATACTGGCAGCAACCGATCGACTGGCCGGCAATGATCGTGCAGACCGGCGTGGCGATGATGGCGATCATCTGCCTGCCGCGGCAGTTCCACGTCACCGTGGTGGAGAACATCGAGCCACAGGACCTCAACCTGGCGCGCTGGGTATTCCCCCTCTACCTGGTGCTGGCGGCGCTGTTCGTGGTGCCAATCGCCCTGGCCGGGCAGCTGCTGCTGCCGGCCGGGGTGCAGCCGGACTCCTTCGTCATCAGCCTGCCGCTGGCCGAGGCGCATCCGGCGCTGGCCCTGCTGGCCTTCATCGGTGGCGCCTCGGCGGCCACCGGCATGGTCATCGTCGCGGCGGTAGCGCTGTCGACCATGATCTCCAACGACATGCTGCTGCCCTGGCTGCTGCGCCGGCACAGCGCCGAGCGGCCCTTCGAGGAGTTCCGTCACTGGCTGCTGTCGGTACGGCGCATCGCCATCATCGCCCTGCTGCTGCTGGCCTACGTGATCTACCGACTGATCGGCCCCAGCATCAGCCTGGCCAGCATCGGCCAGGTAGCCTTCGCCGCCATCACCCAGCTCGGCCCGGCGATGTTCGGCGCGCTGTACTGGAAGCAGGCCAACAGCCGCGGCGTATTCGCCGGCCTCGCCACCGGCGCGCTGCTGTGGTGCTACACCCTGCTGCTACCGCTGCTCGCCGATGGCCTGGGCTGGTCGCTGGCCATCTTCCCCGGCCAGCAGTGGCTGGCCGGCAACCCGCTGGGCCTGCAGATGGACGCCCTGACCCAGGGCACCCTGCTGTCGCTGACCGGCAACTTCCTGGTGTTCGTGCTGGTTTCCCTGTTCTCGCGCACCCGCGTCTCCGAGCACTGGCAGGCCAGCCGCTTCGTCGGCCAGGAAGCCTCGGTGCGTCCCAGCCCGCGCCTGCTGCTGGCGGTGCAGGTGCAGGACCTGCTCAACCTGGCCGCCCGCTTCGTCGGCGAGGAACGCGCGCGGCAGAGCTTCATCCGCTTCGCCTACCGCCAGGGCAAGGGCTTCAGCCCGAGCCAGACCGCCAGCAGCGAATGGATCGCCCACACCGAGCGTCTGCTCGCCGGCGTGCTTGGCGCCTCCTCGGCCCGTGCGGTGGTCAAGGCCACCATCGAAGGCCGCGACATGCAGGTCGAGGACGTCGTGCGCATCGTCGACGAGGCCTCGGAGGTTCTGCAGTTCAACCGCGCGCTGCTGCAGGGGGCGATCGAGAACATTTCCCAAGGCATCAGCGTGGTCGACCAGTCGCTGCGCCTGGTGGCCTGGAACCGCCGCTATCTGGAACTGTTCGAGTACCCCGAGGGCCTGATCAGCATCGGCCGGCCGATCGCCGACATCATCCGCTACAACGCCGAACGCGGCCTGTGCGGCAAGGGCGACCCGGACATCCACGTGGCCAAGCGCCTGTACTGGATGCGCCAGGGCACCGCGCACACCTCCGAGCGCACCCTGCCCAACGGCCGGGTGATCGAGCTGGTCGGCAACCCGATGCCCGGCGGCGGCTTCGTCATGTCGTTCACCGACATCACCGCCCACCGCCAGGCCGAGGATGCGCTCAAGGAGGCCAACGAGAGCCTCGAGCTGCGGGTCGAGGAGCGCACCCGCGAACTGTCCGCGCTCAACGAGCAGCTGTCCGAGGCCAAGGCCCGTGCCGAACTGGCCAACCAGTCGAAGACCCGCTTCCTCGCGGCGGTCAGCCACGACCTGATGCAGCCGCTCAACGCCGCGCGGCTGTTCTCCGCCGCCCTCGCCCACCAGGAGGCGCTGCCCGGCGAGGTACAGGAACTGGTCCGCCACCTAGACTCCTCGCTGCGCTCGGCCGAGGATCTGATCGCCGACCTGCTGGACATCTCGCGCCTGGAAGGCGGGCGCTTCACCCCCGAGCGCAGCGCCTTCGCCCTCGACACCCTGTACGACGCCCTCGGCGTGGAATTCCGCGCCCTGGCCCAGGAGCAGGGCATCGACCTGCACATCCGCGCCAGCCGGCAGCGCATCGACAGCGACCCCAAGCTGCTGCGCCGGGTGCTGCAGAACTTCCTGACCAACGCCTTCCGCTACGCCAAGGGCAAGGTGCTGCTCGGCGTGCGCCGCGAGGGACGTTACCTGCGCCTGGAAGTGTGGGACCGCGGCCCGGGCATTCCGGCCGACAAGCTCAAGGTGATCTTCGAGGAATTCAAGCGCCTGGACAGTCACCAGACCCGCGCCGAGAAGGGCCTGGGCCTCGGCCTGGCGATCGCCGACGGCCTCTGCCAGGTGCTCAAGCACCGCATCGATGTGCGCTCCTGGCCGGGCAAGGGCAGCGTGTTCAGCGTGCGCGTGCCACTGGCCCGCGGCCTGGCCGTGCCGCTGGCCAGCCCGCAGACGCAGAGTACCGCCGGGCAGACCATGAACGGCGCGCGGGTCTGGTGCATCGACAACGAGGACAGCATCCTCACCGGCATGCGCAGCCTGCTCAGCCGCTGGGGTTGCCAGGTGCAGACCGCGCGCAGTCGCGCAGAGTGCGCGCAGCTGCTGGCCAGCGACAGTCCGCCGGAACTGGTGCTGGTCGACTACCACCTGGATGACGGCGAGACCGGCCAGGCGCTGATGGGCTGGCTGCGCGCCCGCCTCGGCCAGCCGGTGCCGGGGGTGGTGATCAGCGCCGACGGCCGCGCCGAGCTGATCGCCGAGGTGCACGCCGCCGGCCTCGACTACCTGAGCAAGCCGGTCAAGCCCGCCGCACTGCGCGCCCTGCTCAGCCGCCACCTGAAGCTGCACTGACCCCCGCAGCCACGCCCGGGGCCGCAGTCCCGGACGTGGCTGATAGACTCAGGGGCATGCATCCGCCAGGGAACCGCCGATGACCCCCAACCTCGATATCCTGCTGGATCTGGCCAGCGCGCTGGCCATCGGCCTGCTGATCGGCGCCGAGCGCGGCTGGAGCGCGCGCAACAGCGAGGACGACCAGCTCGCCGCCGGAGTGCGCACCTTCGGCCTGGTCGGCCTGCTCGGCGGCCTCGCCGCCCTGCTCGCCAGCCATCTCGGCGCGGGGGTGTGGATCGCCCTGCTGCTGGCCCTGACGATCCTCAGCACCACCGCCTACGTGGTCGCCCTGCGCCACAGCAGCGATCACGGCCAGACCAGCGAGATCGCCCTGCTGCTGACCTTCCTGCTCGGCAGCCTGGCGCTGGCCGACAGCCGCCTGCTGGCCGCCGGCTGCGCCGTGGTGGTGGCCCTGCTGCTGCGCCTCAAGGAACCCATGCATGCGGCGCTCCGGCGCCTGTCCGCCGAAGAACTGTCCGGCGCGCTCAAGCTGCTGTTCATTTCCATCGTGCTGCTGCCGGCGCTGCCCAACCAGGGCTACGGCCCCTGGCAGGTGTTCAATCCCTACGTCACCTGGTGGATGGTGGTGCTGATCGCCGGGCTGGGCTTTGCCGCCTACGTGGCCATCCGCCTGGTCGGCACCCGCCACGGCCTGCTGCTGACCGCCCTGCTCGGCAGCGTGGTGTCCTCCACCATCATGACCATGACCCTGGCCCGCCTGCATGGCCAGCGCGAACTGCACACCCTGCTGGCCACCGGCCTGCTGGGCACCTCGGCGCTGGTGTTCCCGCGCGTGCTGCTGGAAGTAGCGGTGGTCAACCCGCAGCTGGTGCCGGGACTGCTCTGGCCGCTGGCGGCCGCAACGCTGGTGTATGCCCTGGGCGCGCTGTACTGGTGGCAGCGAGCCAGCAGCAGCGAGCTGCCGGCGGATGCCGAACCGCCACTGAAGAACCCCTTCGAACTCGCCCCGGCCGTGCGCTTCGCCCTGCTGCTGGCGCTGATCCTGCTGCTGGTGGAGATCGCCCGCCGCGAGCTGGGCGACGTCGGCGTCTACCTGGTCGCCGTGCTGTCCGGCCTCACCGACGCCGACGCCATCACCCTGTCGCTGTCACGCAGCGCGCTGAGCGAGCTGGACCCGCAGGTGGCGGTCCGCGGCATCGCCCTGGCGGTGGCCAGCAACAGCCTGATCAAGGGCGTGCTGATCGCCGTGCTCGGTGGCCCACGCTTGGCCCTGCTGACCCTGCCGGTGATGGCCGCCGGCCTGGGGCTGGGCCTTGCGCTGGTGCTGCTCTGAACAGACCTGTGCCGAACGGAGCGCAGTTGCCCCCTGGCGGCGCTCGCGCCGCGTGGATAAGCGCGCAACGTTATCCACAGCTCGCGGTCAGGCGGGGTCCTCGTCCAGGGCCAGCGGCAGGCTGGCCGAGCGTTCCAGCCAGTCGGCCGGCAGGCTCTTGCTGGCGCGGGCGCCGAGCAGCTTGAGCTGCTCGCTGCGGCTGATCAGGTCGCCACGCCCGGCGGTGAGCTTGTTGCGCGCGCTGGCGTAGGCCTTGTCCAGCTGCTGCAGGCGGCTGCCGATCTCGTCGAGATCCTGCACGAACAGCACGAACTTGTCGTACAGCGCGCCGGCGCGCTCGGCGATCTCGCGGGCATTGAGGTTCTGCCGCTCCTGGCGCCACAGGCTGTCGATCAGGCGCAGGGTGGCCAGCAGGGTGGTCGGGCTGACGATCACGATGTTCTGCCCGAAGGACTCCTCGAACAGTCCCGGCTCGGCCTGCAGGGCGGTCGCGAAGGCGCCTTCCAGCGGCACGAACAGCAGGACGAAATCCAGGCTGTGCAGGCCCTCGAGGCGCTGGTAGTCCTTGCCGGAGAGCCCCTTGAGGTGGCTGCGCAGCGACTGCACGTGCTGCTTGAGGGCCTGCTGGCGGCTGCCCTCGTCCTCGGCGCCGACGTACTGCTGGTAGGCGGTCAGGCTGACCTTGGCGTCCACCACCACCTGGCGCTCGCCGGGCAGGCGGATCAGCACGTCGGGCTGGAAGCGCTCGCCACCGGCGCCGCGCAGGCTGACCTGGGTGTCGTACTCGCGGCCCTTCTCCAGCCCGGCGTGCTCGAGCACCCGCTCGAGCACCAGCTCGCCCCAGTTGCCCTGGGTCTTCTGGCCCTTGAGCGCGCGGGTCAGGTTGGTCGCCTCGTCGCCGAGGCGCTGGTTGAGCTGCTGCAGGCGCTCCAGCTCCTTGCCCAGCGAGAAGCGCTCGCGCGCCTCCTGTTGATAACTCTGCTCGACGCGCTGCTCGAAGCTGTGCAGGCGCTCGCGCAGCGGATCGAGCAGTTGACCGAGGCGCTGCTGGCTGCTCTCGGCGAAGCGCTGCTCGCG
>RCUR01000759.1_pt1 | contig 11537 bp, 12 predicted proteins | sample 2166151 | NCBI WGS metagenome assembly RCUR01 (sample SAMN09932785, study PRJNA488358) | compost metagenome | isolation source: compost soil in an enriched community | place: Germany: Experimental Botanical Garden
ACATCTAGAAATACTATTCTGTAAAACGAAAAACTGCTAAAAAGCTTCAAAAAATCATTGCTCTCAGTTTTTTTTATCTTCATTATTGAATTCCTAAACACAAACCTTATTACTAGATCGTAAGTTTAATCAATAAAATAAAATACCATGAAAACAATCAAAATGATTTCAATGCTACCACTCATTGGATTATTCCTGCTATTGAGTCCAGATACATACGCTCAAGACCCTATGAAAGCAGGGCCAAACGTGTACAAAAAAATCCTTTTAAACAATGAGAAAGTAAGAGTTATGTCGGTTGAATTTGCACCGGGAGTCGTGATGCCAATGCATAGCCACCCCCATCACACCATATATGTTTTAACTGGTGGAAAATTACAAATTACCGAGAAAGGAAAACCTTCATCCATTGCCAATCTCAAAGCGGGAGATGTACTCTATTTTCCTACGGTAAGTCATACGGGGAAAAATATCGGGACCACCACTGTAAAATTGGTAGTAACCGAAATAAAACCGGAACAAAAAAAATGATTCTGTGTCATTCAATCAAACCAATAAACAATAAAGCAGCCAATAAAGCTGCTTTGTTATTTGATACTAAAAAGTAAATTACTTCCCTAGTCTCTCTCCAATCTTGAGGGCACATTTCTCACCATCAATTGCGGCAGAAATAATACCTCCGGCATAACCTGCTCCTTCACCGCACGGATACAAACCTTTTATTTGAAGGTGTTCTAAAGTTTCATTGTCTCTGGGAATACGTACCGGTGATGATGTTCGCGATTCGGGTGCGTGAAGTATCGCATCATTCGTCAGATAACCTCTCATTGATTTACCGAACTCCGAAAATCCTTCACGTAATATTTGAGTTAAAAACCCAGGAAAAACCTGCCCCATTTCAACCGAAGTCGTTCCAGGCACATAGGATGTTTTCGGAATTTCAGAAGACACTTTATTTTGGGTAAAATCGACCATACGTTGTGCAGGTACTTTTTGGGTCTCCCCCGCCAGATGCCATGCTTTTTGTTCGATACTTTTCTGGAATTCCATTCCCGCCAAAGCGCCGAACTTAGCAAACGGTTTAAAATCTTCCAATTTCAATTCGATTACAATTCCGGAATTGGCCGTTGCCTGATCCCTCTTAGATGGCGACCAACCATTGGTAACTACTTCTCCCGGACTGGTAGCACAAGGCGCAATTACACCTCCGGGACACATACAAAAGGAATACATTCCTCTCCCTCCCACTTGCTTCACAATTGAATAGGGAGCTGGCGGCAAAAACTCCCCGCGATAATCGCAACTGTATTGAATGCTGTCAATTAACGATTGTGGGTGTTCGGCTCTTACGCCCAAGGCAAAAGGTTTGGCTTCTATAAAAACTTTCTTTCTGTCCAATAATTCAAAGATATCCCGGGCAGAATGTCCTGTGGCCAAAATAATTTTATTGGCAAGAATCGTATCTCCATTTTGGGTAACGATACCTTGCACTTCATTGTTTTTTATCAAAATATCGGTCAATCGGGTTTCAAATAAAACCTGTCCTCCGTATTCAATGATTTTTTCTCTAATATCCTGAATAATCTGAGGCAATTTATTGGTCCCTATATGCGGATGTGCATCTACTAAAATATCTTCAGAAGCGCCATAAGCAACAAACAACTCTAAAATACGGGTGACATCACCACGTTTTTTGGAACGGGTATACAGCTTCCCGTCCGAATAAGTTCCGGCGCCACCCTCTCCAAAACAATAATTAGAATCTTCATCTACAATATGATCTACATTGATTGCTTTCAAGTCTCTTCTTCTCCCACGAACATCTTTTCCTCGCTCAATAACGATAGGTTTCAAACCCAACTCTATCAATTGCAAAGCGGCAAAAAGTCCCGCAGGACCAGCACCAACAACAATTACTTCCTGGGTTGATGATACATTCTTATAATCTGGAAGCTGAATTTTTCGCTCCTGAAAAGGCTCTCCAACCAAATAAATAATCACTTTCAAATTGATTTTTATGGCTTTTTGTCGCGCATCAACCGACCGCTTCAAAATAGAAACATGCTGAATTTCTTTTACGGAAACCTTAATTTGTTTGGCCAAATATTCTTTTAGCAACTGCTCTTTTGCAGCTACTTCCGGGGATACTTGTAATAGGAGTTCTTTTGGCATTATATATCGTTTATTCGTTGATTGCGGTAATTGTTTATTCAAAAAACCGTATCAATGTGCAAAAATACTATTTTGTAGTGGAATTTGTTATTTAATATGAAATCCATTTTCAAATTAGACTTTGTACCTTTGCCTCTTCAAAACAATTAAACAATTATCTCTTTATTCGATTAAACAATTAACCGTCTAAACAGTTAAACCAAATAAAAAAATGTCCAGAAAAATAAAATTGATTTGGGATTTCCGTGGACCTGCCTCTTCTAAGACAGCAGAACACCATGAAATTCATTTGAAAGAATATATTGCGATTGAAAAATTACCGATAAATATCACTGGTTTTCAAATCTTTGATGAAATGTATGCAATTGCTTTTATGGTTGTAACAGATGAAAACATGATTCAGGTGCGAGATGCTTTGAAACCACATCGGGGAGAGTTATTTGAGTCAAAAGTTTAAAAGTAATAAAGTCGAAAGTCAATTACGTAACTGTATGACTTTCGACTTTATGACTTTTGACTTTACGACTAATTAATTAGCCACTTCACTAATAAATTTGATTCGCATCAAACGCAATTCGTCGATATCGTAGTCTCCATCAAATGCTGCAAGTGCATCTTCAATTTTATCAGATTCTGATTCCATAAAATAATCGTGAATCTCTTCTTGCTGTTCATCATCCAAGAGTTCGTCTACCCAATATTTAATATTTAACTTGGTTCCCGAATAGACAATTTGTTCCATTTCTTTGATCAAATCATCCATCTTCATCCCTTTTGCGGAAGCGATATCCTCGAGTGATAATTTTCTGTCTATATTTTGAATGATATATAACTTATTGGCCGAATTCACTCCAGTGGATTTTACGACCAAATCATCCGGACGAATAATATCGTTATCAGTCACATAACGACCGATTAACTCTAAGAATTCTTTTCCGTATTTTTTGGCTTTACCTTCTCCAACACCATGAATATTAATCAATTCTTCTTGAGACACTGGATATTTCAGAGCCATATCCTCAAGTGAAGGATCTTGAAAAACCACAAAGGGAGGAACTCCCAATTTCTTGGCTACTTTTTTACGCAATTCTCGTAACATTCCCATCAAAACCTCATCAGCAGTCCCAGATGATTTCGATGCGGTTACAATCGCTTCATCTTCACTTTCATTATACTCATGATCTTCTGACATCATAAAAGAAGTTGGTTTTTTGATAAAATCCAATCCTTTTTTAGTGACTTTAACAATACCGTAAGTTTCAATATCTTTCGATAAAAATCCGGCTACTAATACCTGACGAAGCAAAGCCATCCAATATTTTTCATCATGCGCGGCTCCACATCCAAAAAATGACTGTGTATCCGTTCTATGCGCTTTTATGACTGCATTTACACGACCAATCAAGGTAAAAACAATCTCTTTGGATTTATACAAATGCTTCGTATCTCTTACCACTTCTAGTAGTTTCACCACTTCATCTTTGGCTTCCACTTTTGTTTTTGGATTACGAACATTATCATCCATATCTGCCCCTTCACCATTCACCTCATCGAATTCTTCACCAAAATAATGCAGTAAAAATTTCCTTCTTGACATGGAAGTTTCGGCATACGCCACCACCTCTTGCAATAAGGCAAATCCAATTTCCTGTTCGGCTACCGGTTTACCTGACATGAATTTCTCCAGTTTCTCAACATCTTTATACGAATAATAGGCCAGACAATGTCCTTCCCCTCCATCACGACCGGCACGACCAGTTTCCTGATAATAACTTTCCAATGACTTCGGAATATCGTGGTGGATGACAAAACGAACATCCGGTTTATCGATTCCCATTCCAAAAGCAATGGTTGCCACCACCACATCAACATCTTCCATCAGAAACATGTCTTGGTGTTTGGCACGTGTTTTCGCATCTAATCCGGCATGATAAGGAACCGCACTGATTCCGTTAACCTGTAAAACTTCGGCAATAGCCTCTACTTTTTTACGGCTCAAACAATAAATAATTCCTGATTTGCCTTTATGTTGTTTGATAAAACGGATAATATCCGATTCAATATTCTTGGTTTTGGTACGCACTTCATAAAACAGATTCGGTCTGTTGAAAGAAGCTTTAAAAGTTTTAGCATCGGACATATCCAAATTTTTCAGGATATCTTCCTGCACTTTTGGAGTCGCTGTAGCGGTTAATCCTATAATGGGAACATTCCCCAACTGTTTAATGATGTGTCTAAGGTTTCTGTATTCCGGTCTGAAATCATGCCCCCATTCTGAGATACAATGCGCCTCATCGATAGCCACAAAAGAAATTGGCACTGATTGAAGAAAAGCAACATATTCTTCTTTTGTTAAGGATTCCGGGGCAACATAAAGTAATTTAGTCAAGCCGGACGTAATATCCTTCTTCACTTGGGCAATTTCGGTTTTGGTAAGGGATGAGTTTAAAACATGGGCGATGCCATTTTCTGAAGAGAGACTTCGAATCGCATCAACTTGATTTTTCATCAGGGCTATCAAAGGAGAAACAACAATTGCGGTTCCTTCCTGTATTAAAGCGGGCAATTGGTAACAAAGGGATTTACCGCCTCCTGTTGGCATAATCACAAACGTATTCTGTTTGTTAAGGATACTTTTTATTACTTCTTCCTGTAAACCCTTAAATTGGCTGAAACCAAAATACTTCTTTAATTCTTTGTGTATATCAATTTCGTTTGAATTCATTCTTTATTATATGGTATTTTGTATAAATTTGCATCACATAAAGATACAACTTTCTTTTACACTTACAAATTTTAACCATTCTGTTTTGATAACTAAAGAAAATATATTGGCCAGTGCCAAAAAAACTATTTTATCCGAAAGCGCGGCCATTGCTAAACTCACCGATTTTCTGGATGAAAATTTCATCGAAGCAACACAAGCAATCTACCATTCAAAAGGCAGATTAGTGGTTACCGGAATAGGTAAAAGTGCCATCATAGCACAAAAAATGGTTGCCTCTTTTAATTCAACCGGAACACCTTCCCTGTTTCTTCATGCTGCAGAAGCCATTCATGGTGATTTGGGAATGATCCAAAACGAAGATGTAATTATTTGTATTTCAAAAAGCGGTAACAGTCCCGAAATAAAAGTTTTGGTTCCCCTTTTGAAACGTTTTGGAAATACATTAATCGGTATCACCGGAAATATGACTTCGTTTTTAGCCAAAGGATCTGATTTTGTTTTGAATACCACTGTAGATGCTGAAGCCTGCCCGAATAACCTTGCCCCGACAAACAGTACCACCGCTCAATTAGTGATGGGTGATGCACTTGCCGTTTGCCTGATGGAAATGCGTGATTTTAAAGCAGAGGATTTTGCTGTTTACCATCCTGGAGGCGCATTGGGTAAAAAACTATTACTCCGTGTCAAAGACATGTTGGAACACACCTTGAAACCAATGGTTGGTCCCGACGCTCCAATCAAAAAGGTAATTTTCGAAATATCCGAAAAACGATTGGGAGTTACAGCTGTTATAGAAGAGAACAAAGTAGTTGGAATTATTACTGACGGTGACATCCGACGAATGCTAAACGACAGAGACACTTTTGCTGATTTAACCGCTAAAGACATTATGACTAAAAACCCAAAAATGACTTCATCCAACGCTATGGTAGTGGATGCATTCAATATTATGGAGGATTTCTCCATTACACAATTGGTTGTTGTAGACGACATGGAATACAAAGGCGTACTCCATTTACATGACATTCTAAAAGAAGGAATTGTATAATGGCTAAGAAAAATTTAAACGAAATGTCTTTTTTAGATCATCTTGAAGAATTAAGATGGTTGTTGGTCCGCAGTACGATTGCTATTTTGATCATGGCTACGGTAACTTTTTTTATAAGTGATTACATTTTTGATGTCATCATCTTTGGTCCTACAAAATCCGATTTTGTTACCTATCGCTTTTTTTGTGATTTATCGCATCAATTGGGTTTTGCGGATAGCATCTGTGTAACCGACATGCCTTTTATCATTCAAAACACGAATATGGAAGGTCAGATAAACATCTTAATCTGGACCTGTATTACTGCGGGTTTCATACTCGGTTTTCCTATTATCCTATGGGAAATTTGGAAATTCATCAGTCCGGCTTTGTATGAAAAAGAAAAAAAACATGCCAAACTCTTCATCTTTACTTCGTCAATGCTTTTCTTTATTGGCGTTTTATTTGGCTATTTTGTAATCGTACCAATGTCCGTTAACTTTTTTGCCACTTTTAAAGTGAGTGATGTGGTAGTAAACCAATTTAGTATTGATTCCTACATAGGCATGGTAAAAACAAGTGTTATTGCCTGTGGACTATTTTTCGAATTGCCTATTATTATTTATTTCTTAACGAAATTAGGTTTGGTAACGCCAACCTTTTTAAGAAAATATTGGAAATATGCCGTAATTATCATCCTTATTGTGGCAGCTATTGTTACACCACCAGATGTGGTAAGTCAGGTGATTGTTGCTATCCCTATGTTATTAATCTACGAAGTGAGTATTTTTATCTCGGCAGTTGTCGTAAAAAACCAAAACAAAATAAATGGCTGATATCATTCAAGAATTCAACGAATACCGTTCTAAAATGAACGAAAAATTATTGGCAGACAATAATAAAATTGTAAAACGAATTTTCAATTTAGATACCAATGCCTATGCTGCTGGAGCACTTGATGTAAAAACCAAAGAACTCTTGGGCTTAGTCGCTTCTGCTGTTTTGCGCTGCGATGATTGCGTAAAATACCATTTAGAAACCAGTCACAAAGAAGGCGTAACCAAAGAAGAAATGATGGAAGCCATGGGAATTGCAACTCTTGTAGGAGGAACGATTGTCGTTCCACATTTACGAAGAGCCTATGAATTTTGGGAAGCACTGGAAGAAAACGCAGACACTAAATAATTGTTAAGAAGGAGAATCGTTTAACTGTTTATTCGTTTATTTGCCACGATTAAACAGTTAGACGATTTAACCTTTAAGCGGTTAAACAATCAACGATTAAAATACAAAAAATGAAATTAAGAGCTGATAATCTTATAAAAACCTATAAAGGACGAAGCGTTGTAAAAGGCATTTCGGTAGAAGTGAACCAAGGAGAAATCGTAGGGCTTTTGGGACCTAACGGTGCCGGAAAAACCACTTCTTTTTATATGATTGTTGGATTGGTAAAACCCAACGCCGGTAATATTTATCTGGACGATTTGGATATTACCGATTTTCCAATGTACAAAAGAGCCCAACACGGAATTGGGTATTTGGCACAAGAAGCATCTGTTTTCAGAAAATTGAGTATTGAAGACAACATACTGAGTGTACTGCAATTAACCAAACTATCCAAAGCCGAACAAGAGGCAAAAATGGAAAGTCTGATTGATGAATTCAGTTTGCAACACATTCGTACCAACCGCGGTGATTTGCTATCGGGAGGAGAACGTCGTCGTACCGAAATTGCCCGCTGCCTGGCTACCGACCCAAAATTCATCTTACTGGATGAACCTTTTGCCGGTGTTGACCCGGTTGCCGTTGAAGACATTCAACGTATTGTGGCACAGCTAAAAAATAAAAACATCGGAATTCTTATTACCGACCATAACGTACAGGAAACGTTGGCCATTACCGATAAAACCTACCTGATGTTTGAAGGTGGAATTCTAAAAGCAGGAATACCGGAAGAATTGGTGGAAGATGAAATGGTACGTCGTGTTTATTTGGGACAAAACTTCGAATTGAGAAAGAAAAAATTAGAATTTTAATCCCCTAAAAACTTAATGGAAGACCAGAAACCAAGCAGGGAAACATTAGAAAAATGGCGTAAGGACCCTAACAACTGGAAATACGGATTTTTTTATTTCAACCCTGAAGACAAACGTATCTTACCTCCAAAAAGAACCCCTTGGATGGGTTGGACTGTAAACTTTGCCAATAGAAACTCTGTCTTGTTTTTTGTATTCCTTATTCTTTTTTTGGCTATTATAACCTCCATTCTGAAAAAATAGTCTGATTTCGGCTAAAGCCAGTACATTATTCCTTCAAAATACCTTTGGCTAAAGCCAAAAACAATTCATTCGAAACCATAACAAGCCCTGTTTAAAACAGTATTTCCAAAGAGATTAAAAGGTTTAAATCTTAAAATCTCATCCGCATCGATTTTAAAACTGCATGTTACAACTGAGACTGAAAACCATAGCTGAAATCTACTCAACAGTAATAAAACGCAACTGCTCTACATCACCATTGTAAATATTAATATCCACATTGGTTTTTATTCCCGGTACCTTTGCTTTCTCGGTAAATTGCCAAAACAGCCAATCTCCATCAATTTCTTCCCGATAAAAATTATAATTGGCAATCCAAAAAAGATAATCACTGAATTCCTCTCTCAGAAAATCATCATAATATTTCTCTCCCGTATAGATTATGGGTTTCACTTTATAATGGGCTTCCACTTTATTGAGCCATCGTTTCAAACCTACTTTAAGACTGTCTATAGATTGATTTCTAGGGAGTTTTTCAATATCTAAAACAGGAGGCAAATCACCTTTTTGAAGTTGCACTGTCCGGATAAACAGTTCGGCCTGCTCGATGGAATTCTCATTAGGACGGTAATAATGATAGGCTCCCCGAATCATTTTATTGTCTTTGGCGCCAAGCCAATTCCTTTTAAAACGATGATCCACCCTGTCTCTTCCCACCGTTGCCCGAATGAATACAAAGTCTAATGGGTATTTTTGTTCCAAAGTGTCCACATAAGACCAACTGATTTTTTCCTGGTACTCAGAAACATCCAAACCGATTGATTTTCCTTCGTGTTTTTCTAACACCTGAAAATTCCGAACATCCGAAAAATGTTTGGACTCGGCAGACTCACGCAGAACTTTATCCGACTTAAAACTAAAATAATAGGCCAAACCATTGCGGTAATGGTAAACCAATCCAAAAAAAAGGAGCGTAATAAAAATGACACTTAGATAACGAATCAGTTTCCCGCTAAAAAACGAAGTTTTCTTTTGGGGTTTACGACTCGATCTGGGTCTGGTACTTTTTCTTTTCATTCAACAGCAAACTACTTTTTCAATAGGATATTATTTACCACTGAAAGCAAGACATAAAAAATGATAACCATTGGAATCCCTAAATACTGAAAGAAAACCAAAAACAAAACAGAAAGTATCAGAAAGACAATCTGAAGAGCGTTGTCTTTGAAATTAAATTTCTTGATTTTTAATGAAAACAACGGAATCTCAGCGTTCAGAATATAAAAACTCAATAAAGAAATTGCCAATAGAACCCCATAATTAGTCAGGATTTCAAGAACAATCAGTGAGTCTGAATATTCTATAACCAAAGGCAAACTTAAAATAAACAAGGCATTAGCCGGGGTTGGTAAACCTATAAACGAATCGGTTTGACGGGTATCAATATTAAAATTCGCCAAACGATAACAAGAACCCAAAGTGATCAGAAAACCCAAATAAGGTAAAATTTCTTTGGAAGATTCACTAATCTGACTATTCGACATCAGATAAAACATCCCTAATCCCGGTACTAATCCACTGGTGACCATATCAGCCAATGAATCCAATTGCAAACCAAGAGGACTGGATACTTTAAACAATCGGGCAAAAAAACCATCAAAAAAATCTAAAAAAATACCGAGACTGACAAAATAAAATGCCATTTCAAAATTCAATTTCACCACAAAAACCACTGCGATACAACCACAAAAAAGATTCAATAAAGTAATGATATTCGGAATGTGTTTTTTTATATTCATATTAAATGGAGTTTAGATGTCATGGTGGGCAAATTTACTATAATAAGTTCAAGAGAACTGCGTTTTCAATAGAGATTTTTCACTAATACGCCTACTTTTACATTATTTACCCTAAGTAAGAAATAAGCTCGGTAAAAAATTATATTTTTGGTAAAAAATAAGCCCCTTTTGGTTTGCAAAATAATCCTTTTGAAAAAAACTTTCTTCTTTTTATTTCTTTTGTGCGGTAGCATTTTTTATGGCCAAACCGTCAGAAAATACTCGAATGAGTTTATGAATATTGGTGTAGATGCCGCTGCATTGGGTATGGCAAATACGGTTGTTGCTTCTACAATGGATGTCAATTCGGGGTATTGGAATCCCGCGGGCCTGACCCAACTCGAAGACCATCAGGTCTCTTTAATGCACGCCAACTATTTTGCCAATATTGCCCAATACGATTATTTGGCCTATGCCAGTCCAATAGATGATCAAAGCGCCTGGGGAATCTCCCTGATCCGTTTTGGTGTGGATGACATTTTGAATACGACCGAATTAATTGACAGCGATGGAAATATCGACTACAACCGAATCAGTCTTTTTTCAACTGCCGATTATGGTTTTACCTTTTCCTATGCCCGAAAATTAGCTGTTCCCGGATTTCAGTATGGTGTCAACGCCAAAGTGATTCGAAGGATTATAGGGGATTTTGCCAATTCTTGGGGATTTGGTTTTGATGTCGGATTGCAATTCGAAAGAAACAATTGGCAATTTGGGATAATGCTTCGGGATATAACAACCACCTATAATGTTTGGAATATCGATGAAGAAGAATACCAAAAAATAGCCAATACCATTCCCGGTGAAAATCAGGAATTACCGGAAAGCACAGAGATTACCGCTCCAAAAGCCCAACTGGGAATAGCCAAAAAGTTTATCATTCATTATGATTACAGTCTTTTGGCTGCAGCCAATATGAATATGCGATTCGCTGAAACCAACGATCTTATCTCGACCGATTTTGTCAGTATTGATCCCGCCTTGGGATTGGAATTTGGCTATACCGATTTGGTTTTCCTGCGCGCTGGTGTGGGTAATTTTCAAAATGTCCAACAATTGGATAATACGGAAAGAGTAGGTTTTCAACCCAATATCGGATTGGGTTTTAAATACAAAGGCATTCAGATTGATTATGCCCTAACTGATTTGGGAAACCAAAGTACGGCCTTGTACTCGAATATTTTTTCGGTAAAAGTGGATTTGGGAATGTTTAGAAATTAACCCCTACAATCGTATTAAACCAAACATGACATTCTAAACCTCCTCCTCTGTCACATCAAGCGCTATGTCATTAAGTGAAGAAAAAATCAACAAAATGATTGCTGATTTTTGATTAACTAATTTTGACCGGAACGATAGCGAACAGGCAAAGCATTTCAGATGTAATAAACCTCGTAAAATCAAAAATCTTACTATTTACCAACGCAAAATCTGCAATCGTTAATCTTCAACCTAAAATCTAAAATCTCTCAACTTAACGATAGGAACATCAAGAAAACCAGCTCCTGTTTTAC
>RCUR01000761.1_pt1 | contig 11519 bp, 9 predicted proteins | sample 2166151 | NCBI WGS metagenome assembly RCUR01 (sample SAMN09932785, study PRJNA488358) | compost metagenome | isolation source: compost soil in an enriched community | place: Germany: Experimental Botanical Garden
CCACCATCACCCGCGCATGGCCGATATGGCAGAAGTCATAGACGGTCATGCCGCACACGTACATGCGCACCTGGTTGTCGACCAGAGGCTTGAAGACGTCCTTGCTCTTGCTCAGGGTGTTGTAGATCGACAGCGCCATGAATCAAGCCCCCCAGGAGTCGCGCAGGGTAACAGTGCGATTGAACACCGGCGCGCCCGGCTGACTGTCCTTGGAGTCGGCGCAGAAGTAGCCTTCGCGCTCGAACTGGAAGCGCTCTTCCGGCTGTGCATTGGCCAGCGACGGCTCGGCGCGGCAACCCTTGAGCACCACCAGCGACTCCGGATTGATGTTGTCGAGGAAGCTGCCGCCCTCCTCGTCGCTCTTCTCCGGATTGGCGGACTTGAACAGACGGTCGTACAGACGCACTTCGCACTCGACGCTCTCGGCGGCCGGCACCCAGTGGATCACGCCCTTGACCTTGCGGCCTTCCGGGTTCTTGCCCAGGGTGTTCTCGTCGTAGGAGCAGCGCAGCTCGACGATATTGCCTTCGGCATCCTTGATCGCCTCGTCGGCGCGGATCACGTAGCTGCCGCGCAGGCGCACTTCGCCGCCGGGGATCAGGCGCTTGTAGCCCGCCGGCGGCACTTCCTCGAAATCGCTGGCATCGATGAAGATCTCGCGGGAGAACGGCAGCACGCGCACGCCCATGTCCTGCTTGGGATGGCGCGGCAGCTCGAGGTTCTCGACCTGGCCTTCCGGGTAGTTGGTGATCACCACCTTGAGCGGCTTGAGCACGCACATGGCGCGCGCGGCGTTGGCGTCGAGGTCCTCGCGGATGGCGAATTCCAGCATGCCGATATCCACCAGACCGCCGGCGCGGTTGACGCCGATCAGGTCGCAGAAGTGGCGGATCGAGCCCGGGGTGTAGCCGCGGCGACGGTAGCCGCTCAGGGTCGACATGCGCGGATCGTCCCAGCCATTGACGTGACCTTCATCGACCAGCTGCTTGAGCTTGCGCTTGCTGGTGATGGTGTAGTTCAGGTTGAGACGGGCGAATTCGTACTGGCGCGGCTGCGCCGGCACCGGCAGGTTGGCCAGGAACCACTCGTACAGCGGGCGGTGATCCTCGAACTCCAGGGTGCAGATCGAGTGGGTGACCCCCTCGATGGCGTCCGACTGGCCGTGGGTGAAGTCGTAGCTCGGGTAGATGCACCACTTGTCGCCGGTCTGGTGGTGATGGGCGTGACGGATGCGATAGAGGATCGGGTCGCGCAGGTTCATGTTCGGCGACGCCATGTCGATCTTGGCGCGCAGCGCGCGGGCGCCGTCGGGGAATTCGCCGGCCTTCATGCGCGCGAACAGGTCGAGGTTCTCCTCGACACTGCGCTCGCGGAACGGGCTGTTCTTGCCCGCCTCGGTCAGGTTGCCGCGGTAGGCACGTGCCTCGTCCGGCGACAGGTCGCAGACGTAGGCCTTGCCGGCCTTGATCAGGTGCACGGCCCAGTCGTACAGCTGGTCGAAGTAGTTGGAGGCGTAACGCTCCTCGCCGGCCCACTGGAAGCCCAGCCACTCAACGTCCGCCTTGATCGCGTCGATGTATTCCTGGTCTTCCTTGGCCGGGTTGGTGTCGTCGAAGCGCAGGTTGCACTCGCCGCCAAACTCCTTGGCCAGGCCGAAGTTCAGGCAGATCGACTTGGCATGGCCGATATGCAGGTAGCCGTTGGGCTCCGGCGGGAAGCGGGTGATGATCTTGGCGTGCTTGCCGGCTTCCAGGTCGGCCTGGACGATCGGGCGGAGGAAGTTCGCGGCAGCGGCGGAAGTCTCGGGCTTGCTCATGGGATCCTTGAACATGTCGGCGCCGGCCAGGGTAGGCCGGCCAATGCAAAGCGCTTATGATAGCGAACCCGTCAAGCCCCTGACAGACACCCGGCAGCAACAACGCCGATCGGTGACGTCCGGGCCCCCTCACCATTCAGCGGAATTTCTTCATGATCAAGCTGCACACCAACCACGGCGTCATCACCCTGCAACTGTTCGCCGACAAGGCCCCGGAAACCGCGGCCAACTTCGAGCAGTACGTGAAAGAAGGCCACTACGACAACACCATCTTCCACCGCGTGATCGGCAACTTCATGATCCAGGGCGGCGGTTTCGAGCCGGGCATGAAGCAGAAGAGCACCCGTGCGCCGATCAAGAACGAGGCTGACAACGGCCTGTCCAACAAGGTCGGCACCGTCGCCATGGCCCGCACCATGGACCCGCACTCGGCCAGCGCGCAGTTCTTCATCAACGTGTCCGACAACAGCTTCCTCGACCACACCGCCAAGAACTCCCAGGGCTGGGGCTACGCCGTGTTCGGCGAAGTGGTCGAAGGCATGGACGTGGTCAACAAGATCAAGGCAGTGGCCACCGGCAACCGCTCCGGCCACGGCGACGTGCCGCTGGAAGACGTGATCATCGAGAAGGCCGAAGTCGTCGCCGAGTGATTCGATGAGCGTCCTGTTCATCTCGGACCTGCATCTCGAAGCGGAACGCCCGGACATCGTCCGGGCGTTCCTGCATTTCCTCGACACCCGCGCCGCGGGTGCCGAGGCGCTGTACATCCTCGGCGACTTCTTCGAAGTGTGGGTCGGCGACGACGGCATGGACGAACTCCAGCGCTCCATTGCCGCCGCCCTGCGCCGCCTGAGCGATAGCGGTACGCGCATCTACCTGATGCACGGCAACCGCGACTTCCTGATCGGCAAGGGCTTCTGTCGCGCGGCCGGCTGCACCCTGCTCAGGGAAGGCAGCGTAGTCGAGCTGTACGGTGAGCCGGTGCTGCTGTTGCATGGCGACAGCCTGTGCACCCGCGACGAGAGCTACCAGCGCCTGCGCAAACGCCTGCGCAACCCCTTCTCCCTGTGGCTGCTGCGCAACCTGCCGCTGGCTACCCGCCACAAGCTGGCGCGCAAGCTGCGCGATGCCAGCCGCATGCGCACCCGCGAGAAGGCCGCCGAGATCATCGACGTCACCCCCGAAGTGGTGCCGCAGATCATGGCCGAGCGCGACGTGCGCACCCTGATCCACGGCCACACTCACCGCCCCGCCGTGCACAAGCTGCTGGTCGACGGCCAGCATGGCCAACGCATCGTCCTCGGCGACTGGGACCAGCAGGGCTGGGCGCTGGAAGTCGACGCCCAGGGCTATCACCTGGCGCCTTTCCCGCTGAGCTGAGACCCTCGCCAGAGCTGCCACAGGCCTGCCAGGCCATGCTCCTCGGCCACTCCAGCCCTGCACCGGGACAAACCTCTGCATAGCGGAAGCCTCGAAGTCCATCTATACCTTGTGAGGAATCTTTATTTGCCCCTGCGCGAGATCCAGGGTGCTTTTGCACGGCCACTCAGCCACCTGCAGTACCGGAGGATCTCAATGGATCTGTTGTCATCCCCCCGCTCCGAGCTAGCTGAGACACTGTTCCGCCTGCGTCGGACCTTTTACGCCCTGGCCGCCTTCAGCGGGGTGATCAATTTGCTGATGCTGACGCCGGCGGTGTACATGCTGCAGGTCTACGACCGCGCCCTGGTCAGCAGTAATGTCACCACCCTGCTGATGCTGACCCTACTGGTGGTCGGCCTTTACATTTTGATGGGAATGCTGGAGATGGTGCGCTCCAGCGTGCTGATCCGCGTCGGCAACCGACTCGACATGATGCTTAACCAGCGCGTGTTCACCGCTGCCTTCGAGCGCAATTTGCGCCGCGCTGGCGGCAACCCCTCTCAGGCCCTGCAGGACCTGTCCCAGGTGCGCCAGTTCCTCACCGGCAACGGCTTGTTCGCCTTCTTCGACGCGCCATGGACGCCCATCTATCTGGTGGTGATCTCCCTGGTTCACCCCCTGCTCGGGGTCATTACCCTGATCGGCTCTCTGCTGCTGGTCGGCCTCGCCTGGCTGACCGAGACCAGCACGCGCAAACCGCTGGCCGAGGCCAACCAGGCAGCCATGACCTCCGCCGCCTATGCCAACAACAACCTGCGCAACGCCGAGGTCATCGAGGCCATGGGCATGCTGCCGGCCATCCGCCAGCGCTGGTTCGGCAATCACCTGCGGATCCTCGAACTGCAGAGTCTGGCCTCCGACCGAGCCGCCTGGATCACCGGCCTGACGCGCTTCGTGCGCATCACCCTGCAGTCGCTGATTCTCGGTGCCGGCGCGCTACTGGCGATCCAGGGCGAGATCACCCCGGGAATGATGATCGCCTGCTCCATTCTTGGCGGTCGCGCCCTGGCGCCGGTCGAGCAGGCGATCGCGACCTGGAAGCAGCTGCTGTCCAGCCGCACGGCGTGGGCACGGCTGTCAGCCCTGCTGCAGGACTTCCCGGCACGCAAGGAGTCGATGCCGCTGCCCAAGCCCACCGGAATACTCAGCGTGGAAGGCGCCTTCGCCAATGCACCGGGCACCAACCTGCCGATCCTGCGCGCCATCAGCTTCAACCTGTCGCCCGGCGAAGCGCTGGGCGTGATCGGCCCGTCCGCCTCGGGCAAGTCGACCCTTGCCCGCCTGCTGGTCGGCATCTGGCCGGCCCAGGCCGGCAAGGTACGCCTGGACGGCGCCGACGTGTTCCAGTGGAACAAGGAGGAGCTCGGCCCCTGGCTGGGCTACCTGCCGCAGGATGTCGAGCTGTTCGAGGGCACCATCGCCGAGAACATCGCCCGCTTCGGTGAAGTAGACGGCGACGCGGTGATCCAGGCCGCCCGCCAGGCCGGCGTGCACGAGATGATCCTGCGCCTGCCGCAGGGTTACGACACCCGCCTGAGCGCCGACGGCGGGGCGCTGTCCGGCGGGCAGAAACAGCGCGTCGCCCTGGCCCGCGCACTGTACGGCGATCCGTCGTTGATCGTCCTCGACGAGCCGAATTCGAGCCTCGACGATGTCGGCGAGGCTGCCTTGATCCAGGCCCTGAGCGACCTGAAGCGGCGCGGCAAGACCCTGGTGCTGATCTCGCACCGGCCGACGGTGCTGAACATCGTCGACAAGATCCTGCTGCTGCGCGAAGGCACGGTGAACATGTTCGGCAACCGCGACGAGGTGTTTGCCGCCCTGCGCCAGGCCAGCGCGGCCCCCCTCACGTCGGTCAAGACCAAGGAGTGACGAGTCATGTCGGATCTGGGGGGAGAACACAAAAGCCTGGCGCTGCCGGGCAGTGAGCGGGTGATCGACGTCGACGATGGCCGCCCGCGCCGCTGGGGGATGTGGCTGGTGGTCGTCGGCTTTGGCGGCTTCCTGCTCTGGGCCAGCCTGGCGCCACTGGATGCCGGGGTGGTGGCCAATGCCACGGTCAATGTGACCGACAATCGCAAGACCATTCAGCACCTGAGCGGCGGCACCGTCGGCACCATCCTGGTCCGCGAAGGCGACCGGGTGAAGCGCGACCAGCCGCTGATCGAGCTCGACCAGACCCGCGCCATCGCCGAGCAGGGCGTGGTCAGCGCCCAGTACATCGTGGCGCGAACCGTGGAGAATCGTCTGCAGGCCGAACGGGACGGCCTGGACAAGGTGACCTTCGACCCCGAGTTGCTCACCCGCTTCGCCGGCGACCCGCGCCTGCAGGAAGCGACCACCCTGCAGCAGCGCCTGTTCACCACCCGCCGCGCGGCCCTGACCGGCGAGGCCGGCATCCTGCGCGAGAACATTCGCGGCGCCGAGGAGCAGCTCAAGGGCCTGCGCCAGGTACAGGCGGCACGCAGCGCGCAGATCAGCTTCCTCGCCCAGGAACTGGACGGCGTGCGCAACCTCGCCGCCGAGGGCTACGTCGCGCGCAACCGCATGCTCGAACTGGAGCGCAGCGCCGCCGACCTGAACGCCCAGCGGGCGCAGAGCGTGGCCGATATCGGCCGCACCCACAACCAGATCGCCGAGCTCAAGCTGCGCATCCTGCAGCTCGAGCAGGATTATCAGAAGGAGGTGCAGTCGCAGCTGACCGAGGCGCAGAAGGAGGTCACCGCCCTGGCCGACCGCCTGCGTTCTCTGGACTACGAGGTGGCGCACACGGTAATCCGCTCGCCGATCGACGGCGTGGTGCTCGGTCTCAACGTTTCCACTATCGGCGGCGTGATCCAGCCGGGCGCGGAGCTCATGAGCGTGGTGCCCGGCGACGAGCCACTGCAGGTGGACGCCATGATCCCGGTGCAGGCCATCGACAAGATGGCGCCGGGCCTGCCGGTGGATATCACCTTCCCCGCCTTCAACCATGCCCAGACGCCGAATATTCCCGGCCGTGTGCTCACCATCGCGGCTGACCGACTGGTCGATGAAACCAGCAAGGAGCCCTACTACCTGGCCCAGGTCGAGGTCACCGAAGAAGGCATGGAGATGCTCGGCAACAACCAGATCCGTGCCGGGATGCCAGCCACGGTGATCATCAAGACGGGGGAGCGCAACCTGTTGAGCTACCTGCTCAAACCGCTGCTGGCTCGCATCGACAGTGCCTTCAAGGAGCAATGAATGGCCGTTCGTCTCGCCCTCGCCTGCCTGGCCGGCTTGGCCAGCCTGCCCGCCAGCGCCCTCGATCTGCAGCAAGCCTGGGAACTCCTGCAAGCCCAGGGCCCCACCTATCGCGCCGCGGTGCACGAGCGTGACGCCGGACTGGAGAACCGCGCCATCGGCCGGGCCGGCCTGCTGCCGCAACTCAGTGCCAGCGCCAGCCGCAGTCGGGTGGACGGCACGCGCGAAGAGAAGGATTTTTTCGGCCGCAATGTCGAGAGCGACCTCGACTACGACGCGGAAGCCTACATCGTGCGTCTGCGCCAGCCGCTGTACAACCGGGAGAAGTTCGCCGAGTACCGCCAGGGCAAGCAACGCGCCGACTACAGCGAGGCGGTGTTCGACGCCACGACGCAGCAGGTGGCGGTGACCCTGACCGGCCGTTATTTCGACGTACTGCTGACCCGCGAGACCATCGACCTGGCAACGGCCAAGCTCAAGGCCTTCGAGCAGCAGGTCGCCGCGACGCAGCGACGCTTCGACCTGGGCGACGGCACCATCACCGACGTCGACCAGGCGACCGCACGGCGCGACCTGGCCCAGGCCGAGCTGATCGAGGCGCAGGACCACCAGGTCGTCGCCCTGCGCCGGCTGCAGGAGATCATCGGCCAGGTGCCGGAAAACCTCGCCACCCTGCGCCAGGACTTCCCGACACCAGTCCTGCAGCCCGCCAGCCTGCAGGACTGGCTGAGCCAGGCCAAAGCCAACAACCCGAGCCTGCGCGCCCAGCAGTTCAATCACGGGCTGGCGGCAGAGGAAGTCAACCGGGCCAAAGGCGGGCACTGGCCGACCCTGGATCTGGTGCTGGGCTATACCGACAGCGACAGCGACTCGGTCTCCACCATCGACCAGCAGAACCGCTATGCCTCGGCCGGCGTGGAGCTGAACATGCCGCTGTACGCCGGTGGCGGGGTCAGCGCCCGCGTGCGCCAGGCCGTCGCCAGCCGCGAACAGGCCGGCGAGGAGCTGAACGCCACCCGCGAGGAAGTGCTCTCGGTCACCACTCGCGAGTTTCGCGGCGTGAAGAGCGGCGAGACGCGCATCCGCGCACTGGAGCGGGCGGTGGCTTCCAGCGAGCGGGCCCAGGACTCGGCGCGCAAGAGCTTTCTCGCCGGTTCCAGCACCAACCTCGACATCCTCAATGCCGAGGAACAGGTGTACATCGCACGCCGCGACCTGCTCGAAGCCAAGCTGCGCTACCTGCAGGCCCGCCTGCAGCTGGCCGCCGCCGTGGGCCTGCTCGGCGAGGATGACATCCTGCAGGCCAATACCTATCTCGGCCCTGCGCTGGCCCTCAACAACTGAACAGCGCCGGGACTCAGGCCGCTGCGCCGCTGTGGAAGCGGAACTCCTTGTCCGGCGTGAGGATCGCCTCGCGTTCGATCTCGGCGAAGAACGCCACCCGCTCGTCGATGGGTTCGCCGGCATACTGCTGAGCCATCTTCAGGTAGTCCTGATAGTGGCGCGCCTCGGACTTGAGCAGCGAGATGTAAAACTTGCCCAGCTCCTCGTCCAGATAGGGCGCCAGCCGGTAGAAGCGCTCGCAGGAGCGCGCTTCGATGTAGGCGCCGACGATCAGGGTGTCCACCAGCTTGCCCGGCTCGTGCTTGCGGATGTGCGCGTGCAGGCGCTGGGCATACTGCGAAGCGCTGACCGGCCGGTAGGCCACGCCACGCTTCTTCATCAGTTCGGCGACCTGCTCGAAATGACGCAGCTCCTCGCGCGCCAGGCGTGACAGCTTGTATTGCAGGTCCTCCTTCTCGACGTAGCGATACAGCAGAGTCAGCGCCGTACTGGCAGCCTTCTTCTCGCAATTGGCATGATCGATCAGCAGGATCTCGGGATGCTGCAGCGCCTGGTCGATCCAGGCCTGGGGGGTCGGGCAGAGCAGGAAGCTCTCGATCTCGGGAAGCAGGGACATGGCAATCCGGCTAGTCTTGGAAAGCCGGCCATTATACGGGCGCTGGCTGAGACGAGCATGTCTGCCGCTTGACGCATATCAAGCGGCGCGTGGCGGTTCTGCGTCTAGAGTGAAGTCGAATGCCATACAGGGAGACGACCATGCAAGAGATCCGCAGCATCCTGGTAGTACTGGAGCCCGACCAGCCGGACGGGCTGGCGCTCAAGCGGGCTCGGCTGATTGCCGGCGCCACGCAATCCGAGCTCCACCTGGTGGTTTGCGACGGACAGCAGGATCACGGAACCTGGCTCGGCGAGCTCGCCGACACCCTGCGCGAGGAAGGCTACAGCGTCTCGACCCGCCAGGACTGGCAGGAGAGCTCCCACCAGACCATCATCGCCGCCCAGCAGGCCGAAGGCTGCGGCCTGGTAATCAAGCAGCACTACCCGGACAACCCGCTGAAGAAGGCCCTGCTCACCCCGGACGACTGGAAACTGCTGCGCTACTGCCCCTGCCCGGTGCTGCTGGTCAAGACCGACCGTCCGTGGACCGGCGGCAATGTGCTGGCGGCGGTGGACGTGGGCAACGACGACCCCGAGCATCGCACCCTGCATGCCAGCATCGTCTGCCATGCCCACGATGTCGCCCACCTGGCCAAGGGCGAACTGCACGTACTCAGCGCCCACCCGGCGCCGCTACTGTCCGCCGCCGACCCGACCTTCCAGCTGCGCGAAACCATCGCCGCGCGCTACCGCGAGTCCTGCCAGCGCTTTCAGGATGAGTACGGCCTGAGCAACCATCAACTGCACATCGCCGAGGGGCCGGCCGACCTGCTGATTCCGCAGATGGCGCTGCAACTGGATGCGGTGGTCACGGTGATCGGCAGCGTGGCGCGCACCGGTCTGTCCGGCGCACTGATCGGCAACACCGCCGAAGTGGTGCTGGACGTGCTGGAAAGCGACGTGCTGGTGCTCAAGCCGGACGATATCTGCGACCAGCTGGAGAAGCTGATCGAGGAACAGGCCTGAAGCAGATTCATCTGCGACCCTGTCGCGAATGAGTTCGCGCCTCCATCAGCGGCGGCGCTATCAGACCCGACTCTCCACGCCCTCCACCAGGAAGCGCGGCGCGATGTAGCGCTGGTAGTGCGCCTCGGAGAGCAGGAAGTACTCGCGATCGATGGCATCGCGCAGTTCGGGAAGGCTGCGGTCGCGAAACTCCGGCAGCAGCACGATGCCGTAGGCATCCAGCTGCTGGATCTGCCGCGCGCCGCGGGCGATCAGCAGGTAGGCCCAGCAATACGGCGACTGCTGCGGGGCGAAGCGGATCTGCCGCTGCTCGAGCTGTTGACGCAGCAGCGCCGGATCGAACACCTCCAGCTTGGCCGCCATCACCTGTACCAGCAGGCTCTCCAGGCGCAGCAACACCGCGCGCTTTTCCTCTTCGCCGTACAGGTTCCAGTTCACCACTTCATGATGAAAGCGCTTGCAACCGCGGCACACCAGGTCGCCGTAGACCGTGGAACAGAGGCCGACACAGGGGGTCTTGATGCGCTGACTGGACATGACAAATGAGGAGCTGCAACGAAAACAGAGCGGCATGTTAGCCCTTTGTCTAAGCTGGGTCATCCGCCGTCGGCCGGGAGGGTTGCTTAACTTATGCCGGTGTTTCCAGTAGAATCCGCGTGCCTTGTAACAGGCGCCAATGTCCGAAAGAAGCTGTTTTCAAAGCGTCACGAGCACAGTAAACCCGGCAGAAAGCGGTTGGTGGGCGGCGTATCGGCAGACTCGCACCCACCAACACACTTTCGTCACAGTCCGGCGTAAAACTTTGAAAACAGCTTCTGGACGAGAGTCCCGGACTCCCGCATGGGACCACTGATGAGGGTAATACTGTGCTTGAAGCCTACCGCAAACACGTAGAAGAGCGTGCCGCCCAGGGCGTCGTGCCCCAGCCGCTGAACGCCGAGCAGACCGCAGGCCTGGTTGAACTGCTGAAGAACCCGCCGGCCGGCGAAGAAGAATTCCTGGTTGACCTGATCACCAACCGCGTTCCCGCGGGCGTCGACGAAGCCGCCTACGTCAAGGCCGGTTTCCTGTCCGCTGTCGCCAAGGGCGAGACCGCCTCTCCGCTGATCAGCAAGCAGCGCGCTGTCGAGCTGCTGGGCACCATGCAGGGCGGCTACAACATCGCCACCCTGGTCGAGCTGCTGGACAACGCCGAACTGGCCGACGTCGCTGCCGCTCAGCTCAAGCACACCCTGCTGATGTTCGACGCCTTCCACGACGTTTCCGAGCGCGCCAAGAAGGGCAACGCCGCCGCCAAGGCCGTGATGGCTTCCTGGGCCGAGGGCGAGTGGTTCACCAACCGTCCGGCCCTGGCCGAAAAGATCACCCTGGCCGTGTTCAAGGTTCCGGGCGAAACCAACACCGACGACCTGTCGCCGGCTCCGGACGCCTGGTCGCGCCCCGACATCCCGCTGCACGCCCTGGCCATGCTGAAGATGGCCCGCGACGGCATCGAGCCGGAACAGCCGGGCGCCGTCGGCCCGCTCAAGCAGATCGAGGCCGTCAAGGCCAAGGGCTTCCCGGTGGCCTACGTCGGCGACGTGGTCGGCACCGGTTCCTCGCGCAAGTCCGCCACCAACTCCGTGCTGTGGTTCTTCGGTGACGACATCCCGAACGTGCCGAACAAGCGCGCCGGTGGCTTCTGCTTCGGCACCAAGATCGCCCCGATCTTCTACAACACCATGGAAGACGCCGGCGCCCTGCCGATCGAATTCGACTGCACCAACCTGGCCATGGGCGACGTCATCGACGTGTACCCGTACAAGGGCGAAGTCCGTCGCAACGGCAGCGACGAGCTGGTCACCACCTTCGAACTGAAGACCGAAGTGCTGCTGGACGAAGTCCGCGCCGGCGGCCGTATTCCGCTGATCATCGGTCGCGGTCTGACCGAGAAGGCGCGTGCCGAACTGGGCCTGGCCCCGTCCACCCTGTTCAAGAAGCCGGTTGCTCCGGCCGACAGCGGCAAGGGCTTCTCCCTCGCCCAGAAGATGGTTGGCCGTGCCTGCGGTCTGCCGGAAGGCCAGGGCGTACGTCCGGGCACCTACTGCGA
>RCUR01000762.1_pt1 | contig 11513 bp, 18 predicted proteins | sample 2166151 | NCBI WGS metagenome assembly RCUR01 (sample SAMN09932785, study PRJNA488358) | compost metagenome | isolation source: compost soil in an enriched community | place: Germany: Experimental Botanical Garden
CGACGAGCTACCAGACTGCTCCATCCCGCGCCGACAATCTTACTAGAAAAAACAACCCAGTCAATCAATTTATTGCCACTAATAAAATTATTTTATTAGTGAAGGCATGGCGCGTACCACCCGATACCTCCTTCGCCCCGTTGAGGCCATCCATTGATCGTTCCCACCCTCCCGTGCCCACGCACAGGGCTCAAGGAGCAACCCGCGTAATCGATGCCAGGTCTCAGCCACCGAGGGCGATGGTGGCGGATACCAGGGCAACCCCCAGCACGGTAAACACCAGCGCGGTGATCCAGGGACGGCGGGCGCCGGCAAAGCGGCCGTAGCCCAGGCCGATGATGAACAGCATGCTCAGGGCAATCGCGTTGGAGGCGCGCAGGGCATGCAGGGGCTCGCTGAGCAGCACGAACGGCAACACCACCGGCAGGGTGGAGAGAAACACCAGCAGGAAAACCGCCACTGCCGCACTCAGGTCGCGCCAGCCAACCAGCATGCGCGTCCACGGCGCGGGCTGCTCCAGTAGACGCTGGTGCAGGGCCTGCACCTCTTCGGCTTTCATCACCCTGGTGACCAGATACGGCATGGCCTCGGCCAGCAGCCCGGTGGCCAGGGAGGAGCCAAGCGGCGCTTTCTGCAGGCGTTGCCACAGCTGCCAGTTATGACCTCGCTCGACAAGACGGTTGAGCAGCAGCATGCAGCCGTCCACCAGGCCCCAGGCCAGATTGCAGCCCACGCTGGCGATCAGCAGCTCGCGCACCGAGCCTTCGCCGGCACTGGCCACGCTGAAGGTACCGGTGAAGGTCAGCACCATGAGCAGGCCGAACAGAATTTCCGACATGCGCGACACCGGATCGAGCACCTCCTGCTCCGGCGATTCACTACCATCCTGCTCGTTGCTCGCCATAGCCGCCCTGCCCTGCCAGATTGCGGTGACCTTCATCAGCAGTATGCGAAGGAAACCGCCTGCCGCCAGCGACTGGCGGCAAATTTCCTGGCGGCCGAGACACGTCGCGCCGGCGACCGCCCTGAGCGTGCGGCTACGGGCATAGAGTGCATAAAGACAGCCACTAGACTAAAATATTAATAATTCAACCCAGAAAAGATGCCATGCCCTCCGAAGAAATCGCTCACGACCCCAAGAACGCACTCAAGCACCAAGTGAGCGATGGCTGCGCCTGCGCCATGTGCGGCGCCACTGACCGCCCCCTCGCCTTTCATGTTCTCGAACGCGACTATCCCAAGGACGACGTCGCAGCCCAGGGCTTCCTGGTCCTGTCCATGACGGTCGACGCCCTGCGCGGGTCGTTTCCGCTGTGCGACCGTTGCGCCCCAGCCTGCCCGAAGTGCGGGCTGCCGGTCGAAACCGAGCAGGTCCTGGCATTCCAGAAGTCCGTCGGCGCCAAGCTCGGCAAGGGCGTATGCCCTCAGCACGAAGGCCTCGGCCAGCGCCTCAAGACCGTCTTCAAGCGCACCTTCAACATCGGCTGATCCTGCCGCCTTGCCGCGCTCGCTCGCGTGCGGCAGCGCGAAGCGCCGACAACGTCTGGCGCTTGAATAGCCCGATGATTCCGGTAGGCTCAACAGCTTCTTTGAGAGGAGTATCCCCATGGCCAAAAAAGCCACTGCCCGTCACATCCTGGTTGCCAGCGAAGCCAAGTGCCTGGAGCTGAAAGCCGCCATCGAAGCCGGTGCCGACTTCGCCCAGGTTGCCAAGGAAAACTCGACCTGCCCGTCCAGCCGCCAGGGTGGCGACCTCGGCTCGTTCGGCCCGGGCCAGATGGTCAAGGAATTCGACACCGTGGTGTTCAGCGCCCCGATCAATGTCGTGCAAGGCCCGGTGAAGACCCAGTTCGGCTACCACCTGCTGGAAGTCACCAGCCGCCAGGACTGACAGTGCGCGCCCCACGGCGCCGCCTGCACAAAAAAGAGGGGCTGCCATATGGCAGCCCCTCTTTTTGTTTGACCCGCAAGGCCAGGCTGGGCCGGCTAGTCCTGCAACTGCCGAGTGATCAGCGCCACGCTGGCGGCAAGGCGCTCCTGCACGGCACGCAGTTGCTCACCCTGCTCCAACAGCGGAACACACAGGTTCAGCGCCGTCAGCACCAGCAACTCCTGACTACCCGCAGCCGGAAAGCGCAGCTGGTTCTCGTTGACGCGCTCCTGCAGCAAGGCCGCAGCCTGCTGCAGGACCGCTTCTTCGCTGGCGGATGCCCGGACCGAGTAGTCGCGCCCGAGAATCTTCAGGACACGGACGCCAGTCTCCTTCATGCGGCGCTACTGACACCGGCACGCTGCACCAGCGCCTGCAGGCGGGCCAGGGTGGCGCTTTGCTGTTCTTCCTGCTCGAGGGCGGCCATCTGCAGGCTGTCGTTCTCTTCCCGGGCCTGACGCAGCTGCTGCTCGAGTTGTGCGCAGTTGGCGGTCAGGGTCTGGTTCTGTTTCAGCAGCTCGGCTACCAGGCCTTCCAGTTGCGCGAGGGTTGTTTCAAGCATGGAAATTGTCCGAAGTTCGTGAAAGATGACTGAAGGATAAAGAAAAGCAGCCGCCCCTACAACCGCGCCTCCACACTGTTGCAACGGACTCCACTCGCAGAACAGCCCGCGATGGCCCCCACGCGGCCGCGCGGAAGCCACCAGGACTGGCGTGACTACTTGACCAGCGTCACTGGCACCGCCACCTCATGCACGACCTGGGTGGCCACCGAGCCCAGCACCAGGTTCTTGAGGCTGCCCATGCCGCGCGTCCCCATGACCACGGCGCTGCAACCGTAGTCCGTGACCGCACGACCGATCTCTGCCGCCACAATGCCGGTCGCCACATGGGTTTCATGGGCGATATTGGCGGCACCGAGCATGGCCGCCGCCTCGGCATTGACCTCGGCGGCGTGTTGCAGCGCACCGGCATGCAACTGATCGAGCAAATCCGGGGTGACGTATTCGCCATAGATGACCGGCTCGGTCTGCACATTCAGCACATGCACCTTGAGCTGCGTAAAGTCCTTGGAAAAGTCGATCAGATACTGAATGGCACGTTTGGCACTTGCCGAACCGTCGAAGGGAACCAATACCGTGTGCATGACGACTCCTTAACCGCGCAAAGGGTGAGTCATTAACTTTAACCAGTCTGGGCGCAGCTGCCAGCCATTTCAGGCATTCACCCTGCGCCACCACCGCCCCGGCGCAAAAATTTTGCTTGTCCGACCACACCCGCGAGCCGCTAGAATCGCCCTCCCGTTCCCGGGCCGGCCCGGGACTCAACCGTCACAGCGGAGAACCGACATGGGCGCCCAGTGGAAAGCCAAACCTAAAGAAGCCGCCGCCAACGCCAGGGGCAAGATCTTCGGCAAGCTGGTGAAGGAAATCATGATTGCCGCGCGCAACGGCGCCGACCCGGACATGAACCCCAAGCTGCGCCTGGCGGTGCATCAGGCCAAAAAGGCATCGATGCCCAAGGAGACCCTGGAGCGCGCGATCAAGAAGGGCGCAGGGCTGTCCGGTGAGGTGGTCCACTACGAGCGCACCCTGTATGAGGGCTTCGCCCCGCACCAGGTGCCGGTGATCGTCGAGTGCCTGACCGACAACGTGAACCGCACCGTGGCGGAAATCCGCGTGCTGTTCCGCAAGGGCCAGATGGGCACCTCCGGTTCGGTGAGCTGGGACTTCGAGCACCTGGGCATGATCGAGGCGACCCCGGAAGGCGACGCCGACCCGGAACTGGCCGCCATCGAGGCCGGCGCCCAGGACTTCGAGCCGGCCGAGGAAGGCGCCACCCTGTTCTACACCGATCCGACCGACCTGGACGCCGTATGCAAGGCGCTGCCGGAGTTCGGCTTCACCGTACAGTCCGCCCAGCTCGGCTACAAGGCCAAGAATCCGGTCAGCCTGTCCGGCACCGACCTCGAGGAAGTCGAAGCCTTCCTCGAAGCCCTCGACGGCCACGACGACGTGCAGAACGTCTACGTCGGCCTCGCCGGCTGAGTTCGCTGCAGCAGGTCGGCATCACGCCGCGCAATGCCGCCGGCGTGGTGTCGACCCGGACCGCTGGACAGGCTTGCCTGTCGCGATCACCAGCATGACCACACGCGCATCCGGCTCGCGGACAGGCCGCCGCGCCTAGGCCTGTTCGAGCACATCGTCCGCCCAGCTCAGGGCCGCCGCCACGGCGGGAAAGCCGATGGTGCTGGTCAGGGCGAGCAAGGCATGTTGGATCTGCTCCGCACTGGCGCCGGCTTCAAGCGCCCGTCGCGTGTGGCTGTGCACCGCCCCCTCGGAGTGGCTGGCGGCCGCGGCGCCGAGCTGGACCAGTTGGACGGTCCGCTCGTCCAGCGACCCCAGGTTATGCACCGCGGTGCCCAGCGCCTCCACGGCGGCGAAGTAGTCAGGGTACTGCTGCTGGATGCGCCGATAGGTGCCCAGCTCTCGCTTTCTGTGCATGTTCGACTCCTCCCCTGCGCGATAAGAGGGACGACTTCATTGTCTGTCCAATGCCACCACCTGACCAGCGATTAGCGGCCCGCCGACGCACAGCGCCGTGCCCGGAAACCGCCGAAACATCGAAGTGTCGCAAAGCGGACAGGACGGCCCCCGTGCCAGGCACGGGAGCCGTCATTCGCTCATCGGGGGCAACGATCAGACGAAGTCTTCGTCGTCGCCGCCGAAGAAACCGCCCTCATCACCGCCACCGAAGAAGCCGCTGTCGGCATAGTTCTCTTCCGGTGCGACCGGCTCTTCCATCGCTGCAGGCTGCTCTGCCGGCTCGGCGGGCGCCTGCTCGGCGACCTTCTCGGCCTCATCGCCCTGGAACATGTCCATCAGCATGTTGCCCAACACCATACCGCCAGCCACGCCGGCAGCGGTCTGCAGCGCGCCGGAGAGGAAGCCGCCGCCCTGCTGAGGCTGGCCGCCGCGCTGGCCGAAACCGGCTTGCTGACCGAAGCCGGACTGCTGACCGAAACTGTTGCGATTGCCTGCGACCGGCTCATGCCAGCCCGATTTTGCCGGCTGCGCGGCCACCGGAGCACTCGCGGGCTGCTGCGCCTGCGGCTGGCTGCGACCACCGCCGAACAGCCCGGACAGGAAGCCGCCGCTGCTCTGTTGCGGTGCACTGCTCTGGCTGCGCTTGAGCGTTTCGATCTGCGCCTCCAGCTCCTTGACGCGATCATCCAGCTGCTGGATGGCATTTTCCTGCACGACGATGGCCTGGGCCATGTAATAGGGCGCCGCCGGCTGGCGGCTGAGGTGCTCGTTGATCAGCGCTTCGGCCTCGGCTTCGCGCGGCGCGGCCTGGCTTTCGGCGGCGCGCAGGCGGGAAAACAGGCCATCGATCAAACTCTTCTCTTCAGCGTGCATGCTTGTCTCTATTCCGTGGGTTACCGCAAGGAGCGCCCATCTTCGGAACCCGCCTGGGCAATGTCAAAATCCAGCTATTGCAAGAGTTGTCCTCCAGCGCCGGGCGACCGGCCCGCCCTGCTCAGGCCCAGCGTCCGGGTCTTGATGCGCAATCGCCACATGACCAAAGGTCATGCGCCAGAGCGCCTGCCAGACTACCGAGCCGTCCGCCGCCAGGGCAGGATTGCGCGCTTTTTCTGCTACACGGTGTTAGTCGAGCGCGACAAAACCTCATATAATCTGCGGCCTTCTTCCTGCCATAACATGAGGATCATTCATGAGCACTCTGCCGCCCTGCCCCAAATGCGGTTCCGAATACACCTACGAAGACGGCCCATCGCTGATCTGCCCGGAGTGCGCCCATGAGTGGTCCGCCCTCGCCTCCGCCGAAACGCCGGCCGAAGGCGACAAGGTGATCCGCGACTCGGTCGGCAACGTCCTGCAGGATGGCGACACCGTTTCCGTGATCAAGGACCTCAAGGTCAAGGGCTCGTCGCTGGTGGTCAAGGTCGGCACCAAGGTCAAGGGCATCCGCCTGTGCGACGGCGACCATGACATCGACTGCAAGATCGACGGCATCGGCGCGATGAAGCTGAAGTCCGAGTTCGTCAAGAAGGTCTGAGCCCGAGCGCTCCCGGCACTGCGGCGGGAGCGCGATGCAAAAACCGGCGCCACTGACATATGCGTGACACTGGAATGGGTTTTGCTCGGCAAACTCCACTCCCGCTCCAACCGCAGGGTCACGCCATGTTCTTTCGCGCGCGCAAGTCCCGGCCCATCAACCTCGCCCTGCAGGGCGGCGGTGCGCATGGTGCCTTTACCTGGGGCGTGCTGGATGCCCTGCTCGAGGACGGCCGCGTCGACTTCGAGGGCATCAGCGGCACCAGCGCCGGGGCGATGAATGCCGTGGTGCTCGCCCATGGCCTGTTGCAGGGCGGCCGCGAAGGTGCACGCCAGGCTCTGGCGCGCTTCTGGGAGGCGGTGGCGCACAGCGCGCCGCTGATCAGCGCGGGCGCCGATGTCGAGAGCGGCAGCCTGTCGCCCAGCGCCAGGGTGATGCTGTACTGGATCCAGCAACTGTCGCCGCAACAGTTCAATCCGCTCGACATCAATCCGCTGCGCGACATCGTCAGCACGCAGATCGATTTCGAGCGCCTGCGCGCCAGCCCGCTGCAGCTGTTCATCGCCGCCACCAATGCCAACAGCGGCCAGCTCCGCCTGTTCCGCACCGCCGAACTGAGCGTGGCGAGCGTACTGGCCTCGGCCTGCCTGCCCACCCTGCACCATGCCATCGAGATCGACGGCGAGCCCTACTGGGATGGGGCCTTTGCCGCCAACCCGGCGGTTTTCCCGCTGCTCTACGACTGCAGCAGCGCGGACATCCTGCTGGTGCTGCTCAGCCCCCCGGTGCAGGGCACCACGCCGCACAGCCCCGAGGAGATCCGCCGCCGCTCGCAGGATCTGGCGTTCCAGTCCACCTTCCTGCGCGAGATGCGCAGCATCGCCCGCGCCCACGAGTTCGCCGAACGCTCGCTGCTGCCGCTCGGCCGCCTGGAGCGACGCCTGATGCGGGCGAATCTCCACCTGATCGCCATGGGCGAACTGACCCAGCGACTGGCGACCGAATCCAAACTGACCACCAGCCTGCCCTTCCTGGAGATGCTGCGCGACCAGGGCCGGGCATGCACCCATGACTGGCTCGCCGCCCACCATCAGGATATCGGCCGACGCTCGACGGTGAATATCGGCGAGCTGTTCTGATTTTCGTCGTTCCACTCGGTTCATTGTGCGGCAGCTTTGCCCGGACGCGGCTATGCTGCCTTGCGCCACTCACTCGGTAGAGGAATTCCCATGGGACTGTTCAGCACGATCCTGGCCAAACTCGGCTTTGGCGAAGAAGCGCAGGCTGCGCCAGTGGAACCATCAGCTCCGCCCGCCTCGACACCCGCCACCAGTGCGCCGGTAGCCACAGCGGGCATGGCCTTGGTCGACGTGGTCGCCAAGCTCGAAGCGCTGGCGGCCGCCACCCCGGAAAAGCTCAACTGGAAAACCTCGATCGTCGACCTGCTCAAGCTGCTCGGCATGGACAGCAGCCTGACGGCCCGCAAGGCGCTCGCCAGCGAATTGGGCTGCCCGCCGGAGAAGATGGCTGACTCGGCGCAGATGAACATGTGGCTGCACAAGAGCGTGCTGCAGAAACTGGCGGACAACGGCGGCAACGTACCGGCCGAGCTGCTCGACTGAATCACGGCGCCAGGCGCGATCACCCGCATGCACGAAACACGCGATATCCACTGCGAGCTGCTCGCGCCGCTGCAGCAACCCCTGCTGACCAAGTTCTACCGTGCCCAGCGCTCGCCGATGCGCGCCCCCAACGGGGCGCAGACCTGGGTGGCGCGGCGCCAGGAAATCCTCGCTGCGCTGAACTTGACTCCGGTGGACCACGGCCACTGGCTGACCGGTCTGCTGGTCGCGCCCACCGAGCGCCGTCAGGGGCTGGCCAGCCGCCTGATCGAACATGCCCTGGCGCGGACAGCGGGACCGGTGTGGCTGTTCTGTCACCCGGACCTGCTCGGCTTCTATCAGCGCCAGGGCTTCGAGCCCGCCGCACAGCTGCCGCCAGCGCTGGCCGAGCGCCTGGCGCGCTACCAGCGCAGCAAGGCGTTGCTGGCCCTGGCACGCGGAGCGGTCGCCCACGGCGAGGTGTGACGCGCGCAACTGGCAGCCGGGACGGGGAGCCACAACAGGACGGGAGCGCAACCGGGAGGCAGCGCGAAGCACCAACCTGCCACCCGGAGCCGGGCAGCAGGTCGGGAGACGTCAGACTTCCAGGGCGTCTCCGACATCCACCAGCTTGCGGCGGGCCAGGGCGAGGTTGGCCTTGGACTTGTCCAGCACGTAGTAGGCGAACAGGTCGCTGGACTTGGCCAGCGGGCGGATCAGGTGATACTGCTTACCGAGGGTGATCAGGATGTCCTCGATGGCGTCGTCCAAACCGAGCATCTGCATGGTCTTCACCTTGCTGCGCATCACCTCTGTGTTGCCGCCGGCGGCCAGCTCCAGGTCGATGCCGCCGCCAGCCGCACCCAGCAGCATGCCGCTGCTGTAGTCGACCACCGCGCAGGCCAGGGCGCCGTCGACGCTCATGAGTTGATCCAGGCTGTCTTTGATAGCTGTCATTGCTTTACTCACAGGTTGCTTGCCGGGCGGTCGCCCAGCGCGTTCAGGGATTCGCTCAGCCGCTTGGCGGCATGCTTGACGGCCCACTGGGCGTAGCCGTAGTTGGCTTCCTCGCCAGTCACCACCAGCAGGACCATCGGGGTGATGCCGTTGGGGATCTGCCGGCACAGCACCAGCCCCTGCGCGGACTCGATCACCGTGCCTTCCAGCCCCGACAGGGCCAGCTCCTGGACGATGCGCAGGCTGAGCGCACTGAGCGCTGCGCCCATGGCGGTGATGCGCCGGCTTTCCTGCGCCTCCAGGTTGAGACTGGCCAGCGGGAAACCGTCGCTCGAGGCGACGATGGCCACGCGCACGCCCTCGGTGGTGGCCGCCAGCTCAGCCAGCTGCTGCTGGCAGAGGGCCTTCAGTTGGGGCTGCTTGGCTTCGGGTGCGTCAACGGGGATGCTCATATTCAGGTCCACGCATTCATTTCGGCATTGGCAATCAGGGTTTCGATCAGCAACAGCACATCGGTCTTGCGCCGCACGTCGGCGGCGAACACCGGCAGCGCCATCTGCCGCGCGCCGAGGGCTTCGCGGTACGGCTGCAGGGCCTGGCCCGGCGTCGCACCGGCACGGCCGACCGCCACCACCAGCGCGCCGCGCTCGCTCAGTTCGGGGAAGGCATCCAGGTAGTCGAGCAGGTCCTGCCGCGCCTGCGGCCGCTCGTGATTGAGCAGCAGCACGGCACCCAGCGCGCCCTCGGCGAGGATCGACCACATGAAGTCGAAACGCTCCTGGCCGGGAATGCCGTAGAGGACGACCATGTCGTCCTCCAGCTGGATCTCGCCGTAGTCCATGGCCACCGTGGTGGTCGGCTTGTCGCACTGGGTTCTGTCGGTGTTGAGCACATCGGTGGCGATCGGCGCCACATCGCTGACCGCCGCGATGGCGGTCGTCTTGCCGGCCCCCATGGGACCGATGAAAAGGATCTTTGCCGGCATTAGCGGTTCCTTGCAAAACTGAGTCCCAGACGCTCGCGCAGACGCTGCAGCAACCCGCCGGCAGGCGGTGCGGCAGTCTCTGGCCGGGGCGCAGGCGTCTCGTGGTAATTCATGCTCACCCCGACCTGGCAGAGTTCGCAGGCCAGCAGAAAACCCCTGACCGCCGCCTCGTCCAGCCCTGCCAACTGACAGCCACTGGCGATGCTGACCGGCTTGCGCGTGTACAGCGCAGCGAGGCGCAGCAACGGCGGTGCGACCTCCCACTCACCGAAGTGCGGCCAGGCCGACAGACTGAACAGCAGGCTGTCCGGGTTCCAGTTGCGCGCGCACTGCGCGCCGCTGCGCAGGGCCAGCGCCCAGATCACGCTGCGCAGCGAGGCCTGGAACGGCAGCTCAGCGCCGTCGTCCGGCGGCAGGTCGAGATGCAGCGCGGCCATCAGGTCGAGTTGCGGGCGCTGGAGCAGGTCGAGCAGCTCGTCGAGGCTGCCGACCGCCGCCTGCATGCGATCCCGGCGCGGCTGCAGGAGAATGCGCCGGCCGTCGAGCTGCAGCCAGCCATCCTGCTTCAAGCCGGCCAGCTGCTCGGCGGCACAGGCGTGCGTGCTGCTGACCGCCCGCAGACGCTTTTCCGCCTCCAGCAGCAGCTCGAGCAGCGCGAACATGCGCAGCGGCCACTCAAGCTGCAGGTCGCCTGCCCGGCTCGGCGGGATACCGGCATGCGCCAGCAAACCCCGACCGGCGGTCGGCGCCTGCTCGGCGTCGCGCACGATCAGAAGGTCGGCTTCCTGCGCTTCGCCCATGTACAGCCAAGTGGCCGCGGTACGGCCAGCCAGGACCTTCAGCTGCTGGGAGAGCAAGCCCTGCTCATAGTCATTCAGACCGATTGATGCGACTCGCATGCCGACGGTTGCCTCGGTGTGATTGGGCCAAGATTCCGACGAATGCTAACCTCATCACGCAAAATGTTGTACAAAAAAATAAACAAATAAAATTCTTGTATAACTTTTGCGCTCAAATCTTCCTGCTGCCGATCCCAAGATCACCGATCTGCATCCTCAGGCAGCCGGGTATACTGCTCAGTCTGTATACAGGCACTACGCCGCATCCCTACGCACGACAACACCCGGATCCGCCATGACGTCGAAACCCAACACCCCCGAAGCCACCATCCCCAACCAGGACGAGCAGGCTCCTGCCGCCGAGGCGCCGGCCTTCCGCTTCCCCTTCTCGCCGGACGCCTACGCGCCGAAGAAGAACGACGAGCAGCCGTGGCACCAGCGCGGCAACAAGAGCAACCACGACAAGCGCCCAGGCATGGCCCCGAAGGGCACCCGGCGTTCGATGGGCAAGCGCTGAGACATCGACACGACTGGGCTCATGGCCACGAGGGTCGCTTGAACTGCCGCCGCGCTCGCCTGGCGTTGCGCGGCTCATTCCTGCGGGCGCGGTGAATCCACTCGGCTTCACGCTAGTGGTGAAGCATCAACTCGCACAGTGAAATCACCCGCGAGCCCCCCCCTACAAACACTCCCCTACCACCCGCGCCAGCCGTTGCGCGCGCGGGTCCATCAGCACGAACGGGCCGAGGGTGTTGACGACGAAGCCGAAGGCGAGGTCGCGCTCGGGGTCAGCGAAGCCGATGGAGCCGCCGGCGCCGGGGTGGCCAAAGGCGTGGCGACCGAGGCCGTAGGTGGCGTTGGGCATGTCGGGCTGCTCGAGCATCAGGCCCAGACCCAGGCGGGTGCGGGTCAGCAGGGTGAGGTCGTCGCCCAGGCTGTGCTCGCGGGTCATTTCCGCCAGCAGGGCGCTGTCGAGCAGACTGCCGTCCAACAATCCCGCATAGAAGCCGGCCAGGCTGCGCGCATTGCCGTGGCCGTTGGCCGCCGGCTGCTGCATGCGTCGCCATTCCGGCTTGTTGGTGCTGGTCATGATCGACGGCGGGTTGGTGAAGGCGCGGGTGG
>RCUR01000763.1_pt1 | contig 11511 bp, 13 predicted proteins | sample 2166151 | NCBI WGS metagenome assembly RCUR01 (sample SAMN09932785, study PRJNA488358) | compost metagenome | isolation source: compost soil in an enriched community | place: Germany: Experimental Botanical Garden
GCTACGGCTCGTAGGTTTTCATTGAGCACTGAACCGAAAGTCCCTGCTAGACAGGTTGCCGAGGGGTTTTGATTACTGAGTTTGAAAAAAATTTTCATTGCTGCTGGAAAATAAAGGTAGATATTCATCTCGCGGTGAACAGGGGCCCCAGGCGCGACTGCAGTAACCGTCACAAGCGGGCGGCCTTGCTGCCAAACGCCAGAACGACACAAATGGTATCGATGCTGGCACCATGTACTCAGCCTGGTGAGGCCATGTCTGAAATAGTGAACTTCTCGCGCTTATCGACTTCACACTATGTTTCCCGCTACGAAGTCGTTTACCTGGGGCTGGTAGAAAACTTTGGCGGGCAGCGGTCAGTCAAGATATATCACTGGGGGGCGGATGGGGAAAGTCAGTCCAATCGGGGCACCTCTATGAGGATTGTCCCGACGCTTGGTAGGTAATGCTGGATGTGAGGAAATAATGCTCAGGGAAAGGGTATCTGCGCCAATTTAGGTGGAACACGGTCGCCTAGCGTGGTAAGACACTAGGGAGTCGTCTAACGGGGTTAATCCTTTATACGTAGTTTCAGCATAGCCTGAACGTCAAGTCTTTTAAGAGTTGGATTCGGGTAGTCATAACCAGAAACACGGTATGAGGGAATGATTTTGTCATTAATTAAGCGGCTAATGTGACCAGTAGAAAACCCAAGGATTTTTGCTGCGTCGGTTGGGGTGCAATACTGGCCCATGAAGGCGTTGAGTTTGTTGGCGTCGGCTTGCGTGAGATATTCTTGGTTGTTAAGTTTTAAAGGGTGTACGAAGCCGGGGGAAACGAAGCGCCTGGAGAATGCTGCATGCGTTATGTTGAAAGTATTTAGGAGGTTGGACAGGCTCGAGAGGTTGGATATTTTTTCTCTTATTGAATTGATTTCATCAACGGAAATTGATCCGTGACCTCTGTATTGCGGTGCCCTCGCAGGACGTATGTCGCGAAATACAAGTCTTTGTATGTCACCATACGTTATCCCCAGCTCCTTCGCTGCATCACGCAAAGTCATAACCTGGTTGCGTGAAAGGCAAATCCCAAACGTATCGTGTGTTGGGTTGATCAGTGTGTACAGATTTTTTGGGAAATGTCTGCGGTCATATACAGAGCTCCCGTTACCATTAACCAGTTTTCCAGAGATGGCGCGTATGTTATGTGCATCGAGGATGCTGCCTATTTTGTTTGGGGCCAAGTAAAGCTCTTTGCCTAAGATGCCTGGGGTGGTGAATCGCTCATAAAAATGTACTACATCATCAAGCACAAATGCCCGACTGTTTTCTGTTGAACATCTAATAAGCCCAAGGTCGCGGTAGTAAATAACAGTAGTCCTATGTACTTTGAGGTGGGCGGCGGCTTGGTCGAGGCTTAACGTCTGTAAATCCTCAGTATTGCAGCGGTAGATTTTTACTTGTCCCTTCAAGGAGTTGGTCTTTGATGGAATTTTATTGAGCGAATGAGAAATAGTTGGGATTTCTTCAGTGCGGACTAGGAATGGAATTCCGGAGCGGTTGATCAACGGTTTGAGCGTTTCGCATCGGTTGAGCGAAGTAGTTATTTGATTATGCGTCACCTTCAGGCGAGAGGCCAGCATTCGCGTTGATATGAACGAAGCCTGAAAAGCAATGATGTCATCTTTGCGGTAGTAGGGGCGTGTGCGAATTCTGGCGATGGGTGTCAGTATTTCATTTTCATATAAAATACTGCATTCAGTATGCGTCAGGCCTAGGAGTTCCGAGGTGACATCTAACGGGTAGCAGGACGAAATTATCTCCGATTCGAGGAGAGCTTTTTTCTCTTTTGTCTTCGCTTTGAAGTCCATGATTGATTGGCGAACTCGTTCAAGATCGGCACCGTCATAGCTTTTTTTGTTTTCAGTTTTATTGGCCTTGAGGAACTGGTTCCATATGCGTGGCGTTACCCCGAGCAAAAGCCTCATGCCGTTTGCTGCAATATGCTGGGTTCGGCCTTTCTTTAGATTGCTTGAGTTTTTTTTAGGCAGAGCATCAATAAGGGAGGAAATGCTTGAATGTAAAATTTTCTTGAGCTTAACGGTCAATATCTCTGTTTGCACTAGGTCGAGCGGCTCCCAAATATAAGGAAGTATATGCTCTAGTCTACGGGCGTCGTCAAACACAATTGCAGTGGCGGCATCGAAAATCATGTGACTTGCGCGACCGATTTTGTTTCTGGGAACGCCTAATGCGCTTATCACTGCCATGAGTAAGTCAAGCTTCGCCTGGTTTTGCTGCTCGAATATCTGCATCAGGCGTTTTTCGGGAAGGCATTCGTCCTGAGAACATGCCGGTGAATCCCAATCTGAACCGCAGGCGCAATGCAGCGAACTCTGGTTTCTTAAAGTCAGACGTCGCTTGCAGTTATGGCACGCAAAAAGCAACTCGCAGCAATGTACCGGACAATGTCTGCAAAGACAGAGGTCATTGATGAAATGTTCTTTTCCCGATTTGCGGCATTCACTGCATACCGGGAAGGATCGAGCTCTCAAAAGCCGCCTCCCGACTTTCACCGTTCCGAGCAGGAAGGCTCCTGTAGGAGCATCTTGTTCTGCTAACGCGTAGAACCCATTCTGGATGCGTTGCTGTAGAGACGACCCTACTTGAGAAAGCATTATTGACTCGTATCGGTTTCCTTGAAGAAGCGAGCTCCCGTGTGGTGTATATCCATATCCGAAGAAATATGCGCCAAACTTAGAAACGGTAGTGTAACCGTTCTGACTTGCCAGCCTGCGGATGATGCTGCTAGCACTTTCGCCAGGCTGAGGCAGTGGGATAAAGTTAAGTGTTTTCATTGTCTTCTGTGAATCTTGTCATAGCAAGATGATAGGGTCAGATCAAATGGGGATGGACTCATGCTGAGTTTCAAGTCGATCAACTTACTAGCTTGAGCAAAGTCGACAATTTCCAAGCTCAGTCGCTGATGAGCGAGCATGTGTTGAGCGGCACCATGGATGATCAACCTGATATATTCCAAACTGCCAGACGTGGCGACATACAGGCGAACGGCTATATCGGAATCGGTGAGATGAGCCCCGGAACGGAGCAGGCCGCGGGTATAAATCTGCTCGTCGAGACTGCTGAGCAACACCATATAATCCGAGTCGCGATCCTCACTGAAGGTGAGATGATGCAGTTCCACGAGGAAAGGAAAACGGCGGGCGAGTGCCGGGCGCTGATTCAACAGAAACTTACATTCGGGAGCCCCCGCGAGTACAAAGGGTGTCATGGTTTCGTTCATCAGTGTGATGAGCCAATCTATGACGATTCCGCGCGTTTTTTCCGCCTCGGGTCTGGCCAAGTGATGAAATTCATCCAGTTCACATACTGCGACCTTGCAGGTTTTCAGCAACGCCATCACTCGGTAGCTCAGTTCCACCGTATCGCCCCGCGAATCAGAACAGCCCAGTTCCCGAACAAGTTTCTTGGCAAAGGACTTTACGGTTACAGGCGAAGGGACGCTGCAGTAAAATGCGGGCCGAACCGTAGTGATGCCGTTCGGCTCTATAAGTTCGTAGGGTGGGCCAAACGAATCTCGGAACAGTTGAAGCAGCGTCGACTTACCGCTGCCTGACGGTCCCACCACCATGGCGGAAGTGGGGATGCCCCGTTGCCGGGCGGTCTCCACGCTTTTTTGCAACATGGTATAAGCATGAAGATACGAGGGGAACAAGACCAGCTGTTGCGAAAAGTCGCAAAGCCATTGGCTGTCTGAATCATTCATGGCGCACCTGTACTGTAGTGATGGGCGTGAGCGGGGTGGTGTCGAGCAGCGTGATCGGTGGAAGTGGTACTGGATTGGGGAGTTGGGCTGGCTCGCAAGCGGGCAACGTTGGTGGAGTATCGACCGGTTGTTGACAGTCCGGTTTTTGGTTTTCCGCCAAGCGCGCCAAGCGTTTCTGTGCGGCTTTGCCCTTGTCGTTGCGCAGTGCGATGATGTATTTGACGCGGCGTTCACGTGCAGACTTGAAATCGAATGCCTTCCGTTCTTTTCGCAGTTGCTTCTGCACCAATCGGTGCATTTGCATGGTCAGGCCGTTCTGATAGTCCGGGTCGACCGCTTCAACCGGATAAAGGTCTTCCGGCCTGTCCGGGTGGCAGATCCAAACCGTGCCCAAATCACTGATGTCGTAGAACACCGTGAGTTTGACTCTTTTGACCCCACGGGTAGCCAGTGCTGGCACTGCAGGCCCGGTCCATTGAAGTTTTGAGAATCCGATCCGGCCGTTGAAAGGGAGCGCTGTTGTTTTGCTCCAGAACAAGCGTTGAATGTCTGCCTCACTAAACCTTTTCGGCGGAAAGTTTTTATCGAGGTATTTGGTCCAAGTGTTCACCGGCGAGTCGTTGAGTGACCGATGGAAATTCTGATGATAGATGTCAAGGAATTTTCTGAAGCTCTCTTTGAGCTCGGCGATGGTGTGAGTTGCATTTTTTTCCGAGTTGTAATCCCCCCGTTCTTCAGGGTCTGAAAAAGTCGTGCCGCTGAGGTGGTGGGCGAACTGGATGTTATGAGTTTTGAACCAGCGTTCGACGTAGGGTTTCTGATCGGGAGTGTACGGCTCACAGTAAACCACCTTGGAACCGAGCAGGTGCATGATGTACCCGATTTTGTTTCCTGCAAATTCACTACCGTTATCCATCACATAGGTGGTTGCAAGACCGGTATAGGGTAAGTCAGAGCGCAGCGAGTCCTTGAGTGCGCGGAGCGTCTTTTCGATGCACGGCGGATTGATAGAGATGTCCCATCCAATAATTACGCGAGAAAGCTTATCAATCAGCACCGTGAGCCAAGCGCGGCCTATAACTGTCCCGCGATCATTGACGACCAGAACGTCGATCATCTGCGTATCGCATTCTACATGCTCCAGCAAATGCATTGGTTGTTGGCCTTTTCTACTGAATTTTTGCTTCTTAATGGCTCGCTGACGCCCCAGTTGCGCGAGATCCTTTTCATAGGTGTCGTATTGTTTGATGATCCGCCAGATAGTCGAGCTGCTCGGAACGCTCAACTGATCGGTAACCGGCCGCTTGCTATTGAGGTCCTCAAGACTGCATTGAATGACATCGGTGACTTCAACAATGCTATGCGGAAGTTCGATGAGATACAGTTCGCGCACCCAGTGGTCGATGGTTTCGGCGACAACGTTCGGTTGAAGGTCGAGCAGTCGGCGCCGACGCAGCAGGGGCGACCGGATCAGTGCAATAGGACTGCCACCGGACCGCCGATAGAGTTTCATCCATCCGTACAAGCTGGTGTAGCAGGGGGGATAGGGGTCACCAATCTGTTCGCTGATCTCCCGGATCAGCGCCACGGTCGCTGGACGCGGTAAACTGCCACCGAGCTTAGCCTCCGTGGTGCGGACGTACTGAAGTCGTTTGTCCAGTTGGCTTCGTTGATCGTCGCTAAGGTCCGCAATGATGCGCTGTACATTATGTTCCAGTGGAGCGTCTTGCACGCGGAACAAATTTCCACGCTCAAAAGCCAGGCGCAGGCGCTCCAGCGTGTGTATTGCAATGTGGGTTCGCCTTGCGATGCTCCGCAAATGAGCCCGCTTGTCATCAACAGCTATTACCAGATATACCTCCGTGTAAAAGCGCCACTGTTCGCCTACCTGCATGTTGAACTCTTTAGGGGTGATGTTCATGATCAGTTCTCGCTAAGTACGGATCGCGTTCGCTATGGTGCTTATGCCTATAGCATCTGGTGGCGCTGGAGGTCGCCACTGTTTTATGGGTGGAAAGTCCATCGGTGACGATCAGGATGTCCAAGAGTTTCCTTATTCCTCAGGATATACAGCATTCTCGTTCTCCCCTTGGGCACCCCAGTCATGCTTGGCTTGTATGCATATCCGCTGCGCCATTTAATATCCGGATAGCCCTTTAGAGGTTGCCATAGCCTCACGATGCCGCTAAGACAGGGCGATACCATGGGCGGCGGTGTACCATGCATTTCCCAGGGTTGCATGGACATATTGTTCTCATGGTAGTGCTCGTGAACGGCTGGTTTAGAGGTAATCATGGTCTTCGCAAGTTTTTGGCGAGTTGGATCAAGGTGAGCCAAACGGAGATTGGCTCACCTCGTGTTCAGGTTGAACAAGAGCTGGATCTGATCTGGCGCTTAGTTAAGCCACACCATGGATTCTTCTGTGATGGGCTTTCGTATATTGCAGTTAATGACTTTGTAAAATAACGCGTGGGCAATGTCCGTTGGGCCAAACGTTTTCCGCATCAGCTGGCGCAGCGGGATTGCTTGAGGCTGCTGGGCTAAGTAGCGGTGAATCGCACTATCCGCTCCACCATTGTTGCTATACGCAAGGTGATACAAGTATTCGAGATTGGAAGTGCGTGTGGCATCGTAGAAATGGTGCATCGGCAGGCATTCCAAGAGGCAGTCGTGCTCAGCCAGCAATTCAATAATGCGCGAGAGCCTGGCCCTGATTCTTTTGCACTCGAAACTTTGGTCGTTTTTAACTTCAATCAACTGCTGACTGCCGCTGGCGAACGTCACTTGAAAGTCTGGGGTATAACGAACTTTGGCCGCTACAAACGTCAATGTGTAAGGATGAATTTGATAGCAGAGCACGTCGGCCCTTCGTTCCAGTTCCAAGCAGAACGCCGCTTCGAGCAATGATTCGCACATGAGCGGGGCGTTGTTTTTCCGTGAGGGAAAAATTGTGACGCGACTGCCGTATCGGCCATGCCTTGGCAAACGGCACGCGGTGAAGGTGGCGATGTTGGCCAGCCTGCACTGGATGGTTCCAAGATTAATTGAAGACATCTCGAACTCCAACTCGATAGATATTGTGAATTCCCTTGAGCCTTCATCGGGGCATATGGGGTGTCAAAATTATCGAACGGTTTCAGAAGCTGTCTTCATTATGTGCTGTAATGGGTTTGTACACGAGGGGTCGACTAAGAGAGCTTGATCAGCCCTCTTTATTTTCCGCGCAAGGCTCTACCTTGCATTCTCTGTCCGTTTTTCATATGGCTCAAATGCCGCGCAAAGGGGATCGCTGGCGTATGTAGTCGAGGTGTACAACATGTTCGCCCTTAGCGTCGATCCAGCGGGGTGCCTGTTTCGCAACACGGCATTGTTTCACGCTGCGGCACAATCGATGGGCTGCCCTCACACGCCATACAGCATGGCAAAGTACTGGCACACATTACGGCCTTGGCAAGATAGTCTACCGCTATGGAAACGTGCACGACGCGGCGTTACGCCGGCCGCAAGCACCCAGGCCCTGCTGTTCGGCTATTTTCCGTATTTGCGCAAGCTGTATGACAATCCGTTGTGGGCGGTAACTTCCCACGCTGATTGGGAGAGCGAGTGGGATGAGTTGGCTGACTCCATTCGATTAGGTGGTAAACCTTTGGATGGTTATGGCGGAAAATTGAGTACGCTGTTGTTCGATCGTGCCGATTGGCCGTGTTTGGCAGTTCATTTGGTGTTGTTACATACGCACGCAGACCGTTACTTGTTTCACCGCTTGTGGCTTGCAAAAAACTTCACTGCTTTGTTCGCGCTGAGCAGCATGCAGCTACCGATTGTTCATATCCGTGCCGGGCTTCAGGCATCGCTCACTCCGCAAATGCTTACCGCTGACCCAGTACGGGTATGCAATTGGGAGTATTGTCACGAAATCTGCACCGCCGATGAGGATCTTTTGAATCTCCTTCAGGAGTGGGGTTGGCTCCAGGGCGATGACCAACACCTTGCGCTGCTGATATGGAACTTTCCGCAGGCGCTTCAGCGCGAGCTGGATGTCGGCCCGCAAAAGCTGATCGGAAAAACGGGGTGCGGACTGACCCGTCCGTTGCGGAAAAAATGGTGCAGAAAACTGGCGCAATGGCAGGATCACCCCGTCACCCTGAATGGCGTTTGCTGCGAATTTCCACGCGACAATTCGTCGGTCCGTTATCCCTAGACGTTGGATAGGCTGCCAGCGGCCATGTGGAGAGGGCTGGCTGCAAGTGTACATGCTGAGTCAGGGGGCGGGACTGTCACCGTCAGGCGCTTTACGGAATGAGACATCTGCGATTTGCAGGCGGGCCAACAGTTGGTGGACCTGTCCAGTTGTTGCGCCAGGTCGCGAAGATTTCTTCGGTCCTGGCGACGATCCAGCAAATAGCGGTGGGCGCGTTCGCGTAAGCTGGTTGCTTCAAGCTGCAGGGCCTGTTCTCACTGTTGCAACTGGCTGAGTGCAGCGTTCAACTGGGCATGACTGGCGTGAAGCTGCTGGAGCTTCTTCTGTTCGGCCTGCAGGGCGATATCGTGGGCCTGGTGTTCAGCGTTCTGCCGCTCCAGGTCTCGGTACAGCAGGGTAAGCTCTTCCTGTTTGCTCATCAGCAGCTCCTGTAGGCACCGCTGGTCGTGCTGAAGCTGCTGGACCTGCATCTCATGGCGATGGATGTCGGTGTCTCGTTGCTGGCGAGCGTGTTCACGGTAATGCGCCAACGACTCGCGAGCCTGCTGGTACTTCTCTTCGAGCGACTGAATCTGTTCTGCGCGATCGCGCACGGCTTGTTGCAGGTGCGATTCAGTGGCGAGCAGGCGCGCCGCTCACCTTCCAGTTGCTGAACGAGTGTACTGAGACTGTACTCCCGGTCACGTGATTCACGGCGTTCGTCGAGCAGAAGTTGATGGATTTTTTCAACTCGTCATGGCGGGCGCTATCGACCTGACGTTGCTGTTCGTAAGCAAGTTGCTTCGGCTCCATGAATTTGTAAGGTATGCCCATGTTTTTTTGCGAGGATCTTGGCTACCTCAGTCACGGTAGTGCAAACCGACCCTACATAGTGCGATAGCTTGGGTCGTATGAAGACGCCGCGATATACCCGTTCCAGTTCTCCCAGGCTCACCATTCGCGCTATGGCGGGGCGAACAGCATTTTGATTACCTGGGCCGAGTGGACGAAAACGCTCCACGGCAAAGGGTTGCGCTTTGCGCATCTGCCTCACCTGTTTTCTCACCTGTTCGGCGATCGAAGTGGCTTTCATCTGGTTGGATTGACGTGTCGTTGGTGGACGAGCGCTTACTGAGCCTTGGATGGCCCTGGACCGCTGTCCGCTTTCGAGGTCGAGCGCTGATCACAGAACAGGAAATCGGACGCCAGCCACAGCCCCAGCACGGGCGGCAACGGACCGTTCTTTTCCTCCATCAGGCAGAGCTTGGCTCTGCGATGCTCTTCCAGTCGACCTGCCTGCCAGATTTGCTCCGGTGTCGGATAATGGCGCAAGAGAACACGGGCCTGGATCCGCAGCGTCTCCGGCAATGTATTGTCGTTGGCCAATTCACGAAGGAAATCGCTCGTCTGCACCACACTTCGGGTTCGCTCATGCACCGTTGTCATGACTAGCCTCTCGCTCTGTGATTCGATATGGCGTGCGGCGTGCTTGCCTTTCAGGACCACCTGCCACACGCTAATTTCACGCGCCGGTATCAAACCGGCAGGCCAAATTCAATCGCATGAATAGTCTGCTGTACTGCACACTTGCCAGCCTCTGTGACCAGCAGATCGACCGGTCGCTCATTGGCCAGTGCCATATTCGGTGATGTCAGCCAGCGGAGCGCACCTTCCAGATTGCCGTCATGGAGTTCTAATAGTGCATCCACGGTCTTGACGAGACGGCAAAAGACCTCGCCTGCCTGCGTAGGCATCGTGGCATGTCGTGAGGATGTACCGATCCATTTTGTCACCTGTGAGAGCGGCAACCCAAGCTCCCGCGCCAGGTCGGTAGCCAGTGATACTGGCAGCCCCGTCAGCAAAGCCTGATGCAGCCGATAATGGGCTTTCGGAAGACCCAGCTTACCGTAGAGTTTGTCCATGCTGCCTCCGGGATAGCGACTCTAGCCCGCACCATCAAATACCAAAATCTGCGTGCACAGGCTCAGCTATCGCTCCAGAAATCGCCACGTCGCACCAGGCCGAACTCATCCTCTATGGTACTGGGCTCCTCGTCGAACATGGTGTTGACCATGCGTTCGCGACGTAGAGCGCTCAGCGTGCGGAAAAAGCAAGGCTCGCAAAGATGAACCTCATAACGCTCACCATCATGCTTGGAACCATACCCCCAGTGGGCCTGAAGGGTTCCAAACTGTTGGCCATAGCCCTCCACACGAGTGCTCTGGCAGCAGACATCGCAGGTGATGTCTGCGACCGTTTCAGCAGGCTGAGAAACTACGTGCTTCACGATCAGTACCTCCAGCGGCGGTCGAACAGGGGCACTTGCTCGCCATCCAAAAGCTTCAGAATCGCTTCATTGCTACACATTTCCTTAGCTCGGCCAAGAAAATCTTCGCTTTTGAGAAAACGAGCAATTTTTTCTTCGCTCATGGATCTCTGTACGGCCATCATCGCGCAATAGCGCACACAGCAGAAGAGCGAAATAGGGCAGGCCCAACGCTGCCGATTGCATGTGCATGAAAACTTAATCATTCAAAACAGTCGCGTACAGACCAAATGAATGAATTTCCCCCTTATGTCGGCATACAGCCCCTGGCGCGGCAGCCGGCGTGGCGAGCGAGTGAAATTGCAGACCTGCCACCGCATCGTTGGCAAGCGGTGTAATGGCGCAAGATGGCTCTCGCCACACATCCCCAAATTGCACCGACTGACGGCGACCACTGATTGCACGGCTGCCAATCGCTAAAACTGACATTTGACGAGCGGCTTTGATCGTCCGCGCCAACTCTATCAGCGAGGTACCGGCAGCGGGTTGTCGGTGCTAAGGCTGCCGGCCCAGGCCTGAACTGTTTGGTGATCGATCACGCGGCCGGCGTCCACATCGGCCAGGGCGTTGAGGGTCAGGCGGCTGCGCTCTTCTGCCTGATCAATCCAAGCGGCCAAGGCTTGCTTGACAATCCAGTCCTTGGAGCGACCCACACGTTCGGCCAACTGATCGACTTTCTTAGCCAGCTGCACTGGGACGTGAGCCGTGATGACCCGGGTTTCAATTGGGCAAGTCATGATGGGTTACTCCTAGGCTACGAAGCGCAGCGAAATTTCGTGAGAGATTGTCGTCCATTATGGCCGTTCGCTCGGTTACCGCCGAGCCGATGGTACCTTTGCCGCCGAGCAATGCTTCAAGATTGCGTATTTCGGCCCATCGCACCGCCACCTCGGCCTTGGCTTTGTCCTGGGGCTTACGCGGCCGCGTCGGCGGCATCACCGTGTCGTAATGCCGGGCACACTCCAGCGTGGCCCGGTTCAAACCCGGCTCGTAGCGATCGGGATGGGCGATTAGCACTCGCGGGTTGTCGGGCACCACCATCTGGCTGACGTCGCCAAAGTTGCTGAACGCCTGACCCAGCGCGGTCAGCCAGTCCACCTGGGTTTCGCAGGGCGTGGCGCGGGCATAGGTGTAATTCGAGGCCCCAGCGCCGCGACGAAGATATGCGCCCGTCTGATCTCGCCAGTGGCCGGGTCGATCACCGGTAGCGTCGGGCCGGCGTAGTCGATGAACAGCATCT
>RCUR01000764.1_pt1 | contig 11508 bp, 9 predicted proteins | sample 2166151 | NCBI WGS metagenome assembly RCUR01 (sample SAMN09932785, study PRJNA488358) | compost metagenome | isolation source: compost soil in an enriched community | place: Germany: Experimental Botanical Garden
TGGTCGAGACCAAGTGGGGCCAGAAGGATGCCGCTGGCATCGTCGCCGAGACCTATGTGCCGGAAACCGAGATCACCGGCGAGCAGACCCCGACGCTGTATACCGGGACCGCACAGCTCACCGAGCTGGTCGAATCACTGGTCAAGGACAGCAAGAGCGCCGACATCGCCCTCAACCGCGTCACCGCACTGGACAAGGACAGCGCCTACAGCTGGGTGACCTGGACGGTCGTGCCCAACGAAGGCGAGCCGTTCAAGATGAAGAGCCTGTTCGTCTGGAAGCAGACGCCGCAGGGCTGGCGTGTGGTGGCGGACATGTACGCCTCTGGCGAAATCCCGCAATAACCTCCCACCGCACCACTCATCCAGCACACCCCGCGCGACCGACGTCGGCAGGCCATGGCCTGTCGCGACGGCGGCTGCGCGCGGATCGCCAAACGTTCTCCACCACACACAAGAAAGCCCCGGTCGCAGCCCGACCGGATGGGCACCAAGGAGAAGCCTCCATGAGCAAGCCACGCAAGAAACCTCTGGCGCGGGCCATTCGCGCCGCCACCCTGCTCAGCCTGCTGGCCAGCGCCCCCGCCAGCTGGGCCTACGAACTCTACGCCCAGGGCGACAGCCAGCTCAGTGCCGATCTCGAAGCCGCCTTCGGCGTGTTCCACAGCGCCGAGAGCTATGCGCAATCCGGCACCCTGGGAGAAGGCTCGGCCGCCTGGCAGGAGGCCTATTTCAAGTACGGGGTGAGCGGCAGCCAGGGCCTCTCCGCCGCCGGCGACCAGCTCTACGGCAAGCTCAACTGGGTGAGTTCGGCCACCTTCGGCGACGGCGACGCCGCCGGCTGGAGCAACGGCAGCGAACGCACCACCAAGGTCGAGGACGCCTATCTGGGCTGGCGCTCCGGCCAGCGCTTCGCGGCGCTCGGCGAGAACGGCGTGGACCTGTCCTTCGGCCGGCAGAACATCGTCATCGGCGACGGCTTCCTGGTTTCCGGAGACGCCCTCAACCTTGGCGACGAGATCGCCGACGGCATGCTGGATCGCGGCGGCGCCTACTACCTGACCGCGCGCAAGGCGTTCGACCAGACCGCCGTGCTGCGTCTGGGCGGCGAGCAGGGCCTGCGCGGCGACCTGATGTGGCTGAAGTCCGACAACCGCGCCCAGGGCAAGGCCGAGATGGCGGTCGCCACCCTGGAGCAGGTGACCGACAAGGGCACCGTGGGCCTGACCTACCTCGATGTGCTGGATACCGACGAGGAGTTCGACTTCGTCGGCCGCAAGGGCATCAGTACCTACAGCCTGCGCGGCCAGGGCAATGCCGGCGTCGACAACCTGTTCCTCGCCGGTGAATACGCCCATCAGGACCGCCATGGCGACGACGAGAATGCCTGGTATCTGGAGGCCGGCTGGACCTTCGCCGACCTGCCCTGGTCGCCCAGTGTCAACTACCGCTACAGCCGCTTCTCGGAAACCTACGATCCGCTGTTCTACGGCAACGGCCGCGCGCTGGGGACCTGGTTTCAGGGCGAGGTGGCGTCGAACTATGCCGGGCCGTTCAACAACAACACCCAGATCCACCATGTCGGCCTCAAGGCCTCGCCACTGGAGAACCTCAGCGTCGGTGCGCTGCTCTACGACTTCGACACCCTGGAGACCGACAACCGCCTCAACCTGGACGGCCGGGAGCTGAATCTGTACGCCGAATGGGGCGTCAGCGAGCACCTGTTCGTCATGCCGGTCCTCGGTTTCTACAAGCCGGAAGCGGACGCCAGCAACGGCGGCACCCAGCTTGGCAACGACGACACCAACGTCTATGCCCAACTGATCATGGCCACCATGTTCTGACCATACGCGCCGCCGCACCCCGTTCGGGCGGCGGCGATACTCCAGCAATCCACCCGAGGAGGATTACGACATGGGTATCTTCGACTGGAAGCACTGGCTGGTGATCCTGCTGGTCGTGCTGGTGCTGTTCGGCGGCAAGCGACTCCGGCACATCGGCAGCGATATCGGCGAAGCCATCAAAGGCTTTCGCAAATCGGTGGCGGACGCGGACACACCCGAGCCAGGCGCCCCGGCAGCGCTCGATAGCAATGACAGTAAGCCGTCCCGTCTGGCAAACGCCGTGCGCACCAGCAATCTCGATTGATCCCGGCACCCAGCGCCGCCATGGGAATCCCTGGCGGCGCTGGCATTTCACCCTCTCACTGCCTGCCAGACTCCTTGGCCCCTCCCACGAAGCCCTCTAGCTCGCCGGCCGCCACCTCGAAGCGCTGCGCGGCCGCGTGCGCCAGCGCGCCGGCCTGCACACGTTCCTGCTCGATCATGTAGCGCAGGAAGGCGGCGTCCTCGGCACTCGCCGGCGGCACGACCGCGCGCATCGCGGCCAGGTACTTTTGCGTGCCACCGGCCAGCATGGTGAGAAAACGCCCGGGGAACAGCCTGGCGAAGAGGATCGAGCCCCGCGCCTTTAAGGCGATCCACCAGCCGCCGCCGACCAAGCCATGGCGGGCGGCCACCGGCTGGTAACGCGGCGCGTTGTGCTGTTCGAGGGCCACGTAGGCCGCCCAGAAGCGGCCCTGCGGCGTGCCTTGGTGATGCTCGGCCAACGCGCCGACCACCTGAGTGGCCAGGGCGCGATTGTCCAGCTCCCGGGCCAGGGCGGCGCGGAAGGCGTCGTCGGCCGCCCGGGCGCTCAGGCTGGCCAGGGCCAGGCTCAGGACGGCGATGAAGGTGGGGATCTTGCGCATGTGCACTCCTCTGCCGGCCACGCCAGGGCTGGCGCGCGGACATAAAAAAGCCCGCAACACCGCTGCCGGGGTGTTGCGGGCAACTCTCGCTCAAGTCACGAGAACCTCAAACGACCGACCATCCTTGGCGGTACAACGCCATGTCGACTGCTCGCTGCCAAGCTTGAAACCATGCAGCCGACGTTGCGCCCTGCCTACCACTCCAAGACCTCGCGAAGCCCGGGCTCCGCGTACGACCTCTCATCAATAGGCGATGCACACCGACTTCAGCTCGGTGAACGCCTCCACCGCACCGCGGCCGAACTCGCGGCCGACGCCCGACTGCTTGTGGCCGCCGAACGGCAGGTTGGGGTCCAGCGGCACGTGGGTGTTGACCCACACGGTGCCGGCCTCGATCTGCGGAATCAGGCGCATCGCCTGGCTCAGGTCGTTGGTCCACAGGCTGGCGGCCAGGCCGTACTGGCTGTCGTTGACCAGGGTCAGCGCCTCGTCGACGCTGTCGTAGGCCAGCACCGACAGCACCGGGCCGAAGATCTCCTCGCGCGCCGCGGCCATGCTCTGCTCGACCCCGGCCAGCACCGTCGGCTGCACGAAGAAGCCCGGCAGCTCCGGCGCCGCGCCGCCGGTCACCACCTGGGCGCCCTGGGCGCGGGCCTTGTCCAGATGGCCGAGCACGCTGCTCTGCTGGCGGCGCGACACCAGCGGGTTGATCTGCGCCGTCGGGTCCATGCCGGCACCGATGCTCATGCCCTTCACCGCCGCCGCCAGCGCCTCGACGAAGTCGTTGTAGCGCGAACGCTGCACGTAGATGCGCGAGGCCGCGGCGCACACCTGGCCCTGGTTGAGCAGGCCGCCCATCAGCGCGCCGCCCACCGCCTTGCCCAGGTCGGCATCCGGCAGCACCAGCATCGGGTTCTTGCCGCCCAGTTCGAGGGAGAAGCGCGTCATGTTCTGCAGCGCCGCGGTGCCGATCAGCTTGCCCACCGGGGTGGAGCCGGTGAAGGTCACCTTGGCGACCCGCGGATCGGCGACCAGGGCCGCGCCGGCGCTGGCGCCGCGGCCGACCAGCACGTTGAGCACGCCCGGCGGAATGCCCGCCTCGATGGCCAGTTCGGCCAGGCGCAGGGCGGTCAGCGGCGTCTCGTCGGCCGGCTTGATGACGATGGTGCAGCCGGCGGCGAGCGCCGGGATGATCTTCCAGATGGCGATCATCAGCGGGAAGTTCCACGGCACGATGCCGGCCACCACGCCCACCGGCTCGCGGCGGGTGTAGGCGTTGTAGTGGGTGCCGGGCGGCACCGGGATCGATACGTCAAGGGTCTGCCCCTCGAGCTTGGTCGCCCAGCCGGCCATGTAGCGCATGTACTCGACCGAGGCGCCGACCTCGATGGCGCGGGCGATGTGGATCGACTTGCCCTGGTTGAGGGTTTCCAGCTGGGCCAGTTCCTCGCCGTGGGCCTCCACCACCTCGGCGAAGCGCAGCAGGATGCGCTCGCGGTCGGCCGGGCGCAGGCCGCTCCACACGCCGGCGCGGAACGCGCGCTGGGCCGCGGCCACGGCCTGCTCGACCTGCTCCGCGCCGGCCATCACCAGCTGCGCGAGCGGCGCGCCGCTGGCCGGATTGAATACCTCGGCGACCTCGCCGGCATGCACGTCGATGCTGCGGCCGTCGATGAAGGAGGTGTGCCGGCGGTTGAGGAAGGCCGTCACCTGGGCGAGCGGTTCGAGGGGTGCGGTGGACATGGCAGTAACTCCGGGCTGAACGGGGAATCCGCGGCCTGCTCCGCCCGGGCGCCATGGCGCGCCGGTGTCCTGGCAGGACGCCGCAAGGCGATGGCGACCGGAGCCGCCACGACCACAAAGCATGCATCGATGATAGTCAGCCCACCGCAACCTGCCTTGCCCGTGCCTGCCAACCTGTTGACCGTGCATGCCGACTGCCGCGCAGGGGGCGAAAAACGGCACGCACAGGCAAGCATCCGGCATCCGCGAGCAAGACCCACGACGAGGCTTGCGCCACTAATGGCCGCCCGTCCACCTGCCTGCCCCTTCCGGAGGGATCCATGAAGCGTCTGCCATTGCTGCTGTCGTTAACCCTGACCACCTGTGCCGCCCAGGCCGAGGAGGTGCTGCGCGTCTCCAACTGGCCCGACTACATCGCCCCCGAGGTCCTCGAGGGCTTCCAACGCGAGAGCGGCGTGCGCGTCGACTACCACGTGCATGCCAGCGCCGACGAGCTGGACGCCGCCCTGCGTCGCGGCGAGCGCTACGACGTGATCGTGCCGTCGCACTTCCAGCTTCCCGCGCTGATCCGCGAGCAGCGCCTCAGCAAGCTGGACGCCAGCCGGCTCAGCCAGCTGGACACGGTCGACCCGCAACTGCGGGCCACCCTTGCCGGCCTCGAGTCGGCCAACCGCTACGCGGTGCCCTACATGTGGGGGATGCTCGGCCTGGCGGTGGATCGCAGCAAGGCCGAGGCCGCGCTGGGCGGCCCGCTGAGCGCCAGCTGGAGCCTGCTGTTCGACCCGCAGCAGAGCGCCCGCCTGGCCACCTGCGGCATCGGCCTGCAGGACGCGCCGGAGGAAACCTTCTCCGTGCTGTTCACCTACCAGGGGCGCAGCCTGGCACGCAGCGGCCTGCGCCAGGTGGGCCGTGTCGGCGAGCAGCTGCTGGCGCTCCGCCATCAGACCACGATAGTGGACAACACCCGCCACATCGAGGCGTTGCAGGCCGGCAAGCTGTGCGTGACCAGCGCCTGGGCCGGGCTGGCGCTGGGCGCGGCGGCGCGGAGCACGCAGCGCCTGGAATTCCTGGTGCCGGCCGAAGGCGCGCCGCTGGCCATGGAGGGCCTGGCGATCCCCAGCAACGCCGCGCATCCGGAGCTGGCCTATCGCTTCATCGACTACCTGCTGCGCCCCGACAACGCGGTGCGCAACTCGCAGGCCACCTGGTTCTACAGCAGCCTCAGGCCCGACACCCCGGAGCTGCAGGCACTGGCCAAGCGCCTGCCGCAACTGCTGCCGGATCCGGCGCTGCGCAGCCACCTGTACTTCGCCGAAAGCCCCTCGCCGAAACTCAAGGCCGAACTGGACCGCCGCTGGGAGCTGGTGCGCCAGTACCCGGCCAGCGCCACTCGCTGAGCCGCCGTCCTGCCACTACCAGGGCAAAGTCTCGCCCTGGTAGTCGACGAAGCGGCACTCGCGCGTGCCGGCCGCCGCCTCGACCACCACCACCAGCCCGGCGACGCTCTGCTCCACCGTCAGCGGCGCCTGCGCCCCACCCATGTCGGTCTGCACCCAGCCCGGGTGCAGGGCCAGCAGGCTGAAGTCGCGCGACTCGCCGAGCTGCGCGGCCCAGCTCAGCAGCAGGCTGTTGAGCGCCGCCTTGCTCGCCGCATACAGCGGCATCTGCGCGCCCAGACTGAGCTGCAGGCTGGCCATCACCGAGCTGGTGCAACCGAGCACCGCGCCGGCGTTGAGCTGCGGGCGCAGAGCGCGGGCCAGGCGCAGCGGAGCGATGGCGTTGCTGAGGAACAGGTGGCCGATCTCGGCCTCGCCGGCACTGCTCACGTCCTGCGCCGCCGGGCCGTAGACGCCGGCGTTGAGCAGCACGCGATCCAGGCGCTGCTCGCCCAGCGCGGCGAGAATATCGGCAGCGGCCGCCTGGGCGTTGAGGTCGCAGGCGATGACCTGCAGGCGCGCGCCATGCTCGGCGAGCAGTGCGGCCAGCCCCGCGGAGGCGGCCGGATTGCGCGCCACGGCGAACACCCGTGCGCCGCGTTCGAGCCAGGCGCGCACCAGGCCCAGACCGATGCCCCGCGAGGCGCCGGCGATGAGAACATTGAGCATGTGAATCTCCCTCGATGGAAACGCCAGAGGTTAGCACCGGGCAATCGCGGACAAAAAAAGACCGGTCCGCCCGTTGCCGCGGGCAGGACCGGCCGAAGGTGACATGGATCAGAACAGCACGGATCAGAAGAAGGTGACGAACATCAGCTGGCTGTACATATTGGTGCCGTCGCCGCCGAGCTGCGTACCGCCGGTTTCGGCGCTGCGCTCCGGCTGGTAGAAGCCCAGCACCGGGCTGATCATCAGGTGGTCGTTGACCATCCACTCGGCGTACAGGTCCAGCTCGCGGCCGCTGAGGTTGCCCAGATCGGTATCGAGGGTGTCGAAGTCGAAGTACAGCGCGCCGACGGTCAGATTCTCCAGCGGGCTGGCCTTGAGGCCGACGTGGTGGACCTGGGTGTTGGAGTTGAACGGTCCCGCGTAGTTGGCCGCCACCTCGCCCTGGAACCAGGTGCCGTAGCCGCGGTTGAAGCCGTAGAACAGCGGGTCGAACTCCTCGGAGAAGCGGCTGTAGCGGTAGGTGGCGGTCGGCGCCCACGGCAGGCCGGCGAAGGTCCAGCTGCCTTCCAGGTACCAGGCGTCCTCGCGGTCGCGGTCCTTGTCCTGGGTGGCGTATTCGAAGGCCAGGTTGAGGTTTTCCACGCCCAGACCACCGGCGCCGCGCAGGCTGACGGTATCCAGGTCGTCGCGCTCGGCCTGCAGCGGGGAGGCGTAGCGCTGGTTGACGTCCAGGCCGCGAATCCAGGTCAGACCCAGGGTGCCCGGTTCGGCGATGTGCTCGAGGGTGGCGATGGCCAGCTCGGTCTCGGCCTGGGCACGGTTGTCGGATTTCAGCCACATCAGGTCGCCGCGCCAGCCCTTGTCACCGCCCAGGCGCAGCACGGCGGTCTGGTCGAAGGCCTTGCGCGCGGCGATGTAGTAGCCGCCGCCGCGGTCGAAGTCGTCGCCCAGGTCGACGTCGCCGAAGTTCAGCGAATCGCCGTTGATCAGGAAGCCGTCGCCGACCACCACCTTCTGCCGGCCGCCGGAGATGTCCACGCCGTTCTCGCCGAGCGCCGGGAACAGGTCGCCGGAGCGCCAGCCCAGATAGGCGTCCTCGATGTCGGTCTCGCGCTCGCTGCCCAGGGTGAAGCCGGCGGCGTCGCCGTCGCCCCAGGTGCCGGAGCTGAGCAGGTTGACCGCGCCGTACAGGCTGCCGGCGCCGCCCAGGCCCTGACTGCCGCTCAGGCCGTACTTGATGTAGCCCTCGCGCCAGCTCGAACTGCCCTTGCTGCGGTTGCCGAAGCCCAGTTCGTAGCTTTCCTCGCTGTGCATCAGGCCGAACACCGCCTCGAGGTCGGCGTTGAGGACGCTGTCGCCCTGGTTGTACAGCTCGTAGGCTTGGGCCGGTGCGGCGCTCAGGCCGGCGCCGAGAGCAGTGGCCAACGCCAGCGCGAGGGGCGCGCGGCGCACTCCATGTTTCGTTGCATTCATCAGGGGGCAGACTCCGCTGTTCTTATGGTGGATGCCGGCCAGGCATCGGGTGCGGCCAGCGTCGGCCTTATTAATCCCACGCCCGCCCAGCGGCGGTCTTGTGCCTGACTGCCAAGCGCTTGTCCGTACCTGCCAAGTCGGCGTGCCGGCCCTGGCATGGGCGCCACGGATTGCCGGCAGAAAAAACAAACGCCCCGCAGGCGAACCTGCGGGGCGTTGGTCGTGGCAAGCGCGGAAGGCTCAGGCCACGGCCAGGTAGTGCTTGACGAAGGCCTCGCTGGTGACGTCCCAGAGCACCGGGGTGCCCTTGGCGACGAACCAGCTGTCCCCGGCCTTGTAGGTGGTGGCCTGGCCGGTGGACTCGTCGGTCAGGGTCACTTCGCCGCTGACCACGGTGGCCTGCTCGTTGAACGGGTAGACCATGCGGAACTTGCTGCGGGTCACGCCGAAGTAGGCGGAGCTGACCGGGTCGGTCGGCGCGCCGAAGGTCATCTTGCCGAAGGCCTTGCCCTCGCCCTCGAGAATCTCCGAGCCGAGATCGGCGACGGTGCCCCAGGCGTCCAGTTCGGCGATGGTGGTGCCTTGCTTGATCGGATACATCAGTTGCTCCTCGTGAAAATGCGGGTTTCGAATGATTAGCGGCGGCCGGTCCAGTAGCCGGACGCCTGGTGCCAGCACTTGCCGCCGGTCAGCAGCAGGGCGCGGAACTGGTCCTTGCCGGGGATCGCGGCGCGGCGTACCGAGCTGATCAGGTCGTAGCGCGCCGAGCCTTCGCTCATGCCCTCGGCCAGCACCTTGCAGACGATGTGGCTGGGGGTGACGCCGAAGCCCGAGTAGCCCTGCACGAAGAAGGCGTTGGGCCGCCCCGGCAGGGTGCCGATCTGCGGGAACAGGTTGGCGCTGCAGGCCATCGGCCCGCCCCAGGCCAGGTCGATCTTCACGTCCTTGAGGTAGGGGAAGATCTTCAGCATCAGGTTGCGGTTCCAGGCCTTGAGGTCGCCGGGGATGTGCTCGACCAGCGGCGTGGCGGCGCCGAACAGCAGGCGGTTTTCGTTGGTCACCCGGTAGTAGTCGATCACCGGGCGGATGTCGCTGTAGGCGCCGCGGATCGGGCTGATGCGCTCGATCAGCTCGTCGGACAGCGGCTCGGTCATGATCTGGAAGGCGTAGGTGTTGATGGTGCTCTTGTGCAGCTCGGGCTCCAGCTTGTTGAGGAAGCTGTCGCAGGCCCACAGCAGCTTGCTGGCCTTGACCGTGCCCTTGGCGGTGCGCACGGTCACCCGCTCTCCATAGCTGACCTCGAGCGCGGGGCTGTGTTCGAAGATCTTCACGCCATGGCTGGCCAGCGCCTTGGCCTCGCCGAGCAGCAGGTTCAGCGAGTGCACGTGGCCGCCGCCCATGTGCAGCAGGCCGCAGCTGTAGGCGTCGGAGCCGACGATGCGCTTGACGTCGGAGCCGGTGAGCATCTCGATCTCCTGGTGCGGGGCGAGCTTCTTGAACTCGCTCTCCCAGGCGCGCAGGGTCTTCTCCTGGCGGGCGTTGAAGCCCATGTAGCCGTAGCCGTGGCGGAAGTCGGCGTCGATGGCGTACTTGTCGATACGCGCCTTGATGATCTGCGCGCCCTGGTCGCTGATCTCGAAGATGCGACGCAGACCGTCCTCGCCGACGTCGCTCTTGATCGCCTCGAGGTCGTGGCCGATGCCGGCCATCACCTGGCCGCCGTTGCGTCCGGAGCCGCCGAAGCCGATGTAGCGGCCTTCCAGCACGACGATGTTGGTGATGCCTTTCTCGGCCAGCTCGAGCGCGGTGTTGATGCCGGAGAAGCCGCCGCCGATCACCACGACGTCCGCTTCGAGATCCTCTTCCAGGGACGGAAAGCTCAGCTCGTACTTCTTGGTGGCCGTGTAGTAGGTAGGCGTTTCGATATTGATCATGGCGCAGTCCAGGGGGGACGTTGACGTTACCGGCCTGGCGTACCCGGGACTTCCCCGCACAGCCAGATTACCGCCGCATTTCATGGCCTCAATTAGGCCCCCCGCCCGACACCTCGTCTTGTCCCTGCCTGCCAGATTTCTTGCCCAGCACTGCCAGAGCCCCGCCCCCTCACTCGCTTGGCAACCACGGACAAGTGCCGCGGCACGCAGAGGCAAGACTCGCCTGGCGGCGTTGCTCAATGATCCGGATGACTTCGACCGACCACGCGGACTGCACCCCTGCAGCAACGCGGCCGGCGGGCCTGAGCGGCACCGGTAGTGCCACCCCCTTATCCGCAACGAGATACGCGTATGAACAAGAGCACAACGAGTGCCGTCGCCGACACTCCCCTTCCCGCCTCGGCCAGCAGCACCTGCTCCGTGGGCCGGACCATCGGCTTCGCCACCATGATCGCCATCTGCATCGGCGTGGTGGTGGTGCAGGGCAGCATGGTCAGCGCCCTGCAGGGCATCGGCTTCGGCGGTGCCGGCTTCCTCGCCGCCGCCGCGGTGGCCTTCCTGCTGGCCCAGTGCAACGCGCTGACCTTCGCCGAGCTGTCGCTGATGTTCCCGCGCGCCGGCGGTACCCTCAGCAGCTACACCGAGGCGGCGCTCGGTCCCTTCCCCGCCATCGTTGCGGTCTACGCCGGTTACGTGGTGGTGGCGATGTTCGGCCTGTCGGCCGAGCTGCTGCTGGTCGATGCGGTGATCGGCCAGCTGTTCCCGGGGATGGTCCCCGAGATGGTGGTGCCGCTGGGCATCCTCGGCGTGCTGGCGGTGCTGAACATCCTCGGCACCGACGTGTTCGCCCGCCTGCAGAACCTCTTCACCTTCGCCATGGTCAGCGCCCTGCTGCTGGTCGGCCTCAGCGCGGTCACCGGCAGCGTCAACCCGCCGCCGGCTGAGTTGGCCGGTGCCATCGAATGGAACTGGGACGGCGTGCTCGACGGCAGCTTCCTCGGTCTGGTCGCGCTGGCCATGTGGCTGCTGGTCGGCGTCGAGTTCGTCTGCCCGCTGATCCAGGAGGTGCGCAATCCCGAGCGCAACGTGCCGCGGGCGATGATGCTGTCGCTGTGCCTGATCTTCGCCATCTTCTTCCTGTTCTGCCTGGGCGCCAGCCTCTACCTGCCGCTGGACACCCTGACCACCTCGCCGCTGCCCTACCTCGACTACGTCGAAGCGGTGTTCGGCAAGGCCGGGCTGATCGTCGCCACCGTGATGGCGATCACCGCCACCTGCAGCACCGTCAACACCGTGCTCGCCGCCGTGCCGCGCATGCTCCACGGCATGGCGGTCAACGGCCAGTCGTTCCCCCAGCTCAAGCGCCTGCACCCGCGCTACAACACGCCGTGGGTGGCGATCCTGTTCATGGCCGGCATCATCGCCCTGCCGTTCCTGCTGCTGGGCATCGACTCGATCATCACCCTGCTGATCGCCGCCTCGACCAGCTGGCTGCTGGCCTACAT
>RCUR01000765.1_pt1 | contig 11504 bp, 9 predicted proteins | sample 2166151 | NCBI WGS metagenome assembly RCUR01 (sample SAMN09932785, study PRJNA488358) | compost metagenome | isolation source: compost soil in an enriched community | place: Germany: Experimental Botanical Garden
TCTCGTCGTTCGTGCACCTCAACAGCCTGCCGATCACCTTGCTGAAGATCGACAAGAGCTTTGTCGGCGGCATGGAGCAGCGTGAGGAAAACCGCAAACTGGTCCACGCGATGATCAACCTGGCGCACAACCTCAACCTTGAGGTGGTCGCAGAAGGCGTGGAAACGCCGGAGCAACTGGATCTGCTGCGTGGGTTTGAATGCGATCAGGTGCAGGGGTATTTGATCAGCAGGCCTTTGCCGCTGGCCGAACTGGTGGAGTATCTGACGTTTGGCAGCAATCAGCAGCCGATGCTGGAAATCGTGGGCTGAGGTTGCCACAGAACCCTGTAGGAGCGAGCTTGCTCGCGATAAACCTGAGAACGCCGCGGGGCACCTGCCAACCAGCGTTATCGTTGACGACCATCGCGAGCGAGCTCGCTCCTACAGGGGGCTCAGTCAGGCTGAGCAATCTCGAAACGCTGCACTGACGTCGTGTCGCGCTTGATCATCCGCTTCATCTTCCACTCAAATCCCAGCGTCAGGCTCACCGCCGCACACGCCAGCCCCAGCGCCAGGCCCCACCAGACACCCGTTGGCCCCCAGTCCAGGTGGAACGCCATCCACCACGCCGCCGGTGCGCCAATCAGCCAATAGCAACCCAGGCCGACCAGGAAAGTGGTCTTGGCATCCTTGAGTCCGCGGATGCAGCCCATGGCAATGGTTTGCGTGCCGTCGAACAGCTCGAACCATGCCGCCACCGCCAACAGGCTCACGGCAAGGTTGATGACATCGCGAAACGCCGGGTCGTTGTGGTCGAGAAACAAACCGACCAACTGGTTTGGCAATAGCCAGAAGACCATGGCGAAACACAGCATCGCCACCGCCCCGAAGGCAATGCCGACCCGCCCGGCCAGCCGCGCATCCAGCAATTGCCCGGCGCCGTAGTGCTGGCCGATGCGCATGGTGATTGCATAAGAAATCCCTGCCGGGACCATGAACGCCACCGAAACGATTTGCAGGGCAATCTGATGAGCCCCCAGCTGCGTGCTGCCCATGGTGCCCATGCACAGCGCGGCGAAGGCAAACAGCCCGACTTCCACCGCGTAGGTGCCGCCAATCGGCAGGCCCAGGCGCCACAGCTCCTTCAGGTACTGGCGGTTCAGCCGCGACAGGCCCTGGCGCAGCGGATAGGCCTCATAAGCCGGATGCCGACGAATGTGCCACGCCAGCGCAAGTGCCATCAGGTTGGCGACAATCGCCGTGACCAGCCCGATGCCCGTCAGCCCCAGTTTCGGCAGGCCGAACATGCCGGTAATCAGCGCATAGTTGAGCAGGAAGTTGGCCACGGTCCCGCCCAGGCTGATGACCATCACCGGTGTCGCACGGCCAATGGCGCTGGTGAACCCGCGCAGGGCCATGAAGCTCAGGTAGCCGGGCAGGGCGAACGGCAGGAAGATCAAAAACTGCCCGGCCATCTGGACGTTGCTTTCGGTCTGGCCGAACAGCAGCAGCACCGGTTTGAGGTTCCACAGCAGCAAACCGGCGACCAGCGCCATCAGCCACGCCAGCCACAACCCGGCCTGGGTCAGTCGAGTGGCCCCGACAATATCGCCGGCACCCTGACGGATCGCCACCAGGGTGCCGACCGCCGCAATCACGCCGATGCAGAAAATCGACACGAACGAATAGGTCGCCGCGCCGAGCCCGCCACCGGCCAGTGCCTCGGGACTCAGGCGCGCCATCATCAGGGTGTCGGTGAGGACCATCAGCATGTGCGCCAACTGCGAGGCAATCAACGGCCCCGCCAGCCGCAGGATGGCCCAGAGTTCAGTACGTGCTGGATGCTGCATGGTCATCACGCTCGATTATCAAAGGGAACAGGAAAGCACCGATTCTCGGCGCTCTGCACGGTTTTCACAAAGGGATAAAAAGGATGGATGGCATGATTCAAACTCATGCTGGAGAGTTTCTGCTAGGGTAGGCGAACCCCGCAGTAGGAGCTTTCCCAATGTCTCGTCGTCTTCCTCCCTTGTATGCCCTGCGCGCATTCGAAGCGGCGGCGCGGCACAGTTCGTTTACCCGCGCGGCCGAAGAGCTGTCGATTACCCAAAGTGCGGTCAGCCGGCATATTCGTACGCTCGAAGAGCATTTTGCCTGCCGCTTGTTTCATCGCAGTGGCCGCAACCTGCAACTGACCGAGTCGGCCCGTTTGCTGTTGCCGGGCATTCGCGAAGGCTTCACCGCCCTGGAGCGCGCCTGCAATACCTTGCGCGCCGAAGACGACATCCTGCGCATGAAAGCCCCGTCGACCCTGACCATGCGTTGGTTGCTGGCGCGCCTCAGTCGCTTCCGTCATCTGCAGCCAGGCAACGAAGTGCAATTGACCAGTGCGTGGATGGACGTCGATTCAGTGGACTTCAACCACGAACCCTTCGACTGCGCCGTCATCCTCAGCAATGGGCATTTTCCACCGGACTGGGAGGCGACTTTCCTGTTCCCCGAAGAGCTGATTCCGGTGGGCGCGCCGAATCTTCTGAAGGATCAACCATGGGACGTCGCGCGCCTGGCCAGTACCGAGCTGCTGCACCCGACACCGGACCGCCGTGACTGGCGCAACTGGCTGGAGCGCATGGGCCTGACCGATCAGGTCTCGCTCAAGGGAGGTCAGGTGTTCGACACGCTGGAACTGGGCATGATTGCAGCCGCCCGTGGCTACGGCGTGTCCATGGGCGATTTGCTGATGGTCGCGGAGGATGTCGCGCAGGGACGTCTGAGTTTGCCGTGGCCGACAGCCGTCGCCAGCGGTGAGAATTATTTCCTGGTCTGGCCGAAAACCCGCCCCGGAGGCGAGCGTTTGCGCCGCCTCAGCGATTTTCTTTTGGGTGAGGTTCGGGCCATGGAGTTACCGGCGGTCGAGCACTTGAGATGAATCATCGCGGGCAAGTCGGAACAGTCCCCAAGCTAATCGCACTTGGCATTGCTGGATACTTCCTTGCTCGCCTGTTTCAACAGGTTACTCAACTCAGCCGCATTGGTGCTGTTGTAAACCCGACCTCCGGTGTTTTCAGCGATACAGCGTGACGGGCCGCCAGCACCGATTTTCACCACGTTGACCCGCAGGCGCGGTTGTTCCCTGGCGATTCGACGGGATACCGCGCAAACGTCCTGCCCGCAACCGTCTTCACCGTCGACGAACATCACGATCACCGCATCGTTATTGCGCCCGTCGACCGTACTCGCCGCGTGGGCCAGGCTGTCGGCCAGCGGTGTGCCGTCGTCGGGAACCAGGCCTCGAATCCCGTTGATCAGCCGCGGGCGGTCGCCGAACTTGAACAAACCCTGGTCCGGTGTTCTTTCGCAGCCGGCGAAGGTGATCAGGCGTGTGTCGATCTTCGGGTCCAGCCCGTTGATCATGCCGGCCAGCGAGTCCTTGGCGACGTCCATGCGGCTGGGTTTGGCGGTAAGCCGCATGGTGCGGTTCGGGTCCAGGAGCTTGTTGATGTCAGGACCGAAGAACCAGTCCTCGTCGGATTTCACTGACTTGATGTTCAAATCCATCGAACCCGAGGTGTCGAGCACCACCACGAACTGCGGGACCTCTGACTTCGGCGCTGTTTTGCGGCATGCGAAGTTGTCCAGCGTCGGGGCGGGTGGCGGGGCAGCCACTACCGGTTTTGGTGGTGGAACCGGTTTGGGTGGCGGGGTCGGCTTGGGTTCCGGTGCCGGTGCCGGCTTTGGTGGCGGGACCGGCTTGGGTTCCGCTACCGGCTCTGGCGTGGGTTCTGGTGCCGGAACAGGTTTCGGTTCCGGTTCCACGACAGGCTCGGGGACAGGTTCAACCGGTTTCTCAACAGGCGTCACTACCGGTGCCACAGGCGCTACAGGCGGAACCACGACAACCGGCTCACGGTGCAGGAACCACCAGAGCCAGAGCGCCAGAAGCAGCAACAGCAGCGCGAGCAAGGCTGCCGCGATCCACCAGCCACGACGCGACGGCGGTAGGACGGGCACCACTGGCGGCACGATCGGTTTGGGCGGACGCTGGTTCCACCGCACCACCAAAGGCTCACCGTTGAGGCTGTAGAGTTTGTCCAGCTCAGGCGTACCGAGCAGGCTGCGCAGGTCATCCGCTTCCGTCGTTTGACCGCGTTTTTGCAGTTCATCCGCCAGCTGTCCGAGGGACGTCTGACGCACTTCATAGGTTTCCAGCAAACGTCGTTGCGCGTCCTCGTTGAGATCGGCATAAGGCGTGGGTTGGCCACCCAGTTCGGTCCACCATTCCAGCACGTCGCCGCTGCCCATCCGCGGGATAGCAAACAGACTGGCGACGGTCGGCGGAAAGTGTTTCTGGATGAGGGCGACTTTGGCTTGCAGCGCACTCATCCCCTCCGATGTGGCTTGCGCATCCCTGATGACCCGCTGCATGACGACGATTCCTGAAAAAGTGCAGGCATCCATCGGGACGCTTGCGGGGTGAAAAGTTACTCTTCGTAGCCGAGGCTGAATTGCAGCTGATTGACCTTCTTCTGCAACGTTTTCAGCTCTTGCTGCTTGGCCGCCAGTGTCGCGGGTGTTGATTTGGCCGTTGGCACCGCTTGCGAAGCCTTGAGCTGCTTCTCGAGGTCGGCAATCTGCTTCTGCACCTGGGCCTCATTGCCACGCCGAGCCTTGAGCGAGGTCAGCAGTTGCGCCAGCGACTGATTCAGCGCCGCCTGGGATTTCTGCTGGCTGGCCAGATCGGTCTTGGTGCTGAGCTGCTGGGCCTGAATGTTCTCGTACACCTGACGGAACATTGCGTTTTGCTGTCGGGACTCGCTCAGGGCCAGTTCCTTCTGCTTGACCTGATCGCTGTAACCACCGGAGTAGTCGCAGTTCATCTTGGTCAGCATGCTGCTGTCGCGATTGGTTGCATCGCATTCGCCGGGCTGGGTCGCGCAACCGCTCAGGGCCAGGACGGCAGTGATGACCATTAGTTGTCGTAGCGTCATGTGCTTAACCCAGGGTGATTGCGGAGCGTTGGCTGTACAGAGCGTCGACTTCCTTCTGCAGGCTGACGACTTTCTGGTTCATTCTCTGAATGTTCATGTCCACCTGCCTGATCTCGGCGCTGCTACCTTGTGAGCGCTCGGCGTCTGCCACTTTGCGGTACTCGGTGACTTTGGTACGCATGTTGGCCAGGTCTTTACGCAGGCGCGCGATGTCCGAATCGATCCCGGCGATTTGCGCCTGAGCCCTGCTCTTGTCGACTTTCTTGTTGGCGATGTCCTTTTTGATCTGGGCAATTTGCGCATTGTCATCATTGATCACTTGCTGAGCGGTCGCAGTCCGGGCGATCACGTTCTGCGTGTCTTGTTCGACGTCGCTGTTCATCTTCGCCAAGCGGGTGGTGGTGTCGGCGTATTGGGCGCGACGTTGATCCAGGTAATAGTTCGCGCCCATGGCCACGCCACACGCGGTAATACCGGCGGCGATGACGCACACGGTTTTGTTGCTGCTGTTGGACAGCGCGCAAGCGAGGATGCCGACACCGGCGCCGACGGCGCAGGCCTGGTAACCGGACTTGCTGAAGAACTCTGCGTCATTGCCCTGGGTCAGGCGCGGGTCGGCACCGTCGCCTTCGCCTTCGCCCAACATGGAGCTGCCGGTGTTGGCGCAACCGCTCATTAGCAGGCTGCCGGCGACTACGAAAGCGATCTGTAGCTTGAAGCGAGTCCAAAGGCTGCGCGACATGGTGAAACTCCTACGTAACGGTGTTGACGCGTTGTTATTGAGTGACGGTTTTGCAGCTGGTCAGCCAGGCTTCAGTGTCGATTTTCTGCTTTTGCAGGAACGCCTTCTGATTGGCCCAGTGGGTGCGCAAGTAAGGTTTGAGGTCTTGCAGCTGTTTGTTGCGGGTGATGATTTCTTCCATCACCGGGACTTGCGATTCAAGCAGTGGCTGGCCGTACAAGGTAGCCGATTCCACCAGGCTGCTGGCGTAGTAGCGGCTGAGTTTGTGCAGGCGATCCTTTTGCTCGTTGAGCTTGCCTTTACGCATGTCGCAACTGGCATCTTTGTCTGCGCTTTCGCAGTTGAGCTTGTAGTTCTTTTGCAGGAAGTCGACGTACTGGCCGTCGTCGAGCATCTTGGTGCACAGGAACGCACCCAGGTTGAGGCTGGCGCGGATCGCCTGGTCGCGGGTTTCTTCCTGCTGCTGGTTGCTGGCGCGCAGCTGGTTCTCCAGGGCCTGGAGCTTTTCCTTGAGCGCTTTGTCTTCGACGCCCGAGGCGAGGCTGTTCAGGGATTGTACGGTGCCTTTGTCGGCGGATTCGGTTTCCTTGCTGCCGGTGCCGAGTTTCTTCCAGCTGCTTTCGATGCTGGCGACCCGTTCGCGAGAGGTTAGGGTCGGGGAGACCAGCACCAGTCGCAGGCCGGTGGTCTTGTTTTTCACCTGGCCTTCGGCGTTGTAATACGGCTCTTCCTTACGCAATGCCGTACGCAGGTCGGCCTGGGCGGTCAGGTAGTTGCCGCCACGGACGACATAGCCGCCGGCCTGACCGTGCTGGCGGTCGAGTTTGTTCAGGCGAAACGGCTCGAACATCATTTCGTCGACGTTACCGAGCATGTCATGCAGGCCCAGCGGGTTGGGCTTTTGCAGGCCGGTCAATTGCACTTTGCCGTTGGACGATTGCGCCCCGGCGAACCACTCGTAGGCGTTGATGCCTTCTGGCATCGGGTAGTGCGTGTCGCGGAATTCAGCAGCACCGACTTCCAGCCCGCCGCGCGCGGCGAACTCCCACTCGACCTCGGTCGGCAGGCGCAGGAATCCCAGGGCGCCGTCTTCCTTTGGCAGCTTGCCGGCGGCGTTTTTGCGCAGCCACAGGTTGTACTTGTCGGCGGCGTCGATGGCTTGCACCCAGCTCACCGCCGTTTGCGGCAAGCGCATTTTGGTGGCAGCGGTGGGGCAGGTCGCTTCGGTCAGCGCGGCGTATTGCAACTGACTCATCTCGTACTTGGCCATCAGGTAGTAGCGGGATTTGTCGTTCTTGGCCCCGGTAAAACTGCCGGCGATAAAGGTCGGACGGGTCTGTTCGACATAGCCGTATTCCGCGCCGTCCTGACCGATGTTGATCGGGTAGTCATCCAAGGGACCTGCGACCGGAATGAACACTTTGCGAAACACCATCGAACCTTCGCAGGGCATCGGCAGCACGACGTCGCCAGCCTCGGGCATCGGGTTGTAATACTTCTCTTCCCAGCCCGCCGCCGAGGCGTCGAGCAAGTAGCCGAGGCTCAGGGGTAACAGCAAGCCAAAACGTTTATAGCTCACGCAGACTCTCCGCAGGTTGGATGTTGATGGCTCTCAGCGCGCCGATCATGGCCACCAGGGCAGCGACCAGAAAGGTCAGGAGCAGGGCGGCAACGCCGTGCCAGACCGTGATGTGGCAAACGAAGGTACCGGTGGCCTGGCTGCTGCCGAGCAGGGAGTCGAACAAATGACTGCCCACGGTATAAAACCCCAGCCCGCCCACGTAGCCGGCCAAACTCAGCACCAGCGCTTGCAGGACCACGAAACCGCCGACGGACCTGCGCTTGAAGCCCAGCAGACGCAGGACCGCCAGGCTTTTGCGTTTACGATCGATGTTGGCCAGGAACGCGCCAACCATGGACGCCACGCAGCCGATCAGTGCCGCCATGGCGATCACACCGAAGATCAACCCCAGCACATGGTTGATGGCTTTGACGTTGTCGATGTCGGCCAGTCGGCTCGACGTTTCGATGTGTTGTTCGTTGAGCCAGTGTTCCAGCGGCGCGACCTGGTCGATGTCGCGCGCATACACGCGGGCGCGGGCATACAGCGGTTGTAGATTCCCCTGAGGCTTGCCGGTGGTAACGCCGAACTCACTGACCTGATAACCGTCGCGAAAGCGCTCCAGATCCAGTAACAGCGGCGGGGCGACGAACCCGGCCGCGCGACCGAAGCGGGCACCGTCGAGCACGGCCAGTACCGTCAGCGTCATCTCGCCGCGTTCATTGACACCTTCCAGGCGGCGCAAGGCCCGTAGCTGCACGCTGTCGCCGGCCTTGGCCTGCAAGCGTTGCGCTGCGCTGGCGCTGAGGATCACCTGATTGCCGACGGGGTTGAGGGACGCCAGATTCAGCTGTGGGTCGCCGGGCTCGGTGGCGATGATTTCCGCGCCTTCGACAAAGCGTTGCATGCCGATCAGCAGGTCCGCCTGGGTATTGAGCGAGCGGGTCTGGCCGAGGGCAAAGCCGGTCTCGGGGCGCAGGCGCAAACGCTCGATCCAGGCTGCGTCGTAGTTACCGTTGCTGAGCATCTTCACTTCAAGGTTGCGCGGGTCGCGCAGCAGTTCGTCCTGCAGCTGGCTGACCACCCCGTGTTTGAGCCCGAACAGCAACAACAACGGCGCGATCACCGCCACCAGGGAAGCGGCGATACACAGCGAGACCTTGCGGTCGTGCCACAGGTCTTGCAGTGCCAGTGAGCCCAGCAGGCGCAAGCGATCAGTCCATCGGTTCAAACAGAGTCTCTCCCAGATGGTTGATAGCACCGAGTCGCGGCAACCCGAAATCCTTCAGCAGGGCCCAGTCATGGGATACAACGAGCGCACTCAGACCCATGCTCGACACCAGGCTCAGGAGCAACTCGAACAAACGCCGGGCACTGTGAGGGTCGAGCGCGGCGGTCGGCTCGTCGGCCAACAGCAGCAGCGGTTCATGGGCAATTGCCCGAACGCAGGCGACGCGCTGGCGCTCGCCAATCGACAAGGCCTGGGGTTGTTTGTCCAACAAGCCTTGCAGGCGCAATACGTCAACGGCGTGGTCGATGTGATCGCTCTTCGCCTGCATCCCGAGCAAACGGCGCGGCAGGCTGATGTTGTCTCTCACGCTCAGGAACGGCAGCAAGCCGCCGCTCTGCAAAATGAATCCCAAGTGCCGTGAACGCACCGCTGCAAGCGCAGGCTGATCGTCAGTGGCCAGCAGTTGGGCGATATCCTGGGCGTGCGTCGGACCCAGCCGAAAGCGTTCGAGCTCCACCGGCGCGAGCAACAGGCCGATGGCTTCGAGCAACGTGCTTTTGCCGCTGCCGCTCTCACCGGTGATGGCGAGGATTTCCCCGGCGCGGACCTGCAAGTGCGGCAGTCGCACATGATGAGCCTGTGCGCCTTCACCACGGCGCACCAGCAGGTTCTTGATATCGAGCATCGGCGTCTCGTCAGGGCATCATTTCCAGCGGGACGGGGTAGACGTTGTCCCGCGCATCGCTGTCTTTGGCTAAGGCTACCCAACGGTCGACATCGGCGTTGTAACGCTGGTAATGCCGCAGTTTGGTGTTCAGCGTGCGGATGAATTTCTCTTGCGCCAGACCGTCCCAGCTCTTCCAGGTCTCTTCATCCAGGTTCAGCACTTCACTCTGATAAGGCAGGTCTTCAAGGTATTCACCGAGCACGCCCATGTCCGCCAGTTTGGCATTGCTGTTCTGTTTGAGCTGATTGGGATCGGCGCCCATGGTCGCCGCCACCGAGCGCAGGCGATTGAACATGTCCGTTGGCGAAATCAGGCCCTCGTTGGCGGCATCGAGAATCTGCTTCATCACGTCGCTCAAGTCGCTGAGCTGTGACTTGGTCAGCAGCACCCGCACGTCGGTGGTCGGAATGTTCTGCTTGATCAGGTCGCGGTCGGTGATCCATGCCTTGAACACTGGCGGGGCCTTGCTGTTGGTCCTCTCGCCGAGATAGGCGAGTTGCATGGCGTGGCCGATCAGCGCCGCGTCTTCGAGCATTTTCTTCTCGGCCGGGTCCTGCTTGGCGTTCGCCGCGCTGCCGATGGCGTCTTCGCCCATGTAGGCGGCTTTGACTTGTGTAGTGATCGCTGCGGCCAGTGTGTCGACCTTGCGCCCGAATTCTTGCACATCGCCTGCGTTTACCGGGTAGTACAGCGAAGTGTTGGTACCCGGGTAGGTCGACAGATTCCGGTATTGCGCCTCGGCCTTGGCATGGTCCTTGGCACCGGCCGGGGTTTTCAGGTGCAGCGTGTAAATCGCCACACCCGGGTTGGCGGCTTCGATACGTACCTGTGCAGCGCTCAAGCCGGTCTTCGACAGCTTGTCGTCGCCTTCGATGGCGCCCGCATCGGTGATCAGCACCACGTAGCGCGCGCCGAACTGGCTCCAGTCGACCTTGTCGATGCTCTCCATGACGCCGGCAAACGAGTCTTCATCGAAGCTGCTGCTCGACACGGTGGCCTGTTTGAGGTCGGCGATCTTGGCGAAAAAGTCGGCGCTGTCTTTCACCTTGGTAGGGTCGGCGTACATCTTGGTGGTGTATTCCAGCCCCGGTACTGCCTGGGTGTTGGAGCGGAAAGCCACCAGGCCGAACTTGACCTGCTTGCCGAGGTTCTGCGCTTCGATCTTCTGGTAAACCTTGCGGATCGCCTCGCGGGTGCGGTCGATATAGGGGTCCATCGAGATCGTCGAGTCGATGACAAATACCACGGCCGCGCTGAATTCCTTCAGCTGGTTGGCCTTTTTCTCTTCGGCTTCCTTGCTGCCGGCAGGGCTGTTTGCAGCCCCGCCCTTGGCGTTCTTGTCATCCGGCTTGCTGACGGAGGCCACATTGAGCAGGCGCGTGCGGAAACCGCTTTCGGTCATGACTTCTTCGCCACTGAGCACCGGCAGCAGGTAGAACTGCTTTTGCAGGTCGACGAAGTATTCAGGTTCTTCAGCCAGTACGCCCGGTGCTTGCAGGCCCTTTTTCAGCGTGGCCCGCAGCGGCGCGACTTTGCTGACCGGGTCCGGTGCATCGAGGATGCCTTCGACGGTGGCGCGGTCCTTGAAGAACAGCAGCCGGTCGCGGTTGGCCGGGTTAGTGAAGGCCAGCGTCAGCTGCATCTTCCAGTCGGTGGTGCAGCTGGCAGGCAGCCAGCCAATGGTTTTGCCATAACTGTCGGGACCGACTTTCAGCCATTCGGCATTGTTCGCTTGCGCACGTTCGTACACATAGAAGCGGCTGAAGACCGGTTGTGCTTCACCTTCGGCACCGCCCGCCGTCGAGCTGATTTTGCAGCCCGGTGTGGTCAGCACGCGTTGGAACAGGGTCTTTTTACCGGCCTGGATCAGCGGTTTGTCATCGGCCTGGGACAGCGGGCTGATGCACAGCGCGAGCAAGGCGGCACCGCTCAGCAGGAATCGACTCATGGGCGAACGGATCACTTCTGCAACTCCTCGAAGCGCTGCTTGGCTTCGGCGTTGTTCGGGTCCTGGGTGAGGATGGTTTCATACCAGTAGGCGGCGGTGGCGTTGTCCGCAGCCGGGAAGCACTCGCTGGCCTTCAGGTATTTAGGGTCGTATTCACGGGCATAGGCGTTGGCGATCAGCACGTCACCAGCCTGGGCACGGTTGGCGTACAGGCGCTGGGCGACGCCGCAGTGTTTACTGGCCTTGGCCTGGTCGATGATCTCCAACAACCTGGCACTGTCGGGTGCCGCCTTGATGCAGGTCTGGACGAAGGTCAACTCGGGCAG
>RCUR01000769.1_pt1 | contig 11467 bp, 6 predicted proteins | sample 2166151 | NCBI WGS metagenome assembly RCUR01 (sample SAMN09932785, study PRJNA488358) | compost metagenome | isolation source: compost soil in an enriched community | place: Germany: Experimental Botanical Garden
CTGTCGAGGTCGCCGATCTTCAGCTGCAGGCTGACCACGAAGCCGCCGATGCCCATCAGCAGCGCCACCAGCACGGCGCCGGTCGCCCACTTGCGGGTGGTGAACAGGTCGAGCAGGTCCCACAGCTTGCCGAAGCCGCGATGCTCGGCGGCCCGCGAGTCGATGCGCAGCGCCCGCTCGGCGGCCTTGCGGCCGACGCCGATGTAGGACAGCGCCACCGGCATCAGCAGCAGGGAGGTGAAGATCAGCACGGCCACGCCGATGCTGGCGGTGATCGCCAGGTCCTGGATCACCGGGATGTCGATCACCATCAACACGGCGAATCCGACGGCATCGGCCAGCAGCGCGGTGAGCCCGGCGAGGAACAGGCGGCGGAAGGTGTAGCGCGCGGCGACCAGTTGGTGGGTGCCGCGCCCGACATCCTGCATGATGCCGTTCATCTTCTGCGCGCCATGGGACACGCCGATGGCGAACACCAGGAACGGCACGAGGACCGAATAGGGGTCGAGCTCGTAGCCGAGCCGGGCGATCAGGCCGAGCTGCCAGAGCACGGCGATGCAGGAGCAGAAGAGCACCAGCAGGGTGCTGCGCACGCAACGGGTCCAGGCGTAGATGATCAGCGCCGCGATCACGGCGGCCGCGGCGAAGAAGAGGATCATCAGTTGCAGGCCGTCGAGCAGGTCGCCGACCACCTTGGAGAAGCCGACGATGCGGATATCCAGGTCGGCGCTGCCTTGTGGGCCGGAGAACTGGGCGCGGATGCTCTCCAGGCGCTTGGACAGTTCCCAGTAGTCCAGCGGCTTGCCGGTGGTGCTGTCCTTGTCCAGCAGGGGCACGAAGATCATGCTCGAGCGGAAGTCGCTACCCACCAGGTTGCCCAGCAACTGGGCGCGGTCGATATTCTGGCGCAGCTCACCGATGCTCTTTTCCGAGCCGGTGTAGTTGTCGGGCATCACCGGTCCCCCGGCGAAGCCTTCCTCGGTCACCTCGTTCCAGCGCACCACCGGCATCCACAGCGACTTGACGTTGGCCCGGTCCACCCCGGGGGTGAGGAACAGCTCGTCGTTGATCTGCTTGAGCGCCTGCAGGTAGGCGGGATCGAAGATGTCGCCGGTGCGGTTTTCCACCACCACGCGCACCGCATTGCCCAGGCCCTTGAGTTCGTCCCGATGGTCCAGGAAGTTGCGGATGTACGGCTGGTTCTGCGGAATGGTCTTCTCGAAGGCGGCATTGAGCGTCAGCTTGCTGCTGTCCCAGCCGAGCAACAGGGTCACCACGGCGCAGAGCAGGATGACGAGCAGGCGGTTGTTGAAGATCAACCGCTCGAGGCGGCTGCCCGATCCGGGATCGAATTCTTTCAGGTCACTGATGGTCAGCAGGTTGTCGCTGAGGTTGGGGGTACCCATCACGGCTCTCCGACTTTCTTGTACTTACTTGAGGCTCTGGATGCGCACGCCGCCGAGTCCGGCCAGGGCGACCGCCCCTCCGGTGGCAGGTGCCAGCGCAAAGTTGGGTGCCACCTGGTCGACCTTGACGTAGCTGAAGCTCGCGCCCCGATCGGTGGAGCGCAGCAACTGTCCGGTCTGGCTGGCCAGCACGATGGAACCGTCGTCGGCGATGGCACCGCCGGTGATTCCGGCCTCGATCCCGGTGTCGGCCCTGCTCCAGCTGGCGCCGCCGTCGAGGCTGCGATAGGCGTTGCCGCGCAGGCCGTAGACCAGCACCAGGCCGCCATCGCCCAGGACGCCGAACAGGGTGCCCTGGTAAGGCAGCTCCAGGCTCGCGAAGCGCTGCCGGGCGCCATCCAGCTTCAGCACCAGGCCCTGTTCGCCGACCAGGAACAGGCTGCCGGCGGCGGGACGCAGGCCATACAGGTGCATGGCCCGGGGGTTGTCGATGCGGTCCAGCCAGGGCGTCCAGCTCTTGCCGCCGTCCCCGGTGCGCAGGATCAGGTTGAAGGCACCTACCACGAAGCCGTTGCGCTCATCCTCGAACCACAGGTCCAGCAGCGGCTTGTCGGCGCCCTGGGCGGCGAACAGCTCGGCGTCCTGCTTGAGGCGTTGGGCCTGCGGGTCATCCGGGTCGGCCGGGTTGCCGTAATGCTTCACCAGCAGTTCGGCGATCTGCCGGCCATCGAGCTGCTTGTTCCAGGTCTTGCCGCCATCGCTGCTGTGCAGGACCACGCCTTCATGGCCCACGGCCCAGCCCTGGCTGGCGCTGGGGAAGGCCAGCGCGGTCAGGTCCGAGCTGACCGGCACCTGGGCCTGGAGCCAGCTGTTGCCATCGCCCGAGAAGAGGATATGACCGCGCTGCCCGGCCGCGACCAGGCGATCACCGGCCCGAGCCAGCGCATTGAGCGGCGCGCGGAGCGCCTGCGCGCTCTGCTGCGCCGGCGTTTCCATGGGGGAGACGAACGCCTGCTGCGCGAATGCCTGCCCCGCCGCGAGGGCGAGCAGGAGCGCGAGCGGCGGCCGAATGAACTGTCTGATCACCTGGGTTACCTCACATCGGTCGCGCCGGGGCGCGAATTGCGGAACGGCGCCCCGGGGGAACCGGGGCCGCCGTCCGTGGACTTGCAGTAACGGCGGGTGCCGCTCAGAGGGTGGTCTTGAAGGTGAAGAACACGGCGCCGCGGTCTTCCAGCAGCGCCTGGCTGCCGCTGGGCGTCAGGGCCGCGCCGGTGACCGGGTTGGTCGAGTAGTCGCCGAAGTAGTCGACATACTTCAGGTCGAAGCGGTAGCGGCTGTAGAGATCGAGGCCGAGGCCGACCGCATAGCTGCCGGCATCCTCGTTACCGCCGGAAGCCACCGCCGAGTTGCCCGAGATGCCCTGCGAATAGCTGAGCGGCATGGACAGGTCGCCACCGGGGAACACCTGGAACCAGGTCGGGGTGAAGTTGACGGCCAGGCCGTAGGCGTCGCGGGAAACTTCGTCGATGTTGCTCGGCACCGCCTTGTAGGCGGAGGAACCCTTGAACAGGTTGAGCGGGTCGGAGTTGACTGAAACCCAGCGGCTCCAGGTCAGCTCGGTGGACCAGCTGGCGCTGTCGAACAGCGGCGTCGGGCTGACCGTGCCGATGGCGTTGAGCACGCCATGCAGGGTGTCGCCACGGGCGCCGAGGATGTCGCCGTCATCCGGCAGCCTCGCCGCCGAAGTCACCCGCGCCGCGGAGCTGACCAGCGGCATGTTGTGGCGGTAGTTCAGGTCCAGGCCGACGCTGACCCCGGCGATTTCCTTCGACAGGCTGATGCCGTAGATGTCGATGTCGTCGGCATAGTTGAAGAAGTACTGCGGACGGGCCTGTGCCAGCAGGATGGTCTGCGGCAGGGTGTCGGAGAAGTTGCGGACGTAGAAGCCCAGGGTGCCGTCGAGCCATTCGGGGCTCCAGCGCGCCATCACACCCCAGTCGCCGGCCTCTTCCGGTTCGATGTCATCGCCATGGGTGGCGCGCAGCGTGGGGCCGAGGATGAAGGACTCGCCGCCCTGCTGATAGATGTCGGCGAAACCCAGGTAGGTGCCTGCCTCGGGCACGCGGGACGGACGCCATTCGAAGAAGTACTGCGCAGCGAAGGACAGCTCGGGGGTTACCTGCAACTGGGTGGAGAACTGGTTGCGCGGCAGGTACAGCTCCTTGGCCTCGATACCCGGCAGCGCCAGGGCCTTGCCCTGGTCCAGCGGCGCCTGGCCATAGGAGATGCCGTGAATGGCGCCGGAACCCAGCAGGGACTCGCCCCAGTTGACGGTGTGGCGACCCAGGCGCGCCTTCAGCGGCATGTCGCCGATGTCGTATTCACCGAACACGAAGGCGTCCATCCACTCGCCGGACGGCCCCTGGTAGTAGCGGTCCGCATAGCGGCTGAGGCCGAGGGCCGGTTTGCCGTCGGAGCCCAGGTGGTTCGAGGTGGCCACCTTGTCGTGGTCGAGGCTGCCGGCATAGGCCGCGTCATACCAGAGCGCGGCGCTGACCCGCGCGCCGTACTTGCCCTTGTAGACGATGTCGGACTCGCTGAGGATGTCGAGGCGATTGTTGACGAGGCTGTGCTTGTCGAAGTTGCGATCGCCGTCATCGTTGTTGGGGTTCTTCAGGATCGCGTCATCCTGGCCCTCGGTGCGCATGCCGAGGTTGTAGCGCAGGGTGTTGTCCCAGCGCAGCTGGATGTCTTCGTTGCCGGTGTCGATCTCGAAAGCGCTGGCGTTGCCGCAGGCGATCGCGCACATGGCGACCACCGTGGCGCGCAGCGCATGAGAGCTGGCGGGATGACTCTGATTCGATTTGTTCTTGTTATTCATCTGGGCGTCTCCTCCCCTTGGTTGAACCGGGCCCCCGCGCTGACCGCCGCCAGGTCCGGAAAAAACAGCTCAATCAGTGATCGAGTGGCCCCAAGGGTGCCAGCAGTACGTCCGGCTCCTCCCCCCCCTTTCCGAAAGGGGGACACCCCCCCGGTCCCCGTCCGCTGGCAGGTGCTCAGCCAGCGGAGACGAACCACCCGTGGAGGCGAATCGATTCGCTGGGCAGACTGCAGGTCTGCCCAGGCCTGGGAAGGGGGCATATCGGAGAACGTAGCCCGGATGAAATCCGGGAGCGGCAGCGTCGGTCGATGGGTATCGCTCCGCTCCACCCATCCTACGAAAACAAACCGTGCAGGCACGGTCCGTAGGGTGGATAGCGCTCTCCTATCCACCCTCGCGGTGGAAATCCAACACGTGGATTTCCACCCTACTGGTCAGAGCCCCGTCGGCTCAGCGCACGCCGCACTGGATATCGAGAGTGAGCGCGTTCAGGTAGGCGTTTTCCACCACATGCCGCACCAGCGCAGCGAATTCTTCCGGTTGGCCCATGCGACGGGGGAACAGCAGGCTGTTGACGATGCTCTCGGATACCTTCGCCGGCATCCCCGCCGACATGCCCGACTCGAACAGGCCCGGCGCCAGGCTCACCACGCGGATACCGTGCTCGGCCAGGTCGCGGGCGATGGGCAGGGTCATGCCGATGACGCCGGCCTTGCTGGCGCTGTAGGCCGCCTGGCCCATCTGCCCGTCCCGCGCGGCACCAGAGGCGGTATTGATGATGACCCCGCGCTCGCCGCTCTCCTCGGGGTCGTTGACACTCATGGCCAGGGCGGCATGGCGGATGATGTTGAAGGTGCCGGTCAGGTTGACCGCCAGCACGCGGTTCCACAGTTCGGTGGGGAACAGCTGGCCCTTGGAGAGCGTCTTGCACGGGCCCAGGATGCCGGCGCAATTCACCGCCACATGGATCGCGCCGAAGCGTTCGACCACCGCATCGATGCCCGCCTTGACGCTGGCCTCGCTGGACACGTCGACGGCGATGCCCTGGATGCTGCCGCCCAATGCCGCATCGAGCCTTTCCTGGTCCAGGTCCAGGCCCACCACCCTGGCGCCGGCGGCCGCCAGTGCCTTGCAGCTGGCCAGGCCAAGGCCGGATGCCGCGCCGGTGACGACGGCGACCTTGTCATTCAGTTTCATAGTGTTTCCTTCTCCTGAGTGCGATGAATGCTTCGTCGCGATCTTAGGGATGGCTCCCGGTGCCCCGTCCCCTCCCCTTTTGGGGCAAGGCTGGCCCTCGGCGGTACTCACCGGCGGCCTTTCTTGACGGGATGGAGGCGGTTAGCTAGCGTCGCCGACCGAATGCGATCCGCTGTGAGGAGCAACGGACGGGTACGATTAGCCGAATCGGTGAAACCGATCCATCCTTTCCTTCGCTCCGTCCTTCGCAGACCGTGAACCGGGGACATCACGTTGACAACAAATACACCCAGGCACTTGGTCTCCACCAAGTTTTCGCCCCCTCGCATAGGCACCCGGCATGTGCCCCGCGGCAACCTGCTGGCGCAGCTGGAGCGCATGCACCACTGCCGCCTCGCGCTCATCACCGGCGCGGCGGGTTACGGCAAGACCACCTTGCTCGCCCAGTGGCGTCAGGACCGGCTGAAGGCCGGCGCCGAGGTCGCCTGGGTCTCGCTGACGGCGGACGACAAGGGCTACGCGGTCTTCTGCGCGGCGCTGCTGGAAGGCCTGCGGCGCCTGGGCATAGAGGTGGACATCGAACTCCTGCGCGACGACAACACCGCCACCGCGATGGACGCCACCGTCGCCGCCATCGTGGATGGCGCCGCGATGCTGGCCAAGGAGCTCTACCTGATCCTCGACGACTACCACCATGTGGAAGTCCCCCTCGCCCACAAGCTGATCCAGAAGCTGCTCGACCACGGTCCCGGCAACCTGCACCTGGTACTCGCCTCGCGGGTGACCCCGCCGCTCGGCCTGACCCGACTGCGGGTGATGGACCAGGTGGCCGAGATCGAAAGCGTCGAACTGCCCTTCGACCTGGCCGAGACCCGCACCTTCGTCGAAGAGAACCTCGGCGCCGGCAAGATCAACGCCGACGACCTGAGCCTGATCCACGACCTGACCAGCGGCTGGCCCTCCTGCCTGCAGCTGATCGTCATCATGCTGAAGAACCGCCCGGATACCCGCTCCATCCTGCATGACCTGGTGTGGCACTCCAGCGACCTGCAGAGCTACCTGAGCGAAGAGGTGGTGGCGCACCTGCCCGCGGAACTGGTGGAGTTCACCGAAGCCTTGTCGATCTTCCGCCGCTTCAGCGCCTCCATGGCCAAGGCCGTGACCGGCAACGCCCAGGCCGGCGAGCTGATCAAGCGCATGGAGGACGAGAACCTGCTGATCTACCGGGTGGACTCCGACGACCGCCTGGCCTGGTACCGCTTCCATCCGCTGTTCGGCGAGTTCCTCACCACGCGCCTGGAGCGCCGCGGCAACGACCCGATACGGGAACTGCACCGCAAGGGCGCGCGCTGGTTCGCCGAGCACAATTGCCTGACCGAGGCGGTGCGCCATGCCAGCCTCGGCGAGGACATCGATTTCGCCACCCAGGTGATAGAGAGATCCGCCCCCGCCACCTGGAGCCTGGACTACCTGGCGCCCACCCTGCGGCTACTCGAACGCCTGCCGGAAGACGTGCTGTTCCGCCACCAGCGCCTGCTCTTCCTGGCCTGCCTGACCGTTTCCCTCACCTCCCGGCCGGGACGGGCGAAAGCCTGGCTCGAGCACCTGCAGGCCAGCGACATGCAGGCCCATCCGGAACTGGCCAAGGGCGTGTTGCTGATCCGCGCCGCCATCGCGGTGCAGGACGACGACTCAGAGCGCGCCGTGCAGTTGCTCGAACCGGTGTGCGACGCGCCGATGGAAAACCCCTTCCTGCGTTACATGCTGCTGGCCACGTTGACCGTCGCCTATTACATCGCCGGCCGCTATGCCGACGCGCGGCGCCTGTTCGACATCCACCCGATCCCGCCCGAGGACCGCGGCAACGACATGGCGCTGGTGGCCGAATCGGCGCAGGTGACCGCCCACATGCTGGCCGGCGATGTGCGCGAAGCCGAGCGGCTGGGCTCGGAGCTGCTCGAACGCTCGACCCGCGAGCGCGGCCATCGCTCGATCTGCGCCAACCTGTGCGCCAGCCTCCTTTCCGATGCGTTCTACGAACTCGACCGCATCGACGATGCCCGCGAGATGATCGCCAACCGCTTCGGCCTGCTGCATTCGTCGGTGCCGGACGTGATCGTGCGCACCAACATGAGCCGCGCCCGGCTCGACCTGCTGCAGAAGGGCCCGGATGCCGCGCTGGGCTTCCTCCAGCAGCAGATCGCCCACCTGCGTTGCCTGGGGCAGATCCGGCCGGTGGCCCACCTGCTCGCCGAGCAGATCCGCGTCCTCCTGGTCAAGGGCAACCGCAGCCGCGCCGGCGAGCTGCTGGTGACCCTGGAGGAACTGGCGCAAGCCCATGGCACCGAGCAGGGCGCCCGCGCCGAGTTGCCGGCGATCGCCGCACTGGCGCGGGCGCGCCTGCTCCACAAGATGGACCCCGAGGGCGCCCTGGAAGCCCTGCTGCGGGTGCGCGGCTTCGCCGAACGCTTCAACCGTGGCCGCCTGGGCGTGCTGGCGGATCTGCTGTCGGTCGAGGTCCTGGACGAGCTCAAGCGCCACGATGAAGCCAGCGCCGTGCTCATCCGCACCCTCGACACCGCGCGGGGATTCGGCCTCGTCCGGACCTTGCTGGACGAAAGCGCGCTGACCGAGAAGCTGCTGACCCGCCTGACGCAGGAAAGCGTCCTGGACGGCCCGCTGCGCGATTACGTCGACGAGTTGCTCGGCAAACTCACCGGCCCCTGTTCAGCGAACGCCGCGACACCCCGTCCGCGCCGCGCGGCGACGCCGGAGCAGCAGCCGGTGCTGACCCCGCGCGAGCTGGAGATCCTCAGCCTGGTGGCCCAGGCCATGTCCAGCAAGCGCATCGCCCACACCCTGGACATCACCCTGGAAACGGTGAAGTGGAACCTGCGCAACATCTTCGCCAAGCTCGGGGTCTCCAGCCGCTATGACGCCATGGTCTGGGCGCGCAACCACAAGCTGATCGACTGAGGCGGCCCCTCCCGATAAGGGGGGCTGCTCCGCCCCCTTCCTCGCCTACCCTGCGGATTCCGACATGCCGCACGGGACAGCCGCCATGAGCCAGACACGCACCCTCCTCCACACCCGCCAGGTCACCTGCACCGCGTACCTGCGCGACGACGGAATGCTGGAGGTGGAAGGCGAGATGCGCGACATCACCCCCGAGGACACCGACCTGCTCTTCCGCATCGCGCCCGCCGACGGGGACATCCACCACATGCACATCAGCATGACCCTGGACCGCGAGCTGCTGATCCAGCAGGTGCGGGCCAGGACCCACGCCGGCCCGGCGCCCTCTTGCACGCAGATCGAGTCCGCCTACGAGGCCCTGGCCGGCCTCAGGATCGGGCCGGGCTTCATGCCCAAGGTCAAGGCCCGGGTCGGCGGCGCCAAGGGCTGCACCCACCTGACCGAGCTCTTCGGTCCCATGGCCACCACCGCCTACCAGGCGCACTTCGCCCTGCTGCGCAAGCACAACAACCTGCGCCAGCGCCTGGCCAGCAGTGCGCCCCTGCCCCGGCCGAGCCTGGTGGACAGCTGCCACACCTACCGGCTCGACGGCGAGGCGATCAAGCTCATCTGGCCGGAGGACCGCCGCGAGGAGGATGCGACGGACGCCGCGCTCCCGGGAAAGTGACGATTTCCCGGCAACTGCCGGAAACCGGAAACCCGCCTGCAAGCGGCATCTTTCGAGAGTATTTTCATATATCAATCAATGAGTTGACCAAGTAGCCGAACACGGAACATCGCACTGCCAGGTGGTCCCTATACTCGCCCATGGCCTGCCGAGGCCCCACTACAACAACAATCAGGCGACCCGCAGGAGCGCTTCAATGAGCGATGCCATCCAGCCATTCCCGGCTACCCCCACCGTCCCCCTTCCGCAGATGAAGCGCCTCTACGGCAAGCTCGTCTGGCGACTCATGCCCTTCCTGATGCTGGCGTTCATCATCAACGCCATCGACCGCCTCAACCTGTCCTTCGCCAAGCTGCGCATGGCCGAGGACATCGCCTTGAGCGATGCCGCCTACGGCATCGGCGCCGGGATCTTCTACCTGGGCTACATCCTCTTCGAGGTACCCAGCAACCTCTACATGCAGCGCGTCGGCGCGCGGGCCACGCTGACGCGGATCATGATCCTCTGGGGCCTGATCACCGTGGCCACCGCCTTCGTCACCACACCCAACCAACTGATCGTCGCGCGCTTCTTCCTGGGCGTCGCCGAAGCGGGCTTCTTCCCCGGCCTGATCCTCTACCTCACCTACTGGTTCCCGGCGGCACTGCGCGGCCGCATCACCGCCTCCTTCTTCATGGCCGGCATGGTCGCCGGAATGATCTGCGGCCCGCTCTCGGGCACCATCATGGCGCACCTGCACGGCTGGCTCGGCCTGCGCGACTGGCAGGTGCTGTTCGTCCTCACCGGCCTGCCGGCCGTGGCGCTGGGGGTGATTGGCCGCTTCTGGCTGACCGACCGTCCCGAGCAGGCCGCCTGGCTGGATGACGAAGAGAAGCAGCAGGTCCAGCAGGCGCTGGCCAGCGAATCGACAACCGCACCTGCCCACCAGGGCTTCCGTGGCGTGCTGCGCGACCCGCAGCTGTACATTGCCGGGTTTATCTACTTCTGCATCTACAGCGGCTCCAACACCGTGTCCTACTGGATGCCGACGCTGATCCGCGACTTCGGCCTGGAAGACCTCAAGCTGATCGGCGCGGTCACCAGCCTGCCCTTCATCGGCGCGCTGTGCGGCATGTACCTGCTGGGCCGCAGCTCGGACCGCCACATGGAGCGCCGCTGGCACCTGGGCCTGACCATGCAGGTCAGCGCCGTCTGCTTCGTGCTGCTCGGCCTGGTCCAGGGGCAGGTGGTGCTATCGATCTTCCTCATGAGCCTGGGCGCGGCGGCGGCGCTGTCGGCCGTGCCGCTGTTCTGGACCATTCCGCCGAGCCTGCTGAGCACGGCCGGTGCGGCGGGCGGCATCGCCATCATCAGCAGCATCGGCGGCCTGGCCGGCGTGCTCAGCCAGACGGTGGTGGGCGCGATCAAGTCGGCCACCGGCAGCCTCTACCTGGCCTTCGACCTGATCGCCGTGGTGCTGCTGATCGGGGCGTTGGTGTTGCTGATCGGCATTCCTGCCAACCGGTTGCGGGGACGGCATTGAGCCGGCTCCATTGATGGGTATCGCTCCGCTCAACCCATCCTACGGATTTGCCTCGGAGCACGGACGTAGGATGGGTTGAGCTTGCGATACCCATCAATCGGCGTCCGCATGGGCATCGCTCTGCTCGCGGAACGCCGCCCAATGACCAAAACCCGGAATGCCGTCGCAAACCACCCCATACGATCAAGAAAATTATTTAAATATCAATGCTTTACATAACACACCAATCCGGACGACCCGCCCCTCTCCCCTCCCTACACTCGCTCCAAGGGCCTGACCTGGCCCGACCCATGATCGATTCACCTTCAACCGCGAGCGAGCCAGACAATGTCCACTGCGGAACTGTCACCAGAACAAAAAAAGAACCTGCTGCTCAACGACCCGGCAGCCCTCGCCAACCATGACCACCGTGCCTGGGGCCGGCTGCCCCGCGCCGAGTTGGATGCCCTGCAGCTGGCCGGCCTGCGCCAGCGCTTCGAGACATTGCGCGATCACATCCCGGTGCTGAAGAAGCTCGCCGACGGTGAGGCGGTGGAACGCATCGACGCCCTGGAGGACGTGGTGCCGCTGCTGTTCGAGCACACCCTGTTCAAGTCCTACCCGCCGTCGCTGCTGGAAAAGTGCAACTTCGCCGCCATCAACAAATGGCTGGCCAAGCTGGTCACCCCGGACGTGGCCGAGGTCATCCTGGCGGCGGACGTGAGTGCCTGCCAGGGCCTGGACGACTGGTTCGAGACCATGGACCGCCAGGTGCCGCAGCTGTGCATCAGCCACACCTCGGGCACCTCGGGCACCCTGTCGTTCCTCCCCAACAG
>RCUR01000770.1_pt1 | contig 11466 bp, 9 predicted proteins | sample 2166151 | NCBI WGS metagenome assembly RCUR01 (sample SAMN09932785, study PRJNA488358) | compost metagenome | isolation source: compost soil in an enriched community | place: Germany: Experimental Botanical Garden
TTGCCAGACAAGGTGCCACGGGCATACAGTCAGTAAAAGCACACTCTTCTTATCTTCAGTTAAGCGGTTACTAAACAATGAGCACACGCCGCCCCGATCCCCTGGCCCAGGTCAGCGACTTCGATATCCGCCTGCTCAAGCTGTTTCGCAGCGTGGTCGAATGCGGCGGTTTTTCCGCCGCCGAGAGCGTGCTGGGGATCGGCCGTTCGGCGATCAGCCAGCAGATGAGCGACCTCGAACAGCGCCTCGGCCTGCGCCTGTGCCAGCGCGGTCGCGCCGGCTTCGCCCTGACCGAGGAAGGCCGCGAGGTGTACCAGTCGACCCAGCAACTGCTGGCGGCGCTGGAGAGCTTTCGCACCGAGGTCAACGGCCTCCATCGGCACCTGCGCGGCGAGCTGAACATCGGCCTCACCGACAACCTGGTGACGGTGCCGCACATGCGCATCACCAATGCCCTGGCGCGGCTCAAGGAGCGCGGCCCGGACGTGCGCATCCATATCCGCATGACCCCGCCGAGCGAGGTCGAGCAAGGCGTGCTCGACGGCCGCCTGCATATCGGCGTGGTGCCGCAGGCCGGCGCCCTCTCCGGGCTGGACTACCAGGCGCTGTACGACGAGCGCTCGCTGCTGTACTGCGCGGTTGGCCATCCGCTGTTCTACGTCGACGACCAGCAGCTCGAGGATCAGCGCTTGAATGCCCAGGACGCCATCGCGCCGACCTTCCGCCTGCCGCCCGACGTGCAGAGCCACTACCAGGCGCTCAACTGCAGCGCCAGCGCCTCGGACCGCGAGGGCATGGCCTTCCTGATCCTCACCGGACGCTTCATCGGCTACCTGCCCGACCACTATGCCGCCGCCTGGGTGCAGCAGGGCCGCCTGCGCGCGCTCAAGGCGGACTCGCGCTTCTACGACCTCAGCCTGGCCGCGGTGACGCGCAAGGGCCGCCGCCCGCACCTGGTGCTGGAGAGTTTTCTCGAGGGCCTGGCGGCGAGCGGCTGAGCGGCGCCTGCCTGCCTCGCCGAATCGGAGCAGCGGCCGGGCGGCGTCGCGCTTCAGCCGCGAATGCGGTCGTCCGGGCGAGCAAGCGTCATCCATCCGCTGCCGATCCCTGCCGCCAGTCGCGCACCAGGCCGCGAAAGCAGGCATCGATCATGGGTGCGGCGTCGCTCAAGGGCTCGAACAGCGTCGGGTCGCGTAGCCAGTCGTGGAACAGACCGACGATCAGCGCGTGCAGGGTGCGGGCGGCGAGGCGTGGGCTCATGCCCGCTTGCAGGCGCGGCCTGACGCCGGGCTGGTCGAACTGCTGTTCGCCCAGGGCGATGAATTGAGCGATGAAGGCGGCGTGGCGCTGCTCGGCCTCGCGCAGCTCGTCGGTGAATTCGCAGCGGCGCAGGAGGATGGTGAAGATGCGCTGCTTCTGCTGGTTGCGGGCGAGGTTTTCGATCGCCTCGATACACAGCTCGCGCAGCGCCAGCAAGGGATCGCGCCCGGCACAGGCGCTCAGACGCTCGGCCATTTGCTCGGGCGGCAGGCGTACCTGGCTGAGCAGTTCGTGAAACAGGTGGGCCTTGTTCTCGAAATGCCAGTACACCGCGCCACGGGTGACCCCGGCGTGGCGGGCGACATGTTCCAGGCTGGTGTGGGCCACGCCTTTTTCCAGAAACAATGCCTCGGCGGCGGCCAGGATCGCACAGCGGGTTTGTTCGGCTTGTTCTTTGGTTCGGCGCATGGCGGTAAGGGGGGTGTTTTCCAGGTTCCGGTTTGGGCAGCAGAGTCTAATGACTTTAACCGCAAGGTTCTATTTACAAACAGTGCTGGATGTAACTAGCATCGTCGCCTCAGAGGTTGTGAAAATATCGAGCACCGTAGCGAGACCGTCTCCAGGTGGTCGCAGTAGGCGAAAGTTTTTTCACAAGCTCCCAATGCTGCGCGCATGCCGCTGTTCCGGAGAACCCTATGTTTCTTGTCCGTCACCTCCCTCTCGTCCTGGGGATTCTGGCCTATGGCGCGCTGACGCCGGTGCTGCAGGCCGCCGATGCGCGCCCCGTACCCGAAGTGCTGGTGGAGACCGCCAGCGCGGCAGCGCTGCCGCTGGTATTCGAGTATTCCGGACGCACCGCGGGTTTTCGCGAGGTGCAGGTGCGCGCCCAGGTCAGCGGCATCCTGCAGGAGCGCACCTACCTGGAAGGCAGCCGGGTCAGCCAAGGCCAGGTGATGTTCCGCATCGACCCGCGCACCTATCAGGCTGCCCTGGCCCGCGCCAAGGGCGCGCTGGCCCAGGAGCAGGCACGCTACCGGCAGACCGAACGCGACCTCAAACGCATCCGCGAGCTGCAGAAGAAGGGCTTCGCCAGCGAGAGCGAGCTGGATAACGCGATCTCCAATTTCGAGCAGAGCAAGGCCAATATCCAGGCCGCCGAGGCCGAGGTGCAGTCCAGGCAGATCGACCTCGACTACTGCACGGTGACGGCGCCGATTTCCGGCATGACCAGCAAGGAAACCGTCTCCGAAGGCAGCCTGATGGTGGCCGGCGACCCGAACGCCAGCCTGCTGACCCATATCACCCAGCTCGATCCGATCTACGTCAATTTCGCCTACCCGGACACCGAGGCCGAGCGTCTGCGTCAGGGCGTGCAGGCTGGCCGCATGCTGTTGCCGGAAGGCGGCAAGCTGAATGTCGAGGTCAAGTTCGGCAACGGCGACAGTTACCCCTTGGCGGGCGACGTGGATTTCACCGACAGCCTGATCGACCGGGGTACCGGCACCATCAGTGCCCGCGCCGTGGTGCCCAACCCCGAGCAGGAATTGTTGCCCGGGCAGTTCGTCCGGGTGCTGGTCAAGGGCATCAGCCTGCCCGACGCCATTACCGTGCCTGAGCGCGCGGTGGCCCAGGGGCCGCGCGGCACCTTCGTCTATGTGGTGGACGAGGACGGCATCGCGCGCATGCGCCAGGTCAGTACCGGGCACACGGTCGATGGTCGCTGGGTGGTCGAGTCGGGTATCAGTGTCGGCGAGCGGGTGATCGTCGAAGGGCTGGCCAAGGTACGCCCGGATACGCCGGTGAAAACTGCCGAGGCAGGCGCGCCCGTTAGCCCATCAGCTACCAAGCAACCCTAAGGAGCGGCGCCGGTGATCTCACGCTTCTTTATCGACCGCCCGGTGTTCGCCGCGGTCATCTCCATCGTCATCATTCTCGCCGGCCTGATGGCCATGCGTGCACTACCGATCGCCCAGTACCCGCAGATCCTGCCGCCCCAGGTATCGGTCAGCGCCACCTACTCCGGCGCCAGTGCCCAGGTCATCGCCGAAACCGTGGCGGCGCCGCTGGAGCAGTCGATCAACGGCGTCGAGGGGATGATCTACCAGCAGTCCAACTCCGGCGGCAACGCCATGAGCCTGTCGATCTACTTCCAGGTCGGCACCGACCCGGATCAGGCCACCATCGACGTCAACAACCGGGTCCAGGCCGCCCTGGCCAAGTTGCCCGAGGAGGTGCGCCGGCAGGGGGTGAGGGTGGAGAAGAAATCCTCGGACATCCTCCAGGTGGTCACGCTGTTCTCCCCGGACGGCTCGCGCGACCCGGTGTACATCAGCAACTACGCGCTGATCAACGTGATCGACGAACTCAAGCGCCTGCCCGGCGTCGGCGATGCCCGCCAGTTCGGCTCCAAGGACTATTCCATGCGCATCTGGCTGCGCCCGGACAAGCTGGCGCAGTACAACCTCACGCCGACCGACGTGGTCAGCGCGATCCGCGAGCAGAACTCGCAGTTCGCCGCCGGCAGCTTCGGCCAGCAACCGCTGCAGCAGGAACAGGACTTCACCTACACGGTGACCACCCAGGGCCGTTTCACCGATCCGGCGGAGTTCGAGAACGTCATTCTGCGCAGCGATGCGACCGGCGCCAGCCTGTTGCTCAAGGACGTGGCGCGGATCGAACTGGGCGCCCAGGACTACTCGCTGATGACCTCGCTCAACGGCCAGCAGAATGCCGCCTTCGGCATCTACCTGCAGCCGGGGGCCAATGCCCTGGACACCGCCGATGCCGTGAGCAGTACCCTGGCGCGCCTGTCGCAGCGCTTTCCCGAGGGCATGACCTACAAGATTCCCTACGACACCACCAAGTTCGTCCGGGTGTCGATCCAGGAGGTGATCCACACCTTCTTCGAGGCCCTGGTACTGGTGGTACTGGTGGTCTTCATCTTCCTGCAGAACTGGCGCGCCACGCTGATTCCGCTGCTGGCGATTCCGGTGTCGTTGATCGGCACCTTCGCCGGCATGTACCTGCTCGGTTTCTCGATCAATCTGCTGACCCTGTTCGGCATGGTGCTGGCCATCGGCATCGTGGTCGACGACGCCATCGTGGTGATCGAGAACGTCGAACGGGTGATGAACAGCGACAAGCTCGGCCCGCGCGAAGCGACCATCAAGGCCATGCAAGAGGTCACCGGGCCGATCGTCGCCATCGTTCTGGTGCTCTGCGCGGTGTTCGTGCCGGTGGGTTTCCTCGGCGGCCTGGCCGGGGAGATGTACAAACAGTTCGCCATCACCATCGCCGTGTCTGTGGTGATCTCCGGCATAGTCGCGCTGACCCTGAGTCCGGCGCTGTGCGCCCTGCTGCTCAAGCCCGGCCATCAGGAACCGGCCGCGCCGTTCCGCTGGTTCAACCGCCTGTTCGAGCGGCTGACCGCCGGCTACACCAGCGGCGTGCGCTTCTTCCTCAAGCGCTCGGCAGTGGGCCTGCTGCTGTTCGGCCTGATGATCGCGCTGCTGGCCGTGCTGTTCGGCCGAGTGCCCAGCTCCCTGGTGCCCAACGAAGACCAGGGCTACGTGATCAATGCCTACTTCCTGCCGCCGGCTGCCTCGCTGACCCGTACCGAGAAGCTCACCAGCGAAGTGACCCGGCAGCTGATGGCGCACCCGGCGGTCGAGGACGTGGTGACCTTCGCCGGTTTCGACGTGCTCACCTTCGGCACCCGCAGCAATGCCGGGGTGTCCTTCGTGCCGCTGAAGGACTGGAGCGAACGGACCACGCCGGAGCTGGATGCGCGCAACCTGACCCGCGAATTCATGGCCATGGGCGCGCAGCAGAAGGACGGCGTGGTGATGACCTTCAACCCGCCGCCGATCACCGGCATGAGTACCACCGGCGGCTTCGAGGGCTATATCCAGGACCGCAGCGGCGCCGGCACCCGGGAATTGGCGGCCAGGGTCGCGGAATTCCTCGAGGCCGCGGGCCAGCGCCCGGAACTGGCCGGGGTGCAGAGCACCTTCAGCGCCAACGTGCCGCAGTACTACATCGACCTCGACCGCACCAAGGCGCGCGCCCTCGGCGTGTCGGTCAGCGACGTGTTCACCGCCATGCAGGCGACCTTCGGCAGCTACTACGTCAACGACTTCAGCCTGTACGGGCGCACCTTCCAGGTCAGCCTGCAATCGGAGTCGGAGTTCAGGCGCAAGCCGGAAGACCTGTCCCAGGTCTATGTGCGCGCCGCCGGCGGCGAGCTGGTGCCCTTGTCGACCCTGGTCAAGGTCGAGCGCATCCTCGGCCCGGACAGTTATGCGCGCTTCAACGTCTATCCGGCGGCGAAGATCCTCGGCGGCCCGGCGCCTGGCTACAGTTCCGGGCAAGCCCTGGCGGCGGTACAGGAGGTGGCCGACGAGATCCTCGGCACTGACTACAGCATCGGCTGGACCGGTTCGGCGTTCCAGGAAATGGCCACCCAGGGCTCCGGCGGCACGGCCTTCGTCTTCGGCCTGATCATGGTGTTCCTGATTCTCGCCGCCCAGTACGAGCGCTGGACCCTGCCGCTGGCGGTGGTCACCGCGGTGCCCTTCGCGGTGTTCGGCGCGATCCTCGCGGTCTGGTTGCGCGGCATCGAGAACGATGTGTACTTCCAGGTCGGCCTGATCACCCTGATCGGCCTGGCGGCGAAGAACGCCATCCTCATCGTCGAGTTCGCCGTACTCTGCCGGGCCCAGGGCATGAGCATCCTCGACTCGGCACTGCAAGCCTCGCGCCTGCGCTTCCGGCCGATCATCATGACCTCGCTGGCCTTCATCCTCGGCGTAGTGCCGCTGGCGATCAGCAGCGGCGCCGGCTCGGCCAGTCGCCACTCGATCGGCACCGGGGTGATCGGCGGCATGCTCGCGGCGACCGTGCTGGCGATTTTCCTGATCCCGATGTTCTACCTGCTGGTGGAATCCTGGGCGGAAAAGCTCGGCAAGGGGCGCAAGAAGGTCGAAGAACCGGCGGTAGAGCCGTAGGGTGCGCCGTGCGCACCGTTGGTGAAGGCGCCAGCGTGTAGGGTGGATGACGCCTTTTTCATCCACCATCGCAGTTGGTGGATGGGTGAAGCGTCAGCTACGCGCCCCGATCCACCCTACGAGGGCGCGGGTCTTGCAAATGAACACAGGATCTACAACGCCCCCTACGTGCCCTTCCTTATCTGGAGCCCCATGCCGCTACGCCTTCTGCTGATCCTCGGCGCCTTGAGCGCCTTCGGCCCCCTGGCCATCGACTTCTACCTGCCGAGTTTCCCGACCCTGGCGCGGGTCTTCGCCACCGACGTCGAGCATGTGCAGTTGTCGTTGGCCGCCTACTTCATCGGCCTGGCGCTGGGGCAACTGGTATATGGGCCCTTGGCCGATCGGTTCGGCCGGCGCAAGCCGCTGCTCGCCGGAGTGCTGCTGTTCAGTCTGGCCTCGCTGGCCTGCGCCCTGGCGCCGAGTCTGGAATGGCTGATAGTCGCGCGTTTCGTCCAGGCCCTCGGCGGCTGCGCCGGCATGGTGGTGAATCGCGCCGTGGTGCGCGACCTGTGCGATCCGATCGCCTCGGCCAAGGTATTTTCCCAACTGATGCTGATCATGGGCCTGGCGCCGATCCTCGCGCCGCTGGCCGGTGGCGCGCTCCTGGGCTGGCTCGGCTGGCAGTCGATCTTCGCCTGCCTGTTCGCCTTCGGCGTGCTCAGCTGGCTCGGCGTGGCGCTGTGGCTGCCGGAAACCCTGGCAGCCGACTCGCCCAAGGCGCCCTTGCGCGGCGCGCTGGGCGAATACCGGCGACTGCTCCGCGATTGGCCGTTTCTCGGTCATGCGCTGACCGGCGGCCTGGCCGTCGCCGGGATGTTCGCCTACATCGCCGGTTCGCCCTTCGTCTTCATCGAGCTGTACGGCGTACCGGCCGAGCACTACGGCTGGCTGTTCGGCAGCAATGCCCTGGGTTTCATCCTGGTGGCGCAACTCAACGCCTGGCTGGTGGCGCGACATGGGCCGGGCTACTGGCTACGGCGCACGGTGTGGTTCTACCTGGCCTGCGGCCTGTTGCTGCTGGCGATCGCGACCGCGCGCCCGGCGGCGCTGTGGCCGCTGCTGATCCCCTTGTTCGGCTGCATCGCCTGCCTCGGCATTCTCCTGCCCAACGCCTCGGCCTGCGCCATGGCCGGCCAGGGCACGCACGCCGGCAGCGCTTCGGCCCTGCTCGGCAGCCTGCAGTTCGGCATAGCCGCCGGCGCCGCGGCGCTGGTCGCTGCCCTGCACGACGGCAGTGCCTGGCCGATGGCCCTGGTGATCTGCGCTTGCGCGGCGCTGGCCGTACTCTGCTCGCGCCTCACCCGCTGGGCGGAGCGGCGTAGCGGCCATCCGGGTTGGTGAGCGGTTCTTCAGCTGGCGGCGCGCTGCATCTGACTCGGCCATTGATGGGGGGCCTGCAGGCGCGTTTCGAGGGTGGCGACGAACTGGCGGGCTTCGGCTTCGCTACGGAAGGTCACGCTATGGCTGGCGAAACGTACTTGCCAGCAGGCGCCTTCGGCTTTGTGCAGTGGCTGAATGCTGATGTTCATGAACGACACCTCCGCTGGTTAGGCAGATCAGTCTAGTCCTGGCACATGGACTTTTCCTGACATGGATCATGCGCACGACTGGCGGTCGTCAGCGCGTGCCGTTCATCGTTGCAGCTGCTGCACGGCCAGGCTGGCCAGGCGAGTGAACTCGCCGACCATGGCGATATCGGCCTGACTCGGCCGTCTGGGCTGGTCGTAGTAGATGCCGAAGGTGCCGAGTACCCGGGCATTGTCGTCCTTGAACGGCAGCGACCAGCAGGCATGCAGGCCGGCGTCCAGGGCCTGGGTGCGAAACGCCTGCCAGTAGGGGTGAGTGTCGAGATTTTCGGCGATCACCAACTCGCCGCTGCACGCGGCGTGGCCACACGAACCGAGCTCGAGCTGCGCCTGCAGGCCGTCGATGGCCTGCCGATAAGGCTCGGGCAGGCTGGGCGCGGCGGCCAGATGCAGGCGCTGCTGCGCATCCAGCAGCATGATAGACACCTGCATGTGCGGGTTGAGGTCCTGCAAATGCCGGCTGATGTTGTCGAGAATCTGCGCCAGGGGCCGACGGGCGAGCAGATCATCGAGTAGCGCATTGCGCGCGTGCTGCAGTTGCTGGCCCTGATGGCGTTCATGGATGTCATGCAGGCTGCCGGTAAGCGTGTCGTTCGCCGGGCTGCGGTTCAGTTGAATGTCCACCCAGCGCAGTTGACCCTGGCGGGTGAGCAGGCGGAATTCGCCGCGCACGCCGGTTTGCTCGCCCTTACCGATGGCACTGATCTGCTGGATGAAGCGCGCCGCGTCGGCGCTGTCGAGAAACTGCGTCAGTGGTCGACCCAGGCATTCATAGCAGGCATAGCCGCTGAGTCTTTCCCAGGCCGGGTTGAGAAAATCCAGGTGGCCGCTGGCGTCCGTCAGCACGATGACATCGTTCAACTGCTCGACCAATTCGCGATAACGCGCCTCGCTGGCCTGCAGCTCGAGGTTGATCTGTTTCTGTTCGCTGAGATCGATGTCGATGCAGTACAGCTCCGGCTGATCGCGGCTGTCGTGCAGCATCGAATGGGTCGAGTAGACCCACACCTGACTGCCGTCCTTGCGCTGCAACGGCAACTCTGCGGCGGCAATCGACGGACCGCCGAGCAGCCAGTGATTGATCGCACTGATCACCTGGGGGCGCGCGGCCGGCGGGATGATCAGCTCTTCCAGGCGCCGGCCCATGGCCTCCTGCAGGCTATAGCCATAGAGCTGGGTGCTGGCCTGGTTCCAATAGATCACCCGGCGTTCGCGGTCGTAACCCTGCACGGCGATCCGCGGGGTTTGCTCGAACAGGTGGCGGAAGCGCTGCTCGCTTTCGCGCAGGGCGTTTTCGTCACGCTTCTGGCTGCTGATGTCCTGCACGGTGCCGAGGATCTGGCCGTTGGCGTCCGCCTCGCCGCGCAGCATCAGCCAGGTAGCCTGTTGCTGCTGCGGTTGATGCAGGCGCGCACTGATCGCCATCGGCTTGCGTTGTTCGAGCAGGGCCTGCCAGGCGCGCTGCAGGGCTGGTCGCTCGGCGGGGTAGAGCCAGCTGAGCAATTGTTCGGCGTTGCTGCATTCACTGCCGGGGTCGCGGCCGAGCAATTGCAGGGCCTCAGGGCTCCAGTGCAGGCGCCCGTCATACTCCCAGATGCCGAGGGCGGCGTTGCGCTGGGCTTGTTGCAGCAGGCGGGCGTTGTGCGTCAGGGCGTCGAGCAGCTCGCGCTGGGCGCGGCGGTCACGGTAGTTGAGGGAGAAGATCAGCAGGCTGCTGAGCAGTACGAAGAGCATGCCCTTGACGGATTGCAGTCGGTCGATCAGGCCTCTGTCGTTGACCACGGCCAGCAGCAGGGAATCGCTGGCAATAATCCACAGGCTGCTGAACAGGATGTAGGCGCCGGCCAGGCGCAACGGGGCGGTCAGATCGGAACGCATCCTTACCTCCGATGATTCGCGGGTTCGCGAGAGGCCGCGGAGCATACCGCAGCCTGCGGGGCATGCCTTGAGCGCTGGTGAAAAAATTCTCGCCTACTGCGACGGCGCTCGAATTCTTCACAAGCTCCGAGCGTAGTTGCAGTCTAGTCGGCTGCCGGCCGCTTGTAGGGGAAATGGCTGCCAGACAACGCTGGCAGCCCATATGAAGCCCGACAACAGGCGCCTGCACTGCTCTGCCAGGCGCCAGGGGGGGAATCACGGCTTCAGTCGCCGCTGTCGTAGCGACCCAGTTCCAGGTAGTTGACCTTGTGCAGCTTGCCGTTGCTATCAAGGAAGATGATGGTCGCCGGTACCACGCCGACCTTGTCCGAGTTGTCGGTGATATGGATGACTTTCTGCACATCCAGGGACATGCCGTAGTGATAGTCCACCGCTTGCACTTCTTCAGCTTCTTGGCTGGGAGACGATTGTGCCCAGGCTGTGCCCGCGATGCCAAGGGTCGCGGCGAGCGTGAGGGGAATGAGACGTTTCATGATGCTGACCTCGTAAGGATGCGTCACCTCTCAATAGACCGATCAACCGCCATGAGGTTACGCCCACGACCTACCGTTGATCGGCGCACGACGGTAACTATTTTCCCAACCGCTGATTGTGCAGCCGTCTAAACTGCGGTAATTGACCACGGGGGTGGTCTCCTAGAGTCGTCCGATGAAACTGACCCGCACCGACCGCTCGTTGATCGCCTGGACGCTCTATTGCTGCGTCCTGTTCACCGCGTTCGCCTGCAGCATCGGCCATGGCCAGATGGCCGGCTTGCAGCTCAGCGGTGTCGATGGGTTGTACTGCTCGGCCGCGGGCAACACTGATCCGAGCGTCGACTTCCCCGTTTCGCCCACGCTCAACCCAGCCGGAGGTTTCGCTTGTGCGCTGTGCTCCAGCGTCCCGGGCCTGGCCTTGGCGAGTTCCTTCGGGCTGTTGGGCTGGTTGTCCCGGCGCCAGGCGACACCATGCAGTTTGCCTGCCTTGCTGGGCTGGCCCGTCCGCTACCTGTGGCCATCGGCCAATCCCCGCGCCTCGCCGCTGCTTGCCTGACTCCCGCAAACCTCAAGCTTGAATGCTGCACCGCGCGGCCATTCAAGCCGTTACGGCCTGCTGGCGCCGAGCCTTCGAGCTGCAGGCCAATCGACGAATGCGTTATCGTGTGCCGCCGCAGATGGCTGGGCGCCACACCCCGACGAGTTGGAGAATCCGTATGTTGAACAAATCCCTGCTCATGGCCGCACTGCTGGGTACCAGCCTGCTTGCCGGCGCGCACGACTACACAGTGGGACAACTGCAGATCGAGCACCCCTGGTCGCGCGCGATGCCGCCGGTGGCGCCGACCGCCGCCGCCTATTTCGTGGTGCACAACCAGGGCCAGGAGGCCGACCGCCTGCTCGGCGTGCAGACCCCGCATGCCGGCAAGGCCGAGCTGCATGAGCATGTGCATGCCGATGGCGTGATGAAGATGCAGCAGGTGCAGGAGGTTGTCGTGCCTGCCGGTGGCGAGGTCAGGTTCGAGCCCATGGGCTACCACGTCATGTTGTTCAACGTGCAGCAGCAGGCCAAGGACGGCGAGCGCTTCCCCCTGACCCTGACCTTCGAGAAGGCCGGCGCTATCGAGGTGGAGGTCGCGGTGCAAAGCGAGGCGCCGG
>RCUR01000771.1_pt1 | contig 11464 bp, 14 predicted proteins | sample 2166151 | NCBI WGS metagenome assembly RCUR01 (sample SAMN09932785, study PRJNA488358) | compost metagenome | isolation source: compost soil in an enriched community | place: Germany: Experimental Botanical Garden
CTTGTCGCTGGGGCACTCGACGACCTTCTTCGATGGCCCGTTCAGCGTCGAAAGCACCTGCCACATCATCCAGAAATACGCCATTACCAACCTGGCCGGCTCACCGACCGCCTATCGCATGCTGATCGCCGATGGGCAAACCTTCGCTGCCGGCATCAAGGATTGCCTGCGAGTGGTCAGCAGTGCCGGCGAGCCGCTCAACCCCCAGGTGATTCGCTGGTTTGCCGATAACCTGGGCGTGACCATCCACGACCATTACGGCCAGACCGAGCTGGGCATGGTGCTGTGCAACCATCACGGCTTGCAGCACCCGGTGCACATGGGGGCTGCGGGTTTCGCCGTGCCCGGCCATCGTATCGTGGTGCTGGACGACAACCATCAGGAATTGCCGGCCGGACAACCGGGTATCCTTGCGGTGGACCGCGAGCAGTCGCCGCTGTGCTGGTTCAAAGGTTACCAGGGCAGCGTGACCAAGGCCTTCGTCGGCAAGTACTACCTCAGTGGCGACACCGTCGAGTTGAACGCCGACGGCAGTATCAGTTTCGTCGGCCGCAGCGATGATGTGATCACCACCTCCGGCTACCGCGTCGGCCCCTTCGATGTGGAGAGTGCCCTGGTCGAGCACCCGGCGGTGATCGAGGCGGCGGTGATCGGCAAGCCCGACGCCGAGCGCACCGAGCTGGTCAAGGCGTTCGTGGTGCTGGGCGCCGACTATCAGCCCAGCCCCGAGCTGGCCGAAACCCTGCGCCTGCATGTGCGTAAGCGCCTGGCCGCGCACGCGTACCCGCGTGAAATCGAATTTGTCACCGAGTTGCCCAAGACCCCGAGCGGCAAGCTGCAACGCTTTATCTTGCGCAACCAGGAAATCGCCAAACAACACGCTGAAGCCGCCCAAGCGGCCAGTGCCTGAACCCAAGGAACCCGTCATGCACATTACCAACAAGATTTTCCTCGTCAGCGGTGGGGCTTCGGGTCTCGGCGCCGCCACCGCGCAGATGCTGATCGAAGCCGGTGCCAAGGTGATGCTGGTCGACCTCAATGCCGATGCAGTGGCCACCAAGGCTCAGGCGCTGGGTGCCAATGCCCGCCACGTGGTCGCCGACATCAGCCAGGAAGCAGCTGCCCAGGCAGCGGTGGAGGCGACGGTCAGCGCCTTTGGGGGGCTCAACGGCCTGATCAACTGCGCCGGAATCGTCGGCGCCGAGAAGATTCTCGGTAAAAACGGCCCGCACGGCCTGGAAAGCTTCAGCCGGGTGATCAACGTCAACCTGGTCGGCAGTTTCAACCTGCTGCGCCTGGCCGCTGCGGCCATTGCCGAGGGCGACGCCGATGCCGACGGCGAGCGTGGGGTGATCATCAATACCGCGTCAATCGCGGCCTACGACGGCCAGATCGGCCAGGCGGCCTATGCTGCCTCCAAGGGCGCCATCGCCAGCCTGACCCTGCCGGCCGCCCGTGAACTGGCGCGCTTGGGCATCCGCGTGATGACCATTGCCCCCGGTATTTTCGAAACGCCGATGATGGCCGGCATGACCGATGAGGTGCGCAGTTCCCTGGCCGCCGGCGTGCCGTTCCCGCCACGCCTGGGCAAGCCGCAGGAGTACGCCGCGCTGGCGCGGCATATCATTGAAAACAGTATGCTCAACGGTGAGGTGATCCGTCTCGACGGCGCCTTGCGCATGGCCGCCAAGTAGTCGACTCGACAGGAGAACTCATCATGACCTCAAGCAACGATCCGATTGTCATCGTCAGCGCCGTGCGTACCCCCATGGGCGGCTTCCAGGGCGACCTGAAAAACCTCAGCGCCCCGCAATTGGGTAGCGCCGCCATCCGCGCCGCGGTCGAACGGGCCGGCATCGACGCCGACAGTGTCGAACAAGTGTTGTTCGGCTGCGTACTGCCGGCGGGCCTCGGCCAGGCGCCGGCGCGCCAGGCAGCCCTGGGTGCGGGCCTGAACAAGGCGACCACCTGCACCACCCTGAACAAGATGTGCGGTTCGGGCATGCAGGCCGCGATCATGGCCCATGACCTGCTGCTGGCCGGCAGCGCCGATGTGGTGGTGGCCGGTGGTATGGAAAGCATGTCCAACGCGCCGTATTTGCTCGACCGGGCCCGCAGCGGCTACCGCATGGGCCACGGCAAGGTTATCGACCACATGTTCTACGATGGCCTGGAGGATGCCTACGACAAGGGCCGCCTGATGGGCACCTTTGCCGAAGACTGCGCCGAAACCCATGGCTTTACTCGCGAACAACAGGACGACTTCGCCATCGCTTCGCTGACCCGTGCCCAACAGGCGATCAAGGACGGCAGCTTTGCCGCCGAAATCGTCCCGGTGCAGGTCACGGTCGGCAAGGAGCAGCGCCTGATCAGCGACGACGAGCAGCCGCCCAAGGCCAGCCTCGACAAGATCGCCAAGCTCAAGCCGGCATTTCGCGAAGGCGGTACGGTGACGGCGGCCAATTCCAGTTCGATCTCCGACGGTGCCGCCGCCCTGGTCCTGATGCGCCAGTCCGAGGCCGAAAAACGCGGCCTCAAGCCGTTGGCGGTAATCCACGGCCATGCGGCATTCGCCGACACCCCGGGCCTGTTTCCGGTGGCCCCGGTCGGCGCCATCGAAAAACTGATCAAGCGTACCGGCTGGCGCCTGGATGAAGTCGACCTGTTCGAAATCAATGAAGCCTTCGCCGTGGTCAGCCTGGTGACCATGACCAAACTGGAACTGCCCCACGGCAAGGTCAACGTGCATGGCGGTGCGTGCGCCCTGGGCCATCCGATCGGCGCCTCGGGCGCGCGGATCCTGGTGACGCTGCTTTCGGCCTTGCGCCAGAAAGGGCTTAAACGCGGTGTCGCGGCGATTTGCATCGGTGGCGGCGAAGCCACGGCCATGGCTGTCGAATGCCTGTACTGAGGTGAACCATGCTACCCAATGAAGAACAACTGCAGATCAGCGAAGCGGCCCGCCAGTTCGCCCAGGAGCGCTTGCGCCCGTTTTCGGAAAAGTGGGATCGCGAGCACCTGTTCCCCCGCGAAGCCATCGGTGAAATGGCCGACCTGGGCTTCTTCGGCATGCTGGTGCCGGAGCAGTGGGGCGGGTGCGATACCGGCTACCAGGCCTACGCCATGGCCCTGGAGGAAATCGCCGCCGGTGATGGCGCCTGCTCGACCATTATGGCCGTGCACAACTCGGTGGGCTGCGTGCCGATCCTCAAGTTCGGCAATGACGATCAGAGGCGCCAGTTCCTGCAGCCCCTGGCCAGCGGTGCGATGCTTGGCGCCTTTGCCCTGACCGAACCCCAGGCCGGCTCCGACGCCAGCAGCCTGAAGACCCGTGCTCGCCGCGATGGCGACCATTACATCCTCAATGGCTGCAAGCAGTTCATCACCTCCGGGCAAAATGCCGGTGTGGTGATCGTGTTCGCCGTGACCGACCCCGCGGCCGGCAAACGCGGCATCAGTGCCTTTATCGTGCCCACCGATACGCCCGGTTATCGCGTTGCCCGGGTCGAAGACAAGCTTGGCCAGCACGCCAGCGACACCTGCCAGATCCTCTTCGAAGACTTGCGCCTGCCCGTGGCCAACCGCCTGGGCGAGGAGGGCGAAGGCTACAAGATCGCCCTGGCCAACCTGGAAGGCGGGCGCATCGGTATCGCCGCCCAGTCGGTGGGCATGGCTCGCGCGGCCTTCGAGGTGGCACGCGACTACGCCCGAGAGCGGGAAACCTTCGGCAAGGCCATCATCGAGCACCAGGCGGTAGCTTTCCGCCTGGCGGACATGGCGACATCCATCGCCGTGGCGCGGCAGATGGTGCATTATGCCGCAGCCCTGCGCGACAGCGGCCGGCCTGCGCTGGTGGAAGCCTCGATGGCCAAGCTGTTCGCCTCGGAGATGGCCGAGAAGGTTTGTTCCTCGGCCCTGCAGACCCTGGGTGGCTACGGCTACCTGAGCGACTTCCCGCTGGAGCGGATCTACCGGGATGTGCGGATCTGCCAGATCTACGAGGGCACCAGTGACATTCAGCGCATGGTCATTGCGCGCAACCTTTGACGGGAGACTGTTTCGATGACATTTGAATGCATTTTGCTGGAAGTTCGTGGCCGCGTGGCCTTGATCACCCTCAACCGGCCGCAGGCGCTCAATGCCCTGAACGCGCAGTTGGTCGATGAACTGAACACCGCGCTTGATAGCCTGGAAGCCGATCGCAATATCGGCTGCATCGTCCTGACCGGCTCGGCCAAGGCCTTTGCCGCCGGTGCCGACATCAAGGAAATGGCCGACCTGACCTACCCGCAGATCTACGTCGATGACCTGTTCAGCGCCAGCGACCGCGTCGCCAATCGGCGCAAGCCGATCATCGCCGCGGTATCGGGCTTCGCCCTGGGTGGCGGCTGCGAGCTGGCGCTGATGTGCGATTTCATCCTGGCAGCGGACAACGCCCGCTTCGGTCAGCCGGAAATCAACCTCGGCGTGCTCCCGGGCATGGGTGGCACCCAGCGCCTGACCCGCGCGGTGGGCAAGGCCAAGGCCATGGAAATGTGCCTGAGCGGCCGCTTGATCGATGCCGTGGAAGCGGAACGTTGCGGCATCGTGGCGCGTATCGTGCCGAGCGATGAGCTGCTGGATGAAGCGCTGAAAGTCGCGGCATTGATCGCTAAAAAATCGTTGCCGATTGCGATGATGGTCAAGGAAAGCGTCAACCGTGCCTTTGAAGTGAGCCTGTCCGAAGGCGTGCGCTTCGAGCGCCGGGTATTCCACGCAGCCTTCGCCACCCAGGACCAGAAGGAAGGCATGGCCGCATTCGTGGCCAAGCGCGAGGCGCAGTTCAAGGACTGCTGATAGACCGCGTCGTTTGCATCGCTGCGGTCCGGCGGTCCGGCAAGCCCGCTCCTGTAGGAACGGGCTTGCCCGCGATGAGGTCCTAATGCCCGCCTGGCCACCTTCCCGACAAAATCCCTGTCATTTCAGTTGCTGCCAGCCAAACTCGGCCGTAGACTGCCGCCCCCTGTAAATTGAGTGCCGGATGGTGCTTGAAGAATTCCGCGCCTGGCGACCTGTCGCCAGGTGCAGCCGATTCGCCTTAGATGCACGTATTTTTTATAGAGAAATCAATGACAAAGGAAAAGTTGCTGGCGATGCCGGCTGATGACTACATGAATGCTGAGCAACTGGCTTTCTTCACCGAGCTGTTGCAGGCCATGAAGATCGAAACCCAGGAGCGTGTCGAGCAGAACCGTGTAGCCATTGAAAGCCTGGACACGCCTGCCGATCCTGCCGACGCCGCATCGGTTGAAGAAGAGCGCACCTGGCTGGTCAACGCGATTGATCGCGATCAGCGTCTGTTGCCTCAACTGGAAAATGCCCTGGGCCGCATCGCCGATGACACCTTCGGCTGGTGCGATGACAGCGGCGAGGCAATCGGCCTCAAGCGCCTGCTGATCAGCCCGACCACCAAGTACTGCATCGAAGCCCAAGAGCGTCACGAGCAGATCGACAAGCACCAGCGCCAGGCCTGACCTGCGTTGCGGTGAGCAAGGCTCCGGGGTTTTCCCCGGGGCCTTTTTGCATTTGCGCGCGTGCAGGTTTTATTACCGTCCATGCGAAACTGCTATTCGTCCGATAGCTGTTTACGCCGGCGCAAGAGGTTTATGATGGTCATATCGTTAGGTTGCTAATGAAATCTCGGGAGGGAATTCATGCAAGGCAAGGTCGATGTGGCGGTAATGATTGGTAGTGGCGTGCCGGCTTCCCTGCAGTCAGAGGGCAAGCGCGCGTGCTGGGTGGTCTTGCTCAACGGCGAGCAGCGTGGGACGGCATTCGCCAGCCGCGCCGAGGCCGAGGAATGCCGTGCCGCCTGGCTGGCGCAGCTGAAACCTACGGGTGCAGACGCTCGTTGAGTTCATCGACGACTTCAGCCCAATCGGCATCCTCGATCAGTTCGTCCTTCAGGAATTTTTTCTGCTGCTCGGTCCAGAACGGCGCTTCGGACAGTTTCATGTCCTTGGCCAGTCGATGGCTGGATATAAAGTCATCGATGCTGGCCGGGTCTGAGGCCAGGCCGAGTTGGTCGAACAAAATAGTCAGAGTCTTGGTCTGCAGTTCCATGTCAGCTCCCAGGCCGGGCAGGATGCCGGCGTTGTAGGTCGTACAGTATCTGAGGCACGGCATGACGCAGAGTTCGCCAGCCGTTTCAATTGCAATACTCTAGCCTTCGTGCCAGTGCACAGGCGTCGTCGTGGTTACGCCTGAACCCCATGACCCGACCGGCGGCATGGTCAATGATGTGAAAAAAGCCTACACCTGCCGGTACAACTTTGAAACGAGGCAGCGGTGACTGGTCCCAGTGTGTCAAGTGCGGGTAAAATGCGCTGCCGAACGCAGCCTGCGGCGAATCACCCTTGGCGATGAAGGCTCGACGGGTTTCCCTGTTTTCGTGCATATTTGTGTCCTTACGTATTCTTTGGCGGTATAGAGTGTGTCCTTGATTCGGGCAGCAACCCTGGGTTGTTCGGTTGTCCGAACCATTCGTTCAAGCTATCGCATCTTTTATGCAGTTTTGCTGTCAGAAAATGCGCTCTTGAATGAAAACCTCTGCCGAAATTCCTTTGTATGGCGTTCGCTTACAATGGGTAGCGTGTTTTCACTCAAGGTGGAAGCCTATAATGTCGAGACCTGGTGCGTGCATGTCCACTAGTCTCTCCTGACTCCAGTTTGAGGTATCCGCCGTTTGCTGGGCCTACCCGTGTTCATGCCGGGCCGGGTTGTCGGGTGCGTGGTGTTTTGTTTCGTGTTGCTCCTTGAGCGGTAGTCATTGTGTGAGGTCATCTTTTTTGCTGCCCGCGGTTCGGGCGGTTCTTTCTTTTGTGTTGAGGAATTTTCATTGGCAGTCAGTAATCTCGATATGCATGCCTTGTTTGTGCTCGGCGATCTCCGGGCCAAACTGGTCAAACAGTTTCAATCGCGTTTTGTCTATGTCACGGAACAAAGTGCCGAAGGCATCTACATGGCCGAAATCGATACCGAGGCCGGGCTGGTGGTCGATGACAAGCCACGCCTGGAGCTGAAAGTAGGCGACCATTTCCGTGCTGCCGTACTCCCGAGCCGTGAAGGCGGCAAGATGGAAATCAAGTTCCGCGACATCAAGCTGACCGTCTATGGTCTGGGCGACTATGCCTTCGTCAATACCGCCGATGGGCATGGCATCGTATTCAAGGAAGGGCATAGCGTGATGCTGGTATTCGCCGCCAACGAGCAATTGCAGGAAGGCTTGACCAAGACTCTGAAGGCCGTTACCGCCAAGGCCGCCAAGTGGCGCAAGGGCGAGTTGACCTTCAAGGCCAGCGAGTAATTCGCGGGAGTGCCAGCGCCGTTACCGTTCGAATAAAGGAACCTCGGCTACAGTCAGTTGACTGAACCAATGCCAGCATGAGGTCGGCAACCCTGAGCCATTCGAGGTACGCGAGCATGCTTACACTCCGTGCGCTGCTGATCAGCACCCTGGCCAGCCTGACCCTGGCTGTCGTACCTGTGCCGCTGCGGGCCGCCGAGGCCCCCATTCACTTTGCCGACTTGAATTGGGAAAGCGGCAGCCTGATTACCGGCATCCTGCGGCACATTGTCGAGAAGGGCTATGGCTTGCCCACCGACACGCTGCCCGGCACCACTATTACTCTGGAAACGGCACTGGCCAAAAATGACATCCAGGTGATCGGCGAGGAATGGGCCGGCCGCAGCCCGGTATGGGTCAAGGCTGAAGCCGAAGGCAAGGTGTTGGCGCTGGGCGACACGGTCAAGGGCGCTACCGAAGGCTGGTGGGTGCCGGAATACGTGATCAAGGGCGACCCGGCGCGTAGCATCAAGGCGCTGGCGCCAGAACTGCGCAGCGTCAGTGACTTGCCGCGTTACAAGGCGGTGTTCCAGGACCCGGAGGCACCCGGTAAGGGCCGCTTCCTCAATAGCCCCATCGGCTGGACCTCGGAAATCGTCAATGCGCAAAAACTCAAGGCCTATGGCTTGAGCGACAGCTACGTGAATTTTCGCAGTGGCTCGGGCGCGGCCCTCGATGCCGAGATCAACTCATCGATCCAGCGCGGCAAACCGGTATTGTTCTACTACTGGTCGCCGACGCCTTTGCTCGGGCGCCACAAGCTGATCCAATTGCAAGAGCCTCCCTTCGATGCCAAGGCCTGGGCAACCCTGACCGACCCTGACAATCCCAACCCGCAACCCACCCGTTCGTTGCCATCGAAGTTGTCCATCGGTGTTTCCGCGCCGTTCCAGCAGCAGTACCCACAGGTGGCTGCGTTCTTCGCCAAGGTGCAAATTCCCATCGATCCGCTGAACAAGGCCCTGGCGCAAATGAGCGAGCAGCGCCAAGACCCACGCCAGGCCAGCATGGAGTTTCTCAAGGCCCACCCCGACATCTGGAAGCCCTGGTTGCCCGAGGACGTGGCGGCGCGCGTCAGTGCCAGCCTGAATTAACTGCCGCTTTCGCTGCGCCGGCTGCTGACTTCGGCTGGCACCGGGTCACCGGCCATGCGCTTGCGAAACAGTGCGGCGCGGGCCAGCAATAGCGTGGTCACTGGCATGGTGATCGCCAACAGGATCGGAATCAGCCAGGCATGCGCGATTGGCCCATGTTTGAGGGCCGAGAAGAACAGGATCGACGCCAGTGCCACGCACCAGGCACCGAAGGTCGAGGCCAGCGCCGGCGGGTGCATGCGTTGGAAGAAGTCTTTCAAGCACAGTAGCCCCAGCGCACCGCTCAAGGCAAACAGGCTGCTGCAAAGGATCAGCGCTGCCGTGAGCAGTTCGGCCCACAATGGCAGATCAATGGATTCGGTCATTCGATCACCTCGCCACGCAGGAGGAATTTGGCCAGGGCAAAGGAGCCGACAAAGCCGAACAGGGCAATCAGCAATGCCGCTTCGAAGTAGGTGTCGCTGGCGTAGCGGATGCCCAGCACCAGCATCATCAGCATGGCCAGGATGTACAGGTAGTCCAGTGCCAGGACCCGATCCTGGGCCGAGGGTCCCTTGAACAACCGCAGCAGGGTCAGGAGCATGGCCACGGCAAAGATGAACAGGCTGAGCACGATGGTGTTGGCAAGCAGGCCAGTCATTCGAAGATCTCCATCAGCGGGCGTTCGTAGGTGCGCTTGAAGTGTTCGATGAATTGCCCCTCATCGTCCAGGTCGAACACGTGCAACAGCAGGATGCTGCGGTCCAGGGCCAGTTCCGACCAGACCGTGCCGGGAATCACCGTGGTGATGATCGACAGTGCGGCCAGGCCGTTGGCGTCGCGCAGCTGCAGCGGGACTTTGACGAACGCCGAGCGCGGCGGGCACCGCTTGGCATTCCATACCGCCCAGGCCACTTGCAGGTTGGACACCACCACGTCGACACCAACGCGCAGCACCAGGGCAATGATTACCCCCGGGCGCCGCTGGCGCACCGGCAAGGGCCGCAGCGGGGCCATGAGCATCGGGGCGAGCACAGCCAGGGCAGCACCGAGCAGCAGGTTGCCGACGCTCAAGGACAGGTTCAGCAGCAGCCATAATCCCCACAACGCCAGCGACAACCAGGGAGCCGGAAACAGGCGCTTCATGGCTGCACCTCGGTCAGCGCCGCCGCTGCACTCGGGTTGGGCACCGGCAGGGTGCCCAGCACTGCCGCCACATACTGTCGGGGGTTGGCGAGGCTGGCAGCGGTGTCGGCGCTGTAGCGCAGCAGCGGTTCGGCGCGCAGGGTCAGCAGAATGCACAGGCCCAGCAAGGCGACGATGGGCACGCATTCATAATGGCGCAGCAGTGGTGAAGGCCGCTCCTGGGGCGTCCAGAAGCGTTGGGTGCCGACTCGGGCCATGGCGATCAATGACGCCAGGCCGGACAGAATAAGCAGCACCACCAGACCCCAGCCCGGCAGCGACAACGGCTGCTCGGGTGCGACGCCTAGCCCGTGCGGGTTGAACAGCGCGCTGATCAGGCTGAGCTTGCCGATAAACCCCGAGAGCGGCGGCATGCCGACGATCAACAGGGCGCAGGCGATGAAGCTCAGGCCCAGAAAGGCCATCGTCCAGGGGATGACCTGGCCGACCACGGCCTTCTGTTCGTCATCCAGGTTGATGCCCTTGGGCGGGTGCAGGGATTCGATGGCCGGCGGCAGCAGGTCAGGGTCATCGTCCAGCGACAGTTCGTTGACCGAACGCGAGCGTTCGATCAACTCGGCGAGCAGGAACAGGGCGCACAGGGCGAGGGTCGAGCTGACCAGGTAAAACAGCGCGCCGGCGATCAGGCCGCTCTGGCCGAAGCCGATGGCGGCCAGCAGGATGCCGGCCGATACCAGGATGCTCAGGCTGGCCATGCGTTCCAGGCGCTGGGCCTTGATGATCGACAGCGCCGCACAGGCAACGGTCGCCAGGCCGCCGTACACCAGCCAGTCGCCACCGAAAAAGGCCGAGGCACCGGCCTCGGCGGAAAACAGCAAGGTCCACAGGCGCAGGATGGTGTAGATGCCGACCTTGGTCATGATCGCGAACATGGCCGCCACCGGGGCGCTGGCCGAACTGTAGGCCGGCACCAGCCAGAAGTTCAGCGGCCAGGCGCCGGCCTTGGCCAGGAACGCCGTGGCCAGGATCGCCGCGCCGGCGTGCAACAGGCCGCGATCGGCTTCCGATACCAGCGGGATCTTCACCGCCAGGTCGGCCATGTTCAAGGTGCCGGTCACGCCGTAGAGCATGGCCGCGCCAATCAGGAACAGGGAGGATGCCAAAAGGTTGATCGCGATGTAATGCAACCCGGCCGAGACCCGGGCGCGGCCCGAGCCATGCAGGAGCAAACCGTAGGAAGCGGCCAGCAGCACTTCGAAGAACACGAACAGGTTAAACAGGTCGGCGGTCAGGAAGGCACCGTACAGGCCCATCAACTGGATCTGGAACAGGGCATGGAAGCTGGCGCCGGCACGGTCCCAGCGGGCCATGGCGAACAGCAGGGCGCTGACGCCGATGATCCCGGTCAGGACCAGCATCAGCGCCGACAGGCGATCGACCACCAGCACGATGCCGAACGGCACTTGCCAGTTGCCCGGCAGGTACACGCCGATGGAGCCGGGCTCGCCCTGTTGCTGGGTCCACAGCAACAACATCACCGAAATGCCCAGGCCGATCAGGCTGGAGAACAGGTTGAGCCGTGCCTTGAGCGGGCGATGTTTTTCGCCCAGCAGCAGCATCAGCGCGGCGGTCAGCAGCGGCAGCAGAATGGGCGCGGCGATCAGATGTTGCATCCAGTTCATTCTTTAGGCTCCCGGCCATCCACATGGTCGGTGCCGGTCAGGCCCCGGGAAGCCAGCAGCACCACCAGGAACAGCGCGGTCATGGCGAAGCTGATGACGATCGCCGTCAGTACCAGCGCTTGCGGCAACGGGTCGGTGTAGTGCAACAGATCCTGCGGCACGCCGTCCTTGATGATCGG
>RCUR01000772.1_pt1 | contig 11461 bp, 12 predicted proteins | sample 2166151 | NCBI WGS metagenome assembly RCUR01 (sample SAMN09932785, study PRJNA488358) | compost metagenome | isolation source: compost soil in an enriched community | place: Germany: Experimental Botanical Garden
GCGCTTTCGTGGAGGGAACCATCAGGCTCTTGGCTCGCTTGGGCACGACGCTCCCACCAAAGTTGATGAGCCTGGTGTGGGGCAATGGCGAACCCACGGTGAAGGAGTGCTCATCCGCGGTATAGGTGATCGAGGCACGGGTCTCCCCGGTATCAAACAGGGGCTTGGCGCCTTTATTTTTGGTGGACTGGGTCAATGCCGCGTTAGGGGTGAAAGGGCCATCCATGTTGAGCTGCACGCAGGTCACCGCCAGCGGTGCCAGCTTCTGCGGAAAGGTCTTGATAACTGCCCCCATGCTGCGCAGCCGCTTCACAAAATCATTGATGTCATTGGATGACATACCGTACGCCCCGTACATTGATAACCAGTTCATGCCTGCCAGTATCCCAGCTACGCCCCCCGCTCTTCGCCCACGGGCGGGCCTCGCGCGCGTATGCCCACAAAATGAGGGCATGACAAAGCAATGTGGATAGCGAGGTAGTAATGGGACGCCGGTCAAAGGTTGATTTGCATGGCCTGCTGGAGCGGATCATCGAGATGTTCGAGCGAGAGAAGATGCCCATCCGGGACATCGAGACTGCACTGCGGGAAGAGGGGTTCGATATTTCCCGTGGGGCAATTCATCGGTCGTTGAAAGAAAACGGGGAGATCGCGCTCAACTACAAGCGGGCGCTGGACGAGTCGCGCATGCTGCTCGATGAGATCAAAGGCAACCCCGGCACTGACATCCTGGAGCTGACCCAGCAGATGCTGGCCCAGAAGCTGTCGGAGTACGTGCGCAATATTGATGACTTGGATTTCAAGAATGCGGGGGAACTCATCAAAGCAGTCAGCAGCATCTCCTTTGCCCAGGTCAACGTGGGTCGTCTGAAAATGGAGTTTCAGGCCGGTGTTGAAGCGGCTAAAAAAGCCCTGGAAGCCGAGCTTAAGCGCATCTTGATGGAAGAGGACCCCGCCACCCTGCTGGCGGTTCTGGAAGCCATCGAGCGCGTCGAAGTGAAGGCGTCTAAGGCGCGTGCATGATCGCCTCTGCAAGTGAACGTGAAACCCTGCGCCAGCAGGCGCGTGCCCGGATTGCCGAATTGGAGGCCGCCCCAGCCGTGGCTGAGCAGCAGGAGCTGGATGCCAGCGCCCTGGAGGCGCGCCGCCGCCGTGCGCGGGGGGATGATGGCTTTGCCTGGTTCTGTCAGACCTACATGCCGGCAGCCTTCCCCACGCCGTTCGCCGATTACCAGCTGGCACTGACCCGGCTGGTCTCCCAGCGCACCCTGGCACGAGCCGATGAGCGCCTGTTCAAGTCCCTGATAACCGACACGGACCATGCTTATATCAATGGGGACAGCGACCGCTATGAAGGGATCCTCGACATTGAGCCACGGGATCACGGCAAGACCACCCGCAACACCCAGGCCCTGCCGTTGTGGCTGGCGCTCAACTTCCCCGGCAGCTTCATCGTGGTGTGCGCTGCCAGCAAGGAGAGCGCCATCGGCATGGTGGACGCCATCAAGACCACCCTGCAGGAAGATGATCAGCTGATCGCGGATTACGGCCGGCAGCAGAAAAAGGGGATGTCCTGGTCGAAGACCAAACTGCAACTGGCCAACGGCAGCGCCATCGTGGCCGTCGGTGCGGGCCAGTCTCTGCGCGGTATCAAAAACAAGTTCCAACGCCCCACCCACATCATCTGTGATGACCTTCTCAAGGATGATGAGGTGGAGTCGGCCCCCCTGCGCAAGAAGCTCTACATTTGGTTCAAACGAGTCATCCTGAACCTGGGCCAGGGGGCGCTGACTATCGTGGCCAACACCATCATGCACCCGGAAGATCTGCCCAGCCGCCTGCTGGGTGAGATCAAAGAGGGGGTGCTGGCCAACTGGATTGGCCTGAGGTTTGCGGCCATCACACCTGCCGGTGAATCGCTGTGGCCAGCACGCTGGCCGCTGGCGCTGCTGGAGATAAAGCGGCGCCAACTCGGTGCGCTCTGGTTCACTGAATGGATGAACCAGCCGCTCTCCGATGAAGAGCGGATCTTCAATGAGGCCTGGTTCGAAGACTTCCAGCCGCGTGACGTCAGCCTGCGCGATTGCACCATAGGGATGGCGGTGGACCCGGCCACCGGCAAAGCCACCGGGGACTATTCGGCCATCGCCGTGGTGGCCAAGCACCGCCCGACGGGTATTTATTACGTGCTCTACTGCCGGGGCTTCAAAGAAAGTGACCTGGCGCTGGCCAAGCGGATCTGCGAGGTCTACCGGCTCTTCAAACCCGATTTTATCGACTTTGAAACCGTCCAGTTCCAGGCCATCTATAAGCGAGAGGTGGCCCGGGAGGGCAGTCGCCAGGGCCTGCGCCTGCCGCTGCGCCCCTTCAAAGGGGGTAACAAGCACGTGCGGATCAAGTCTCTGGGGCCGATGTTCGAAAATGGCCTCATCCTGTTACAAGAAGATCAGACTCTGCTCAAGGAGCACCTGGTGAATTATCCCCGTGGCCATGATGACTGCCCGGATGCACTGGAGATGTGCATCAGTGGCCTGGAGCACAAGTTCGCGGGCGGGGCGGTGATCGCCAAGCGGCAAGTCGTCAGTGCGGCCCAGCGCCTCGCTGGCATTGCCCAGCGACTGAGGGGGAGATTGAGATGATCGAGCAACTCCTTGGCACCTCCAAGAAAGCCGCCGACCTGCTGGCTCGCCTGATGCGGATCGTCTGTGTCGGCGAGGTGGTGGCGGTTGACGGGGGTGGTCAACAGGTCAAAGTCCGGCTGCCCAATCACGATGGCATGGAGAGCGACTGGCTGCGGGTACTGGCGCGCCGTTCGCTCGGGGTGCGCACCAGTTGCAACCTGAAAGTGGGTGAGCAGGTGCTGTGCTTGTTCCCCCCGCTGGGGGATATGCGCAGCGGCTATGTGCTGGGCGCGCTCTACAACAAACAGGATGCGCCGTTCCAGGACAACCCGGATGTGTTCGGAGTGGAGTTTGAAGACGGGGCCAAGATGACCTATGACCAGGTCAGCCACACCCTGAATTTTTCCCTACCAGGTGGAGCGTCTGTCTTTGAGATGACCCCGGACGGGTTCCGGTTCAAGGGGGCTATTTTTGCGGACGGCGACATGACCATCAGCAAGAGCCTGATCGTGGCCGAAAGCGTCACGGCCCAGGAGCTCAATGATAGTCAGAGCAGCATGGCCACCATGCGCGGGCAGTACAATTCTCACCAGCACACTAATGATGGGAACAGCCCACCCACGGTACCGATGGAATAGAGCGCCTGAATCGCTCTGTGCGCGCACACAAGGCGAAGTGATGCGATGGTACTCAAAAATTTTCTTGAATGAATTTTAAGGCGATTTGAAGACTTTTGAAGGGGGTCTGATGTACGGGCTACGACTGAAATCATGGGGGCGGCGCAATCTGACCCTGAAAGAGGATGTGGAGCAGTCGATGGGCGTGCTGCTGCTCACCCGCAAGGGCGAGAAAATTTGGGCGCCTCGCTATGGCTGCGATCTGCTGCTTTACCTGGACAGGCCCAACTGGCATATCCAACTGGCCATCGTGGCCATTCTGGAAGCGGTCACCGCCTATGAGCCACGGGTGCAGCTGCTGCGCGTCAACATTCACCAGGGCCAGACGGTGGATGACTCCGCCAGCGGCCGGGTCACCCTGGAGCTGGTCTATCGCCTGCGGGCGCTCGGTGTTATCGAGACCATGTTGCTGGCCGCGTAATCGCGTTTGGCCGCTAACGGCCTCCGCCCACGGGCGGGGGCCATTTTCTTTGCGTCATATCATCCTCCCTGACGCTACAGGAGGAAACCATGGCGACATTTCTGCACGGGGTCGAGACCATCGAAACGGTCAGCGGCCCAGTCCCGGTCAATGAGATAGCCAGCTCTATCATCGCGGTGTTTGGCACCAGCGAACTGGCCACCCCTGGCCAGATGCTGATGACTCAGAAGCTGGACGAGGCCAAGGCACTCTATGGTGACGGCTCCATCCTGGATGCCTTGCGCCGGGTGCACACCTTCTACACCCCCTACAACACCGTGATCGGCATTCCGCTCGGCAAGCCCGGCGACTTCACTGCCCCGTCCGGTCCGGCCCCCAGCGGTGTCACGTTGGGATCCAGCACGGCCGCAGCCTATATCGATGATGAGGCGGTGAACCCGGTCACGGTCAGCAATCCCAATGACCTGCCGATGACCTGGAGCAGTGATGATCCCCTCGTCGCCACCGTCCACATTGCCACGGGTGTCATTACGCCACTGACGGTGGGTGAGGTTGAGATCAGTGTGACGGTGACCGGCGATGCCGACCACGATGGCGACCTCATCGCCTATACCCTGACCGTCGACCAGACCAACCCGGCCGCTGGCAAGACGCCCACCGACGCATCGTTCAGCGCGTCCGTTCAAACGGCCTATCTTGGCGCCACGTTGGCCATGCGGGTCATCAACGACCATGGCCTCCCCATCACCTGGCGCAGCAGCAATGAATCCATCGCGACCGTCAGCCTGGCAGGGGTGGTCACACCGGTGACGGTGGGCGACGTTCAGATCACCGCCGACATCGCCGGCAGCAGCACCTGGGCACCGGTGGCCCTGACCTGCGATGTCGCCGTCGCGGTGGCCACCGATGCGCTGCTGGCTGCCTTTATCGACGCGGTGCCGCTGATGCTCACGGCCCGCACCAAATTTGGCTTCATCCCCAAGATCTGCATGGCCCCCGGCATCATGCACAAACCCGGCGCCACTGGGGCGGCACTGCCCGTGGCCCGCAAGCTGCGCCAGGTGTGGCTGGCAGATGTCCCGGCTGAGACGGCCAGCATAGAGGAAGCCCGCCAGGCCAAGCAGGCCATGAGCGATGAGCGCATCTTCTGCATGTGGCCACGCCCCAAGGTTATCGACGACCAGGGCGCCACCATGGTGGATTGGGCGGCCCCCTCCTGGGCAGGCCTCATCGCCCAGGTGGATAAGAACCTGGCCGGTATTCAGGGCGGCTCTGGTTACTGGTGCTCACCGTCGAACCTGAAGCTCGGGGATGTCGTCGGGGTCGAGCATGAACTGAGTTTCGTGATCAATGACCGAGACACGGAGGTGAACTATCTCAACGCCAACGGCATCGCGACGGTGATCAACTTCGGGGGCCTGCTGGCATGGGGCAACCGCTCCACGGCCTTCCCGAACAAGACCGACCCGATGACCTTCTTGGCCTGGCGCCGCACGGCCGATGTGATTGAGGAGTCTATCGAGTATTTCACCATGAAGTTCCTGGACAGGCCGATGTTCACCCGCCCGGACTCGCTGGCCAACACCTTGCTGGGCAGCATTCAGGACAGTGTGAACGACTTCCTGCGCTCGAAGGTCGGCACCGCCATTATCGACGGCAAGTGCTGGATCTCCTCCGCAGACAACCCGCTCGATCAGCTGTCCCAGGGGCGTGTGAAATTCCGCTATCGCTTCACGCCACCCATGGTGACCGAGCACATCATCCTGGAGGCCGAGATCTACGTGCAGGGCCTTGAGGATGCGTTCAAGAAATTGGTAGGGGGATAACCGATGGCCGCAGAACAGTCAGTCATCTGGCGTGACCAGATGGCGTTTATCAACAACACGATGTACATCGGCCGCGTCTCACAGGCCTCCTGTGAGATCCGCCGCAAGACCACCACTCTGGGCGGGCTGGGCGGTATCGGCAGCGTCGATGTACCCACGGGGAAATTCGAGCCCATCAAGGCGCGGATCAACTTCACCAGCCTGTCGGTGGCTGACATTCGTCAGCTGACGGCCAATGACGGGTATATCGAACTGCGCATGACCGGCACCGTGCGGGTGCTTGATACCAACACCGGTACCCGCACCGTCGGTGGGGCGGTATCTCGGATCAAGGGGTGGGTGCTGAACCCACCGACGCCGACCTTTGCCGAGGAGCCGCAACCCTATGATGCCGAAATCTCGGTGCTGTTCGTTGAGGTAACCGATCAGCAAGGCGTGGCCCTGCTCATCGACATCCCGAACGGCATCGTGGAGCCAAGCGGCAGCAGCGGCAGTTCTGGCATCACCATCACCGTATAAGGAGGCGCGGATGCCACGCATCAGAACGCTAAGCCTCGTCGGGGATGGGGTACAGAAGAACGGCAAGCTGGTCACCAAGGCCATGCTCGTCGACATCGCCAAGCGCTTTAGCCGCGATGCCAGGCCGCCTATCACCCTGGGTCACCCAGGCCCGGGGGCGGACAAGGTGGCAGCGCTGGGGCGGGTAGACAATCCGCGCATTGAGCCTAGTCGGCGCTTTCCTGGCAAATCGGAGCTGGTGGTCGAGCTGCACTACACCCCTGCCCTGGAAGGGCACGAGGACAAGGGGGAGTTTGAGGGGTTCAGTGCCGGTATCTACCCCACCCAGGATGGAAAGGGCTATTACCTGCACCACGTCGCCGCGCTGGGGCAACTGCCGCCAGCGGCCGAGACCGAGACCCAGGAGCTGGTCGAGCTGTCGAGCGACGGAATAGACAACATGGTGGTGCTCTCTGGGGCGCTGACCTTTTCAGATAGTCAAAACGAGGACATAGAGATGACCAAAGAAGAACTGGCCGCCGCCTTGGCGGAGACCATGAAGCCTATCTCTGAGCGACTGGAGAAGCTGGAGAAGGGCGGCCAAGCCCCGGATGGCGATGATAAGGACAAGCAGCCGGATCAGGACAAAAAGCCGCTCGAAGATACCGAGGCCCGCACCCAGCTCAAGTCCATGCAGGAGACGGTGAAATCGGATCGCATCGCACAGGCCACTGAGTTGGCCAACGCCAAGGGCTGGAGCACCGAGGAGTTCAAGCCGCTGCTGGGCATGCTGCAAAAGGCCGAGGCGATTGAGCTGTGCAACAACGCCCCCGACGGGATGTTCGCCAGCATCAAGGCCACCATCACTGCCCGTCAACCCATCAAGAGCACACCGTCCCCGCTGACTCAAACCCTGGAGTTCTCGGATGACAAGGGTGACAAGAAGGCCGTCGGCCTGCACGACGTAGCCCGTCTGTCCAAATTTTAAGGAGTCGAACATGACCCAATTTTCACGCAAGGCCCAGTTCTCCCTGAGCAACATCGTCGCCAGTGGCCATCCACCGGTGATCCATTCCGTTGCGATCCTGGATGGGGTCATCGGTATCGAGGCGGGCAACCCGCTGCTGGTCACGGTGGATGGGGCCGACTTGTGGGATGGCGCTGCCAACGCCCCAGTCGGCGGCACTGCCGATTTGGTGACCGGCGCCGTAACGGGTGAAGTCACTCCCACCCTGTTCGGGATTGCGCTCAATACCCCGCAGGATGGTGATGGCAGTGTGCTGGTGCTGCTCCACGGCAGCTATCGCATGGAGGCGGTCACCGTTGGGGGCATTGGCCTGACCCAGGCGCAAGCCTTCACGCTGATGGCTGCCGGCCTCTATCCCGAGGATAGCTGGGGGGTGTAACCCTCAGCTTTCATCTCGCATCCGCACTCACATATTCGCGCTTATAACAGGAACCACATCATGGAAATTATCGACCTCATCCGCACCTTTTTGACCCCGCAGGCCATCGCCGTGCAGATGACCAACCGCCAGCCTGCCCCGCAGCGGATCCGCAACCTTATCTATGGCGAGGGTCTCCAACATCCCTTTGCCGCCATCACCCTGGCAGAGCTCAAACGCACCCTGACCAACGTGCCGGTGGTGCGCCGGGGCAGCGCCGCCTTTGCCATGAACCTGGGCAATGGCGATTTGACCACCATCGACGTGCAGGGATTCGAGCTGTCAGACTTCCTCACGGCGACCGAGATCAACAACCTCAAGATGGTCAGCAGTCAGGCAGCCCAGTCGTTTGTGGAGGCTCGCATCAACCACATGCTCGACACCATCCAGCGTTCCACCGAGGCACTGTGCGCCCAGGGGCTGACCGGCAAGCTGGTTTATCCCATGAAAACGGATCTCGCTGAGGATACCTACGAGGTCGATTTTGGAGATACCCAGAATTTTACCCCGCCTCTGCTCTGGAACGGCACTGGTGCCAAAATCGTCGATGTGTTCGAGACGCTGTCCGAAATGCACGGCAAGCTGCAGGCCACTGGCAATGGTGCCAACCCGGTAACCCTGGCCGGGCGTAAGTCTTTCAGCCAGATCATCAACCTGGCAGACGAGTCCAAGAGCAACATCGTCCAGGTCAAGATCATCAACAACAACGAGATCTCTGTCGGCGGCTATACGGTGCAACTAGAGAACGGGGTCTATCGCACCACTGGCAACGTGATGACCCGTACCGTGGACGAAAACAAGGTTGTTATGGTGGACAAGGATGCTGGGCACAGCCTGCGTTACCTGGCGCTGGATGACCTGGAAAGTGGTCTGCTGCCGATGCCGTTCTATCCGAGCCAGGAGCTCAAGAAGAACCCCTCTGGCATGGAAATCGTAGGGCGTTCCAAGCCGCTGCCTGCACCGGTGGTGGGTGCCATCTGCTGGTCCACTGTCATGGCTGCAGCCAAGTCAGCTAAGTAAGCGGGAGGGTCTATGCAGCTGACACAACTGCAGGCGCTGGTGACCCCAGTCATGGTCCGGGATGCACTGGACGATCAGATATATCGCTCCCTGACGGGTGAGAATGTGGCAGGGGATGATGGCGGTCTGTTTATGGCCAGGCCTGTTACCAACGATTCCCAGAAGGCGGCCACCACCGCTTGCCAGTCAGCGGCCCGCTGGGCCTTCATCACCCTCTCTAAGGCCGACGCGCTCGCGCGGCCTTTTTCAGACGATGAGCAAGCGGTGCTGTCCGAGGCCATGACACAGCGCGCCATCTATGAGCTCGGTCGCCAGTCTGAGTTTGATGCCAACTTTTTCCAAAACAAGAAAGACGCCCAGGAACTGCTGGACTCCCTGCTCGGCCTGAACACGTCGAGTGATGGGTCCTCCGGTATCGTTGGCGCCAGGAGTACCAAAGATGCCAGCCACCGCCGCCGCGCTTGTGACCCCCTTAACCGCTGGCGCTAACCCCTTCGCCGGCTACTATCCCACCCCCATCTCCATGGGGGTGCAGTGCAACGAGGTCTGCGATCCTTACTGGGGAGCCATCGACGCAATGCTCCTCGATGAGGAAGTGGATACCGACATTGAGCTGCGGCACTGCGCCTCTATCATCCTGCCCTGGTACATGGAAGGGCTGCCGGATGACGTTGCATTTGCTGAGCAAATCCTCTCAGGCCTCGACATAGAGCGCCTGCTGGAGGATGCGCTGCGCGTCGCCGAGTACGGCTTCAATCCCCTGGAGGTGACCTGGGATGACAGCCAAGGTCCGCTGCGCCCCGTACTGATTGAGAAACGCCATCCCAAGTCCTTTCGTCTCGACCCACAAGGCCAGGTCTATTACTCCCCACGGGGAGGGCATGGGTTTACGCCGGTAGCGACGGGCAAGGTCATCCCCGTTCGCCGCCTGGCGACCCGTGAGCGCCCCTATGGGGTGTCCATCCTGGAGAGCATCTGGCCTATCTGGCAGATAAAGTGGACCCACATCGCCCAGCTGGAGCGCCTGGGCCAAAAGTATTCGGTGCCTTCTGTTATCGCCCTGGCTGATGCCCAGAATAAAGATGACCTTGGCGAAATCAGTATGGCGCTTGCCGGCATCGAGTCGGGTGAAGGGGTGGCCCTGTCAGGGGTGAAAGAGATAGTGCAACTGGATGCCCGAGGCAAGGCGCCCGAGCTGCTGGAGGTTATTCGTCACTACGACACAAAAATATGTAAACGCATTACTGGGCAAACGCTGACTTCCAACTCGGAGAAGAATGGCTCTCGCTCTCTGGGGGAGGTACACGAGCGGGCGGCCATGCGTATCGCCGTCGGCGATCTGAAAAACGTGTTTGCCAACCTCAACGCCACCCTGCTGCAGTGGATCTTCTCCTTCAATGACAAGCCCGGCCAAGTGCGGTTCGTGTTCGATGAAAAGGCATTCCTAGCCCATCTGAGGGCCCAGCAGAACAAGGGCGATGGCATCACCCTCTCCAATAACCTTAAGGGGCTGCAACTATGTCTCTGAGCCAGCAGGAGAAGAAAGAGAAGGAGGCGCTGATCAAGCTGGCGGCCATTGAAGATCAGCTTGTGACGCTGACGGCCACGGTGCTGAGTGAGGAGATCACCACCCGCATCACCCAGAACGATGTCATCCCCACCCGCAGCCAGGAACAATACGCCGTCGTCTACAGCGCCGGGATGCACTTTTCCTGGCTCTATGGGCACTGGCATGTGCAGCAAATGATGAACGACAGCGTGGAGCTGGCAGAGGTGCCAGAGAAGGTCCCCTTCAAGGAGGCGCTGGCTTACCTGGAGAGTCAGGTGCCGATGACTAGCCGGGCGTACCAGGAGCTGGACGCCAACATGAAGCTGCGATCCTTCACTGTGGCCGGCGTCTCGTCCGAGCAGGCGGCTGCCACGGTGCAAGGGCTCTATGCCAAGGCGCTGGCCAGCGGCCAATCCAGCAGCGAGACGATGCAGCAGGTTGGCCAGTTCCTGGAGCAAGCGGGGGTGAGCCCGGCCAATCCCTGGTATCTGGACCTGCACTATCGCAACAACATGATGTCGGCCTATAACGCCGGGCGCTGGGCGCAGATAGAGGGGAACGAGCTGGTGGAGCAGCTCATCTATCTGTCCATCATGGACGAGGGCACCACCAAGCTATGCCGCCACCTGGACAGGATGGTGAAGCCCAAGGGCGATGCCATGTGGCAACGCTACTGGCCGCCCAATCACCACAAGTGCCGGGGCACGGTCAGCCCCCTTGGCCAGAGCCAATACGAGCAGATCCCGGACGAGGTGAAGCAGCGCTCAGCCCAGATTACTGATGACCGGGTGGAGGATGATCCCACAATGTCCTCCGAGCACCAGTTCACCAGCTCCCCCACCCAGACCTTGAAACGTCTGCCTAACAGCCTGGTGGAGCAGGCACAGGCATTTGACCTGGTGCCCTCGATAACGGCCTATTCCAAAGAGCAGAGCAGCACGCTGCTGACCACGCGAGTAACGGAGCTTCGCCAGAGCGTTATCCCCAGTTCGGTCATCACCCAGGCGGGGCTGACCGCCAAGCGGGCGGAACAGGTCGGCGACCTGGTGGACAGTGAGGAGGTGGCCTTTGGCATCGGTCAGGTGGGGGAAGACTGGCAGGGAGAGGTGTGGTTCTTTGAGCCATCGGACGGTGGCTGGCTATGGGGGCGAGCTGCAGCCTATGACTCGCTCAAGGACATCGCCTATCTTGCCTGGATAACGGCGGCCGAGTATGAGGCGCTGGTGGCCTCGGCACAGGCGCTATAAAGAAGCCCCGCAATTGCGGGGCTTTGATTTTCAAAGAGATTCACAGGTCGTTTTTGTTATTTTTACTTTCTTCGGCCATCAACAGCTCGTCGTAGTTGTTTAATGTGTACATCAATAAATATTTTTTACTATTGGACTCATCACTACTCATCCTGAG
>RCUR01000774.1_pt1 | contig 11446 bp, 10 predicted proteins | sample 2166151 | NCBI WGS metagenome assembly RCUR01 (sample SAMN09932785, study PRJNA488358) | compost metagenome | isolation source: compost soil in an enriched community | place: Germany: Experimental Botanical Garden
GGCCAGGGTCAGGTCCTCCAGCACCCGTCGCGCTGCATGCCAGTGCCCGTCGACCAACTGGGCGATGGCGGCCAGATGCGCCTGCTCGCGGTCGTTGGCCGGCCATTGGCGTGCCAGTTCGAGGTCGGCGCGCGCGACCGGCCAGCCGCTCGGTTCGGTACCGAGCAGATGCAGCCAGGCGTGCAGCACCCTGGCCATGACGAAGTCGGGACGCTCGGCACAGGCCACCTCGATGGTCGCCAGCGGATCGCCGCAATAGCACTGGAACTGGTGCAGCGCCTGTTCGTAGTGCTGCACGCTGCTCGGCACCGCACCGCTGAGCGGGTTGCCGAGGCTGTCTTTGCTGGTGTTCATCGTCGCCTCCCCGTCGCTGCCAGCCGCTCGCCACACAGCGAACGCGCTGCTTGACGGCGAGCGCAGCGCGGCAGTGAGTTCGCTGCGCGCAGGCAGGACTTTTTTCAAGCGCATTGGGAAGGAAAGTAAAGTCGCTGGGGGCCAGCCGTGCAAGGCGCCCCCGACGCTGGCGCGCCACTTGCATCATGTGAGGCATCCCATCCGACCGGAGGTCCCATGCAAATCCGCCTCGCCACCCCTGCCGACATCCCGGCACTCTGCACACTGCTCGACCAGCTGTTCGCCCAGGAAGCCGAATTCACCCCGGACCGCAGCGCGCAGCAGCGCGGACTGGCGGCGATCATCGACGATCCGGCGGTCGGCGAAATCCTCGTCACCGTCGCGGACACGCGCATCGTCGCCATGGTCAATCTGCTCTACACGGTGTCGACCGCACTGGGTGCGCGGGTGGCGCTGCTGGAGGACATGGTGGTGGACACCGGCGCGCGCGGCGCGGGCATCGGTTCGGCGCTGCTGGAGCAGGCCATCGCCCATGCGCGGGACAGCGGCTGCCGGCGCATCACCCTGCTCACCGACGACGACAACGCGGCGGCGCAACGCTTCTATGGCCACCACGGCTTCACGCGTTCGCCGATGCGCCCGCTGCGACGGGCGCTGTAGCGATCGACTACGCTGCACAGGCTGGCGTGGGCAGGTAACCACGCCGGTCATCCGGCGGAGGAGACGAGCGATGTCCATCAGGTACTGGCTGCTGGCCGGCGCGGTGCTGGCCGTCCAGGGGTGCACCCCGTGGTCCGGCACTGCGCAGGAGCGCCAGATCCTCACCGTGCCCCTCGTGGCGACGAACCACAATGCCGGCAAGATCGCCCAAGCCACCCTGGTGGCCGAGGGCGAGCGCACCGGCATCTCCTTCATCATCGGCGGCGTACCGGACGGCACCAGCCGGCCGGTGCATCTGTACACCTTCATCTACCCCGGCCGCTGCGAGCGCCTCGGCCCCACGCCTGCCTGGGAGATGAACCAGATCGTGCTCGCCGATCGCATCGGCCGCGCCCAGGCCGGCTGGCGGCTGTCGAAGCGGGTGGAGGTGCCGCTGGAACAGCTGCGCAGCGGCGGCTACAGCCTGCTGGTGCGCAACAGCCCCGCCGATGGCAGCTGGGACCTGTTCTGCGGCGAGATCGAATAGCCGGCTGCCACCGTTCAGCCGTCCCCGGCTCGCGCCAGCAGCGGGCCGAGCAGCGCGCACATGTTGCGCCAGTGTGAACCCTCCCAGTAGATGCGCTGGCAGGCGTCGCAGCCGAGAAAGCGCGAGTAGAGCCAGGCGGCGCGCGGTGGCACGCGCGCGCGGGCCAGCTCGGTGTCGAGTTCGTGCAGCGGCAGGTTGCAGTGCACGCACAGGGTGAACGGCCGCGCGCTGCGCGCCAGGTCGAGGCGCTCGAACAGTTCGCGCAGCTGCAGCGCCGGCTTGAGCGCATGCACGTAGCAGCCGTGACTGACGATGCGCCGCTTGAGCAGTTCGCGGTCGCGGGTCAGCACGATGCGCTGCTGCGCGGCGGCCAGTGCGGCGATCTGGCCGTCCTCGAAGTCGTTGTCGTAGAGGGTGTCGAAGCCGCTCATGCGCAGCAGGCGGGCCAGGCCACCGAGATGGGCGTCGGCGATGAAGCGCAGCGCGCGCAGCGGCTGGGCGCGGACCTTGAGCAGCGGGGTGATGTCCAGCGTCTCGAAGCGCGGGTAGACCGCCACCCGGTCGCCATCGTGGATCGGCCGGGCGAAGTCCACCGACTCGCCGTTGACCAGCACCAGCTCGACCTCGGTGTGCGGCACGCCGAGCGCCTCGATCATGTGCTTGACCGTGGCCGCCTGCGCACACGCGCAGGTAAACGCCTGCCCGCGCCGCTCGGCCGGCAGGAAGTCGTTGAGCTCCTCGTAGAAGCGAAAAGTGGCGCTGACCATGGCGGACAGTATGGCAGGCGCAGAAGGCGCGCGCGGCGTACCTGCACCTGCACCTGCACCTGCACCTGCACCTGCACCTGCACCTGCACGAATGTCGCCGTGCCGGGCACTGCCGAGCGTGCGACCGGGCCGGAACATTCATCGCTGTTCAACACGGGCATGGCAGAATTTCGCCCGTCCATCGTCCATCCCGCACCAGGAGTCCGCATGCCCCACCGAGAATCCCCCGCCGCCGCCAGCGGTGCCGCCCGGGCGTGGGAGGTCTTCCTGATCTTCCTGCGTCTGGGCCTGACCTCCTTCGGCGGGCCGGTTGCGCACCTGGGCTACTTTCGCGAGGAGTTCGTCAGCCGTCGGCAGTGGCTGAGCGAGCGCAGCTACGCCGATCTGGTCGCCCTGTGCCAGTTCCTGCCCGGGCCGGCCAGCAGTCAGGTGGGCATGGCCCTCGGCCTGTCGCGCGCGGGCTATGCCGGCGCGCTGGCGGCGTGGACCGGCTTCACCCTGCCTTCGGCCATCGCCCTGATCCTGTTCGCCCTGGGCCTGGCGAGCTGGGGCGATGCGCTGCCCGGCGGCCTGCTGCACGGGCTCAAGGTGGTCGCCGTGGCGGTGGTGGCGCAGGCGGTGTGGGGCATGGCGCGCACCCTGTGCAGCGACGCCCCGCGCCTCACCCTGATGGCGCTGGCCGCCTGCGTGGTGCTGCTGTGGCCCACCGCGCTGGGCCAGATCGGGGTGATCCTGAGCGCCGCGCTGGTCGGCCTGCTGTGCTTCAGACCCGCACCGGGGACAGCCCACGAACCGCTGCCGATCGCCACCGGGCGACGTGCCGGCGCGCTGTGCCTGGGGCTGTTCCTGGCCTTGCTGCTCGGCCTGCCGCTGCTCGCCGAGCTGTGGCCGCGGCCGGCGGTGCAACTGGTCGATGCCTTCTATCGCGCCGGCGCGCTGGTGTTCGGCGGTGGCCATGTGGTGCTGCCCCTGCTGCAGACGGAAGTGGTGCCGCCCGGCTGGGTCAGCAACGACGTGTTCCTCGCCGGCTACGGCGCCGCACAGGCGGTTCCCGGCCCGCTGTTCACCTTCGCGGCGTTCCTGGGGGCCTCGCTGCACGGCGAGTCCGGCGGCTGGAGCGGCGGCCTGCTGTGCCTGGTCGCCATCTTCGTGCCCTCCTTCCTGCTGGTGGCCGGCGCACTGCCGTTCTGGGAGCGGCTGCGGCGCAGTGCGCACACCCAGGCCGCGCTCGCCGGCGTCAATGCCGCGGTGGTCGGCCTGCTGCTGGCCGCGCTGTATAACCCCGTGTGGACCAGCGCGATCCACGGCCCCGGCCACTTCGGCCTGGCCCTGCTGGCGCTGATCGCGCTGATGGTCTGGAAGCTGCCGCCCTGGCTGGTGGTGCTGCTCGGCGGCGGCGCCGGCTGGCTGCTGAGTCTCGTGGCCTGAAGCTCGTGGCTTGAACCTGGCTCCAGCTGACGCGGTCCGGCCCGTCCGACTGACGGCGCCCTGCTCCGCGCCAACGCCGCCGGTGTGGGCGTGCACAGCGCCTAGACTGGTGGCAGGGTGCCCTGTCTCGAATCTCGGAGGTCGCATGCCCGCCAGTGAGCCCAGCGAACTCCTCGAACTCGAGCGGCTGGTCGACAAGCTCGGCAATCTGCTGCAGGTGCGCGAGCTGTGCCGGGTGGACGTCGGCACGCGCAGTCTGCCGGTGTACGCGATCAGCCTCGGCAATCCTGCGCCGAGCGCGCCGGCGGTCGGCTACTTCGGCGGCGTGCACGGCCTCGAGCGGATCGGCGCGACCGTGGTGCTGTCCTTCCTGCGCAGCGTGACGACGCGCCTGCGCTGGGACAGCCTGCTGCTGCAGCAGCTCGAGCGCATGCGCCTGGTGTTCATGCCGGTGGTCAACCCCGGCGGGCTGTGGCGCGGTACCCGTGCCAATCCGCAGGGCGTCGACCTGATGCGCAACGCGCCGCTGGACGCCGAGCAGCGCGTCGCCTTCCTGGTCGGCGGCCAGCGCCTGAGTTCGCGCCTGCCCTGGTACCGCGGCCCACGCAGCGCGCCGATGCAGGCGGAAAGCCAGGCGCTGTGCCGCGTGGTCGAGGAGGAGCTGCTCAGCCACCGCTTCAGCATCGCGGTGGACTGCCACTCCGGCTTCGGCCTGCACGACCGCATCTGGTTTCCCTACGCCGGCACGCGCCGACCGATCCCGCATCTGGCGGAAATGCACGCGCTGAGCGAGCTCCTCGACCAGACCCACCGCCATCATCCCTACGTGTTCGAGCCGCAGAGCTGCCAGTACCTGACCCATGGCGACCTGTGGGACCACCTCTACCAGCGCGCCTGCAGCGACCCGACGCGGGTGCTGCTACCGCTGACCCTGGAGATGGGCTCCTGGCTGTGGGTGAAGAAGAACCCGCGCCAGCTGCTGTCGCTGCAGGGCCTGTTCAACCCGCTGCTCGACCACCGCGAGGCGCGCGTGCTGCGCCGCCAGGTGGAATGGCTGGACTTCGTCGGCCGCGCCGCCTGCGGCTACCAGGGCTGGTGCCCGAGCGGCGAGGAACGCGAGCAGCACCGCCAGCAGGCCCTGCGCCGCTGGTATCCGTGGCGCTAGGCGTGGCCACCTGGATCCTGCTGCGCGGCCTGACCCGCGAGAGCGGCCACTGGGGCGCCTTTCCCGCGCAACTGGCGGAGTGTCTGCCGGATGCGCGCATCCTCACCCTCGACCTGCCCGGCAACGGCGCCCTGCACCGCGAAGCCAGCCCGCTGCGCGTCGCCTCCATGGTGGTCGCCTGTCGCACCCAGCTGGCGGCACTGGGCATCGACGGCCCGGTGCACCTGCTGGCCATGTCGCTGGGCGCGATGGTGGCGCTGGCCTGGGCCGCCGCCCATCCGGCGCAGGTCGCCGGCGGCGTGCTGATCAACAGCAGCTTTGCCGGCATCAGCCCGTTCTACCGGCGCCTGCGCCCGACCAGCTACCCGACCCTGCTCGGCGTGCTGGCCCGCGCCGATGCCCATGCCCGCGAGGCGGCGATCCTGCGCCTGACCAGCCGCCGCGCCGATCCGGCGGTGCTGGATGCCTGGGTCGCCCTGCGCCAGCGCCACCCGGTCACACCGCGCAACGCCCTGCGCCAGCTGGCGGCGGCGGCGCGCTTTCGCCTGCCGCAGCAGCGCCCGGCCGTGCCCCTGCTGCTGCTCAGCGGTGCCGGCGACGCGCTGGTCGACCCACGCTGCTCCGCCGATCTGGCCGCACACTGGCAGCTGCCGCACGTCCAGCATCCCGGCGCCGGCCACGACCTGCCACTGGACGACGGCCCCTGGCTGGCCGAGCGGATCGCTACGTGGCTGGCAGGGGACGATGGTGCCGCCCGTGAGCAAGCAGCGTCTGCCGCATCCCTGGCCATCGCGCACCGGGAGTAGCGGAACCTCGCTGCCCAGCTTCGGCAAGGTGGCCACCAGAGCAAAGCCGTCGGAAAATTGTCGCCACAACTGATAAGGAATTGCGTTAACTCAAGGAAACAGCGGTTTTCGCCGTTAAAATCATTCGCGACAGGGACGCTCTGAAAAGCCATTTACCGTCACTCCCTCCAGGGCAGAAACCCAGGTGCCACGGGACTTATGGACTAACACCCGTACAGGAATGACTCCTTCCGCAGCGCTCCCACAAACGAAATCAGGCCGATACCCAACAAAACCTGCCGGCTGTCGTCAAATTCAAGGCGTCAACTTGACTTGCAGGTGATCCGCATCAGACTTGCCCATGTGGTTCCGTGGAATACCGATGCGGATGTTTGAGCGAGTTCTGCCATCGGTCAGTAGTGGGGAGATTCATATGAGTGATGCAACTGCAATTCCCCTCCCGATCCAGCACCCGGCCAACGACATCGCGCGCGCGCGCCGCGCCCGCGATGAAGCCGAGGTCGAACAGGCGATTACCGCGCGCATGGCGCGCTATGAGCACTGGTGCTCGGAGCAGAGGACAATGATTCCCCAGGCGCAGGAAGCCCTGGTCAGACTGTTGAAGACGGCCCTGCACGGCACGGGCGACGGGCAAAGCGAGATCTGCCGAGACTTCCTGCTCGGCCTGCGCAACGGACAAGAGCACCTGTTCAATCTGTCCAGGCTGCGGCGCCTGGAGATCGAGCAATGGCAGGACTGCATGGCGGTGCTGCAACTTCATCACTACTCCCGGTCGCCGCTGCACCTGGCCATCCAGGACGGCGAGCGGATATGGCAGCAGCTCAAGCTCACCGATCTGCCTCGAACACAGCACGGCGACAGCTGACGGCGCTACTGGCGAGCGGTCAGACCCTTTTCCCGCTCCGACTGCATTCCTCCAAACGGGGTCGCTGGCTGCACAGCCGTGCGCCTGCGGCTTCCGCTGTGGCAAAGTTGCGCACTGTCGCATCTTTCCCCACCTTGCGAGGTCGCCACGCCGGCATGGACATCAAGCAGCTGCGCTTTCTCGTCGCCCTCGACGAAACCCGCCACTTCGGCCAGGCGGCGGCGCGCTGCCACGTCACCCAGCCGACCCTGTCGATGCGCCTGCGTAGCCTGGAGGAGGAACTGGGCCTGGAGCTGGTGCGCCGCGGCCAGCGCTTCGAGGGCTTCAGCGCCGAGGGCGAGCGCATCCTCGCCTGGGCGCGCAGTCTGCTCGCCGCGCAGGACGGCCTGTACGCCGAGGCGGCGGCCTGTCGCGGCCAGCTGGTCGGCACCCTGCGCCTGGGCGTGGTGCCGCTGGCCGGTTTCGATCCGCTGCGCCTGGTGCAGCTGTTTGCCCGCGAGCACCCGGAACTGCGCTTCCAGCTGTTCGCCCTGAGCAGCGAGCAGATCCTCGAGCGCCTTGGGCGCAATCAGCTGGACCTGGGGATTTCCTACCTCGATCGCCTCGACCGCGAGCACTTCGCCAGCCTGGAGCTGGCCGAGACGCGCATGGGGCTGCTGCACGACCGCCGGCACTTTCGTTTCGAGCAGGCGTCGCTGCGCTGGGAAGCGCTGGCCAGCCTGCCGCTCGGCCTGCTGTCCAGCGGCATGCACTTTCGTCAGTCCATCGATCATGCCCTGCGCAGTCGCGGTCTCAGCCCGCAGCCACGGCTGGAGACCGACGCCGTGCACCAGTTGCTGCAGGCGGTCAGCGCCGGCCTGTGCTGCGCGATCATGCCGCTCAACGGCGGCCTCGACGAGCTGACAGAACACCTGAGCCTGACGCCCATCGAGGACGCCCACACCCTCGCCCCGCTGGGGCTGATCCTGCGCCGCAGCGCGCCGCGCTCGGCGCTGGCCGAGGCGTGTTTCGCCGAGGCGCGCACGCTGCTGGCGCAGCCCACGGCATAAGGGGACTCTCACCAGCCAGTGCCCCGACGCCGGACTCTGGGCGCCCTACTTCAGCCCGCCGACGAAGCCGTCCAGCGGGTAGGCGATGGTGTAGTCGACGCCGAACTTGGCGCTCTCTCCGGCGGCCAGGGTCTTCTCCCAGGCCACCACGCCGCGACGCTGCTGCCAGGCCTGGATCGTCGGCGCGGGGTTGAAGGCGGCGCGCACGGTGACCTCCTCCGAACCGCTGACCGGCGACGACTCGAGCAGCAGCACGTCCACCGGATTCTGGTGGGTATTGGTGAGGGTGAATACCTCGGCGACGCGCTGCTCGCGACGCTTGTCGAACACACCGGTGGTGCCCGCCTGGCCCTCGACCTGGTCGACCGCGACGCGCAACTGGTCGTCGCGACCGAAGGAAAACACGAAGCGCTCGGCGCTGGCCGGGCTCCAGTACGCGGAGCCGACGTAGCTGCCGTCTCGGAACAGTTGCGTGTCGCCGGGCAGCCAGACGCCCTCCGGACGTTCGGCCTCGGCGGTCACCACCGCGACCTTTTCGAGACGCGGCGCGATGCGCAGATGGTGCTTGGCTGGCAACGTCTGCCGGGCCAGGCTGACCGACACCTCGCGGCCATCGGCCGGCAGGCTGACCGGCGTCGGCACCACGAACTCGCTGGCGAAGGCGCCATGGTTGACGAAGGTCGGCGGCTGGTAGTCCGCCTCGTCGCTGGGAGCGATGGAGGCCGGTGCGGCGGCGCCGGCCAGTGGACCGAGCGTGCGGGCCTTGGACTCCATCGCCGACATCTGCGCCGGCATCGGCGGCTGCCAGGTCAGCACCCAGGGTTGCGGTTCGGGGCCGGCGGGTGACAGTCGCGGCTGGGTGGTCGACAGGGTCAGTTCGACGTTGTGCCAGTCTTCGCCGGTCCGTTGCGCGACGCTGGCCAGGCGCTCCAGATCCAGGGTGGCAGCCTGGGTATCCAGCGCTGCCCGATAGGCAGGCTTCCAGCCGGCATTGGCCACCTGATAGCTGAGCTTCAGCTCGCCGGCCCGGGCTGCGCTGAGCATCACGGTGACGCTGCGCGAATCGCGGATGCCGCTGCGCAACTGGCCGAGATCGCGCTGCAGCACGTCGATCTGCTTGGCCAGCTCGCGCTTCTGCACCGTCAGGCCCTGAATCTTGGCCAGGGCGGCGCTCGCCCCCTGGCCTATGGCGTCGACCATGCCGGTCAAGGTCTTGGCATCCGTGGGCAGCCCCTGCCCCTCCGTCGGCACGCCGGCTTCGCTGCTGAAGCGCTGGAGATAGCGCTTGACCAGCTCGGCTGCCGCAATCTCGGCATCCAGCGCGGCCTGCTGGTCCTGCAGGGCGAGGATCCGTGCGTCCAGCTCCGCCTCGGCGGGGTTGAGCGCAGCGGCGCCGGCGGCGTCCTGGGTGACGATCTGCCCCACGCGCACGTGCGGACCGGCCTCAGCGCGCAGGGTCTGCGCATCGAAGCGCGCCGGCAGTCCGGAGAACACCACCTGGGTCATGCCCGGCGCCACCTGGGCGGTACGCACCACCGTGGCGCTGCCGGGATGCAGCACCACGGCGGCGATCGGCGTCGCGACCTCGGCCAGCACGCAGGTACTCAGGGTGGCGGGGAACAACAGGGCTACTGTCGCCTTCAGGCGCATGGCGGGACTCCTCCCATGAGTGACGATAAGGGCCGGGGACCTCGGCTCGCAGGAGGGCGACGGGAGTTGCCAGGATTGCTCCGGCCTTCCCTGTCGGCTGTCCCTGTCCCGGCCGACCGAGGCTATGCCAGCGGCGCGGGCCTGTCCATGCGCCAGGTCGCGGCATGCATACACCCCGTGATAAACCCGCTCGATCACCACATCGGTCACAGTGATTGGACGCCTCGCCGGCGAGCGACCTAGGCTGACGAGGTCGAACAGTCGCCGAGGGCTCCGCCCATGCCACGCGCCTCCGCTCTCCCCGTCATCCCGCCGGCCAGCGCCCTGCCGGCGAACGGCTATGCCTACGCCGAACTGGCACAACCCGCCCGGGTGGCCGCCGCCGCGCTGGCCGAGGAGTGCGCGCTGGCGATCAGCTACAACGGCCTCAGCCAGGCGGTGATGATGGTCACTCCGCAGGATCTGCACGACTTCGTGATCGGTTTCAGCCTGAGCAACGGCATGATCGACAGCCTCGATGAACTCTACGACCTGCACATCGATGGCGAGGGCGCCGCGCGCCACGCCGAGGTGCAGATCGCCAGCCGCGCCTTCTGGGCGCTCAAGCGCCAGCGCCGCCAACTGGCCGGCAGCAGCGGCTGCGGCCTGTGCGGGGTGGAAGCGCTGGAACAGGCGCTGCCGTCACTCGACGCACTACCGGGCAGCCCGCTGCCGCCAGCAGAGCATCTGCTCGGCCTGCGCGAGCGCATCGGCGTGGCGCAGACCCTGGCCCGCCACAGCGGTGCGGTGCATGCCGCGTTGTTCGTCGACGACCACGGCGCTATCCGCCTGTGCCGCGAGGACATCGGTCGGCACAACGCGCTGGACAAGCTGATCGGCGCCCTGCACGGCGCGGCCATCGCGCCTGCCGAGGGCTTCGTGGTGGTCACCAGCCGCTGCAGCCTGGAGCTGATCCACAAGGCGGTGCGCGCGCGCATCGCCACCCTGGTGTGCCTGTCGGCGCCCACCGCGCTGACCGTGCAGTGGGCGCGCGCGCACCGCCTCAACCTGATCCACCTGCCTCACCACAGCGCGCCGCGGGTCTACAGCCCGGCGCCCGCCAACTCCTGAGTGCCGAGAACAACCATGCCCCGCGCCGACCGCTTCCACCCCGATGCCCGCTTCCAGCCCTACGCCGGCCCGGCCGGCGGCTGGGGCGCCCTGCGCAGCGTGACCCGCGCCTGGCTGGGCAGCGACAACGCCCTGAAGAACATCCGCACCCTGCTCAAGACCAACCAGAACGGCGGCTTCGACTGCCCCGGCTGCGCCTGGGGCGAGGCGCCGGGCAACCATGTGGTGAACTTCTGCGAGAACGGCGCCAAGGCGGTGAACTGGGAAGCGACGCAGCGCGGCATCGGCGCCGAGTTCTTCGCCCGCTACAGCGTGCGCCAGCTGCGCGAGCAGAGCGACTACTGGCTGGAATACCAGGGCCGCCTGACCGAGCCGCTGCGCTACGACGCCGCCAGCGATCACTACGTGCCGGTCTCCTGGGACGCCGCCTTCGCGCTGATCGCCAGCGAACTGCAGGCCATGGAGCATCCCGACCAGGTCGAGCTGTACACCTCCGGGCGCGCCAGCAACGAGGCGGCCTTCCTCTACCAGCTGTTCGGCCGCGCGCTGGGCAGCAACAACTTCCCCGACTGCTCGAACCTGTGCCACGAGGCCAGCGGCGTCGGCCTCGGCCAGAGCCTCGGGGTGGGCAAGGGCACCGTCACCTACGCCGACTTCGAACACGCCGACGCCATCTTCGTGATGGGCCAGAACCCCGGCACCAACCACCCGCGCATGCTCGAACCGCTGCGCGAGGCGGTGCAGCGCGGTGCTCAGGTGGTGTGTTTCAACCCGTTGAAGGAGCGCGGCCTGGAGCGCTTCCAGCACCCGCAGAAGGCGCTGGAGATGCTCGCCAACGGCGACGCGCCGACCCACAGCGCCTACTTCCGCCCTAGGCTCGGTGGCGACATGGCCGCGCTGCGCGGCATGGCCAAGTTCCTCCTGCAGTGGGAGCGCGAGGCCGCGGAGCAGGGCCTGCCACCAGTGTTCGACCACGCCTTCATCGCCGAGCACACTCATGGAGTAGATGACTACCTGGCAGTGGTGGACGCCACGCCCTGGGCGCTGATCGAGGCGCAGTCGGGCC
>RCUR01000775.1_pt1 | contig 11437 bp, 7 predicted proteins | sample 2166151 | NCBI WGS metagenome assembly RCUR01 (sample SAMN09932785, study PRJNA488358) | compost metagenome | isolation source: compost soil in an enriched community | place: Germany: Experimental Botanical Garden
TCAAAGCCGCCGGCAGCTTTATCAAGCTCGACGGCGGCGGCATCACCCTGGTCGGCCCGACCATCAAGTTCAACTCCGGCGGCGGCCCGGGCAGCGGCTCGGCGGCGGCGCCGGTATTACCGGTCATCCCCAAGCCGGCCGATACCGCACCGACCGGCGAAAAAACCGGCCAGGCCACAATCAATCCACTGTTACCGCTGGCGAGTCTGGGCGAGCAAGGGCCACAACAACTGATTGTCGACGTCTGGGGCGACCCCGCCCTGGGTGGCCAGGTACAACTGCTCGACCCGGAGGCTGAAGCATGAGCGCGCTAAAGGATCAGCCCATCGATCAGGGCACCCGCAAGCGCGCGGAATACGACAACGCACGCCGCGCGCGGCTGGCGCTGACTATCGAGCGTAGCGATGGCGGCGAGCTGCGGATCCTTGTCGAAACGGACATGCGCAGCCACGAGGAAGAACCGGAGATTCAGCAGAATACCTTTCTCGCCGTCGTGCCCATGGCGCGTCTGCCCGGCTATGACCAGTACGATAAAGAGCCGAAAGGCGCACTGCCCCGTCCCGGGCGCATTTACGTATTTCAGAACGGCAAACTGTGGCGTGAATTGGCGTGCGACGGCCAAGGCAACCTATCGGACGTGGATGTAGCCCACTGGCGCAAACTGGCGACCCAGGGCAAACCGGCTGATGATCGAGCAGCAGTCGGTAGACCATTGGCGCTGACGCTGGTACCCATGCTGCTGCAAGGCCGTTTTGTCGGCGACCAATACAGCATGGCCTATAGCGAGATGGCCTGGACCTGGGAGTACATCGCCTGGCTGGAAGCCAATAGCAGCCGGGTCAGGAACCGCTGCCAGGGCGTCGCACCGGCGTGGTCGGCGGCGGTTGTCGGCGGCGAACAGTGGAAGCCGACCCAGGCGATGCCGATTGTTGTGATCGACAAGCAAGCCGAGGGGCTTAGGCCGCGTGACTTGCATATTGAATGTGCATTGCGCGACCCCGTGACTTTTACCCCGGCAATGACCGCACTCGATCCCCAAGAGCTGTTTGTCGAGCTACATAAGCAACAGCAAGCGCTTGCAGGGCATATGGGGGCTACAGCTCCGGCTGCGCAGCCAGCGCTACCTGCTGGCAAGGATGTCCTCGCAGAAAAGAGCTTGCGCGGCTATCCAAAACTGGTCGGCTTCATGTTGGACGACCCCTTGTTCGAGTTGCGCCATGCGGTAGAGCAGTCCCGCCTGGCAACCGAAGCCTTGCAGACCTATAACGCCCTGGTGCCTTTCCAGCCGTTTGGTCGTTACGCCGAAGTGCTGCATCAATGGTCGATGCCAAGCAACGCGCCATTGGCTGACCTGCGCAAGCATATCGATATGGCCGCGCTTGAGAAAACCATGCTGCATACCGAACGCCAAGGTGCGCGCGAGTGCATTCATCGCCAGCTCGAGCGGACCTTGGCGCTATCGCAGAGCAAACTAACCGCGGTGTGGAATGACTGGATATACAGCAACGATGAACGCTTGCTGGAGCCCTATAGCCTGCTGATCGATATGCTGGGAATGCTCAGTCGCCTCCCTCAAGGCAGCGATGCACGCAGCACCGACGCGGAGGGTCGCGAACTCGCGCAAGCAGTGGAGCGTCTGATCAGGCAACTGGCGGATGCCAATCATCCGCTTACCCGTGCAGCCCTGGCCGACCAAAATGGAGCGCTGCCAGAGCTGGCCAAGCGGCTGGCAAAGTTGGCGGCAACAAACCAGCCCATCAAGCCGGAGAACTTGGGTATCAGCACCTTGGCAATGTTCGCCGGGCTGGAGAGCCAGCAGTCAGCCAACTACCAGTACGCAGCACAGAACCTGGCTCTGGCGGTGGACGAATGGCTGAACCACCTAAGCAAAGCCGTGCTATTGACGCTCAGGCAGCTGCGCAGCAGCGCATCCACCGTCCAGCTGGATATGCAGCGCCTCTTCACGCCAACAGTGGGTCTGCTGAGCAAACTGCATAGCCAGGCCAAGACGATCAAGTTCATCCCCCAGGGCGAAGCCCTCGCGCAGAATATGGTGGTGCTGGGCGTGCACGGAGGCGGTCTCAGCTTTGGCCTGACGCCCAGCGAGCGCACCACCCTGACCCGGCAGAATTACCTGTATGGCAACTTGCAGGGGCGCAGTGGCAATGTGCTCGCCACCACCAGCGGCAAGCTGGCGGAGGCCAACCACTTCGCCAGCAAGGATCTGGGGCGTTTTATGGTCGTGGCCGCGCAGGCCAACGATCCCCTAGTGCAAGAGTTGAACAGCTGGCGACTCGGCGCCGCCAATCTGGGGCGCGCCGGGCAGATGGCCAAATCGCCGGCATTGCCGCTCTTCGCTACAGTAATGGCGGCTTATAACCTGTATGTGAATACGGTTGGGGCCAAAGGGTTGATGGAACATGAGGGACGACTTGCTCTCGGCGGTTTCTCGGCTGCTGTAGATCTTTTCCTCGCGTCAAACAACGTCGCGCTAAAAATCATAGAAGGCTCAGGCGTCCGCTCTCCCTGGTATGCGCTCTGGGAAAAGGGCCGTATCGACGTCTCGCGGATATCGGAGCGCTGGGCAGGCAACCTCAGTAAACGCACAGGCGGTAGTACTTGGCTTAACGTCTCAAGGGCAGGCTCATTTATAGCAATGGGTGTTACGTCAGGACTCTTTGCGTGGGACGCCAAACGCGCCCTCGATCAGGGCGATAAGGATGTATCCGTTGCCAATGCCATTGCCGCCTCCGGCAGTGCCATGTGGGCGCTTTACACTCTTGGGGTGCTGGCCAGCCCCTGGGTGCTGGGTGCGGGTATCCTGTTGTTGCTGGGCGGCGCGGTCGCCGCCGCGCTACTGGCCGATGGTGCAATCGAGCAGGCGATCAAGCACGGGCCATTCGGCAAGGAGCAGCGCCTGGCGCATATGAACGACCCCAGGGTCGCCTATCAGCAACTGCTCGGCGCTATCGGCCAACCTCGAGCACACATCGAGCGTCTGGAAAATTGGCAGAAAAGCGCCCCCGCGGAGGATCAGGCGAAGCTGCAGGTCGCGGAAGCCCGGGGTAATAGCGATCTCGACCCGCTGGACTGGGTAGTCGAGCTGCAATCCGGCCTGCTGAGCCAATACCCCAGCAACCAGGGCTTTATCCTGCTGGCGTCCGAACTCGAACTGGAGCGTGGCCACCACAGCGGTTGGCAGCGCAGGCCGCCCAGAGTCATTTCGCGGGAAAAGCTCGGGGCCGTGGTATTGGATGGCGGTCGCGTGCTTTACGTACTCCCCCATCAACACCAGCCGGCCTTTAACCCTTTGGCCACCAGCCAATATGCCCTCAAGGTGCGCGCGCAGTTCCGCCTTGGTCATCAAGCGTGCCGAACCGGCGATCCTTTTCCGGTCTATGACAGTTTGATTTTGCCGCAGCCGAGCCCACGCCAATGGGCTGCCTTCAATCCGGCACTGCTACCCAAGGAAGACGACGTGATGGATGACGTACCCTATTGGCTGATCGAACAGAGCGACTACAACAGATTATGAATGTCCATGTAATAGAGCAAAGCCCTTATACGGCCAGCGCCTACAACTCCACCGATATTCCGACCCAGCCACCGCATAAATGGCGGCAGGATGCCACCCGCAGCAACCTGCGCCGCACCCAGTTGCGCTGGGGCCACTATGCCAACTTGCAGCCCTGGCAGGTGGTCGATATGCAGTTGCAGGCCAAGGAGCATACCTTTGTCGAGTGCACGGGAGAAACTGAGCTGTATTGCGATCAACAGCGTTGGCGGTTTGAGAACTTTAATAAGCTGCTTTTGTTGATTCCAGGTCTGAAGTTTGCCGCTTTATTTGCGGTGCCATGGATTTTCTGGATGTTTGCGACCACGGTCTTGCTGCCGAAAATAGTGCTGCCTTTCTTTTTACTGTCAGTATTTGCTGTGCTGATGGTCGGCGTTAGTGGCTGGCTTTATTGGGAGAAAAGTTTAAAGGCTTATTTGATTCAAGTAGGAGCTGGTTTGGCCACGGCTCTGCTCGGTGCGGCATTTACTTACAACACGTCCAGTTACGGCACCGATCTGTTTTGGTTTTGCGGGATCATGGCCTTTTCCATCTTTATGGGCGTGATCGGTTTCGATTTCCTGCTGGATCTGTATCTGCGCCTATTCAAATACGATGGCAGCGGGTTCAACAGGCAAACCGGTATGGTGAGCATCGCCCGGCGCTTTCGTAAGCCGTTCGTGGCACCTTTCTATGAGTTCGACGCCACCATGGAGTTTCGCCCTGGGCCGCATGGCAGCGGCGGCATGGCGCTATGGTTGCATCACCGCTATGCCGATTGCGAAATATTCCTCGGCGGCAAGCTTCATCCACTGGGCCTCACCCCGGAAGAGGCGCTGGCTTTCTGGGACACCTTGCAGCGCTATATGGATGTAAGCCAACCCCTACCCGAGCTGCCGGTCCTCGAACAGTTCCGCCACCTCGACCCGGTCACCGCCGAGCATGACCGCCAGAGCAAGCGCGACTCGCGCCGCTGGCGCGACATGCCCTACCGCGCCTGGGAAGGTCGAGGACAATCGGAAACGATGAAGCGCAATCGGAACTACCCCTGGCAACAGCAACCCTGCATTCTCCAGGCCAAGATCGACCCCAGCCTAAGCATCGAAACCTACTACCGCAACCAGGAAGCCAAGGGCATCCAGGCCACGCCCAAGGGCGACGACTACGACAATATCCATCGCGGTTGAAAGCGGCTGCAAATCCCATGTGCGGATGCAAGCCCCGAATTGCCTTCATACCGAGGCACGACCTCGGGGCGAGCTTTTGCCTGCGCCCGCCAGGGCAGCCCTGCGAGCTGCATTCGCCGCGGGGGCGCGCGACCCACATGGATTTGGGAAATGCCGCAAGCCCCCGGGAGCGGGCGCGGCCTCCTACAAAGTTACGCGGCACTACCTGTAGCCCAATCAAATCGCAAGCCACAGGGCCAGTATCAGGCGCAAGCGCCGATGATCCGCCTGCAACCCGATGATGAAGGCGGCTACTCTGCCAGCCAACAAACGCCCCAGGGCAGCGCCCCCGGCTCTCCACCGACCCACTGCTTCTACCCGCAACAGGCCGGTCATGACCCTGCTCGACAACTATTCTGACGCCAGGGGCAACGAAGGGAGCGTTACTTAACCCGCGATAGATCCGCTCTGGCGACAGAGCCCGGACCGTTTCCGGACTCCAGACCGGCCAAACCCGCCTACAACGCCTTCTCGAACACCTTGGAGTTGCGCTGGAAGTTGTACAGCGAGGCGCGCGCGGCCGGCAGGCGGTCGACGCTGCTGGGCACAAAGCCGCGCTCGCGGAACCAGTGGGCGGTGCGGGTGGTGAGGACGAACAGGTGCTTCAGGCCCTGGGCGCGAGCGCGCGCCTCGATACGTTCGAGCAGTTCGTCGCCGCGACCGCCGTGGCGATAGTCAGGGTTGACCGCCAGGCAGGCCAGTTCGCCGTAGTCCGAGTCGTCGATCCGGTACAGCGCGGCGCAGGCGATGATCAGGCCGTCGCGTTCGACGATGCTGAACTGCTCGATCTCGCGCTCGAGCACCTCGCGCGAACGGCGCACCAGGATGCCCTGCTCTTCCAGCGGGCTGATCAACTCGATCAAGCCGCCGACATCGCCGATATTCGCCTCGCGCAATGACTCGAACTGCTCCTGGTCGACCAGGGTGCCGCCGCCATCGCGGGTGAACAGCTCGGTCAGCAGCGAGCCGTCCTCCACGTAGCTGACCAGGTGCGCGCGCTTGACCCCGGCGCGGCAGGCCTGGGCCGCGGCGTCGAGCAATTCGCCCTGGTAGCTGTTGCCCAGGCGCGCCAGGTAAGTCGGCACCTGCTGCGGCCGCAGTTCGCGCACCAGCTTGCCCTCTTCGTCGAGCAGACCGCGCTCGGCACTGAACAGCAGCAGCTTGTCGGCGCCCAGGTCGATGGCCGCACGGGTGGCCACGTCTTCGCAGGCCAGGTTGAAGATTTCCCCGGTCGGCGAATAGCCCAGCGGCGACAGCAGCACGATGCTGCGCTCATCGAGCAGGCGACCGATACCCTTGCGATCGACCCGGCGCACCTCGCCGGTGTGGTGATAGTCGACGCCGTCGACCACGCCGATCGGCCGCGCGGTGACGAAGTTGCCGCCGGCCACGCGCAGGCGCGCGCCCTGCATCGGCGAGGCGGCCATGTCCATCGACAACCGCGCCTCGATGGCGATGCGCAGCTGGCCGACCGCGTCGATCACGCACTCCAGGGTCGCGCCATCGGTGACCCGCAGGTCGCGGTGAAAGTGCGGGGTCAGCCCGCGCGCGGCCAGGCGCGCCTCGATCTGCGAACGCGAGCCGTGCACCAGCACCAGGCGCACGCCGAGGCTGTGCAGCAGCACCAGGTCGTGGACGATATTGCCGAAATTCGGGTGGGCGACGCCCTCGCCCGGCAGCATCACGACGAAGGTACAGTCGCGGTGGGCATTGATATAGGGCGAGGCGTGGCGCAGCCAATTGACGTAGTCGTGCATGTGAGAGCCTGTAGAGCAATGACGAAAGTAAAGGTGGAAACAACGCTTCTCGCGCTGAGAGAAGGTAACTAGCGTCGTCGCAGCAGCATCAGGGCTCCCCTTCAGGCTTTCACAGGTTGCAGGCAGTAGTGTTGGATCAGCTCACGTAACAGACGCACGCTCGGCTCGAGACGTGACATTTCCAGGTACTCGCCCGGTTGATGGGCACAGTCGATATCGCCGGGGCCGAGCACCAGGGTCTCGCAGCCGAGTTGCTGAAGATAAGGCGCTTCGGTGGCAAACGCCACCGAAGCCGCGCTGTGTCCGGTCAGGCGCTCGGCCAGGCGCACCAGCTCGCTGTCGGCGGCCTGCTCGAAGGGCGGCACGCTGGGAAACAGCGGGGCGAAGTCGATCCTGACCTGATGCCGCTCGGCCAGCGGCTGCAGCTTCTGGCGGATCGCCGCGCGCAGCAGTTCCGGCTGCATGCCCGGCAGCGGGCGCAGGTCGAACTCCAGCGAGCACTGGCCGCAGATACGGTTGGGGTTGTCGCCGCCGTGGATGCAGCCGAGATTCAGGGTCGGCACCGGCACACCGAACTGCGGGTTGTTGAATTCACGCTGCCACTGGCCGCGCAGGCCGCGCAGCTCGCTCAGCACGTCCTGCATCGCCTCCAGGGCGCTGTGGCCGAGGCTCGGGTCGGAGGAATGACCGCTCTGGCCGAGGATGTCGATGCGCTCCATCATGATGCCCTTGTGCAGGCGGATCGGCTTCAGCCCGGTCGGCTCGCCGATCACCGCGGCGCGCCCCAGCGGCCGGCCAGCCGCGGCCAGGGCGCGGGCGCCGGACATCGAGCTTTCCTCGTCGCAGGTGGCGAGGATCAGCAGCGGCTGCTGGAAGCGCTGTTCCAGCAAGGGCTGCAGCGCCTCGATAACCAGGGCGAAGAAGCCCTTCATGTCGCAACTGCCCAGACCAACCCAGCGGCCATCGATCTCGGTCAGCTTGAGCGGATCGCTCTGCCACAGCGCCGCGTCGAAGGGCACGGTGTCGCTGTGCCCGGCCAGCACCAGGCCGCCAGGGCCGCTGCCGTAACTGGCGAGCAGATTGAATTTCCCCGGCCTGATTTCCTGCACCTCGCAGGCGAAACCGAGGTCGCCGAGCCAGCTCGAGAGCAGCTCGATCACCGGCCGATTGGACTGATCCCAGCGCGCCTGGGTGCAGCTCACCGAAGGCGCGGCGATCAGCGCGGCGAATTGCTCTTTGAAGGAAGGCAGGGGCATTGGCGGTCTCCGCTGACGTTGCCGCCATCATAGGGGCAACGCCGGTGCGGATGAAACCGTCGAGGCTATCTCAGAGGAAGATGCCACGCAGGATGAAGAAGAACAGGATCGACAGACCCGCACCAGCCGGCAAAGTAATCAGCCAGGACATGAAGATCGAGCCGATTACCCCCAGGTTCAGCGCGCCAATACCGCGGGCGATGCCGATACCCAGCACCGCGCCAACCAGGGTGTGGGTGGTGGATACCGGCAGGCCGATGGCCGAGGCGCACACCACGGTAGAGGCGGTGGCCAGTTCGGCGGCGAAGCCGCGGCTCGGGGTCAGTTCGGTGATTTCCTTGCCGATGGTGGCGATCACCTTGTAGCCATAGGTGGCCAAGCCGACAACGATCCCCACGGCACCGAGCAGCAATACCCAGCCAGGGACCGCGGATTTGGCGCCGATGGTCAGGTCGCCGCCGGACTGGATGACCCCGACAATCGCCGCCAGCGGGCCGACGGCGTTGGCCACGTCGTTGGCGCCATGGGCGAAGGCCATGGAGCAGGCGGTAAATACCATCAGCACGGCGAAAACCTTCTCCACGCTAGCATAGTGGAAGTCCTTGTCCGCTTCTTCGTCGATCTTGATCCGGCTAAGCAGGGCAATGCCCAGCAGCATCACCAGCGCGCCGACACCGGCGGCCAACAACAAGCTCTGGTTGCTGTTGAGCTCCAGACCGATATGCTTGAGGCCCTTGGTCAGCGTCATGATCGCCACCATAAAGCCGGTGGCGAACATATACAGCGGCACGAAGCGCTTGGCGTTGAGGAAGGGATTGTCGGTATTGATGATCAGCTTCTGCACGCTCATAAACAGACCGAAGGCGACCAAGCCCGAGAGCACCGGAGTCACCACCCAGCTGGCGACGATCGGGCCGACGGCAGACCACTGCACCGCTTCAACGGACACGCCGACTGCGGCGAAACCAATGACCGCGCCGACAATCGAGTGCGTGGTGGACACCGGCCAGCCGCGGCTGGTGGCGATGAGCAGCCAGGTGCCGGCCGCCAGCAGCGCCGACATCATGCCCAGCACCATCAGGTCCGGGGTGATCATCGAGGCGTCGACGATGCCGTTCTTGATGGTTTCAGTGACCTCGCCGCCGGCCAGGTAGGCGCCGGCGAACTCGAAGACCATGGCGATCAGGATCGCCTGTTTGATGGTCAGGGCTTTCGAACCCACCGAGGTGCCCATGGCGTTGGCCACGTCGTTGGCGCCCACGCCCCAGGCCATGAAAAAGCCGAAGAGGCAGGCGAGCAGCAGCAATACGAGGCCGTAGTCCGCGATCAGAGACATAAATAATTAATCCGTAGATTCCAGAAAGGACACTGGCGCTTAGCGCGCCAGCAGTTGTTCCAGTCGGTTGCCGACTCGCTCGGCACGGTCGGCGACATCGCCGATCCATTCGATGATCTGGTAGAGGAACATCACGTCGACCGGAGGAAGATCCTTTTCCAGTTTGAACAGGGCACGACGCACGTCGATCTGCATCAGATCGGTGTCGCGCTCGATCTGCTCCAGCTCCTCGACCATGGATTCGACCAAGGCGGCTTCGCGCCCGCCAAAGCCGGTTTCCAGCAGCTCGTCCAGCTCGTTCATGGCTTTCAGCGCCTGAGCGCTGGCATCCACGGCGCGCTGCACGAAGGCCCGCATCAGTGGCTGCAAAGCCTGTGGAACGGCCATTTCGCGGCCCAGCATCAGGCCGGCGATGTCCTTGGCGCGGTTGGCAACTTTGTCCTGTACACTCAGCAGCTCAAGCAGATCCGAACGCGGCACGGGCAGAAACAAGCTCTTGGGCAGGTGCAGCCGTACGCTTTTCTTGAGTTTGTCGGCTTCGCCCTCCAACCGCGCCATCTCCTGTTGAACCTGCTCGACCTTGGCCCAATCCTCAGCCATCACGGCGTCGAAAAAAGGCACCAAGTGTGCGGCGCACTCATGGGCTTTGGCGAAGTGCTTCTGCATCGGCCCGATGGGCGAGCGCCCGAACAGGCCGGCGAATGGATTGAGCGGCATAGGGTGAACCCCGGTTTTAAAGAAGGCGGCAAGTATACGGATCGCCCGAAAAGCTCGCCAGCACGCATCATCAGACAGTCACAATTTCACAGTAGGCGCTTAGCTCACCATCATGGTCAAAGAAACCGAAATCAAATTGCGGGTCAGCCGCGACACCTTGGCCGCCCTGCGCGAGCACCCACTGCTGAAGAAGCGCAACAAGAGCGGCTGGGAACAGCGCGAGCTATTCAATCAGTATTACGACACGCCCGCCCGCGATCTGGCCCGGGCCAAGGTCGCCTTGCGCATCCGCCGCGATGGCGATGCCTTTATCCAGACCCTGAAAAGCCGTGGTCAGAGCGTTGCCGGCCTGTCCGAACGCAACGAGTTCGACTGGTACCTGGAGCGGGCCGAACTGGATCCGAGCAAGCTCGACGACAGCTGCTGGCCGGCGGCCCTGGCCGGGCTGGACAAGAGCCTGCTGCAACCGCTGTTCAGCACCGACTTCGTCCGCCAGCGCGCCGACATCGCCTGGGGTCGCGGCAAGGCCAAGGTGGTCATCGAAGCCGCCCTGGATCTCGGCAAGGTCATTGCCGGCGAAGGCGAGGAAGAAATCTGCGAGCTGGAGCTGGAGCTGCGCCAGGGCGAACCCGCAGCCCTGCTGGAACTGGCCGCCGAACTCGCCGCCGACCTGGCGCTGATGCCTTGCGACATCAGCAAGGCCGAGCGCGGCTACCGCCTGTTCGATGCCAACAGTTACAGCCTCGGCCTGCCGGCCCCCGAACTGAACGCCGAAATGAGCCTGGACGACGGCTTTGCCGCCATCGCCTGGCACCTGCTCGGCAGCAGCCAGCGTCTGGCCGAGCAATACCGCTTCAATGGCCACTGGCGCCTGCTGGTCGACTGGCTGGAACAACTGGTCGGCCTGCGGGCCTTGATCGGCAGCCTCGGTCAGGCCGCGCCGCGCAACAGCAGCAGCGAACTGCGCCAGACCCTCGACGCCCTGCTCAACGACTGGCGCCCACGGCTGCAGGCCGGTCAACTCGACGATGCCGCGCGCCAGGCCGCACCCGCGCAGTTCGCCGCCGAACTGCAAGGCACGCGCTGGGGCCAGTTCTCCCTGAACAGCTCACGCTGGCTGCTGGCCAAGGGCTGGACGGCCGCACGCAACAACCGCGGCAATCGCCAGGGCGCCGCACCGCTGGGCAACTGGCTGCCAACCTTGCTGGCCGAGGAAGGCCATGACCTGCAGTTGAACCGCTACCAGAAGCAACCGGAAGACCTGGCCGAACAACTGCCGCGCATCGAGCGCCTGCTGGTCTGGCTGCGCATGGCCCGCAGCGTACTGGACGTGACGGAAGTCGACCGTTTGTATGGCGAACTGAGCAAACTGAGCGAACAGGCCAGTCGCCCCATCGACGCCGAGTCGCTGGCCGCACGCCAAGCTCAGGCCCAGACTGTGGCATCGCTCAAGGCCTGGAGAATGCTGGTGAAGTAAGCTGCAAGCCAGCCCGCCCATCGCTACAGCGTTTTTCGTAGGAGCCAGGGGGACGCCTAGCTCCTACAGATTGAGGCGTGCAGCCAAGAGCCATGACCAAAGGGAGTCCCATGTC
>RCUR01000778.1_pt1 | contig 11416 bp, 6 predicted proteins | sample 2166151 | NCBI WGS metagenome assembly RCUR01 (sample SAMN09932785, study PRJNA488358) | compost metagenome | isolation source: compost soil in an enriched community | place: Germany: Experimental Botanical Garden
ACTTTTACAGGATTCATTCCGTCAACTGGTCCGCAAGGCATTTCGTATCCTAAACCTAGTTTCCAAATATCGGTATGATTTGCAGTTCTTTCTACAGATGTACCCATAGCATAACCGTTATTTTCTACGATAAATACTACCGGAAGTTTCCATAGCATAGCCATGTTAAAAGCTTCGTGCAAAGAACCTTGACGAGCAGCACCATCTCCAAAATAGGTCATGGTAACTCCTCCTGTTTCAAAATATTTATCTGCAAAAGCCAATCCGGCTCCTACAGGAATTTGTCCACCTACGATTCCGTGACCACCATAAAAACGGTGTTCTTTAGAGAAAATATGCATAGAACCACCCATTCCTTTTGAGGTTCCGGTAGCCTTTCCTAAAAGTTCGGCCATTACGCGTCTTGGGTCTACGCCCATACCAATTGGTTGTACGTGATTTCTATAAGCAGTAATCATTTTGTCTTTAGTCAAGTCCATAGCATGTAAAGCACCTGCTAAAACGGCTTCCTGACCATTGTATAAGTGTAGAAATCCTCTAACTTTTTGTTGTATGTATAATGCTGCAAGTTTGTCTTCAAACTTTCTCCAAAGCAGCATGTCTTCATACCACTTTAAATAAACCTCTTTTGTAACTTCTTTCATCTGAATTAATTCTTTTGCTAAAGTGTTATTGTGTTATCAATTGGTACCTATAACGCAAAATAGTTTCCTCCCACAAATTTGCGAAATGCAAAAATAAGACATTCCGACTAAGAACTAAAATTTAAAAGCTAATTTTTGGGGTTTTTTTACAAGAACTTTTTGTGAAACATAAAAGGGAGCAAATTTTTTAGGGATGCTGATTTGTAAATAGCACCTGTTTCTCCCATAAAATATATTTCTATTGGGGTGTCTTGTTTTATTTCGTATTCTGCAATGGATTGTCTGCAAGAACCACAAGGAGGAATTGGCGTCGTTGTTTTATTGGAATCTGAAGCTGCCGTAATCGCCATTTTTAAGATTTTTGCATCCGGATAAACAGCTCCTGCATGAAAAATAGCAACACGTTCTGCGCAAAGTCCCGAAGGATAAGCTGCATTCTCTTGGTTGGATCCCAATATGATTTTTCCGTTATCTAAAATAAGTGCGGCGCCCACTCTGAATTTAGAGTAGGGAGCATATGCGTTTTTTCTAACTGCTACCGCTTGTTCCATTAAATTTTGAATTTCGGTAGGTAATTCTGTAATTGAATCGAAAACTGAAAATTGTGTTGTTATTGTAATTTCTTTCATTATTTCTTAGGGAAAAAAAATCCAAACTCCATTTGATTGAAATTTGGATCGTTAAATTATAAATAAGTTGCTTTTAATAGACATCATACTTTTCTCCAAAATTGAAGGTAAGTGAAAAGCGAAGCGTGTTTTCTAAAGGGTTTTTTACATTAGATGTTGAGAACAAATAAGAGACATCAACTTTTAACGAAGTGTATTTAAACCCTGCTCCAAGTGAGAAAAATTCTCTTGCGCCTTTATCCGGACTTTCATGAAAGTATCCCAATCGCATAGAAAAGGAGTCTTGGTATAGGTATTCTGCACCAGCAGCATAAGTTATTTCTTTTAATTCTTCGCTAAATCCGTCAGGTGCATCAGAAAAGGATTGGAACATTCCTTCAAACCATCCGATTGAACGATAATCGTTTTGATTTTGAGAAAACTCTTCACTGGTTGTCGTTCCGTCGCCATTTAAGTCGGGATCTTGCGGTGTTGGAACCAGTAATTTATTGAATTCAAGATTGACGGCTATTTTATTGTAATCGTCTAATATGAAGTCAAATCCAGATCCTACTTTTAAATTGGCAGGTAAAAAATTGCTGCTGATGTCGTCATTGTCGTAATTGAATTTTGGTCCCATATTTTGAACATTAAAACCGGCTCTCCATCGACCATTGAAATCAGCATAAGCAATTTCTTCTGATTGATAGAATCCTGCAACATCCACTGCAAATGAACTAGCTGATGAAGCATCACCATTGTCTGTTGGGACTTTTAAATTAGACAGAATGTATCTTCCGGCAACTGCCATGGAAAATTTTTCGCTTAGTTTTTGTGAGTAGGAACCGTCAAAGGCAAATTCATTGGGTGAGACTACTCTGGCCTGGTCGTTTGCATCATCGCGCAATTCAATATCACCTAAACCAAAAAAACGCATACTTCCTGCGAATGCGCTACGGTCATCAATCTTATTGTAATAGGTCAGTTGTCCTAATGAAATATCATTTACCAGATCTGTAAGGTAAGGGGTGTAGCTGATAGAGAACCCTTGTTTGTCAACTGCAAAAGCATATTTTGATGGATTCCATTGTTGGGAAAAAGCATCAGTTGAAGTAGAGACGCCAGAGTCCCCTATACCGGCAGATCTTGCGTCTGCGGCCACCAATAAAAAGGGTACTGCGGTTGTGATGACCCTGTCTTGTGCTTTTGCTATAGAAATTGTAAACAAGCATATAAAAAGCAACGTTATTTTTTTCATTCTAGTAAAATGTTGATTAAACAAATATAATATTTTATTAAAGGATTACAAGCTTTTCGTACTTTTCACTCTTCTTGTTGGTTAAGTTCGATCTGACTGTGAGTTTATAAACATAAACTCCTTTTCCTATTTTATCTCCAAAATCATCTTTACCGTCCCAAGTAATTTCTCTGGAAAGAAATCCTTCAGTTGTGATAATTTGATTTTTTGTCCAAACCACTTTTCCGGTTATTGTCATTACCTGAACCTGGACTTCAAGAGGTTCGAAAGGTCTGTTGTGTGTAAACCAAAATTCGGTATAACTAACAAATGGGTTTGGGTAGTTCAGAACATGTGTCAATGTTATTGTTTCATCTCCTACCACTACAAACTGAATCTCGGCTGTTATAGGGTTGTTGTAAACGTCCCATGCTTTGAATGTTATAGTGTGTAGTCCAACGGCTAAATTACGTAATGGAAATCGAAGAGTTCCACTCGTGTAATCGTCTAACGTTGTCTGGTAGTAATCATTTAATATAAAAGGATTACTAACATCACCGTCCAAAACAGCAATAATATCATGGCCTATTCCGCTAGCGGTATTTATACCATTTTCATCTTCGAGTAGGGCAACCAGAAATGGGGATTCATTAGTTGTTCCGCCGGAAACAAAATTTTCGTCGTTCATATATAACTTAACTCTTGGACTAATATTGTCTACAACTGCATTTTCATTTATTCCTCCTATTTTTATAGTGGAATCATAGCCTGTTTGATTTTCTAATTGTTGGGCATTTTTAGCATAAAAACTGATTCTTCCGTTTGCCAATGGAACCCGAATGTCTCTAGGAACAACAAAGCTGAATTCAAATTGTCCGCCAGTTACCGATGCATTTCCTCTGAAAATAGTTTCGCCCAAAACAGTAAAAGGCATGGCGGGACTGTATCCGTCATTATTTAAAGTTGTTCTTGAAACTGTTTTGTCAAATATGGAAGTCGAAATTTCACCGTTGTAATTGGTTAAAGGAATATTATTCTCATCAGTTATTTCTCCGCTCAATTTCATTTTTGCCAAAGATTTGAAGTCATCAATGGGTTGAGAAATAGGAACGTCATTCACTTTGGTAAGTCTGATTTTTGGTTTAGGTATCGCAAGCATTAATGCAGGGTCTCCAATGTAGAATACCACATTGGTTGATGAATTAGGATTATTATTCTTTGAAATACGTAATGCTTCGGCGATGGTAGTGTACTGGTTCGATCCAAAAGACAATAAGTTTTTGGATAGTTGATCGTTGAAATTTTGAGCACTATATTGGCCAATCGAACGAATTGTTGTAATCATTGCAATAGCACCGCCTTTTGGATTCCAATACGTATATTCTCCGGCTGTTGGTCTTGATGGATTATCAAAGCGGGAGAATTCACAAGTTATCGTTATAAATAAAGGGTATTTGTATTGGTTGCTTAAATTCTGTCCATCGGATTTTTCCCAAATACGTTCTGAAGATAAACCATCCTCGCCACCATGTCCCAAATAGTTGAAGACCAATGCTCCTTTTTCGAAGGCGTTAAAAAAGTCTGTTCGTGCTTTAGGGTATCGGGCTCCTCCGGCAGAAGCTTCCTGGACGTAGGAGTCTAATAGAATTTTATTGACATTCAAAAATGGTTTTTCTGTTGCGATAATGTCTGCCAGGCTGTTTTGTCTGTTCTGTAAGGTTGCATCCGAATTTATATCGGAATCGTCGCTGACCAATACAAAATTATTTCTCCAGCTTCCGTAAGATTTAGCGTCGTGGTATTCGATCACCTTATTGACCATTTCTTCCGCCTGTTTATTGTCGTTGACAAGCATTCTTCCTGCGGTAATATCAATTCCTCCAAAATAAGAAATGATATTTCCTTCAGTCGGGTCCATTAATCCAAAAAAATCATCGGAAGCAAAAGAAGATTCTCCCGATGTATTACTGTTTAAAGAATGGTAAATAGGAACGATGTTGCTGTTGTCTTCTATTCGGTTTTTAAAATCATACGAGGCATCACCGAAAAGATTGACAAATTTTATTTTTTTCTCTGCTGTTGAAGCGTTCTCATAGATGTATTTGATGCAATTTCTGATGGCGGCAATGTCTTGTTTTCCTGATGAGAATTCCTCGTAAATAGACTCTAATGTAATTACTTTTGTGCTCAAATTAGAATAGGTACGGTGAAAACTAGCTAATTTTTCGGCTTGTGGAGCTAAAAAACGGGGAGATATAATTACATAATCGATATCTTGAAATTGTCCCTGCGCATTTTTGAAAAGAGTTCCTTTTAAGTTCTGATTGCTTATTTTCGCTTTGTTATCCGTTAAGGGTATGTAGTAATCCGATGCGTCAACTGCAATATATTTTCTGGTTTCGCCCAAATTTGCTTTGAATGAAAATGAACTTTGATTTGTGTTTTCGATTTTTGCCACATTATAGAGATCGGTTATGTCCCAAATTTGAGCAATTCCGGAAGCATTGGAGATGTTGTAATTTACTATACCTAAGCTTGAATTAGCTAAATCATATTGAAAATGAAACTGCTTCCCGTAGCCCAGAAGTTTTCTTTTGGCGGTAAGCCTGATGTGGTCCAGATATCCTTTTGAACCTGGAACTCCGTTGTTGTTGTAGCTTAATTTTATTTTTATGTTTTCGGAACCACTAAATGAAGCGCTGCTTGGTAAAGAACCTAAAAGAAATTCAACGTCCGAATTAGGGTTAATTGCCGAAAAAAAGATGTTTCCTGTTTCTTGTCCGTTTGCCGATACTTTGAATGAAGTAGGAGTGAATGCGGCTGAGGCTGCACTAACTGCCAGTTTTACTGGTGTCGATGGGTCGAAGTTAGGAAAATTGAATTCAAATTCCTGTTCCTGATTGATGTCGAATGATTCGCCAAACCATCGACGTCCAAGATGCGCAATGTTTATAAGGTCTGACTCATGGTATTGATGGTCGTCAAAAGTGTCTAGATTTAAACTACTGTTGCCTGTAGGTTGGACTATTTCCTGAATCCTTTTTCCATCATCCCCTTGAATAGTTACATAGTAATACGATTTTGTGTCGTACAAGTTGTTGAATGTTTGACTTTCGGTGTTCCAAGTATCAACTCCTTCCGCATAGAAAAGAATATAATCCTCATTGTTGAATGCGCCATCATTTTCTCCAATGATTTCTATGGCATTTTCGGTTAAATCCGATGGGTAGAAGGTACTATTTAATAGCGGTAACATTCTTCCGCCATTACCATATATTTTGATCTTTTTTGGATTAATATTCTTTAAGTCTAATCCTAATTGTTGTAAAAAGTCTCGTGATATTTTGTAAACACCAGATTTTTCAACATAAAATCGGTACCAGTCGCCAGACGCAAGAACGGAGTTGGAAAGACTGGCTACTTTTTTGTTTGATTGGGAGATTTTTGATGAATTCTGATTGATTGTATAGGAAAAAGACTTTATTCTTTTAAACCCGAAATTGTCTTTTATTATTGGGGAAAGGCTTAGAAAGTTTTGTGTGGTATTTCTTGATGTGGTTGTTGTTACCGCTGCGTTTGGGTCTTTTGGAATATTTTCTAAAGCTAAATCACCTAACTGTGTGTTCGAAATGGGTTCGTAAATGATATTGGTTATTTGAATGCTTTTTTCGTTTAAATTAGCTGATCCAGAAAGACTTGTATGGTAAAAAAGAGCTTTTTTACCGGAGTCATAATAATAAGCATTCCCGGAGAATTGAGGGATGTTTATTTTGAAATCACCAAATGACATTTCCTGTTTTTCCAGCCATTCAATAGTAACGTCGCCTTTAATCTGAGAAAAAGAAACAAAAGGGATTAAAGTCAAGTAAACTAAGAGTATTTTTCGCATCTTTTTTCTTTAACGGGATTAGTGGGGGATTATTATTAGGAGTAAAAATAATTTTTTTAGTGTAATTGTAAATAATAAATGTTAAATATTTGCGTTTGTAATTGCGTTATCTACCCATTAAAAGAAAGTTGTATAAAATTATTAAAAAATGTTGTTGCGGTTACGGGTTAATTATTATATTGCGGCACCAAAATTATTACCTACTAAAGAGTATGAAAGTAAACAAAATTATGACGTTACCATTGATGTTTTCAATGATATTGATTATAGGTCTTGCAAGTTGTAGCAAGAAATCGAGCTCAAAAAATGCGTCAAGAGCAACAGGATGGGATGTGAATGGCCAGAAAGGCGGATCGAGAAATGCATCGGATAAACACCAGCAAGCAGGACCAGGTTTGGTTTTTGTCGAAGGAGGAACGTTTACGATGGGAAAAGTTCAGGATGATGTGATGCATGATTGGAATAATACTCCTACTCAGCAACACGTTCAGTCTTTTTACATGGATGAAACAGAGGTTACCAATTTCATGTATTTAGAATATTTGGAGTGGTTGAAAAAAGTTTATCCTCCAACTGAAGATAATTACAAAAATATATATGAAGGTGCTTCACCTGATACCTTAGTTTGGAGAAACAGATTGGGTTATAATGAAACGATGACCAATAACTATTTAAGACACCCTGCTTACGCAGAATATCCTGTGGTAGGTGTGAATTGGATTCAAGCTGTTGAATTCAGTAAATGGAGAACTGATCGTGTGAATGAAGCTCTTTTGGAGAAAAACGGATACCTTAAAAAGGATGCAAAGACTTTGGATGTATCTGCTGAAAGTACGTTTAGTACTGAAACGTATCTAAATTCACCAACTTTGTCTTACGGAGGAAATGAAGAGATCGTTTTAAAAGGGAATAGTTCAAAGAAAGCTCCTAAAGCTGGAAAAGACGGTAAAGTAGTTGAAGAAAAAAATATCTATGCACAACGTTCATCAGGTATACTTCTTCCAGAATACAGACTTCCTACTGAGGCGGAATGGGAGTATGCAGCTGCTGCGGATGTTGGACAAAGAGAATACAATATTTACAAAGGACAAAAGAAATATCCTTGGAATGGTGGATACACCCGTTCTGGCAAAAGACAAAGCAGAGGCGATCAATTGGCTAATTTCAAACAAGGAAATGGTGATTATGGTGGTATTGCTGGTTGGTCAGATGATGGTGCTGATATTACAAATTCTGTTAAAAAATACCCTGCTAATGACTTCGGATTATACGACATGGCTGGTAACGTAGCAGAATGGGTTGCCGATGTTTACAGACCAATTATTGATAATGAAGCGAATGATTTCAACTATTTCAGAGGAAACCTTTATACCAAGAATAAAATTGGTAAAGACGGTAAAGTTGAAATTGTTACAAAAGATAATATCAAATACGATACACTTAGTAACGGAAAAATCATAGCAAGAAATTATCCAGGCCAAATCGCTCAAGTACCAGTTGATGAACAAGAAACTTATTTGAGACAAAACTTTGATAAGAGTAATAATATCAACTATAGAGATGGTGATAAACAATCTACAAGATATTATGATTTTGGTTCAGAGTCTGAAGATGCAAAAGATGATAAATCAATGTATAACTCTCCTAAACATAATGTGACTACTGACAGTTTAGGTAATATGGTTAGAAAATACGATAAATCAAGCAAAAGAACTACTTTGATCAATGATGATGTAAGAGTTTATAAAGGTGGATCATGGAGAGATAGAGCGTATTGGTTAGATCCGGCTCAAAGAAGATATTTCCCTCAAGATATGGCTACTGATTATATCGGATTCAGATGTGCTATGTCTAGAGTAGGTTCTAAAGCCGAAAAAAGAAAATCAGCAAGAAATTAATTTTTTATATAAAATTGAAATAAAAGCCCTTTGATTAGGGCTTTTATTTTTTAAATTATTTTTAATATGGATATCAAGGACATTCATAGTTTATTTTTAAAATGTAAATCGGTTTCGATTGATACCCGAAAAATTGAATCGGACTCTTTATTTGTAGCAATCAAAGGGGAAAATTTTGATGCTAATACCTTTGCCAAAGAAGCATTAGATAAAGGGGCAGCTTATGTTATTATTGATAATAACGACTACTTTATTGATAGGAGAACTATTTTAGTTGAAAACAGTTTAGTTGCTCTGCAAGAATTGGCAAAGTTTCATAGAGAGTACTTAAAATTGCCTATAATTGCTCTTACAGGCAGTAATGGAAAAACAACCACCAAGGAATTGATTAACGTGGTGCTTTCAAAAAAGTTTAAAACAAAAGCGACTGTTGGAAACTTAAATAATCATATTGGGGTTCCCCTGACTTTACTTTCCTTTAGTTCTGAAACCGAAATTGGTATTGTGGAAATGGGAGCTAACCATAAGAAAGAGATTGAGTTTTTATGTGAATTGGCACAACCGGATTATGGTTATATAACTAATTTTGGTAAAGCGCATTTAGAGGGTTTTGGTGGCGTGGAAGGTGTTATTGAAGGGAAAAGTGAAATGTACCACTATCTTTCGAAAAATGATAAGCTGGCATTCATAAACATGGAGGATCCTATACAGGTGGAAAAATCTAAAAGTTTAAAGGCCTTTTCTTTTGGAATAAATAAAGGAAATGCAAATGTGAATATCACGGATGTTAAAGCGAATCCTTTTGTTTCCATAACGTATGCTAATTTTTCGATTACTACGCATTTAATTGGACTTTACAATGCCAACAATATCAATGCGGCTCTTGCAATTGGTAAGTATTTTGAAGTTGATGATGTAGCTATCAAAGAAGCTTTAGAAAGTTATATACCAGAGAATAACAGATCACAACTTCTATCGAAAGGGACGAATTCTATTATTTTAGACGCATATAATGCTAATCCTAGTAGTATGGCGGTTGCCATTGAAAATTTCATTCAATTAGAAGATTCTAATAAAATTATGATATTAGGTGATATGTTTGAATTGGGAGTGGAAAGTCAGCTTGAACATAAAGCAATTGTTACTTCGCTCCAAAATATTGAAAACATAAGGTGTTACTTTATTGGCGTAGCTTTTTTTGCTAATAAGATAGCTAAAGATAATTTCTCCTTTTATGATACTTTTGATGCCTTTGCGAATTATTTAAAAGAGACTAGAATTGAGAATAGCTCTATTTTAATAAAGGGTTCCAGAGGAATGGCTTTAGAGCGGACGTTAGATTTTTTATAACAAATCCGTCTGGTTTAGATAATAAAAAGGCCGTTATTTTTTAGTAACGGCCTTTTTTTGTTAGATGCTCATTAAAAAACCAATTAGGTTTTCTTTTTTATTGAGGCCTAGTTTTTTTCGTAGTCGGTACCTTGCTAATTCGACTCCGCCACTTGAGATGTTCATGATTTCTGCAATTTCTTTGGTAGACATATTCATCAATAAATAAGTAGATAAATCTAATTCGCGAGGAGAAATGGTTGGGTATTTTTCTTTTAATCTTTTCAGAAAATCAAAATGCACGTTCTTGATGTGTTTTTCCAAATCCTTCCAACTTTTATCTGTATTTACTTCTTTGACGATACTTTTATTCAATTTGTTGAATTGAAATTTAGTAGACTCATCAAAGGTTTCCACATTAATGTCTTTTAGCTTGTGGATGATTCCGTTGAGGATTTTATTTTTTTTAACCACTTGTAAAGAATTAGTGACCAATTCTTTGTCTTTTGCTAAAATTTTAATTTGAAGTTTGTCGTTTTTTAGTTTTTCAATTTCTTTTTCCAATTCATATTGCTCCTGTCTGATTTTTGATTCTTTTTCCAGATATAGTCTTCTTTGTTCAATGGTCTCGTAATACCTGTTTTTTCGAATTTTCATTTTAATTCGGTTACGGATATAATAAACGGAGGCAATAACAAGCAGTATGTAAAATAGATAGGCCAGGAAATGTCTGTACCAAGGCGGGGAAATTGTAAATGAAAATGCAGCTTCTTCCGATTGGATGCCAAAGCTGTTTCGTACTTTTAATTTCATTGTATAGTCGCCTTCTCTTAAGTTGGTGTATTCTTTCATGGAGATGTTTGACCAATTGCTAAATCGGTCATCAAATCCTTCTAGTTTATATGAAAACTCAACATTGTCAAGATTTTCATAGGTTGGAGAGGAGAAGGTAAATTTTACTCTATTGGAGCCATAGGAAATGGTTGGTACTTCAATTTTATTTTGACCGTTTCCTGTTATTAAGGTGTCTCCCGGGTATGAAAAACTTCTTATAAAGGCATTTGGTTTTGTTACGGAATTATTTAAAAGTGTAGCGTCATAATGAGCGAGTCCATCCGTTAGTCCTATAAAGATGTTTTTAGGATCGATAGTGTTAATTGACATATAGTTAGCTACTAAATTACCCGTTAAGTTCGAAAAGGGAGCTAATGTGTTTTTATACCTTCCATTTTGTTGTTTCATTAAAACCCCTAAAGATTCATTAAAAGCGTACCAGATATTACCTGATGAATCTTGCGATAATGAATATATTTTTGGAACATTTTTAAAAAGCGAGCTCATTTTTTTATCCTCAAAAAACACCTGCTGATCTTGGGAGTATCTATAGAAACGATTATTCGTTTGAAAATAAACGGTGTTGTTTAAAGTTTGAATACTGCCAATGCCTTTGACTGTATTGGATAGATTTGAGTACGTTTTTATGAATTGAAATTTTTTTAAATCACCTGAAATATCCATTTGGTAAATTAAATCATCCTTTTTTAACCACAAATGTGAGTTGTCTATTTCGAAAGAGCTAGATGGTTTATCAAAACCGGCGATTTGATTTCGGAATTCTAAGCCATTTGCTCCTTTTTCAAAAACAGCAAAACCATTGTAATTAGAACCAATAATCAGATTGGGATGATTTGGGATTTTTTTGAAACCAAAATATCCTTTATTGTCCAGTATTTTAATAGTTCTGCCTCCTTCTATAATTAAAGCACCATTGTTGTTTCCACAAATCAATTGGCCGTCTATTACCTGAACAT
>RCUR01000780.1_pt1 | contig 11408 bp, 6 predicted proteins | sample 2166151 | NCBI WGS metagenome assembly RCUR01 (sample SAMN09932785, study PRJNA488358) | compost metagenome | isolation source: compost soil in an enriched community | place: Germany: Experimental Botanical Garden
CCCTCAACAACCGGCAGGGGGCCGCCACCGCGACCCGCCATCTGCTGGAGCTGGGTCATCGTCACATCGCCTTCGTCAGCTCGGATCATGCCATCGAGGATGCCCAGCAGCGCCTGCAGGGCTATCAGGATGCCCTGCTCGAGGCGGGTCTGAGTGCGGATCCCGAACTGGTCGAGAGCGGCATGCCCAATGAGGAGGGGGGCGAGCGCGCCATGCTCAACCTGCTGGCCAAGGGGCTCAGCATCACGGCCGTGGTGGCTTACAACGACGCCATGGCGGCGGGAGCCATCTCGGTGCTGGCCGACAATGGCCTCAAGGTGCCGGAAGAGGTCTCCGTGGTCGGCTTCGATGACATCATCTACGCCAGATACCTGAGGCCCAAGCTCTCCACCATGCGCTACCCCATCGAGCTGATGGCGGCGCAGGCGGCCAAGCTGGCGTTGCAACTCGCCGCGGGCGAGAGCGAGGTGGTACAGAGCCGCGTCTACACCCCGACCCTGATCAATCGCCACTCGGTGGCTCCGGTCAGACCCTGATCCTGCTTCTATGACGATTGAGCGTGAGATGACGGCCCGTCTGCACGCCAAGGCTGCTCAATCGTCACTCCATGATTCCCGTCAGACCCTGATCCTGCCTCGATGACGATTGAGCGGGAGTTGACGGCCCGTCTGCACGCCAATGCTGCTCAAGCGTCACTCCATGATTCCCGTCAGACCCTGATCCTGCCTCGATGACGATTGAGCGGGAGATGGCGGCCCGTTTACATGCTCCTGCTGTTCACTCCTCACTCTGTGATCCCGCCAGGCTCTGGTCGTGCCTCAATAGCCACTCCATGACCCAAATATGGGGCTGAACGAACCCCGTCATTCCGTTTTATCGTCGCCGTGAGTCCACTCACGGCGACGCTCGCCGTTTTTTACTCATCTTTAATCATTTTTACCCTGTTTTACTTAACATCTCCTGTGTAATCGTTTACACCTGTGTGAGCGAGATCGCCGTTTCGGGTGTGAAACTCTCCTACACTGCTGACGTGTTCAACGCTCATACAGGAAGAGAGAGGATGATCAGGGAGATCTTGGCCCGTCAGGACTGGCAGACCCAGGCCATTACCGCCGTCAACCGGCTGCCAGCCCATACCCCGCTGTCCAGCTGGCGCAGCGAGGCCGATGCGCGGAGCGGGCTCGCCTCGCCGTCGCGGCTATTGCTCGATGGCGACTGGCAGTTCTCCTTCTTCGCGGCGCCCGAACAGGTGCCCGATGCCTGGCTGCATCAGGATCTGCCGGAGGCGACGACCGTCGCTGTGCCGGGTAACTGGCAGCTGCAGGGTTTCGATCGCCCCATCTACACCAACATCAAGTATCCCTTCCCCTGCGATCCGCCCAGGGTGCCGGCGGCCAATCCGACCGGCTGCTACTCCCGTGAGTTTGACCTGCCCGCCGACTGGCTGGCCGAGGGCCAGACCCGGATCATCTTCGACGGGGTCGACAGCGCCTTCTATCTGTTCTGCAACGGTCGCTGGGTCGGTTACTCCCAGGACAGCCGGCTGCCCGCCGAATTCGATCTCAGCCCCTTCCTGCAGGCCGGCCCCAACCGACTGGCGGCGCTGGTGCTGCGCTGGTCCGATGGCTCCTATCTGGAGGATCAGGACATGTGGCGCCTCAGCGGCATCTTCCGCTCCGTCAGCCTGCTCCACAAACCAGAGCGCCACCTGCTGGACGTGCGGCTGACGCCGCTGCTGGATGCCTGCTACCGGGATGCCCGCCTCAAGGTGGCGCTGCAGGTCAACGATGGCAGCGGGCTGGCGGTGGAGGCGAGCCTCTATCTTGGCGGCGAGTTGATCACCCGCCGACGCCAGCCGCTCGGCACCGGGGCCATCGACGAGAAGGGGGCCTTCGGGGATCGCGCCGAGCTGTGGCTGGAGGTGCCGGCGCCCCATAAATGGAGCGCCGAGACCCCCCACCTCTATCGCCTGACCCTGACGTTGCTGGACGAGCATGGCCTGCCCATCGAGAGCGAGGCCCATGACGTGGGCTTTCGGGCGGTGGAGATCCGCGGCGGTCTGCTGCGGGTCAACGGCCAGCCCCTGCTGATCCGCGGCGCCAATCGCCACGAGCACGATCCCGCCCTGGGTCATGTGGTGACCCCGGCCGCCATGGAGCAGGATCTGCGGCTGATGAAGCAGCACAACTTCAACGCGGTGCGCTGCTCCCACTACCCCAACCATCCCGAGTTCTACCGGTTGTGTGACCGGCTCGGCCTCTACGTGGTGGACGAGGCGAACCTGGAGACCCACGGCATGACCCCCATGGGGCGGCTGGCGCAGGATCCCGCCTGGAGCAGCGCCTTCCTCGAGCGGGTCACCCGCATGGTGGCGCGGGACTTCAACCACCCCAGCATCATCATCTGGTCGCTGGGCAACGAGTCCGGCTATGGCCCGGCCCACGACGCCATGTACCAGTGGGTCAAACGGGCGGATCCGAGTCGCCCGGTCCAGTACGAAGGGGGCGGGGCCGATACCCCGGCCACCGACATCATCTGCCCCATGTATGCCCGTACCCACCAGGATCAACCCTTCCCGGCGGTGCCCAAGTGGGCGCTGGCCAAGTGGATCGGGCTGCCAGACGAGACCCGGCCGCTGATCCTGTGCGAGTACGCCCATGCCATGGGCAACAGCCTGGGGGGCTTCGCCCACTACTGGCAGGCGTTTCGCGATCATCCGCGCCTGCAGGGCGGCTTTGTCTGGGACTGGGTCGATCAGGGGCTCGACAAGTCGACCGACGATGGCCGCCACTATTGGGCCTACGGTGGCGACTTCGGCGACATGCCCAACGATCGCCAATTCTGCTGCAACGGCCTGCTGTTCCCGGACAGGACCCCTCATCCCGCCCTGTTCGAGGCCAAACGCGCCCAGCAACCTTTCGTGTTGGCGCTGAAAAGCCAACGGCCGCTGGAGGTCGAGATCACCAGCGACTACCTGTTCCGCACCACGGACAACGAGCTGCTGCGCTGGCGGCTGTGTGAGGACGGCGCCGTGCTGGCGCAGGGGGAATGCCCGCTCGGCCTGGCACCCAAGGCCAGCCTGAGCCTGACCCTGCTGGAGCAGCTGCCGACCTTCACTGCCGGTTCTCTGGCCTGGTTGGAGCTGGCCATAGTGCAGCCTGACGCCACGGCCTGGGCCGAGGCGGGTCACGAGGTGGCTCGCCAGCAGTTCATGCTGCCCAGCCCCCTGGCGCTGCCCTCGGCGAACCCCCCCGCCTCGATGCAGGAGCTGGCGGACCATTGGCTCATCGTGGCCGCCAACAGCGAATGGCGGCTGGACAAGGCCAGCGGGCAGATCCGCAGCTGGCAAAAGCAGGGGCAGGATCGGCTGCGGGATGCCATCGCCGATCACTTCTACCGCGCGCCGCTGGACAACGACATCGGCGCCAGCGAGGCGGATCACATAGATCCCAACGCCTGGATCGCCCGCTGGCAGGAGGCTGGACTCAACGACCTGCAGCATCGCTGCCTAGGGCTGACGGTGAACCCGGACCAGGGGACAGCACTGGTCCGGCACGGTTACTTCGTCGGAGAAGAGCTCAAGCTGCTGACCCACTGGCGCCACAGCTTCGGTGCCGATGGTGCCATGGCGCTCGCCATCGAGGTGGAGGTCGCCGCCGACCTGCCGTCGCTACCCCGCATCGGGGCCCGGCTCTGGCTGGTTGATGATATCGACGAGGTGAGTTGGCTGGGGCGAGGCCCCCATGAGAACTACCCGGATCGCCTGCTCGCCGCCGATCTCGGTCGCTGGCAGCTGCCGCTCGATGCCCTGCACACTCCCTATGTGTTCCCGACCGACAACGGCCTGCGTTGCGATACCCACCGGCTGCAGCTGGGGGAGATCACCATCGCTGGCAAGTTCCACTTCAGCGTCAGCCGTTACAGCCAGCCGCAACTCGCCCTGGCCCGCCATCAGACCGATCTGGTGGCGGAGGGTGGGCTGCACCTCTGTCTCGATGGCTTCCACATGGGGGTTGGGGGTGACGACTCCTGGAGCCAGAGCGTGCGGCCAGAATATTGGCTGCGGCCAGGGAGCTACTATTGGAACTGTGTTCTACGCTGAATCTGACTCCCCCATGAACGCCAAAACGAATCGATTGAGTCTTGATTGTGTTTAAGTAGTTAATATTTAACGAGTTTGTTGCTGTGTAACAGAGTGTAAACGTTTTCATTTTGTCGTCAGGATCACAGAACTCCAGACAACAAACTGATTACATTAGGCTCGCGCCAGTTCACATGGTGTACAGCATTCCCTACAAAAACAGATATTAGAGATCGGAGCATAACAATGAAAAAACTCACGACAGTTGCCACCTTGCTGATGGGACTGATGGCGGGAGCACAAGCCCAGGCCGATACCCGTATCGGTGTCACCGTCTACAAGTATGACGACAACTTCATGGCGGTAGTGCGCAAGGCCATCGAGAAGGAAGCGGTAGCCAATCCCGGTGTGGAGCTGCTGATGAATGACTCCCAGAATGACCAGTCCAAGCAGAACGACCAGATCGACGTGCTGCTGGCCAAGGGTGTGAAGGCGCTGGCCATCAACCTGGTTGACCCGGCGGCGGCCCCTGTCGTGATCGAGAAGGCCCGTGCGGACGAGATCCCCGTGGTGTTCTACAACAAGGAACCGAGCGCGGCCGATCTGGCCAGCTATGACAAGGCCTACTACGTGGGTACCGACTCCAAGGAGTCAGGCATCATCCAGGGTCAGCTGATCGCCAAACATTGGAAAGCCCATCCGGAGTGGGATCTGAACAAGGATGGCGTCATCCAGTTCGTGCTGCTCAAGGGTGAGCCGGGCCACCCGGATGCGGAAGCCCGTACCACCTACGTCGTCAAGACCCTGAATGACGGCGGCGTCAAGACAGAACAGCTGCACATGGATACCGGTATGTGGGATACCGCCATGGCGAAAGACAAGATGGACGCCTGGATCTCCGGCCCCAACGCCAACAAGATCGAAGTGGTCATCGCCAACAACGACGGCATGGCAATGGGTGCTGTTGAATCCCTGAAAGCCCAGGGCAAGACTGCCATCCCGGTGTTCGGCGTCGATGCCCTGCCGGAAGCCCTGGCCATGGTCAAGAGCGGTGCCATGGCGGGTACAGTGCTGAACGATGCGGCCAACCAGGCCAAGGCGACCTTCGAGCTGACCAAGAATCTGGCGGAAGGCAAGCCGGCCGGTGAAGGCACCAACTGGAAGATCGACAACAAGGTCGTGCGCGTTGCCTACGTGGGCGTAGACAAAGACAACCTGTCCCAATTCGAGTAATTCCTCCCCTCAGGGCAAGGGAGATCCCCTTGCCCTTTTTTCAACCAGATGTGATGGCTGATATGACAACACGGCAACAATCAGAATGGCTGTTGGAGATGATTGACGTCAGTAAGAGCTTTCCTGGCGTCAAGGCACTCGATAATGTCAATTTACGGGTCCGTCCTCATTCTGTGCATGCGTTGATGGGCGAGAATGGCGCGGGTAAATCCACGCTGCTCAAGTGCTTGTTCGGCATTTATGAGAAGGATGAGGGCAAGATCTTCTTCAAGGGCGAGGAGGTCAACTTCACCTCGTCCAAAGAGGCGCTGGAGAACGGCGTCTCCATGGTGCACCAGGAGTTGAATCTGGTCTTGCAGCGCACCGTGATGGACAACATGTGGCTCGGCCGCTACCCCACCAAGGGCTGGTTCGTCGACCACGGCAAGATGTACCACGACACCAAACATATCTTCGACGAACTGGATATCGATATCGATCCTCGGGTCAAGGTGGGCACGCTCTCCGTGTCCCAGATGCAGATGATCGAGATCGCCAAGGCGTTCTCTTACGATGCCAAGATTGTCATCATGGACGAGCCCACCTCCTCCTTGACCGAGAAAGAGGTCAATCACCTCTTCAAGATCATCAACAAGCTGAAAGAGAAGGGCTGCGGCATCGTCTACATCTCCCACAAGATGGAAGAGATCTTCCAGCTGTGTGACGAGATCACCATATTGCGGGATGGGCAATGGGTGGCGACTCAGCCGCTCAAGGGCATGACCATGGATCAGATCATCGGCATGATGGTTGGTCGTGAGTTGACCCAGCGCTTCCCGGAGAAAACCAATCAGCCGAAAGAGGTCATCCTGGAGGTTGAGCATCTGACGGCGAAGAACCAGCCATCCATTCAGGACGTCACCTTCGACCTGCACAAGGGTGAGATCCTCGGTATCGCCGGCTTGGTCGGTGCCAAGCGCACCGACATCGTCGAGACCCTGTTTGGCATCCGCGATCGCAGCGGCGGCGCCATCAAGCTGCATGGCAAAGAGGTGGCCAATCACAATGCCCACGAGGCGATCCAGAACGGCTTCGCCCTGGTCACCGAGGAGCGGCGCTCCACCGGTATCTATTCCCGTCTCGACATCGCGTTCAACTCCCTGATCGCCAACATGGACAGCTACAAGAGTTCCATGGGGCTGCTCAGCAACAACAAGATGAAGAGCGACACCCAGTGGGTCATCGACTCCATGCGGGTCAAGACCCCGACCCAGCAGACACAGATTGGCTCCCTGTCCGGTGGCAACCAGCAGAAGGTCATCATCGGCCGCTGGCTGCTGACCCAACCTGAGATCCTGATGCTGGATGAACCGACCCGGGGTATCGACGTCGGTGCCAAGTTCGAGATCTACCAGCTCATCCTGGAGCTGGCCAAGAAGGACAAGGGCATCATCATCATCTCCTCAGAGATGCCGGAGCTGCTCGGGATCACGGATCGCATCATGGTCATGAGCAATGGCCGGGTCGCCGGGATCGTCAACACCAAAGAAACTGACCAGAGCGAGATCCTACGCCTGGCATCTCTGTACCTATAGACAGGAAGATATTTATGGAGTCGGCTAAAAATTTCAATCTGATGCAGGCGCTCAAAGAGAACGGCATCTATGTGGTGCTGCTGGTGTTGCTCATGGTCATAGTGATCAAGGAGCCCTCCTTCCTGAGCCTCACCAACTTCAGTAACATCCTGACCCAGTCCTCGGTGCGGGTCATCATCGCACTCGGGGTGGCGGGCATCATCATCACCCAGGGCACCGACCTGTCGGCCGGTCGTCAGGTCGGCCTGGCCGCCCTGATCGCCGCCACCATGTTGCAGGCGCTGACCAACGTCAACAAGGTGTTCCCCAGCCTGGGTGAAGTGCCCATTCCGGTGGTGATCCTGCTGGTCTGTGCCGTGGGGGCCCTGATCGGTCTGCTCAACGGTCTGATCGTGGCCTACCTGAACGTGACCCCCTTCATTACCACCCTGGGTACCATGATCATCGTCTACGGCATCAACTCGCTGTACTTCGATTCCGTGGGTGCCTCGCCGGTAGCCGGCTTCGATCCCCGCTTCTCGAGCTTCGCGCAGGGGTTCATCAAGCTGGGGGGGTTCAAGCTATCCTACCTCACCTTCTACGCCGCCATTGCCAGCGTGTTCGTCTGGGTGCTGTGGAACAAGACCCGCTTCGGCAAGAACATCTTCGCCATCGGTGGCAACCCCGAGGCCGCCAAGGTGTCCGGCGTCAACGTCGCCGTCAACCTGGTGGTGATCTATGCCCTGGCCGGGGTGTTCTACGCCTTCGGTGGCATGCTGGAGGCAGGCCGTATCGGCAGCGCCACCAACAACCTCGGCTTCATGTATGAGCTCGACGCCATCGCGGCCTGCGTGGTGGGCGGGGTCTCCTTCGCCGGTGGTGTGGGCACAGTGGCCGGAGTCATCACCGGGGTGCTCATCTTCACCCTGATCAACTACGGTCTGACCTATATCGGTGTCAGCCCCTACTGGCAGTTCATCATCAAGGGCGGCATCATCATACTGGCGGTCGCGCTGGACTCCATGAAGTACGCCAAGAAGAAGTAAGCATTGGCAGAGAGGGCCGGGAGAGACCGGCCCTCTCTCTTTGGAGGGACCCATTCCATGCCATTTAAAGTCAAGATCAACGTCCTCCTGCTGCTCGCCATCCTGGTCACCATCGGCACCGCCTGGCTCAGCGTCAATCACTTCATCAGCGGCTACATCCGCACCCAGGCCACCCAGAACATCAACGAGCAGATCACCCTGGTCAAAGAGAAGCTGGCGGGGGACATCAATCAGAAGGTGCTGCTGGCGGCCAATCTCAACCTCGGGGTGACCAGCGTCAAGAAGGCCCTGCAGGAGACCGGATTCCACAACATCGTCAAGCTCATCGGTGACATGGCGTTCGACGTGAACGGGGTCATCAATGATCCGGCCAGGGTAGAGGCACTGCGCAAGCTGATCCCCGCCGCCAACAACCAGATCACCGTCAGCCCGCTGCAGCAGCTGGATGGCAAGCCCGTCATCTCCATCCTGGTGCCCAGGGGCGCCGACTCCGCCTACCTCTATTACCTCGATATGAGCGAGTTCAAGCAGTTGCTGGCCAAGGTGAGCGGCGAGGGGCGCTATTTCTCGCTGGCCGACAGTCAGGGCAAGGTGCTCTACGACAGCAAGCCGCAAGGGGAGAGCGAGGCTCGCCCCAACCAGCTGGATATCCGGGGCAGCCAGTGGACGCTGACCGGTTACGTGGATCTCGACTATATCCAGACCATGACCCAGGCGCTCAATGGCAAGATCACCCTGGCCCTGTTCGGGGTTGCGGCGCTGGTGTTGCTGCTGTCCATGGTGGCGCTCAATCTGGCCTATCGCCCCATCCTCTCCCTGCGCGACCTGGTGCTGGAGCTGTCGCAAGGCAATGGTGACCTGACCCGCCGCCTGACGGTGACCGGCAGGGACGACCTCAGCCAGATCTCGGCCGGTATCAACCGCTTCATCGAGCGTCTGCAGGAGATGATGGGGGAGGTGAGGGAGGCCAGCGGCCAGCTCAATGACGGCATCGCCGGCCTGGCCAGACAGACCGGCTCGGCTCAAGGGTTGCTGGCCGAGCATGTGCGCGAGACGGAGCAGGTCGTCACCGCCATCAACGAGATGAGCCGCACCGCAGTGTCGGTATCCGAGAGTGCGGCCAGCACGGCCCAGTTGACCGGCCAGAGCCAGCAGCTGGCGAGCCAGTCGCGCCTGGTGGTCGATCAGGCCATGGCCAGCGTGACCGCACTGGTGGCAGAGGTGGAGAGCACGGCCCGGTCCATCGCCGCCATGCAGCAAGATGTGCAGCAGATAGGATCCATTCTCGGGGTCATCGGCAGCATCGCCGAGCAGACCAACCTGCTGGCGCTCAACGCGGCCATCGAGGCCGCTCGGGCCGGCGAGCAGGGCCGCGGTTTTGCGGTAGTGGCCGATGAGGTGCGCTCCCTGGCGGGGCGTACCCAGCAGAGCACTGCCGAGATCCAGACCATGCTGAGCAGGCTGCAGCGGGGTACCCAAACCGTGGTGGAGGCCATGGGCAATACCCGGCAGAGTTGCCAGGATGCGGCCGAGAACACGAACAGGGTGAATGCGTCACTGGATCTGATGGCGGGAGAGGTGGTGGAGATCAACGATCTCATCAGCCACATCGCCACCGCTGCCGAGCAGCAGAGCGCCGTCGCCGAAGAGATCAACCGCAACATCAGCGCCATCGCCGAGGTGATCACCCAGCTCAAGACCAATGGTGAGCAGACGGTGGGCAGCTCGGTGTCCATGCGGCACACCTATGACAGGTTGAATGACATCGTAGGGAGTTTCAGGCTGGAGTAGTAGCCGGTGGCCGAGGCAAAAAATGGCCAAAAAGATGGGGGCGACTCGCGTCGCCCCCGGTAGTCTTATCGCTCAGATCCTTGAACGAAGTTGCTCCCTGCAATCCCTGACTGTTTACCTCTTCCTTTAGGTTTCCCCTTCCCAATCCTTTGGGGTGTCCTTTAGCCATCATGGCCTGACGAGTCATCCGTTCCCGTCGCACTTTCTCCGTCCTGGGAGGTGTCCTTTACCACATCCTGTGGTGAGTCCATTTGCCTAACCCTGGCAGCCTGTCTTCCTGACCGACTTCTACTGCGTCCGTGCAGGAGTAACTATAAGGATTTCATGGCGGACGACAACGGCATGCTGAAAAACGTTTTTACACAACTCGTTTCTCAGGAAACCGTAATGCAACTTTATTGTTATAAATCATCGCATTGAAATTTATGTGTGCAGGTTTTTTGATCCTATCTTCCGACTATGGCGGGAATTTTATGGGCGCTTCACTTACGCCAGCTATGGCGAATGTCTCACGCTTCGTTTAACTGAGGTTCAGAAAAGTCACAGAGACCAGAGCCGTTCGCAGATGCCGGGCGCTCGCCACGCAAGATCGGCAGGCATGAATGGTCCTGCCACATCGACTTGGCGGCCGGCGTCACGAGCCCGGAGCGGATGAATGTTCGCAAGGCTGCCTTGGGTGCCCTCGCTTTGCAGGGGCATGGGGGAGCGCAAGGGTCAGGCGCCAGGGCTGGCTATCGACGTCTCATCAATGAGCCTGCGGGCGGAAGAAACGGGGTACATATAGTAGAAGGGAGTGGGCCGCCTGGTGATGGAGCCTGCCGGCCAGGCCAAGAGGAGGAGGCCTCCCCTTGGGCTTCGGCTTCAGTCGTACTGCTCGCCGCCATACTGCTGGCACAGATACTCGGGGACCAGCATCTGGGGTGCCTGGTCGACGTGGCACACCACCTCGGGCACGGCGGGAGCCCCCTCGGCGCTGACCAATGCCGGGCTCATGGACAGAGCCAGGGCGATGAGCAGCAATTTGATCTTCATGAATATCTCCTTGGTGACAGGATTCGGTGTGATCCGGATCACTTTTTGAGTTAAGTCGAGTCGTCTTGCGACGCAAGGCGCCCGGATAAATTCAACTAATGAAAAAAGATTAAAACCGGGAGGAGGTGACAACGCGGCGGGAGGCGTGACCAAGATGCGCTAGGAATGCATATCCATATAAAAGAGATAGCGTCACCGCTGTCATCCGAAGCCTATCCAGGGCGGGCTGGCGTCAATGCCATGATCTGGGACAAGAGATGGATTATTCAGCCAGGATTGTGATTGTGACTATTTATGTGGCCATTCTCCCCCATGCCAGCGCGGAGAAATTCACTCTGTTGCATATTAAATTCAATTTAAACTTGATGTTTTTATATCTTATTAATTTTAAACACTATTTAAGTTTTACATTATCCCTTTGTAGATATGGAAAATGAATGAAATTGGTCATTTTTTGAAATAAAACCATGGGTTTTTGATTATTAATGCGTCTAGAGGAAATGGCTAAATGTCATTTATGTAAGCCCTATCAAAAATTAAGTCATGAATTTATTCAGTTGAAGTTGAATGTGATCAATGTCTGGTTTTAGCGTCATATGCAGGTCTAACCTCGGTCTCGAAAGGCAAGGGCAGGATAGAACACAAGCTGAGTACCCTACATAAAGAATATCC
>RCUR01000781.1_pt1 | contig 11399 bp, 12 predicted proteins | sample 2166151 | NCBI WGS metagenome assembly RCUR01 (sample SAMN09932785, study PRJNA488358) | compost metagenome | isolation source: compost soil in an enriched community | place: Germany: Experimental Botanical Garden
GCAGGATCACCAGTTCGTTGACGATCGGGTTCGGCGCCTCGGCGGCAATGATGCCGGGCTCCGTCAGGCCCAGGTAGCGGCCGTTGATGATCCGTTGCTTGGCGTGGGAAATGGTGGCGCCCTTCATCGGGCCCTTCATGACCCCCGGCCCGCAACCGGTGCAGACGTCCAGGCTGCGCAGGCCGAGTTCGTGACCGACCTTTTTGGTGTACTGGTATTCCTCGCTGCTGATCGAGTGACCGCCCCAGCACACGACAATCTTGGGTTCCACGCCGGGGCGCAGGGTGCGGGCGTTGCGCAGCAGGTGGAATACGTAGTCGCTGATGCCTTGCGAGGAGTCGAGGTCGATGCGCTGGCTGTCCAGTTCGTTCTCGGTGTACACGATGTCACGCAGGGCGCTGAACAGCATTTCACGGGTGCTGGCGATCATTTCGCCGTCGACGAAGGCGTCCGCCGGTGCGTTGAGCAACTCCAGGCGTACACCACGGTCTTGTTGATGAATGCGAATCTCGAAGTCCCGATAGGCTTCCAGAATGGTCTTGGCGTTGTCGACATGGGCGCCGGTATTGAGGATGGCCAGGGCGCATTGGCGAAAGAGAGAGTAGATGCTGCCTGACCCTGCGGCGCTCAATTGTTGAACTTCGCGTTGGGACAGTGTTTCCAGGCTGCCTTTGGGGCTCACCGAAGCATTGATTACTTGTCTTGCTGTCATTCTAAATTCCCTGAGAACGATGAGAGCGGGCCGACAGGCTCGATAACATCAGGATAGTCAGCGCCGAAGCGATCGTGCTGTCGCCATCTTCTAGGCGTGCGGTCATGAATGCAAATATCGCTGACCTGGAGCGTGGGCCATCAGCGCCTGCGCCTGCCCCATGATCGCAAATTGTCTGATAGCGCTGAGGCTGTTTGCCCACGGCTGAACAACAGTGGCCAACTCTTTTTCCGTGACGAGAATCAGCATGGCCCGCTTGCACCTGGATTTCCCGCAGAACCCGTTTTTCTATGCCACTTCGTTGACTGTCCGGGTGACGGACGTCAACGCCGCCCATCACCTGGCCAACGACTCGATGATCTCGATGATTTCCGAGGCGCGTGCACGAATGTTGTTTGAGTATGGGGTGAGCATCGACGACATCATCGTGACCGACCTGGCGACGGTCTATCGCGCCGAAGTCCGCGCCCGGGATCAGTTGCGGTTCGAGGTGGGGCTGATGGACCTGAACAAATATGGCGGTGACATCATCTTGCGCATCACCCGCCCGGCCGACGGGACACTGATTGCCCTGGCGAAATCGGGCTTTGTGTTTTTCGACTACCCGAGCCGCAAGGTCATCGCCATGCCGGCCGATTTCATTTCCCGCTTCCCCGAGGTCAACGTGTTGTTTGCCGCCATGCAAACGCCGCACTGAAGCCGGCTCTACCCCAGTAGGGTTACCCCTTCGACGTAATTACGCCGCCGTTGGCCGGCGCTCCATACTCGGTTGCAGCTCTGGTTCAGGGCTATCGAATCCGCTGTGACGAGGTCGAAGGACAACCCATGAAGATTGAACTGGTACAGCTGGCCGGTCGCGATGGCGACACGGCCTATAACCTGCAACGAACCCTGGACGCTATCGCCACGTGCGCAGCGGATACCGATGTGTTGGTGTTTCCGGAAACCCACCTGATGGGGTTTGCCTGCGCCGAACGACTCGGCGAGGTGGCCGAAACCGTGGACGGGCCGACCGTGCAGGTGGTGCTGCAGGCGGTGCGTGAACGGGGTGTGGCGGTGGTGGTGGGGTTCGCCGAACGTGAGGGCGAGGACTTCTTCAACACCTCGTTGCTGCTGACCCCCCAAGGCATTGCCTTGAGTTATCGCAAGACCCACCTGTGGCCTTCGGAGTGCGGGGTAGTCCAGCCCGGGGATCGATTTGCCACCACCCTGTACAAAGGCGTGCGGGTGGGGCTGTTGATCTGCTACGACATCGAGTTCCCGGAACCGGCCCGTGCGCTGGCCCAACTGGGAGTGGACCTGATGCTGGTGATCAACGCCAACATGGACCCGTTCGGTCCGGTGCACCGCACCGCGATCCTGGCAAGAGCCCAGGAAAACCAGGCGTTTGCCGTGCTGGTCAATCGATGTGGGGAAGGCGATGGCGATCTGATCTTTGCCGGCGCCAGCTCAGTGGTCGATCCGTCGGGGCGGCTGTTGTTCGAAGCCGGGCGCGAGGAATGCCGGCACGTCGTCGAGCTGGACTTTGCGGCGTTGCACACCTCGCGCCAGGACTATGACTACCTCAAGGACCGGCGATTGCCGCTGGCCTGCCAGCAGATCAACCACGCCGATGGGCGCCGCGAATTGCTAATCCCCTGAGCAGCGCCTGCCAGCGCCGATTGTGGCACTGGCCTTATCCTTCACTTTCAGCAGACATCGCCCGCGAACGGGCCGATGATCGTGCTGTCGTTCTGGAGTCTTGCGATGAAACCTCTGTGTAGCGTGCAACTGGCCGCGGCCGCTTTGCTCAGCCTGGGAATGGCCTGCGCCAGCGCCGCCGAACCCAGCGTCTCGATTTACAACTGGTACGACTACATCGCACCGGATGCCACGAAAAACTTCCAGCAGGAAACCGGCGTCGCCACGGTCTATGACGTGTTCGATAATGGCGATGTGATGCAGAGCAAGCTCATGGCCGGGCGCAGCGGTTATGACGTGGTGGTCGCCAGCAGCGAACTGCTGCCCAACCTGATCAAGGCCGGGGTGCTCAAGGAGCTGGACCGCAGCCAGCTGCCGAACCTGCCGCACCTGGACCCCGAGATCCTGGCCAAGGTGCAGCGCAACGACCCGGGTAATCGTTTCGCCGCGCCCTACCTGTGGGGCACCACCGGCATGGGCTACGACGCCGACAAGGTCACGGCATTGCTGGGCGCGCAGGCGCCGGTCAACTCCTGGGACCTGATTTTCAAGGAAGAGAACATTGCCAAGCTCAGCCAGTGCGGCGTGGCCATGCTGGATTCGCCCGGCGAAATCGTTCCGATCGCCTTGCACTACCTCGGATTGCCCTACAACAGCCAGAACCCCGAGGATTACCGCAAGGCCGAAGCCTTGCTGCTCAAGGTCCGGCCGTATATCCGCTACTTCGATTCTTCGCGGTTCATCTCCGACCTGGCTAACGGCAACGTCTGCGTGGTGCTCGGTTGGTCGGGCGGTGTGTATGACGCGCAACTGGCCTCCGCCAAGGCCGGCAATGTGCGCAACCTGGTGTACAGCATTCCTCATGAGGGCGCGCCCGTCTGGGTCGAGAACCTGGTCCTGCTCAATGACGCACCGCATCCGCAACAGGGTCTGAGCTTCATCAACTACATGCTGCGCCCCGAGGTCATTGCCGCGACGTCCAACTACCTGGGCTACCCGAACGCCAACAAGGACGCCACCGCACTGGTCGAGCAGAAGGTGCGCGACAACCCGGGCGTGTATCCCTCGGCAACCACCATGGCGACGCTGTTCCCGCTGGAGCCTTTGCCGCTGAAGATGGAGCGGGTGAGAACCCGGGTGTGGAGCAAGGTGAAAACCGGCAGCTGAATCCAAGGGCACCACCCGAAAGAGTGGGGTGCTTGTTGCACCGGCTCAGGCGTCGCGCAACAGGTCGTGTGCGTTGAGCAGTTCGTAGGCTATTTCCGGGTGGTTCTCCAGGCCGCGCCGTATGGCGGCGGGGATGGTCTGGCGAGTCTTGCGACACAACCCGGGCAGCTCCAGCAGCCGAATGCCGATACCGCGCATGCTGCGCACTTCATGGAAGCTGGGGGTGATTTCCACGCGAATGCCCAGTTGCTCGTACATTCGCTGCTGCAGGCGCTGCAGATCGCTCAGGCTCTGCAGGTTTTCCAGACGTTCGAGCAGGCGCTTTTCCTCATGCCGGGTCAGTTGCAGGATGCGCACATCAGTCCCGGCTGATTCCAGCAACTGGTCACGCCCGCAATCGCAGGCGCCGGGTGGGCAGGGTGAGCGTATCGGCAAAGAGGCTGTCATGGTCTCCCATCATAGCTAGGGTCTGTTGACGTGTGGTGGTGGGCATCCGTCGCGGCCGTCACCAAACGTCAACAGACCCTAGGGAAAATCGCCTGCGCGGAGCCTTTCAGGTGACCGGCTAGCCTTTGTTGTTGGCAAGGATGCTGGCCACCTGGCGCGGTTGGCAGTTGAGATAGGGCGACGACTTCAACCAGCGCTGGTCCGGATACCAGGAAAACATGAACTGGCCGTCCTTGAGTTTGTCGATCACCTGGCGCGCCACCTGTGGCCGTACCGCCGGGCAACCCTGACTGCGGCCGATGCGGCCCTGGCGCTCGCTCCACAACGGGCTCACGTAGTCCGCGGCGTGAATCACGATCGCCCGATCACGGGCCTGGTCATTGAAACCGGGCTCCAGGCCGTCCATGCGCAGGGAGTAGCCGTGGGCGCCCTGATAACTTTCCTGAGTGCGAAACAGCCCCAGACTGGACTGGTAACTGCCCACGCGGTTGGAGAATCGGGTGGCAAAGTTTTCGCCGGACATTTGCCCGTGGGCCACCAGGTCGCGCAACACCAGGGCTTTCTTGCGCAGATCGAAGATCCACAGACGTCGCTCTGTGGACGGCTGCGAGTAATCGATCACGGCCAGGTGCTCGGCCCGCCGGGCGCCATTGTTGACGGCGCATCGCATGGCGCTCAGGGCACTTTTTAGCGCTTGGGGATTGAGTTCCGGCGCGGCGTGCGCGAGGCTGTTATACAACGCCTGATGAGTGGTGCTGGCGGCGAGCGCCGGACTGCAGAGGGCGCCAAGGGTGGTGACTGCCAGACAGATCCGGCGCAAAAAAGTCAGCATGGGTAGAGAGTCCTCATTGTTTCTGTTGGCTCCCGACTTCCTGTCGCTCCCCGGGCAGGTCCGTTTACGGGCTCGCCTGACGCTCGCCGCACCTGCTGCAGAGGTCGACCGTCAAAACCTGACGGCCATGGATTGGAGTAAAGCAGTTGTTCAAAAAGCATGCATGTTACTTGAGCCTTTATTTGCTCGCTGTGCCATTGGTCGCGACTGCCCAGAATGAGCTCGCTGATCACGACGCGCCGCTGCCATTGGCACTGACCCAGTTACCGGTGGATTGCCCGGGCCTGAAAATGCGTCCGGATGCTTCGGCGCTGGTGTTGGTGCAGGCTTTTTACCAGCAGCAAAACCAGGCCCCGGTGTGGTCGGGTGACGCACGCTTGCCGGCCTTGCAGGCGCAGTTGGCGCAGTTGGCCGATGACGGCCTGGACCCTCACCGCTACAGCCTGCCCAAGGAAGAGGCGGTGGGCGGCCCGCTGTGTACCGATATCGGCATCAGCCTGCGTTACCTGCAAGCGTTGCGGGAGCTGCGTTACGGGCGCTTGCAGCAAAGCCGTTTCGAACCGGTGTGGCATGCCCAGCCATCGCAACTGGATCGCAATGCCGAACTGCTGGCCATTGCCGGGTCCGGCTTGCAGGACATGGCGGCGGCCTTTGACGCCGCCCGCCCGGGCCTTGAGCAATACCGCAGCCTGCGCGAGGTCTACTCCCAGCAGCGTCAGCAACTGCTGCCCCATTGGCCGGTCGTGGCCAGCGGGCCTTTATTGCGCCCCGGCATGCAGGATGCACGCATACCTGGACTGGCTCAGCGGCTGTTCGGCGAGGGCTACTTGCCCTACATGCCGGTGCTGGTCGGCACGGATTACACCGCTGAGCTGGCCAGCGCGGTAAAAAATTTCCAGCTCAGCCATTCGCTGCAAGCCGATGGCGTTATCGGGCCGGGCACCTTGACCGAACTGAACATCAGCTCGCAGGTACGACGGGAACAGCTGCGCATCAACCTCGAGCGTTTTCGCTGGCTGGCCCAGGACATGGAGCCCGACAGCCTGCTGGTCAACGTGGCCGCCGCCCAGTTGACCGTGTTCCAGGACGGTGTCCCGGTCTGGCAGACCCGCACCCAGGTCGGGCGTGCCGAGCGCCAGACCCCGTTGTTGAAGTCCCACGTCACACGCCTGACGCTGAACCCGACCTGGACGGTGCCGCCGACCATCATGCGTGAAGACAAGCTGCCGGAAATCCGACGGGACCAGGCATTCCTCAGCCGGCAGGACCTGCGGGTGCTCGACCGTGATGGAAACCCGCTAGCGGCGGAGGACATCGACTGGGACAACCCGGGTAACATCCTCCTGCGCCAGGATGCCGGACCGAGAAATCCGCTGGGGCAGATGGCCGTGCGCTTCCCCAATCCGTTTTCCGTGTACCTGCACGACACCCCCAGCCAGGCGCTGTTCCAGAAAGGGCCACGGGCCTTCAGCTCAGGTTGTGTGCGGGTCGAGCATGCCATGCAGTTGCGCGACCTGTTGTTGAGCCCTGCGGAACGCCTGCGCACCACCGAGTTGCTGGCCACCGGGCGCACGCACGAATTCAGGCTGTCGGTGCCCGTGCCGATCCTGCTCAGCTACTGGACCGTGCAAGCCGACGACCATGGCCGATTGCTGTATGCCCCGGATATCTACAGTCGCGACCCCGTGTTGGTGACTGCGATGAGCAGTACGCTTTAAGCAGGCGCAACCGCGCAAGATTGTTCAAGACACGCGGCCGTTTGGCTGACACATTTGCAAACCCTTTCTTTGTTGTAGAGCGCTATGTCTGACACGTTATTGCCGCGCAGTGCCTTTCTGCGCGGAGCCGTTGCCGTCATGCCCTTGTCCCTGGCGACCGCGCCCTGGGGCTTGCTGGCGGGTTCCATGGCCATCGAGGCCAATCTCACGCCATTGCAGGGCCAGGGCTTGTCGAGCATCGTCTTTGCCGGTGCCGCGCAGTTGGTGGCGATTGGCATGCTCAAGGGCGGGGCCGGGATTTTCTCGATTCTGCTGACCACCTTGCTGCTGACCTCCCAGCACCTGCTGTACGGCATGAGCATGCGCCCCGTGGTGTCGCCACTGCCGGGCCGCTGGCGGGTCGGGCTGGGCTTTTTGCTCACCGACGAACTCTTCGCCCTGACCAGTCAATTCGACCAGCAGCAGTTCAACCGCTGGTATGCGCTAGGGGTGGGACTGACGTTTTACGTGGCCTGGAACCTGTTCACCCTGGCCGGCATTGTGCTGGGCAGCAGCATTCCGGGGCTGGAACACCTGGGGCTGGACTTCTCCATCGCCGCCACCTTTATCGCCTTGATCACCCCGGTGGTGCGCAGTATCCCGACGGTGGTGTGCGTGGCGGTCTCGTTGTTCTGTTCGGTGTTGTTCAACTACTGGCAAGTGGGGTCGGCGCTGGTGCTGGCCGGGTTGCTGGGGATGAGTGCCGGGTTTGTCTGCAACAAGTTTTATGGAGCACGCACATGATGGTCTGGGCGGTTATTTTCGGCATGGGGCTGCTGGTGTTTCTCAATCGCTACGTGTTCCTGGAGCCACGCTTGCCGGTGCGCCTGAGCAGCAATGCGCGGCAGTTCCTCGGGTTCGCGGTACCGGGGATGCTCACGGCGATCTGCGGGCCGATCGTGTTCATGCCGGACCACCAACTGAACCTGCAATGGGACAATCCGTACCTGCTCAGTTCGTTGGTGGCCATTGGCTTGGTGCTCTACACCCGCAGTACCTTGATCAGCATGTTGCTGAGCATGGCGTTCTTTTTCCTGCTGCGCTGGTGGTTGTGACCTGGGCCTTCAACTCTTCGAGGTCTTGTCGCTGCCGGGCATATGCAGGTAACTCATCACGCTTTCGGTGAGCTCGGTGGCCAGCTTCACCGCTTCCTTGTTGCGCGCCATCACCCCGGCGACCAGGCCTTCGATCAGTGCCAGAACGGCGATGCTGGAACTGGTCAGCACCGGGTGGTCGGCGGGTGCAAACAACACGTGCCGGGCAATGTGGGTCAAGGGCGAGGCCGGGGAGTCGGTGATCGCCAGCACGGTGGCACCGCGCTCATGGGCAAAGCGCGACAGTTTCAGGGTGTCGAGGGAGTAGCGGGGCAGCGAGATCGCCAGCAGTACATCCTGGTCGGTGATGGCCGCCAGGCGGTAGGCGGCGTTTTCGTTGCCGCCCTCCATGCTGATGGCGGTGGCGTCCGCGCAGAAGGGCATCAGGGTCGAGGCCGCAAGGCCGGCCAGGTAGACACTGTTGCCGAAACCCAGGATGTAGATCTTGCGGGCCTGGGTCAGGCAGGTGACCACGGCTTCAAAGGTTTCGGGGTGATTGTTGGTGCCGGCGGTTTCCAGGTTGCTGGTGGCGCTCTGGATTTGCTCGTGCAGGCCGAATGCACCACCGGGGCGGTGTGCCAGTTCGTTGCGCAACTTGTCCACCGGGGACACCATCTGCTGCAAGGTCGTCACCAGCTCGGCCTTCATGCCACTGTAGCCCCCCACGTCCAGCACCTTGGCCAGGCGGTTGACGGCTGCTGGTGAAGTGGCCGTTTCGTGGGCCATCTCGTCGATGGTCAGGGTGGCGGCCTTGAGCGGGTGGCGCAGGATAAAGTCCGCCACCTTGCGCAGCGACGGCGGCAAGTCAGCGAGGATCTGCGCCAGTTTGCGCAGCACCGGGGCGGCGTAGACCGTGGTGTTTTTCGAAGAATCAGGCATGACCGGCTCGACATCTGCTGGAGGTTGCAAGGGACCTGTTCCGATCCCCCGACTGGAGTGGACGCCAGTGTATCCGAAGCCGACCGTCGGCGCGCAGCGCCTGCCCACGGTCGGCGAGCGGCTTACTTCAGGCTGCCGGCCAGAAACTGCTGGAGGCGTTCGGACTGTGGATTGACCAGCACGTCACGCGGGTTGCCGCGTTCTTCGACAACGCCTTTGTGCAGGAACACCAGCTGGTTCGACACTTCGCGGGCAAAGCCCATTTCATGGGTCACCACCACCATGGTCCGGCCTTCCTGCGCCAGGTCCTGCATGACCTTCAGCACTTCGCCGACCAGTTCCGGGTCCAGTGCCGAAGTGGGCTCATCGAACAGCATCACTTCCGGCTCCATCGCCAGTGCACGGGCAATCGCCACGCGCTGCTGTTCGCCACCGGACATGTGCGCGGGGTACGCCCCTGCGCGGTGCGCCACACCCACCTTGTCCAGGTAGTGCGCAGCCTTTTCCCGGGCCAGCTTCCTGTCCATCCCCAAGACATGGACGGGCGCTTCCATGACGTTCTCCAGGGCACTCATGTGCGCCCAGAGGTTGAAGTGCTGGAACACCATCGCCAGCCGGGAGCGCATGCGTTGCAGTTGCCTGGGGTCGGCGGCCTTGAGTCCGCCCAGTTTGTTGGTGACCAGTTTCAGCGCTTCGCCATTGAGCAGGATACTGCCGGCGTTGGGTTGCTCCAGCAGGTTGATGCAGCGCAGGAAAGTGCTTTTGCCTGAGCCGCTGGAGCCGATGATGCTGATCACGTCGCCGGCCCTGGCCTGGAGCGATACGCCCTTGAGCACTTCGTGGGTGCCGTAGCGTTTGTGCAGGTCCTGGATTTCAAGTGTGTTCATGGTCTCGATTCTCTGGAGTCAGTCGCTGAGCAGGCGACCTTGGCGAATGGGGGTGGCGCCTGCGACCTTGGCCAGCCACAAGCCGGGTTGGGCAAAGCGCAGGCGTTCGCGGGCGTAGAGGATGCCGTCGGTGCTGGCGGTGACCACGCTGTGACGGTCGGTCAGTGGGTCGATGACTTCGAACAGCGGGTCGCCGACCTTGACCCGGGCGCCCAGCGGTTGCAGGAAGCTGACCACCCCGGGATGGGGGGCACAGGCATATTGCGCACCGGCGAAGGGGGTTGCCTGGCAGTCGCTCGACGGTGCGTCTGGCCATTCGCCGTCGATCAGGCCCTGTTCGGCCAGGTAGCCGAGAATCTGCTCGGCACTGGCGATGCACTCTTCGCGTCCGGTGTCGGCCATGCCCCGCAGTTCGACGGTGGTTGCCACGCAGGCCAGGGGAATGTTGGCCTGGGGGAAGCGTTCGGCCAGCTGTAGCCAGGGCATCGCACAGGCTTCGTCGAAGGCATTGCCCCCGGCGCCTTCGGCCAACAGCGCGGCACCGGCTCCCAGGCGTGCCGCCAACGAACGCAGGCGCGGCCAGTTTTGCGGCAGGGCGTACAGCAGCATGATCGACTCGAAGTCGCAGTGCAGGTCCAGCACCAGATCGGCATCGCACGCATGCTGCATCAGCCGGTAGCGCAGGCCGTCGAGTTCCGAATCGGCCGGCGGCAGGTCGGCGAGGATCTCGAGCATGGCGCGACGGATCATCGCCACGTTGGCCTCGGCATCGTCAGCCAACCGGCCTTCCAGGCGCCTGGCCACGGCGTCGGCCAGGTCCGGGAAGTCGCGGTTGAAGTTCTTGCCGCTATTGAATTCGAAGCGGCCCTGGTGGGTAGCCTGGAACATTTGCCCGAGGCCGATGGGGTTGGCCACCGGGACCAGTTCGATGACCCCGGTCAACCGGCCTTGTGCTTCCAGCTCTCGAAGACGACGCTTGAGCTCGACCGCCACGCGCATGCCGGGCAGTTCATCAGCGTGCAAGGAGGCCTGGATATAGGCCTTGCGCGCGCCACTGCCAAAGCGAAACAGCGAGAGCGTGCGTTCGGTGCCTGTGGCGCTCCAGGGCAGGACGTGTTGAATGTGCTGCATGGGATTTCCTTAGTGCTTGCGTGGGGCCAGGTACGCCAGCCAATGGCGTTCGGCGAGCTTGAACAGGCGCACGAGAATGAAGGTCAGGACCAGGTACATCAGCGCGGCGGTGATGAAGGCTTCGAACGGCAGGTAGTACCGCGAACTGAGGGTGCGCGCTGCACCGGTGATGTCCACCAGGGTGACGATGGATGCCAGGCTGGTGGTCTGCAGCATCATCAGCACTTCGTTGCTGTACTGCGGCAACGCCCGGCGCAGGGCCGAGGGCAGCAGGATGCGCCGGTACAGGGTCAGGCGTGACATGCCCATGGCCCTGGCCGCTTCGATCTCGCCGCTGGAGGTGGACCTCAGGCTCCCGGCCAGCAATTCCGCGCTGTAGGCACTGGTATTGATGGCAAAGGCCAGGCAGGCGCAGAACGTGGCGCTGGACAGGTACGGCCACAGCGGGCTCTGGCGAACCGCTTCGAACTGCGCCAGGCCGTAATAGATCAAGAACAGCTGCACCAACATGGGCGTGCCACGGATGGCGTAGGTGTAGAGCCAGGCGGGTGCGTTGATCAGGGGTGAGCGCGACACGCGCATCAGTGCCAGTGGAATGGCGAGCATCAAGCCGAAGGCCAGGGAAATCAGCAGCACTTTGAGGGTCAGCCACGCACCATTGAAATACAACGGCAGGTTGTCCCAGATCAGGGTGTAGTCGAGCATCAGCGGAGCTCCCATTCAAAGATCGGCGGCTTTGATGCCGACCGAATAGTGTTTTTCCAGCCCGCGCAATACCAGCAGCGAGACGCTGGTGATCACCAGGTACAGCGC
>RCUR01000782.1_pt1 | contig 11389 bp, 10 predicted proteins | sample 2166151 | NCBI WGS metagenome assembly RCUR01 (sample SAMN09932785, study PRJNA488358) | compost metagenome | isolation source: compost soil in an enriched community | place: Germany: Experimental Botanical Garden
GGCGTCAGCGTCGGCCAGGCCACCGCGCCCGGCAGCCTGCCGACCGTGCAGAACAGCCGCGACTGGCTGCGCCCCGCGCAACGCTTCCCGGTGATAGTCGAATTCGCCCCGGGCGAGCTGGCCAAGCTGCGCGGCATCCGCGTCGGCGGGCAGGCCGAGGTGATGGTCTTCCCGCGCGAGGGCAACCTGCTGAACCCGCTTGGCCGGCTGGTCCTGCGCCTGATGAGCTGGCTGTCCTATGCCTACTGAGCACGAGCATGGCGACTGAGCGCAATCCGCGCAGCCAGCGCGCGCTGCGCCTGGCCAGCGCCACTGCGCTGTGCCTCGCCGCCAGCTTCGGCCTGGCCCTGCCGATCCCCTTCCTCGCGCCGATGCTGACACTGTTCATGGGCGCCTCGATGAATCGGCCGTTGAGCCTCAAGGCCGCGCTGGGCCTTGCGCTCATGGTGGCGCTGACCACCGGCAGCGGCCTGTTGCTGATCCCGGTGCTGATCCATGCCCCATTGAGCGGCGTGCTGCTGGTCGGACTGCTGCTGTTCCTCTGCTTCCGCTACGGCCAGAGCGGCGGCAATCCGCTGCTGGCCACTTTCCTGGTCATCGGCCTGACCCTGATCTCCGCCGCCGGCGCCAGTGAGTTCGAGCTGTCGCTGATGGTCATCGAAGCGCTGTTGAAAGGCGTGCTGCTGGCCGCGCTCAGCCTTGCCCTCGGCCACTGGCTGTTCCCCGAACCCGCCGCGGCCCCCGCCGCTCCCACGCGGGCCGGGCTGGCGCCCACAGCGGCCAGCTGGATCGCCCTGCGGGCCGCGCTGGTGGTGCTGCCGGCCTACCTGCTGGCGCTGATCGACCCGGCCAGCTACATGCCGGTGATCATGAAGGCCGTGAGCCTCGGCCAGCAGGCATGCGACACCCGGGCGCGCGACGCGGGCCGCGAGCTGCTCGGCTCGACCCTGCTCGGCGGCCTGCTGGCCATCCTGTTCTGGGGGGCGCTGGGAATCCTGCCGAACCTCTGGATGTTCTTCCTCTGGATGCTGCTGTTCGGCCTGCTGCTGGCGCGAAAGCTCTATGCCCTGAGCCCGACCCGGCTGAGCCCGGGCTTCTGGCTGAACAGCACCGCCACCCTGATCATCCTGCTCGGCCAGTCGGTGCAGGACAGCGCCGCCGGCAAGGATGTCTACACGGCATTCGCCGTGCGCATGGGCCTGTTCATCGCCGTGACCCTGTACGCCTGCCTGGCGGTCTACCTGATCGACGTCAGGCGCCAGCGTCCCATCACCCCTGACGAGACCGCCCCATGATCCTCTGCCTCCTGACGGGCCTGCCCATCATGCTGCTCTGCCTGCTCCTGCAGGGAGGCTTCCTGGCCCTGTGCCTGCGCCAGTACGTGCGCTACAGGGATGCCGAGCAACGCCACGACGCGCTGCTGCGCAACACCTGGCTGCTGTCGGCCGTGATGCTGCTGATGCTCCTGGGCAACTTCGTGCAGATGGCCATCTGGGCCGCGCTATTCATGTTCCTAGGCGAGTTCGACACCTTCGAGACGGCGCTGTACTTCTCCGGCGTGAACTTCGCCACCCTGGGCTATGGCGACATCGTCATGACCGAAAAGTGGCGCCTGCTGGGGCCCCTGGAGGCCGCCAACGGCATCCTCATGTTCGGCGTCTCGACCGCCGCGCTGACCGCGGCCGTGATGGACATCGTCAAGCAGGCCAAGTCCCGCCACCATGACGACTAGGTAGCCGCCGTCGACTCGGCGAAAACCTGTACCACCTGGTCGATCACGGCGCGGATCCGGGCGGTGTGGCGCAGGTCTTCATGAGTCACCATCCAGACTTCGTAAGGCTTGCTGCGCTCGCGCTCCGGCCAGATTCGCACCAGGCCGTCCTGCTGGCCTATGTAGAGAGGAATCTCGCCCAGGCCAAGACCGGCGCCAAGGGCCCTGCGCACCATCATGCTGGAGTTGACGGCCGCAACGATCCGGCCGCTGCCGATGGGTTCACCGACCAGGGACGGCGCCCTGGATTCAGTCAGGTATGGCTCGTACATCACGATGTCATGGCCGCTGAAGGCAGCGCCGGGCTCGGGTACACCGTGACGCTCCAGATAGGCCTGCGAAGCGAACAATCCCATGGGCCAGCGGGCGAGCCGCCTGAATATCAGGTCGGGGTTCTCCGGCTTGCGGGTCCTGATGGCGATGTCCGCCTCGCGCCTGGACAGGTTGAGCACCTGAGAAGAACTGTTGAGCACCACGCTGACATCCGGATGCTCGGCATGCAGCCTGGCGATGGCGGGGATGATGAAGTCGACCGCCAGCGAATCGGTGGTGGTGAGCCGGACCTCGCCCGACAGCGCCTTGTCCAGCCCCTGGGTCCGGCGTACCAGTTCGATGGCCGAGGCCTCCATCCGCTCGGCTGCCTCGAATGCTGCCTCCCCCGCCGGTGTCAGCAGGTAGCCGCCGGAGGTGCGCAGGAACAGCGTCGAGCCGAGGGCACGCTCCATCGCCGCGAGACGGCGGCCCACCGTAGCCTGGTCGACATGCAGCAGGCGTGCGGCTCCACGCAGCGTCTGCTCCCGGCCCAGGGCGAGAAAGACTCGCGCATCATCCCAATTCATCGTCGTCGCTCCTGATGCATTTATGCATCTCCATCATGAAACAACACTGCAAGACTGCATCATAGAGCAGCCCTACCATGGCAAGCATCCCGACCCGATCCAGACCCGGACAGGTCGATCCAACGAGGAAGCAACCATGAGCGAGCTGAAGATTCCCCTGCAGATGACTGCCATCGAAATAACCCGGCCGGGTGGCCCCGAGGTGCTGGTTCCGACCCGGCGGCCGACGCCGAAGCCCGCCCCTGGCGAAGTGCTGGTCCGCGTATTCGCAGCCGGGGTCAACGGCCCAGACGTGCTGCAGCGCAAGGGTCTCTACGATCCGCCGGCCGGCGCTTCGGATATTCCGGGCCTGGAGATCTCGGGCGAGGTGGTCGCCCTCGGCAGCGAGAGCAGCCGCTTCGCCATCGGCGATAAGGTCAGCGCCCTCGTTCCGGGTGGCGGCTATGCCGAGTACGCCGTGGCCGATGAACGCACGACCCTGCACCTGCCCCAGGGCCTGGGCATGGTCGAGGCGGCAGCGCTGCCGGAAACCTTCATGACCGTCTGGGTCAACCTCTTCCAGCGCGGGCAGTTCAAGCGGGGCGAGACCCTGCTGATCCACGGCGGCGCCTCCGGCATCGGCACCACCGCCACCATGCTGGCCAAGGCCTTCGGCGCCGCGCAGATCATCACCACGGTCGGCAGCGAGGAGCAGCGCCAGGCCAGCCTGGCCCTGGGCGCCGACCTTGCGGTCAACTATCAGGAGGCGGACTTCGTCGAGGAAGTGATGAAGGCCACCGGGGGCAAGGGTGTAGACGTCATAGTCGACATCATCGCCGGCGATTACGTGGCCCGGAACTTCCAGGTCGCCGCCTTGAACGGGCGCATCGTGCAGATCGGCGTGATCAAGGGAGCCGCCAGGGAGCTGGATCTCTTCCCCATGCTGACCAAGCGCCTGACCCACATCGGCTCGACCCTGCGTTCGCGCAGCCACGACGAGAAGGCGCTGATCATCGAGGAACTGGAGGCGCAGGTCTGGCCGCTGATCCAGGCCGGCAAGCTGAAGCCGGTGATCTACGAGACCTTCGCCCTGCACGATGCCAACCGTGCCCACGAACTGATCGACAGCGGCCGGCACATTGGCAAGATCGTGCTGGAGAGTGGACAGCCACGCTCGCGTTAGCCTCCTGGTAGACCGGGTTTCACTACGCGGGACTTCCGGTGCGCACGGGCTTCGCCCCGCTATTCAGAGTGCGGAACAGGCATGGCCGCCATCGACCACGATCTCGGCCCCGGTCATGCCGCGCCCGGCATCCGATGCGAGCAGCAGCAAGGCGCCGTCGAGGTCTTCGTAGCGGCAGAAGGCGCGCGTGGGAATCCGCGCCCGAAGCCGCTCCCCGGCCTCGCTGGCCAGGAAGGCTTCATTGATCTCGGTGACCACGTAGCCAGGCGCGATGGCGTTGACCCGGACACCGAACCGGGCCAGTTCGAGGGCCATGGAGCGGGTCAGGTGACTCAACCCGGCCTTGGCCGCGCAGTACGGGCCGACCCCACCGCCGACGCGGCTGGCGAGGATCGAGGTGATGTTGATCAGGCTACCGCCCTGTCCCGCCGCCATCCTTCGCGCGGCCTCCTGGGCCACCATCCAGGCGCCCTTGAGGTTGGTGTCGAGGATCGCCTGCCAATCTTCGTCGCTGTAGTCGAGAACACGCTTGGTATCGCTGACGCCGGCGTTGTTCACCACGATATCCACGCCACCCCAGTCGGCCGAGACGGCATCGAGGCAGTCGACCACCGATTGCCGGCGGGTCACGTCCAGCCCGTAGGCACGGGCTTCGTGGCCTTCGAAATGCAGGTCGCTGACCAGCTCGTCCAGGCGTTCGATACGCCGCGCTGCGACGGCCACCCTGGCCCCTGCAGCCGCCAGGGTCCTGGCGAAGTGTCGGCCGAGCCCACTGGAAGCGCCCGTCACCAACACCCGGCGTCCCGTCAGATCGAAGCGTTGCGCAGGGTAGCGGCTCATCGCGGCTTCCCCTCCTCGGCGCGGGCCAGGATTTTCCGGGCCAGGCTCATGCGATGCACTTCGTTGGGGCCGTCGTAGATGCGGAAGCCCCGCGCATCACGGAAGATCCGGTCGACGATCGCCTCGCTGGTGACGCCCTGCCCACCCAGCACCTGCACGCAGCGATCGATCACCCGCCAGATGCCTTCCGAGCTGATGACCTTGGCCATGCTCGACTCGAAGTTGCCGCGTTCGCCCTGGTCCAGGGTCCAGGCGCAATGCCAGATGGCCAGGCGCGTGGTCAGCAGGTCCATCTCGTTGTCCGCCAGCATGAAGCCGACACCCTGGTGCTCGCCCAGTTTCTTGCCGAACGATTCCCGCCGACTGGCGTAGGCACAGGCCACGTCATGGGCGCGGCGTGCCTGGCCGAGCCAGCGCATGCAGTGGGTCAGCCGCGCCGGGGCCAGGCGCACCTGGGCATAGCGGAAGCCCTTGCCGATTTCACCGAGCACATCGCTGGCCGGCACCCGCAGGTTCTCGAAACGGAGCACCGCGTGGCCGCCGGTGAAACAGCTGTCCAGGGAATCCATCATGCGTTCGAGGATGAAGCCCGGACGGTCGGTATCGGTGAGGAACATGGTGGCGCTGCCGTCCTCCATGCGCGCCATGATGATGGCGAAGCTGGCGCCCTCGGCGCCGGTGATCAGCCACTTCTGCCCGTTGATGAGGTAATAGTCGCCGTCACGCACTGCAGTGGTCTGCAGCATCGACGGGTCGGAGCCCGCCCCCGGGCTGGGCTCGGTCATGGCGAAGCAGGAACGGATATGCCCTTGCACCAGCGGCCGCAGCCAGCGGTCCTTCTGCGCCTCGTTGGCGACCACTTCCATGAGATGGATGTTGCCTTCATCCGGCGCATGGATGTTCATCGCGGTGGGCCCCAGGGGCGAGTAGGCCGCTTCCTCGAAGATCACCGCCTTGGCGATGTGCGACAGGCCCAGACCGCCCATCTCGCGGGACGCATGGGGCGTCAGCAGGCCATGGGCGCGGGCCTTCTCGACCAACGCCTGGCGAAGTTCGGCAGACGGGCCGTGGGCGCTTTGCCGGGGGTCGTTCTCCATCGGGATGATTTCCGTGGCGATGAAGTGCCGGACCCTGGCCTGCAGCGCGAGGAGTTCTTCGGAAAGGTCGAAGTTCATGAGGTGTTCCTTGGATTCTGGAGAAGGATCAGGCCGTCAAGCCGAGTGGCTGGATGGCGTTGAACAGGTTTTCGAGCACGGTGTCATGGATCCCGGACTTGTGGGGGTCGTAGGGAGTGAAGTTCAGGGTGCGGATGACTGCGCCCAGCACCTGGCCATCTCTGCTGTCGATGTCCAGCACATTCAGGCAGGCGGTGTCCTGCTCGAAGGCGGCGATTCCAGGAAGGCCGGTGCCGGCCGCCCAGGCCAGCAGCACGCGATTGACCGCGTCATGGCTGACGATCAGGGCGCTCTCCCAGTCGGGATCGCCCATCAGGTCGAAGAACACGCCGAGTACCCGTCGCTGAAAGGCATCCCAGCGCTCGCCGCCGAGAAAGGTCGCGCCAGTCCGGGCAGCGAGCCGATAGGCGCCGGTGACTTCCTCGCGCAGTGCCGCGGCAGGAATCTCGCGCAGGCGGCCGGCGCGGATTTCGCGCAGCTCAGGGATCGCTTCGACAGGGACCGCCCTGCCGGCGAGCAACAGGCCCAATGTTTGCCGCGCCCGCGGATAGTCGGAACAGAGCACCCGGTCGAAGGGCATGTCCTGGAGCACCTGTCCCAGCGCCCCGGCCTGCTGCACACCGCTGCCGGACAGCGAAACGGCGCGCGGGTCGAGTGGCCGCCCATCCCCATCGAAGTAGTCGACATGGCCATGACGGACCAGGTAGCAGCGTCGCCGGCGAGCCGCCGTCCCGAACTCAGCGTTCATCATTCACCACCTTTGGATTGCTGATCGAAAGCCTGGCCCGGGTGATTTCAGCCAACGCCTGGAGCAGTGCATCCCGGCCCTTGCCAGGCTGGTCGAATATGCCCTGGCGGACGAATTGTCCGAGCAAGGCGCGCGCGTCTTCCGCGGTCAGCCCGGCCAGGCCCTGGAGGCCGAGCACCTCCGCCAGGGCGCGGTCCTCGACCTGCCCCGCCCGAGCACCTCGCTCGATCTCCCGGCCGGCCATGGCCATGGCACTGGCGACCATGCGGCACTCGTAGTGGAGGGCTTGCGGCAGCGCAGGCAGCAACTGCTTCAGCAGCATGTCCCGGGCCGTGTTCAGGAGTTCGATTGCGTCCGGACCATTCATGGCTTGCCTCCACTGAGCGCCAGGATTTCATGCTCGAGTTCCGGCACCATGTGGCCGGTCAGGGCCAGCTCCAGGGAACGCTGCTGGCCGGAGAGATGGCGCTGGGCCTGCTGGAGCGCCACGACCGCCCAGCGCAGGTGCGCCATCAACTGCCAGAACCGCAGTTCCTCGCCGGATGGGCTGTAGCCGGAAACGGCCTGGTAGCCGCGCAGGAAGTCGCCCAGCTCGCCGATACCACCGGCTTCCCGGTCCGGACGAGCGAAGCGCCAGCACCTGGCGGTGAACCAGCCAAGGTCCTCGCGCGGGTCGCCCCAACCGGTGAACTCCCAGTCCAGGACGCCGCTCAGCCGCCCCTGGTCCACCATGTAGTTGCCGGTCCTGTAGTCGCGATGGATCAGGCACGAAGGAAGGGGCTGCGGCTTGTTCAACTCGCACCAGCGCAAGCCCCACTCGATGACCGGGTGACTGCCCGGCAGCTCATCCAGAAAGCGGCGGTACTGCTCGATGCTGACCTGGATCGGATCGGCGACCGCAGCCGGCAGGAAGCCCAGCCCCGGATGGTCTGGCGTGATGCGATGCAGCAAGGCCAGGTTACGGCCCAGCTCCTCGCACAGCGGGCCACGCGCAGTGTCCAGGTCCTTGTCCGTGGACAGGCGGTAGCCACTGGCGGAACCGCCGAGCGCCTGCATGACGAAGAAGTCGCGGCCTATCACGGCCGGCTCCCGGCAGAACCACAGCGGTTGAGGCACCTTCACGCCGGCCTGGTGCACAGCGTCCAGCACCGCGAACTCCTGCTCCCGGCTCATGCTCACCGCCACCGACGACGGCGCATCGGTGCGCAGTACCCAACGGCGTTCGGCTTGCCACGAACCGTCGCGGATGCGCCCCTGCAACAGCCAGTTCTCCTGGATTGCGCCACCGGAAAGGCGCTCGCTGCGCTCGATCTCGACCTGCTGGCCGTCCAGCCGGTCCCTGATGAAATTGGCCAAGGCCTCGTGGGCATCTGGAATGTCGACCCGGACATCTCCGGGTCCATGGGAATGGGTGCTGTGCATCGGTAACCCTGTCTCGTAGGTAAGGCCTGCGAGCCATGAAAGCAAGAGGCGCGCCACCTCTTCTCCCAGATCAGCATCGTTATTTATTTCTGTTTTAAATCAATAAATTATCAGCACTTCTCAGCAAGCCTTGCATCCACAACGCAGGGCTTTCATTGCAGAAATGAAATTCTTGTTTCAGCATGGAAATAGGAATTTCCCGTGGACATGCCCCGCTGTCCGCCTTGACCGAAGAGTGGAGAACAGCATGGCCTCGGCCCATTACCTGCCTCGCGTAGTCGCCCTGATCACCCACCTTCGCCCGCCGGAAGGCGCGAGTCGCATGGCCTGCATCGTCCAGCAGGTGGTGCCGGATTACGCCAGCCGCGCCCAACTCGAGATAGTCGAAACCACCGTCACGCACCTACTCGCCACCGGCAAGGAACTGGAAGGTCGGGAGGACGTGGACATCGTCATCTGCTCGGGCGCCACGGCCGAGTACTTGCGCCGGCACATTTCCACTTCAATCCTCTCGATCCGCATGGGCGAATACGACCTGATCCGCGCCCTCGACCTGGCCAAGGCCCGCGCCACCAAGGTAGGTATCGTCAGCTTCCAACACCTGCACTCCGAGCTGGAGGCCATGGCATCGCTCTTCACGGTCGATATCCGCCAGGCCACCTACACCAGCTTCGAGGAGGCACGCCAGCAGATCCGCCGCCTGGTGGACGATGGATTCAGGGTGATCGTCGGCTCCTCGACCGCGGTCGAGGTCGCCGAGGAAGCCGGCGTCCAGGGCGTGCTGGCCCTCAACGCCGACGCGGTGCGCCGGACCCTGGACGATGCCCTGGCGATCTGCCGCAGCCGAACCCAGGCGCTGATCCAGCAGCAACGCCTGAACGCCGTGCTGCGCAACCTGACCGATGGCGTGATCGCCATCGACGCCGCGGGCCTGGTGCAATCGCTCAACCCGCGCATGGCCAATCTGCTCGGCGTCTCCAGCGACTGGGCTCGCGACCGCCCCATCGACGAGGTCCTGCCCGGCCTGGACATGTCGGAGGGGCTCGGCAGCGGCGAGGGGGAAGAGAGCCGGATCATCAAGGTCGGCAGCAAGACCCTGGCCGTCAACGTCACGCCCATCATCGAGAACGACAAGCCGGATGGCGCCGTCATCACCTGCCAGGAAGCCAATGTCATCCAGCGCGCCGATCGGCGCATCCGCAGCCAGGTCCGCCCCCGGCAGTTCACCGCCCGCTACCGCTTCGAACAGATACTCGGCGATACGCCCGCCTTTCGCGACATGCTGGATCTCGCGCAACGCTACGCGCAGACCGACTCGACCGTGCTGATCACCGGCGAGAGCGGGACCGGCAAGGAGTTGCTCGCCCAGAGCCTGCACAACGCCAGCACGCGCCAACCCGGGCCCTTCGTCGCGATCAACTGCGCGGCCTTTCCCGAGACGCTGCTGGAGAGCGAACTCTTCGGTTACGAGGAAGGCGCCTTCACCGGCTCGCGCAAGGGTGGCAAGACCGGCCTGATCGAAACCGCCCATACCGGCACCCTGTTCCTCGACGAGATCGGCGACATGCCGGTGTCGCTGCAGACCCGCCTGCTGCGGGTGTTGCAGGAGCGCGAAGTGCTGCGCCTCGGCGCATCGGAGCCCACTCCCGTGGATATCCGCGTGATCGCCGCCACCCATTGCGACCTGCGTGGTCGCATTGCCGATGGGCGTTTTCGCGAAGACCTCTACTACCGGCTCAATATCCTCCGCCTCGTGGTGCCGCCACTGCGCGAACGCACCCCGGACATTCCGCTATTGGCCAACGCCATCCTGCAGAAGCTGCCGCGCCCGGCTGGCTCGGCCGGGCTCGATGAACGCCTGCTGCAACGCCTGATGCCCTACCTGCTAAAGCATCGCTGGCCAGGGAACATCCGCGAGTTGGAGAACATCGTCGAGCGGGCGGCCTTGTCCTCGCGAGCCCTGGGCGACAGCACTGCCAGCGGGGCGCTGCATACCCTGTTCCCCGAACTGTTCGAGGGCATGCCGCCGGATGCCCTGCCGGCCGAAGCGGCATCTCCCGCGGACGACTTGCGCAGCTTTGGCAAGGCCAGCGAAGTGGCCCATGTCCGGCAGGTACTGGAGGGCTGCAATGGCGACATGGATGAAGCGGCCCGGCGCCTGGGAATCAGCCGCACCACCCTCTGGCGGCGACTGCGGGCCGGTCGCGCGGACTGAACTGGGCCGTCGTTGCAAAGATGAAACAAGGTCATTGAAATGCCGCTGCAGGACTGAAATGCGGCTGGCCATCCAGGCACTCCTGACAGAAACTAAACCTCTTCAATAAAACACCACATCTAATTGATATATAAGTCTTTTATCAAGAATTAACGAGCCCTCCCAACGCATTGGCACAGCCATTGCTCCCTCCCTGCCGAGAGGTCGCGGCCAGCTTGCTGGGCGACCTCGCCGCTCGCGGTTCGCGGGGTGTTCTGCCCCGCACCAAGCGAAAGACCGCCCAAACAAGAACAAGGCAGGAGGTTGCCTGTGCAAGGCATGATGATGAACTTCAACCTGGGTATCGCCGCCATCATGCGGCAAGCCCTGCAGGTTGCTGCCGATACCGAGATCGTCTCGCTCTTCGCAAGCGGACGCGTGCACCGCTACACCTACCGGCACGCATTCGCCCGGGCCAGCCGCCTGGCCCATGCCCTTGACCGGCTGGATGTGGCCCCGGAGTCCCGCGTGGGCACCCTGGCCTGGAACGACCACCGGCACTTCGAGCTGCACTACGCGGTGCCCTGCTCGGGCCGCGTCTGCCACACCATCAACCCCAAGCTGTTTCCCGAACAGGTCAGCTACATCATCCAGCATGCCCAGGACGATGTGCTGTTCATCGACCCGCAGTTCATCCCGCTAGTGGAGAGCCTGCAGGGCGAACTGTCCTGCGTCCGCCATTTCATCGCCCTGTGCGGGCCAGACGAACTGCCCACCAGCAGCCTGCCCAACCTGCTCTGCTACGAAAGCCTGCTGGACGACGCTACGGACACCTATGCCTGGCCCGAACTCGACGAGCGCCATGCCTGCGGCCTCTGCTACACCTCGGGCACCACCGGCAATCCCAAGGGCGTGCTCACCAGCCACCGCAGCGCGGTCCTCCATGGCATGGCGCAGAACATGGCGGACAACGTCGGGCTGCGCGCCCTGGACGTGGTGATGCCGATGGTGCCGATGTTCCATGTGAATGCCTGGGGCATGCCGTACAACGCGGCGATGGTCGGCGCCAAGCTGGTATTGCCGGGAGCGAAAGTCTTTGATGCCGCCGCCATGGTGAAACTGATCAACGAGGAAGCCGTGACCTTCTCCCTTGCGGTGCCAACCCTCTGGGCGAACATCAGCCAGTACCTGGATTCGAGCGGCCAGGCGATACCCAGCATGAAGCGCGCCGTGACCGG
>RCUR01000783.1_pt1 | contig 11385 bp, 8 predicted proteins | sample 2166151 | NCBI WGS metagenome assembly RCUR01 (sample SAMN09932785, study PRJNA488358) | compost metagenome | isolation source: compost soil in an enriched community | place: Germany: Experimental Botanical Garden
CATGTTGCTTGAGCTCCTCGGCCAGTGCGGCGTCGGCGCGGAACTGCGGCTGCAGGACCACGAAGGCCTTGACCAGTTCGGTGCGCTCCGGGTCCGGCTTGCCGATCACCGCCGCCTCGATTACCGCCGGGTGCTCGATCAGCGCGCTCTCCACGTCGAACGGGCCGACCCGGTAGCCGGAGGTGGTGATCACGTCATCGCTGCGACCGACGAAGCTGATGCTGCCGTCCTCGTTCAGTTCGACGGTGTCGCCGCTCAGGTAGTAGTCGCCGACGAAGGCCTTGGTCGGCATGCCCTGATAACCGGGGAACCAGAACAATGGCGAACGCGGCCGGTCCAGCGCGAGGATGCCCGGTTGGCCGGGCGGCAGCTCGCGCTGCTGTTCGTCCAGCACCACCACGCGGTGCCCGGGAACGGCGAACCCGGCGGCGCCCAGGCGCACCGGGTGGGCCAGTGCATGATGATTGCACAGCACCATACCCAGTTCGGTCTGGCCGTAGTGATCATGGATGCAGGTGTCCAGGCCGTCGGCGAACCAGCGGATCACCTCCGGACTCAGCGGCTCGCCGGCGCTGCTGACCGCGCGCAGGCGCCCGCGGAGCAGCGGCTCGACCTGCGGCTTGGCGGCCAGCAGCATGCGGAAGGCCGTGGGCGAACCGGCCAGGTTGCTGATGGCGTACTTGCGGATGATCCGGCAGGTGCTCTCCACCGTGAACGACCCTTCGTAGAAAGTGGTCGGGTGGCCCATGGCCAACGGGCCGGTCACTGCATAGTAGAGGCCATAGGCCCAGCCGGGATCGGCCAGGTTCCAGAATGCGTCTTCGGGGCGCAGGTCGACCGCCTCGCGCATATAGCCGACGAAGGCCAGGATCGCCTTGAGCGGCACCGGCACCGGTTTGGCCAGCCCGGTGGTGCCGGAAGTAAACATCATCAGGAAGGGATCTTCGGCCGAGCGCAGCACCGGTTCGAACTCGGCCGAGTGGCGCTCCAGTTCGGCCCAGAAACTGCAATCACCGCGCTGGATGCCCTGGCCCTTGGCGCCCGCGACCGTGACGAGCAGCGGCGCACCCTCGACCTCGTCGAGTTTGCCGCGGTTGACCGCGTCGGTCACCACAACCTTGGCAGCGGAACCCTGCAACCGGTGCTCGATGGCCTTGGGGCCGAAGGCGGTGAACAGCGGCTGATACACCGCGCCCAGGCGCCAGGTCCCGAGGATGGTGATCAGCAGCTCGACGTTGCGCGGCAGCATGCCCGCCACGCAATCGCCGGGACGCACGCCCTGAGCCCGGAGAAAGTTGGCGAAACGCGCCGCCTGCTCCTGTAGCTCGCAGAAGGTGTAGCTGGCGCTGCTGCCGTCGCGGCCTTCCCAGAACAGGGCGATGCGCCCCGGCAAGGCATGCCTGTCGCAGCATTCGACACAGGCATTGAGGGCGTCGAGGGAACCCGCCAGGGTAGTGGCGGCCGTGCTGGGCAGATCGAAGTCGCGGGCAGCGCTCAGGTAATCCTGCATGTCGGTGACTCTCGGTTTGTTGTTGTCCCTGAATAGTCGCGGCGCAAGCTGGCGGCGACAATGTCGACAGGCGTCTATCGGCCTGAGCGATTTGGACAACTGGACTCATTGCTCGGGATGCATCAGCGCGCGGTACTGCCCCGGGGTGGTGCCGGTCCACTTCTTGAACGCCTTGTAGAAGGCACTGCTGTCGGCAAAACCCAGCTCGAAAGCCAGCTCGGTGAAGTTGCCCTCGCCGCTGTCCAACCGGGCGATGGCCTGGTCGCGCCGCACCTGGTCCTTGAGCCCCTGGAAGGACTGGCCTTCCAGGGCCAACTTGCGCCGCAGGGTCGAGGGCGCCATGAAGAAGTGGCTGGAGAGCGCCTCGAAATCTGGCCAACGCTCGACCTTGAGGCTGCGCAGGTAGATCTTGATCCGCGCCGCATGGCTGCGCGGATCACGGTAACGCACCAGGATGTTGGCCGGCGCGCCGGCGAGGAAGCGCTTGAGCTCGCGCTCGCCGCGGCGTAGCGGCTGCTCCAGGCACTCGGCATTGAACAGCAAGCGACTTCGCGGCCGGGCGAAGCGCAGGTTGCTGCTGAACATCACCCGGTAATCTTCGAGATAGTCCGGCGCCTGGCAGTGCAGCTCGACCGCGAGGATCGGGATACGTCGTCCCGCCAGCCAACAGGCCAGGCCATGCACAATCATCCACAGGGTGAAACAGCCGAAGGCGCGGCAGGCCTGCCCCGCAGGCTCGTCGATGACGATCGCCGCCATCCCACCCTGGCGCTCCAGGCGGGGGGTCAGGCCATCGAACACCAGGCCGAGAAACGCCAGCGCGGTATCCAGGGCCGCACCCAGAGTCGGCTCGCGCGATGCGGCGCGGGCCATGAAGGCATAGCTGCCGGACTTCATCCGCCGCGGGTTCATGCCGAAGAACTCGTCGTCCATCGCCTTGGCCAGCGCCAGCCACAGGCGTGCATAGGCCTGCGCGGACACCCGTGCATAAGGCTTGTTGAGCAATTCCGGGGCGATCCCGGCCTGGGTCAGCAGCGCGTCGCAGTCCTGACCAAGGGCGCGCCATTGCTGCAGGGCCTCGCCGACCAGGCGCACGGAGATGGTGCCCTTCTCGAGCGCAGTCGCCGTCATGCCCACTGCTTGCCCACCGTCATCACTCGGCGCCCGGCTCCAGCTCCGCCAACATCAGTTCGCGCATGCTGTAGCGCGCCACCGTCCGATCGAACGCCTCGCCGCTGGTCATGACCAGCAGCGCGCGGGTATAGCTGGGGTGATTCATGGCTTTCCCTTCTTGAGCTGGTAATGGGGTGGGCTACAGAGCGTAGAAGCCCAGGCGAGCACCCTGCCTTTCCATTACGTTAACGGCAAGCTATATCAAGTCCGAGCCGGTCGTCCAGTCGCCTATTGGGCGCATGGATCAAACGCCCGCACCGCCTCCGGATGCTCGCCCTGCGCTCCTTGGCGCACGAGCGCAGCGCCGCCAGAATCGCTGTGCTGGTGCAGCCGGAACCCATAGGCTCAGTCCATGGCCAGGTAGTGCATATCGCTCGACTCCCCCATCAGCAGAGGGCGATTGAGGTCTGCACAGGCGCGCAGGTATTCGGCGGCCAGCGTCACGCGCTTGAGCTTGCGCAGGTCTTCGCTGTAGGAGAGCCAGAACTGGCGAATGATGTCGACCTGATCCGGCAACACTTCGCACAGGCGCGGATCCGGCCCGGCCAGGAAGCTCGGCAGAATGGCCATGGCCCGTCCCTGCAGGGTAGCGTGGTACTGGGCAATCACACTGGTGCTGCGCAGATGGCTGATAGCGCCGGGGAGCAGGTCGTTGAGGTAAAGCAACTTGGAACTGAAGGCCAGGTCGTCGACGTAGGTGACGAAGGGGTGCTCAGCCAGGTCCTCGCGCGTGTGGATTGGCGCATGGCCGGCCAGGTAGCCGGGCGTGGCGTAAATGCGCAGGCGATAGTCGCATAGCTTGGAGCAGACGTAGGGGCCGCGCTCCGGGCGCTCCAGGGTGATGGCGATATCCGCCTCGCGCCGTGACAGGCTGACGAAGTGCGGCACCGGCAGAATGTCCAGGGAGATGTGCGGGTAGCGCTCGAGGAAGCCGCTCATCTGCGCACTGACGAAGCAGCAGCCGAACGCTTCGGTGCTGGCGATACGCAGGTGCCCGGAGAGCCCCAGGCGGGTACCGGACACCTGTTCGCAGGCAGCCAGCAAGGTGCTTTCAAGGGTTTCCGCGTAGCCCAGCAGGCGCTGGCCCTCGACGGTCAGGACAAAGCCGGTCGAGCGCGATTTCTCGAACAACAGCGCCCCGAGGCTCTGCTCCAGGGTGCGGATACGTCGCGATACCGTGGTGTAGTCCACTCCCAGGCGCCGGGCCGCCGCACTGGCGGTGCGGGTACGTGCCACTTCGAGAAAGAAACGCAGGTCGTCCCAATTGAGCTTGTCGCCGACCATGTTTTTTTGCATAGGTACTCGTCTTTTTTAGGGGTACAGGCGATAGGTATGCACAGGTATATCCCGCGCCAGCGTCCATGGCCAGCGCGGCAGTTAACATTTTTTTGCATATCAATTCGGTTTATTTGTGCCTGTTTGCTGCGCAAACGCCTATCTATACTCATTCCACAAGCCTGACTGAGCTGAACATCAGGCCAGTCCCTACAACAACAAAACAGGGCCAGAATCATGAACAGCAACTGCCACCCCTTTCTTGCCGCCCGCGACTTTCTGCTGACCCATCGCAGCGACTACGCCACCGCCGTGCGCGACTTCCGCTGGCCGCAACTGAACGAGTTTAACTGGGCGCTGGACTATTTCGACGTCATGGCCGCGGGCAATCAGGCCCCGGCGCTGTGGATAGTCGAGGAGGACGGCAGCGAGCAGCGTTACAGCTTTGCCGAGTTGGCCGAGCGTTCCAATCGCGTGGCCAACCACCTGCGCGAGCTGGGCGTACGCCGCGGCGAGCGCATCCTGCTGATGCTGGGCAACCATATCGCCCTGTGGGAAACCATGCTCGCGGCCTTCAAGCTCGGCGCCGTGGTGATCCCGGCCACCGCCCTGCTCACCGCCGAGGATCTGCGCGACCGTATCGAGCGCGGTGGCGTGCGCCACCTGGTGGTGGGCAGCAACCATACCGACAAGTTCGATGAACAAGCCCTGGGCTGCACACGCATCTGTGTCGGCGAGGCAGTCAGCGGCTGGATCAATCACGCCAGCGCCGCCGACTATGCCAGCCAGTTCCATGCCGATGACCTCACCAAGGCCAGTGACCCGTTGCTGCTGTACTTCACCTCGGGCACTACCAGCAAGCCGAAGATGGTTCTGCACAGCCACCAGAGCTACCCGGTTGGTCATCTGTCCACCATGTACTGGATCGGCCTGCAGCCGGGCGACCTGCACCTGAACATTTCCTCGCCGGGCTGGGCCAAGCATGCCTGGAGCTGCTTGTTCGCCCCGTGGAACGCCGGCGCCTGTGTGTTCATCCATAACACTGCGCGCTTCAGTGCCCCGGCGCTGCTCGAGGTGCTGGAGCGCTACGGCATCACCAGCCTGTGCGCGCCGCCCACGGTGTGGCGCATGCTGATCCAGGAAGACCTGGCCGGCTGCCGCGAGCGTCTGCGCCTGCGCGAACTGGTCGGTGCCGGCGAGCCGCTCAACCCGGAAATCATCGAGCAAATCCAGGAGGCCTGGGGCCTACCGTTGCGCGACGGTTTCGGCCAGTCGGAAACCACCGCGCTGGTTGGCAACACCCCCGGGCAGCCGCTCAAACCCGGCTCCATGGGCCGTCCGTTGCCCGGCTACAGCGTGTGCATGCTCGACCCGGATGGCCTGCCTGCCAACGAAGGCGAAGTCGCCCTGCCCCTGGCCCCCCATCCGCTGGGCCTGATGCTCGGTTACGAAGACAGCCCGGAGAAGACCGCCGAGGTGATGCGTGACGGTTTCTACCGTACCGGCGACACCGCGGCCATCGACGCCGACGGCTACATCACCTTTGTCGGCCGCGCCGATGACGTGTTCAAGGCTTCCGACTACCGCATCAGCCCCTTCGAACTGGAGAGCGCGCTGATCGAGCACCCGGCAGTGATGGAAGTGGCCGTGGTGCCCAGCCCCGACCCGGTACGCCTGGCGGTGCCCAAGGCGTTCCTGATCCTGGCCCACGACCAGCCAGGCAGCATTGAACTGGCCGAGAACATCCTCGCCTTCGCCCGCGAGCACCTGGCGCCCTACAAGCGGGTGCGGCGCATCGAGTTCGTCAGCGAACTGCCTAAGACCATCTCCGGCAAGATCCGCCGGGTGGAACTGCGCCAGATGGAACTGCAGCGCCGTCAGGGCGACAACCGCGGGCCGCAGGAACACTTCGAAGAAGACTTCCCGCAGCTCAAGGGCTGAAACCGGGCCGGTGCACCGGCCCTCCCCTACCTCAACCGCTCGGCCAACCACGCCGAGGGGCATCATTCGACCCAACGAAATCAGGCAGGACCCGACTATGACCGCTTCCAGCATCCCCACCGTAAAGCTGCTCATCAACGGCGAATTCGTCGAATCCAAGACCACCCAGTGGCGCGACGTGGTCAACCCGGCCACCCAGGAAGTACTGGCCCGCGTGCCCTTCGCCACTGCCGAGGAAATGAACGCCGCCGTGGCCAGCGCCGCCGAAGCCTTCAAGACCTGGCGCAAGACCCCGATCGGCGCACGTGCGCGGATCTTCCTCAAGTACCAGCAGCTGATCCGCGAGAACATCAAGGAGCTGGCCGCACTGCTCACCGCCGAGCAGGGCAAGACCCTGCCGGACGCCGAGGGCGACGTGTTCCGCGGCCTGGAAGTGGTCGAGCACGCTGCCAGCATCGGCAACCTGCAGATGGGTGAACTGGCCAACAACGTCGCCAGTGGCGTCGACACCTACACCCTGATGCAGCCACTGGGCGTGTGCGCCGGCATCACCCCGTTCAACTTCCCGGCGATGATCCCGCTGTGGATGTTCCCCATGGCCATCGCCACCGGCAATACCTTCGTCCTCAAGCCGTCCGAGCAGGATCCGCTGGTGACCATGCGCCTGGTCGAGCTGGCGCTGCAGGCCGGCGTACCCAAGGGCGTGCTCAACGTCATCCACGGCGGCGTCGACGCGGTGAACCTGATCTGTGACCACCCGGACATCAAGGCCGTGTCCTTCGTCGGCTCGACCAAGGTCGGCACCCATGTCTACAACCGCGCCACCCAGAACGGCAAGCGCGCACAGTGCATGATGGGTGCGAAAAACCACGCCATCGTCCTGCCCGATGCCAACCAGCAGCAGACCTTGAACAGCCTGCTGGGCGCCTCCTTCGGCGCCGCCGGTCAGCGCTGCATGGCCCTGCCGGTGGTGATCCTGGTGGGCGAGGCGCAGGCCTGGTTGCCGGACCTGATCGAGCGGACCAAGACCCTCAAGATCAATGGCGGTACCGAGCCAGGCACCGACATCGGTCCGGTGATCTCCTGCGCGGCCCTGGAGCGGGTCAACGGCCTGATCGCCAGCGGCATCGAAGAAGGCGCCAAACTCGAACTGGATGGCCGTAACCCGAGCGTGCCCGGCTACCAGGACGGCAACTTCGTCGGCCCAACGATCTTCTCCGGCGTCACGGCGCAAATGTCGGTGTACCGCGAAGAAATCTTCGGCCCGGTGCTGTGCGTCATGCACGCCGCCAACCTCAACGAGGCGATCGAGATCATCAACGCCAACCCGAACGGCAACGGCACCGCCCTGTTCACCCGCTCCGGCGCCGCCGCCCGCCACTTCCAGGAAGAGATCGACGTCGGCCAGGTCGGCATCAACGTGCCGATCCCGGTACCGGTCCCGCTGTTCTCCTTCTCCGGTTCGCGCGCCTCCAAGCTGGGCGACCTGGGCCCCTACGGCAAGCAAGTGGTGACCTTCTACACCCAGACCAAGACGGTCACCCAGCGCTGGTTCGACGAGGACGACAGCAGCGCCGTGGTCAACACCACCATCACCCTCAAATAACCAATCGGCCGGTCAAGAGAGCCTGTTCACGATCTCGCGAGCTAGCGCCATGCAAGGCGAAAGCAGGCGAGGAAGCGGAGTTTACGAGCTGTAAATGAGCATTCCGAGCCTGTTTTTAACGCAGCAGGGCCGACGCGCAGCAGATCGTGAACAGGCTCAGGGGCCGGCCCCCTGGGAGAAATCGCCATGGACTATCAGACCCTGCTGGTCGAGGTGCGCGAACGGGTCGGCCTGATCACCCTCAACCGACCGCAAGCGCTCAATGCGCTGAACAGCCAGCTGATCAGCGAACTCAACCTGGTCCTCGACCGCCTGGAAGCCGACCCTGAAGTCGGCTGCATGGTCATCACCGGCTCGGCCAAGGCCTTCGCCGCTGGCGCCGACATCAAGGAGATGGTCGACAAGGACTACCCGTCGATCTACCTCGACGACTTCTTCGCCGCCGCCGATCGCATCGGCAACCGGCGCAAACCGCTGATTGCGGCGGTCGCCGGCTACGCCCTGGGCGGTGGTTGCGAACTGGCCCTGATGTGCGACTTCATCTACGCCGCCGACAACGCCCGCTTCGGCTTGCCTGAGCTGAGCCTGGGCGTAACCCCGGGCATCGGTGGCACCCAACGCTTGACCCATGCCCTGGGCAAGGCCAAGGCCATGGAGCTGTGCCTCACCGGCCGCCAATTGGGCGCCGCAGAAGCCGAGCGTGCCGGCCTGGTGGCCCAGGTTTTCCCCGCCGCCGAGCTGCTGGAGCAGACCCTGAAAGTGGCCCAGGGTATCGCCGCTAAATCGCTGCCGGCCAGCATGCTGGTCAAGGAATGCGTCAACCGTGCCTTCGAACTCGGCCTCAGCGAGGGTGTGCGCTTCGAGCGTCGGGTGTTCCATTCGCTGTTCGCCAGTCACGACCAGAAGGAAGGCATGCGCGCCTTCGTGGAAAAACGCCAACCGCAGTTTCAGCACCGCTGAGCCCCCCCTAATTACAGAGGTACCCACCATGCATATCGGTTTTCTTGGTCTCGGCAACATGGGCGGCCCAATGGCCTGCAACCTGCTCAAGGCCGGCCATCGCGTCACCGTCTTCGACCCCAGCGCCCAAGCTGTCGCCGCCCTTGTCGAGGCCGGCGCCACGAGTGCCAACTCGCCCGCGGCGGTGGCCCAGGCCGACGTCGAGGCGATCGTCACCATGCTGCCGGCGGCGGCTCAGGTGAAACAGGTTTACCAGGGCAAGGATGGCCTGCTGGCGAATGTTGGCCAAGGCGTGCTGCTGATCGACTGCTCGACCATCGACCCGCTCAGTGCCCGCGAAGTGGCCTCCCTGGCCCTCGCCCAAGGCAACCCCATGCTCGATGCACCGGTTTCCGGCGGCACCGGCGGCGCCGCGGCCGGCACCCTGACCTTTATGGTCGGCGGTCCGGCCAGCGCGTTCGACCAGGCCGGGCCAATTCTCTCGGCCATGGGCAAGAACCTGGTCCACTGCGGCGACAGCGGCAACGGCCAGGTGGCCAAGATTGCCAACAACATGCTGCTCGGCATCTCCATGGTCGGCGTCGCCGAAGCCATGGCCCTGGGCGTGTCCCTGGGCATGGACGCCAAGGTGCTGGCCGGCATCATCAACACCTCCAGCGGCCGTTGCTGGAGCTCGGAGATCAACAACCCGTTCCCCGGCGTGCTGGAAAACGCCCCGGCCTCACGTGGCTACAGCGGCGGATTCGGCACCGACCTGATGCTCAAGGACCTCGGCCTGGCGACCGAAGCGGCCAAGCACGCGCGCCAGCCAGTACTGCTCGGCGCCGCCGCCCAGCAGCTGTACCAGAGCTTCAGTCAGCAGGGTAATGGCGGCCTGGATTTCTCCGCCATCATCAAGCTGTACCGGCGGGACGCCGAGGCATGAGCGGCGCTGAAGCTGTGGTTCTGGCCGAGGTGCGCAACCGCATCGGCCACCTGACCCTCAACCGGCCGAGCGCCCTCAACACCCTGACCCTGCCCATGGTGCGCCTGCTCCTGCAGCACCTGCATGCCTGGGAACAGGATCCCGAGGTGCTCGCGGTGGTCCTGCGTGGCAACGGTGAAAAGGCCTTCTGCGCCGGTGGCGATATTCGCATGCTGTACGACAGCCACACCGCCGGCAGCAATCAGCACGAGCTGTTTCTCGAGGAGGAATACGCCCTCGACCAGTATCTGCATGATTACCCCAAGCCGGTGCTGGCGCTGCTCGACGGCTTCGTCCTCGGCGGTGGCATGGGCCTGGCCCAGGCGGCTGCCCTGCGGGTAGTCAGCGAACGGGTGAAGATGGGCATGCCGGAAGTCAGCATCGGCTTCTTCCCGGATGTCGGCGGCAGTTACTTCCTGCCGCGGCTGCCCGGTCAACTGGGCTTCTACCTGGGCCTCACCGGCCTCCAGGTCGGCGCCGCCGATGCCCTCTACGCCGGGCTGGCCGACCATTGTCTGGCCAGCGAACGGCTGGCCGAGTTCGACCAGGCGCTGGACGACCTGAGCTGGTCGGCAGCGCCGCTGCAGAACTTGCAGCAGTTGCTCGACGACATGACCTGCAGCGATCTGCCCGGTGGCGAGCTCAAGGCCCTGCGCCAGGCCATCGACGACTACTTCGCCCTGCCCGACCTGGCGACGATCCGCGCCGCCCTGCTGAGCGAGAGCCGCCCTGAGCTGCAGGCCTGGGCTCAAGACACCGTACGGGTGCTGGACAGCCGCTCGCCGCTGGCCATGGCGGTGACCCTGGAGCTGTTGCGCCGCGGTCGGCACTTACCGCTGGCCGACTGCTTCGCTCAGGAACTGCACCTGGACTACCAATGGTTCGAGCACGGCGATCTGATCGAAGGCATACGGGCGCTGATCATCGACAAGGACAAGGCTCCGCGCTGGAACCCAGCGACCCTGGCCGAACTCGACCCGCAGCGGGTGCAGGCCTTCTTCAGCGGCTTCCGCCCCGCTGCCAGCAACCCCCTGAACCGCGCCTGAATGGCGCGGCCAGAACAGAGGAGACCCCTGCAATGCACGACAGCCAATTGACCGAAGAACAACGCATGATCCGCGACATGGCCCGCGACTTCGCCCGCAGCGAAGTCGGCCCGCATGCCCAGGCCTGGGAGAAGGCCGGCTGGATCGATGACGCCGTGGTGGCGCAGATGGGTGAACTGGGCCTGCTGGGCATGGTGGTAGCGGACACCTGGGGTGGCAGCTACACCGACTACGTGGCCTACGCCCTGGCCGTGGAAGAAATCTCGGCCGGCGACGGCGCCCTCGGCGCCTTGATGAGCATCCACAACTCAGTGGGCTGCGGCCCTCTTCTGAAGTACGGCAGCCCGGCGCAGCAGGATAGCTGGTTGCCGCTGCTGGCCAGCGGCCAGGCGATCGGCTGCTTCTGCCTGACCGAACCCCAGGCCGGTTCCGAAGCACACAACCTGCGCACCCGCGCCGAACTGCGCGACGGCCACTGGGTACTCAACGGTGCCAAGCAGTTCGTCAGCAACGGCAAGCGCGCCCGGCTTGCCATCGTCTTCGCCGTCACCGATCCGCAGCTGGGCAAGAAGGGCCTGTCGGCCTTCCTGGTGCCGACCGACAACCCCGGATTCGTCGTCGAGCGCAGCGAACACAAGATGGGCATCAAGGCCTCCGATACCTGCGCGGTTACCCTGAATGGTTGCACGATCCCCGAGGCCAACCTGCTCGGCGAGCGCGGCAAGGGCCTGGCCATTGCCTTGTCCAACCTGGAAGGCGGGCGCATCGGCATCGCCGCCCAGGCTCTGGGCATCGCCCGTGCCGCCTTCGAGGCCGCCCTGGGCTATGCCCGCGAGCGCACCCAGTTCGGCAAGCCGATCGCCGAGCACCAGAGCATCGCCAACATGCTCGCCGACATGCACACCCAGCT